>Ga0082207_1000017_pt1 | contig 116781 bp, 133 predicted proteins | sample LakMenEpi10Aug09_FD_71540 | JGI IMG/M metagenome (GOLD analysis project Ga0082207, IMG submission 71540) | reverse complement strand
GATTCCTAAATCAAGTATAGGAAATTTAGTGGTAAGTGTTTGCCCTGAGGGAATACGCTCATTTTGATTGGGTTCGTTTCGTTTTAAGTCCTTTTTAGCAAGAGCGATTTTACCTTCTATCAGTTTTTTCCAGTCAGGCATGGTTAGCTCAATAAAGGTTTTTTGTTTTTAAATGCATCATAAAGAATTAAAGCGACGCCTATTGAAATAAAGCTATCTGCCACATTAAATGCTGGCCAGTAATAGGCTTCGTAGTGAACATAAATGAAATCGATCACAAAACCATAAAAGCTTCTGTCACACAAATTACCTATTGCTCCGCCAAGTATGAAGGCGAGCGCTAAGCACAATAATGGCTGTTTTAATCGCTGATACATTAATCGAATAATGATAAAAATTGCGACCAATGAAACGACGATAAAGAAATATCTCTGCCAGCCAGAAGCTTCGCTTAAAAAACTAAAAGCGGCTCCCGTATTTTGAAAATGCACAATATTAAGAAATGGAGTTATTACTAAAGCACTTCCAAAATCTAAATGATTAAATATCCATTGTTTGGTTATGAGATCCAAAATAACAATCAAGAATGCAATCACAATATATTTACGCATGAGACCTTACTTCACCTTTTTCAAAAAGATTACTAATACATCGATTGCAAATGGTTGGATGCTCATGATGTGATCCAACTTCTTCTCGATAGTGCCAACATCGATCACATTTCTTATGCTCACTTGCGCGAACATCTATATGTAAATCGCCTTGTCTTTCATGAAGCTTTGCATGCGATGTAATCATCGCAAACTTAAGGTCTTCATGAAGTATCGATAAAGATCGATAAATATCGCCTGAAGCGAAGATATCAATCTCGGCCTGAAGCGAAGAGCCTACTAATCCTTTTTCGCGCAACTCTTCAATTTTTTTATTAGCAATTGCGCGTACATGAATAATATGCTCCCACGCTAACAACTCTCTAGAATTCAAATCGTGAGGGGGCAGGTCATACCATTCATCCATAAATATAAGTTCATCGCTTTGAGGCATGAGAATCTGCCAAATTTCATCTGCTGTAAAGCTTAAAACAGGGGCCATCAATCTCATTAAGGAATGTGTAATATGGAAGATTGCACTTTGCGCAGCTCGTCTTGCTTTAGAATTTTCATTTGATGTGTAAAGTCGATCTTTTAAAATATCAAGATAGAATCCACCTAGGTCTTCAGAACAAAAGCTTACAAACTTTTGCATGCCTAAATGAAATTCATAAGATGCATAATCTTTTTTAATATGATCTTGCAGCTGATGCGTCAAATGTAATGCATAGCGATCTATCGACAGCCATTCTTTCACGGGAAGTAAATCTTTTTTATCATCAAAATCGCCAAGGTTAGCTAGCAGAAAGCGTAAGGTATTTCTTATGCGCCTGTATCCCTCAGCAACTCGCTTTAAAATTTCGTCTGAAATAGTGAGTTCGCCAGAATAATCTGTAGAGGCTACCCAGAATCTTAAAATATCAGCACCATATTGATCCATGACTTTTTGTGGCGCTACGACGTTGCCCTTAGATTTACTCATCTTATGTCCACTTCCATCAACGACGAAGCCGTGCGTTAATAGAGATTCATAAGGCGCTCTTCCATCAATTGCGCAACCTGTAAGTAAGCTCGATTGAAACCAGCCCCGATGCTGATCTGAGCCTTCCAGATAAAGATCAGCTGGATAAGCTAAGTCTTCACGTTTTTTTAGCACAGAAGCATGCGTCGTTCCTGAATCAAACCAGACATCTAATGTGTCACTTATTTTTTTATATTGATTAGCATCTTCGCCAAGTAATGTTTTAGCATCTAAATTAAACCAAGCATCAATACCTGACTTCTCAACTTCTCTAGCAACCAATTCAGTTAATTCATTGGTGCGCGGATGTAATTCGTAAGTTTCTTTATGAACAAAAAGTGGCATAGGAACACCCCAGTTTCTTTGGCGAGAAACGCACCAGTCAGGGCGATTTTTAATCATAGCTTCTAAACGTGCTTTCCCCCACTCAGGATAAAAAGTAGTATGACTGACCGCTTCGTTTGCATTCTCACGTAATGTCTTTTTATTATTTTTTTGATTCATCCCAATAAACCATTGACGTGTAGCCCTGAAAATCACTGGTGTTTTGTGGCGCCAACAATGTGGGTAGCTATGTGATAATTTCTTCGAAGCAAATAAAGATTGATTAGCGTCTAATGTTTCAATAATTTTTTTATTGGCCTCCCAGATACTCTCGCCTGCAAACTGTTCAACAAAAGAATAAAACCTTCCCTCTTCGTTGACTGGGTTATCTACAGGCAATTGATATTGCATCCCAACTGCATAGTCCTCTAACCCATGTGCAGGTGCTGTATGAACAAGTCCAGTTCCAGCGTCTAGAGTGACGTGGTCGCCACATATGATAGGTACATTTCTTTTATAAAACGGGTGGCTGAGTTTAAGATGCTCTAAATCTTGACCTTTACATGAGGATAATTTCTTAAAAGACTCTAAACCATAATACATAAGATTTTTTTCAGCCAAATCTTCAGCAAGGATAAGATTACCTTTTTCAGTACTATATAAACCGTAACTTAGTTCAGGATGAACACATACAGCCTGATTCGCTGGAAGTGTCCAGGGTGTTGTTGTCCAAATCACTGCGAACGTATCTTTTACTTCTTTTATATTGAATATCTTTTTTAAAATATCACCGTCTATAACTTTAAACCCCACATCAATCGTAGGTGAAGTTTTATCTTCATATTCCACTTCAGCCTCAGCCAATGCTGAACCACAATCAACACACCAATGCACAGGCTTGCTTCCTTGATAGAGGTATCCATTTTGATGAATATGTCCAAGCGATCTCATGATGTCGGCTTCGGTTTCAAAATTCATCGTGAGGTAGGGTTGATTCCAGTCCCCTAATACACCTAAACGTATAAAATCATTTTTTTGTTTTTCAACTTGCGTTGCTGCATATTCCCTACATAGTTCTCTAAATTTTTTAGGGTCAATATTCTTGCCATGCAATTTTTCGACAACAAGCTCAATCGGAAGTCCATGGCAATCCCACCCTGGAACATATGGTGCGTCAAACCCAGATAAGGTTTTTGATTTAACAATAATATCTTTTAAAATTTTATTAACAGCATGCCCAATATGAATATCTCCATTTGCATAAGGTGGGCCATCATGCAGAATGAATTTCTTAGCGCCCTTTCTTTTTTGTCTAATTTTTTGGTACAGCTTAAATTCCTGCCAGCGCTTAACCCAAAGAGGTTCTCTTTTAGCAAGATCACCACGCATAGGAAATGGCGTATCTGGCAAATTTAATTGATATTTATTTTCTTCGGTCATATATTTTATTTTTCAAAAAAACGTGTTGCATGTATTACGTCTTTTTTAATCTGTTCAATGAGTACATTAATATTTTCAAATTTCATTTCATCTCTAATCTTTTCCAGAAAAGTCACTTGCACATGCTGCCCATAAATATCTTCATTGAAATTAAGCAAATGAACTTCTAGCAAAAGTTTCGGGATGCCTGCAACTGTCGGTCTGATTCCAAGATTAGCAACGCCATTTCTATTTCCTAATTTTACCGCATATACGCCTGTTAGAGCCGGTCTCGAATGCTTCATATGAATATTGGCAGTTGGAAAGCCCATTTGTCTTCCGCGCCCGTCTCCTTTAACCACTTTTCCGCTGATCGAATAAGACCTTCCTAAAAATTCATTGACTGATTCAATACGACCCTCTTTAAGGTCCTCTCTAATTGATGTGCTTGATACTCGCTTACCTTTCACATCGATTTCTGGAATTTCGAATAATTCAAATCCACTTTTTCTCAAGTCTTCTATTCCCGCTAATCTTTGAGCTCCAAAACGAAAATCATCTCCTACGATAATGAGCTCTGCTTTTAATTGCTTTTTTAATATTTGATGCATAAACACATCGCTAGAAATGTTTGCAAATTTTTTATTAAAGGCACATACAAAAACATTTTCAACGCCACAGCTTGAAAAAAACTCTAGCTTTTCTCTTAGGCTCGTAAGTCGAGTTGGTGCATGTTCAGGCACAAAAAATTCTTTAGGGTGCGGTTCAAATGTCATAACCGATGGTGTAATTTTTCTTCTTTTAGATTCCTCTATAAGTTTTTGAATAAGGGCTTGATGGCCTATATGAACACCGTCAAAATTGCCAATTGTAAGACCAATAGGCGTTTCTGAACTTAGTGGAAAATGGCGAAAGACTTGCATCACAAAAACTTAAATAGCTCTTCGAATGAATGATTGAAGTCTTAATCCCATCATCCACAATGAGCCAAAATAAACAACTGAACCCGCAAGAATAAGCATTATTAAATAAATCAATCTTTTTGAAATTGAGTACTCAAGCCAAAGCAATGAATCACCTTTTAAATAAAATAAAGTGAGACCCATTAAAACTAAGGCAATAAAAAGTTTTATTAAAAATTGTGCCCATCCATCATGAGGTTTGTAATACCTGCCTTTTCTTAAATGATAATAAAGAAGACTTGCATTTAGGCATGCGCCCAAACCAATCGCGAGCGCTAAGCCTGCATGTTTGAATTGTCCAATAAATAACATGTTCATGAGTTGAGTTGAGAATAAAGTAAAAAGTGCAATTTTGACCGGCGTCTTAATATTCTGTCTTGCATAAAATCCAGGTGCTAATACTTTAATCATGATTAAACCCATCAGTCCAAAACTGTATGCAATGGTAGCTTGTTGAGTCATCAAAACATCATGCATATTAAAAGCGCCATAGTGAAATAAGGTTGTAATTAAGGGTAGAGATAATACGGCCAATGCAACAGCTGCAGGCGCTGCAAGAATAAAAGTCAGCCTTAGCCCCCAGTCAAGTAAACCTGAGTATTCTTTTTGATTCTTACCTGAATAAGATTTCGAAAGGCTTGGCAGTAGAATCGTTCCGAGTGCTACGCCTAAAACGCCTGCTGGAAACTCCATGAGTCGATCGGCATAATACAGCCATGAAATACTTCCGGTCTCGAGAAATGATGCAAAGATAGTATTAATAAGCAAAGATAGTTGCGCAATAGATACCCCAAAAATTGCAGGTCCCATGAGTTTAATAATTCTCCATACACCTCGATCTTTAAGATCCAATTGATATTTAGGAATAAACCCAATTTCTCTTAAAAAGGGAATCTGAAAAATTAACTGGAGCACGCCCCCAACAAATACAGCCCAAGCTAGAACTAAAATAGGCCGATCAAAATAATCGGCAAAAAATAATGCTGCAAATATAAAAGATAAATTAAGCCATACAGGCGTTAAAGCAGGTACGGAAAACTTGTTGAAAGTGTTCAGAATGCCGCCAGCCATCGAGACTAGAGAAATAAAAAATATATAAGGAAAGGTGATTCTTAATAAATCAACAGTGAGCTGAAACTTTTCGGAATGCTCAATAAAACCTGGCGCACTAACATAGACAAGCCAAGGTGCCGCAAAAATACCAATGCATGTAATTGCTATTAGAAAAAGACTTAATAATGAACATACGTGATTAATTAAGAGATGTGTTGCCTCATAACTACGTTTGTTTTTATACTCAGCAAGAATTGGGACAAAAGCTTGGGAGAAAGCGCCTTCTGCTGAAATCCGCCTTAATAAATTGGGAATTTTAAAAGCTACAAAAAAAGCATCTGTCTCCATGCCCGCGCCAAAGATTTTGGCGATCAAGCTATCCCTCACAAAACCTAAAATTCTTGATACGAAAGTCATGCTTCCGACGGTTGCGAGTGCTCTAAGAAGATTCATTGAATTTATCTATTTAAGTGTCACTAAATTACAAAGATTTTAGCATGGAGGTCGTTTTATCAAGGTTTCCAACAAAAATATTGATAAGCTTAGAATATCAAGGGGATATGACTGAAATTTAGGGCTAAAATGAGCGTTTTATCTTGTATAAAACCTCAAATATCGCTAAAATTCTCGCCTTCGTAATAAAAGATATTAACTAAAGGATAAACATGGCAAATACCGCACAGGCTAGAAAACGTGCCCGCCAAGCAACGAAGCAACGAGCTCACAATGCAAGTTTGCGTTCAACTTTGCGTACTGCAATTAAAAAGATTTTAAAAGCAATTCAAACTGGCGATAAAGCAGCTGCAAAAACATCTTTCCAAGAAAATGTTTCAGTTATCGACCGTATCGCTGATAAAAAGATTATTCATAAAAACAAAGCGTCACGTCATAAACAACGCTTAAACGCAGCAATCAAATCAATGGCTTAATTTCAAAGAGAGCTTCTCTCTTTGATCTAAGCAATTCCCAAAAGCTTTCTTACTTTTATAGCCTTTTCAAAGGCTATATCTAAGTTTTTATCTACCACGGTAAAGTGACCCATCTTTCGACCTGGTCTTGCCTCATGTTTTCCATAAAGATGCATTTTTAAACCCGGCTCATTAAAAGCCTTATCCCAATCAGGTTTTTTTTGTTTGCTGTTTGTCCAAACATCCCCTAATAGATTAACCATGACAGCGGATGAATGAAGCTCAGCGCTTCCAAGCGTAAGGCCTGCTAGCACTCTTACCTGTTGTTCAAACTGATTCGTCACAGAAGCGTCAATGGTGTAATGACCAGAATTATGGGGTCTAGGAGCAATCTCATTAACAAAAACTTTACCCTCACTGACAAAGAACTCAACGCCTAGTACGCCGACATAATTAAGTGCTTGAGCTACTTGTTTTGCAAGTTGATCCACTAAATTATTAATCAATTGTGTTGAACGCGCCGGCACAATGGAGATATCTAAAATACCGTTAGTATGAATATTCTCTGAAACATTAAACGTCTCTATATGGCCTGCTTGATCTCGCGCCAAGACTAAAGAAACTTCCATATCTAAAGGAAGCATTTTTTCTAAAACACATTCCTGATTTGAGAATTGATGAAAAGCAGCTAATGCTTCTTTTTGTGAAGCAACTCTTGCCTGGCCTTTACCGTCATATCCAAAGCGAGCGACTTTTAAGATAGCAGGATAAATAGAGGAAGTATCAGATGGAATATCTTTGTCGTCCCGAATGATTTCAAAAGGACCTACGGGAAGTCCCGATTCTTTTAAAAAAGTTTTTTCAAGAACGCGATACTGAGCGACTCTTACCGATTCTGCTGAAGGGCTCACATGTATCTTTTTCGATAAGAAGTCCATGCTATCTGCAGGAACATTTTCAAATTCAGTGGTTACGCCTTGACATGTATCTCTCATAACTTCCAAAGCCGATACGTCATCATAAGATTTACATAAATGAATATCTGCGATGGTCCCTGCCGGACTTTGTGGATCAGGATCTAATACAGTGACTTTGTAACCCATCTCATGAGCTGCAATCACAAAGAAACGGCCTAACTGACCTCCTCCAAGAATGCCAAGCATCGCTGGAGGTAAAAGCGGTTGATCTAGTTGACTCAAGGCTTCTCCGATAAATTCATATCGATGACTTTTTTAGCTTGCTTTTCTCTAAACACTTCAAGCTTTTTAGCTAATATTTTATTTTCATGCGCCAAAATAGATACTGCGAAAAGTCCTGCATTTGCAGCCCCTGCCTCACCGATAGCAAAAGTGGCTACAGGAATACCTCTTGGCATTTGTACAATCGATAATAAAGAGTCTTGACCTTGAAGATGTTTTGAAGGAATCGGTACGCCTAATACGGGCAACGTGGTTTTAGAAGCAACCATGCCAGGCAGATGAGCCGCACCTCCTGCGCCTGCAATAATAATTTGATAGCCTTCTTTTGCAGCATCTTCAGCAAATTTAAACATCAAATCTGGGGTTCGATGCGCTGAAATGACCTGGGCTTCGTAAGGCACATCAAAATCTGCAAGCATTTGAGCTGCAAATTTCATGACCGGCCAATCACTGTCAGATCCCATAACAATGGCGACAAGTTTTTTATTTTCTGACATACAAAACTCCCTTTAAAAATCTTAAAGTAAAATTAAATTATCTCGATGAATCAAAGAAGGCTGATCAATGTAGCCCAATAAATTTTCTATCGAATTAGTAGATTTGCCCATAATTTTTTTTGTTTCGGCCGCATTATAATTGATGAGTCCACGCGCAATCTCGCCGCCCTTTGAATCAAGACAAAGCACAACCTCTCCCCGATCAAAATCTCCTTCAACCGAAGTGACACCAATAGGCAATAAACTTTTACCTTCTTTTTTTAACGCATCGACAGCACCGTCATCTAATATTAACTTACCTCTTAGTTGTAAATGATCAGCAAGCCATTGTTTTCTTGCTGCAACTTTTAATTGTTTGCTTTCTAAATGAGTCCCTATAGTTTCACCTTGACTAAGTCGAATTAAAACATTTTCTTCTTTGCCAGATGCGATGATTGTATGCGTCCCACTTCTAGATGCGCGTTTAGCAGCTAAAACTTTAGTAAGCATACCGCCTGTACCAATTGAAGAGCCTGCACCGCCAGCCATTGCTTCTAGAGATATGTCGCCTGCAACACCATGATGAATGAGCTTGGCTTCTTTATTTTTTCTTGGGTCTTCAGAAAATAGTCCTGGTTGATCTGTCAAAATCACTAAGAGATCAGCCTCGATAAGATTAGCAACTAGGGATGCCAGCGTATCGTTGTCACCAAAACGAATTTCATCCGTCACTACTGTGTCGTTTTCATTGATAATTGGAATCACTTTAAGTTCTAAAAGTGTATTTAATGTTGAGCGCGCATTGAGATATCTTTTCCGATCAGCAAGGTCATCATGCGTTAATAAAATCTGTGCAGCTTTTAATGCGTGCTGTGAAAAATTCTTTTCATAAATTTGAACTAAACCCATTTGACCAATAGCAGCTGCTGCTTGTAATTCATTAATTAAAGTTGGTCTCGCTTTCCAACCAAGTCTTTGCATGCCTTCAGCGACGGCGCCACTTGAAACCAAAACAATTTCTTTGCCTGATTTAACAAGATGAGCGATCTGCTCTACCCATGAAGCAATAGCTTTTTGATCTAACCCTTCACCGTGGTTGGTGAGTAAGCTAGAGCCTACTTTAATAATAATGCGTTGACTATTCGCTAATAACGATTTCATTTTGAATTTTTTTATTTTCTTCAATAAAGGTCATGATGTCATATGTAAGCTCTTTACAACCAACTCCCTTAATTGCGGAGATTGAATATACTGGGCCTGCCCAACCGAAAGATTTAACAAATGCTTTCACCTTATCTGCAACATCTTCTACCATATCAATTTTATTTAATATCAACCAGCGTGGTTTTTGATATAAAAGTTCATCATATTTTTTTAATTCATTCACAATAGCGCGCGCTTCATCGACCGGATTCACCGAGGGATCAAAAGGTGCGATATCAACTAAATGCAAGAGTATTGTAGTTCTTGCAAGATGTCTTAAGAATTGATGTCCTAAACCAGCGCCCTCTGAAGCGCCTTCAATAAGGCCAGGAATATCGGCAATCACAAAACTTTGATTCTCACCTACTCTCACCACACCTAAATTAGGGTGCAATGTTGTAAAAGGATAGTCCGCTACTTTTGGTTTCGCAGCTGATACAGATCTTATAAAAGTAGATTTGCCAGCATTTGGCATACCTAAGAGACCCACATCAGCTAGCACTTTAAGCTCAAGATAAAGCTCAAACTCTTCACCAGGCTCGCCCTTAGTGCATTGTCTCGGCGCTCGATTAATACTCGATTTAAAATGAATATTGCCAAGACCGCCTTTACCGCCTTTAGCTAAAAGAGCTCTGTCCCCATGATGGCTTAAATCAGCGTAAGAATCGCCAGTCGCTTTATCTGAGATCACTGTGCCGACAGGCACCCTTAATATTAAATCCTCCCCTTTAGCGCCGTAGCATTCAGCACTTCGGCCATTTTCACCTCTTTGCGCTTTTAAAGTTCGCGTGTAACGGTAGTCAACGAGCGTATTTAAATTTTGATCGGCTTCGAAAAATACGGAGCCACCTCGGCCACCATCTCCACCACTAGGCCCTCCCATAGGCTCATATTTTTCTCGACGAAATGTTGCAATGCCATTGCCGCCATCGCCCGCGTAGATCTTAATGGTTGCTTCGTCTATAAATTTCATAATATCAATTTACCAAATAAAAAAGCCCTATCAACTGACAGGGCTTTGTAGAATCTTAGAATTGCTTAGACTGGAACAATATTAACGGTTTTACGTTTTAATGCGCCTTTGATGGTAAAGGTTACCTTACCGTCAGCCTTTGCAAAAAGAGTATGATCTTTGCCCATACCTACATTTACACCCGGGTGCATCTTAGTGCCACGTTGACGAACAATAATGCTGCCAGCTGAAACAACCTGCTCACCGAAAGCCTTTACGCCAAGACGTTTGGCTTGGGAGTCACGACCGTTTCTTGAACTTCCGCCTGCTTTTTTATGTGCCATGATTAATCCTTAAATTATTTAGCTGATATTTTATCGATTTGAATCTCAGTAAAGCTTTGTCTATGGCCTTGAGATTTGCGGTAATGTTTTCTACGGCGCATTTTAAAAATTCGCACTTTATCATGACGGCCGTGGCTCACTACGGTTGCTGTAACACTAGCGCCTCTTACAATAGGCGAGCCTATAGTCACGTTATCACCATCAACGACTGTTAAAATTTGATCTAGAACGACATTCGCACCTACATCACCAGCTATTTTTTCAATCTTAAGCTTATCGCCTTGATTTACGCGATATTGCTTACCACCTGTTTTGATTACTGCGTACATGATAAAACCTCAAACTTTAACAACTTTAAAAGAATCGCGAATTATACTTAAATTAGGCCTGTTAAGCAAATTCTTCAAGGGTAAGGATGAAGGCTTTTTGTCTGTAAAAAGCCCAAAGAGGGCTATGCTAAAATAAGACTTTAACAACCCTTAAGCCTTGTTTTTGTGACTCTTAGCACCATTTTATCCCCAATTAAAAGCGATTTACTGGCCGTAAACGAGGTTATTCGAGCTTCACTTCATTCCGAAGTGCCTCTCGTCAACCAAGTCGCAGGCCATATTATCCAGGGGGGTGGTAAGCGCTTAAGGCCAAGCACCCTTCTCTTAGCAGGTGGTTTATTTGGCCCCATTCAAAAAGAGCACCATGAATTGGCTGCAGTCATTGAATTTATTCATACTGCAACACTTCTTCACGATGATGTTGTAGACCAGTCCACAAAACGAAGAAACCACAAAACAGCGAATACTATTTTTGGAAATGCTGCGAGCGTTTTAGTGGGCGATTTTATCTACTCCAGGGCATTTCAGATGATGGTGAAAATCAATCATATGAAAGTGATGGAGGTTTTAGCGAATACAACAAACACAATTGCAGAAGGTGAAGTCTTACAGCTCTTAAATATTCATAACGCTTCTATTGAAGACGAGGATTATTTAAAAGTTGTGTACTACAAAACTGCAAAATTGTTTGAATCTGCTGCCGAACTCGGTGCCATTATAGGTGGCGCTGATGATGCCGACATAAAAGCCCTTGCTCAGTTTGGAAAACATATGGGTATTGCTTTTCAGTTGATTGATGATGTTCTTGATCTATCAGGCAACCCTGAAGAGATAGGAAAAAATCTAGGTGATGACTTAGCAGAAGGCAAACCTACACTGCCTCTTTTATATACAATGAAAAAAGGTAATGATCAGCAAAAAAATATTATTAGAGCAGCTATTGAAAATGGAGGCTTAACGGAGTTAGAGAGTGTTTTAAATGCTGTCAAAGAAACCAAAGCTCTAGAATATGTGAGGCAGCTTGCAAAAGAAGAAATAGAAAAAGGTGAAAAACTGATTAAACACATTACATCTTCAGTTTATAAAGATGCTCTTTTAGCTCTCACCCAATTTGTAATATTGAGAGATTACTAGTTTAAAACAATAGGATCACCGTTATCAGCACGGTAATAACTCAGATGCGCACATTTATTGGTGCCTGAGGTTATGGATCCATCAAAAATCGATTTACCGTTAAGATCAACTTGAGCATAGCCATTATTAAACAAAGTTACTTCTGCTTCCTTCTTGCCTTGTCGCAATAAGAAACTAATGGAGTGATCATATTCCGATTCGGAGTAAACTTGCCAATTGCTGCCACCTGCGAGCTGTGAAAGCCAATTAGGTAAATCAACCTCTACTCGACAAATCACTAAATCGGCCCAGGCAGATTGATCTTCCGATGGAATTAAGTTGTTTGGCGTATTTTGCAATTCATTCATAAGTCATAGTTTAAATCATTCATGATCTATTAATGGTGATTAATTCTATAATTTCAAGTAAATTTATTCATAATATTTAAAAAAGTTTAAGGTAAATAATGTTTATTATTGGGATGACTGGCGGCATTGGATCAGGCAAAAGTGAAGCGCTGAAAATATTTAAATCCTTAAGTATTAAAGTTATTGATCTCGATAATATTTCAAAAGAAATTACAGAGACAAGTCATCAAGCTATACAAGAAATCAAATTAGTTTTTGGGGATGCTATATTCGATAAAGACAATCAATTAGATCGAAAAAAATTAAAAGAAATTATTTTTTCAGATAAGAATAAAAAAATAAATCTCGAAAAAATTCTTCATCCAAAAATTTATGAAGAAGTGAAAAAAAGACTAAATGCGTTATCTCACGAATCTTATGTGGTGATTGACATTCCACTACTATTTGAAACAAATCAATACACAAGTCTTATTTCTAGATCACTTGTTATTGACTGTAAGGAAAATGACCAAATCGAACGTGTTAAAAAAAGAGATGGTATTGATATCTCTGTTATTCAATCCATCATCGACCAACAAATCAATCGTAGCTCACGCATCGAAAAAGCAGATGATGTCGTTATTAATGATGGATCAATAGAAAAGCTAGAAGAATCGATAAAATCATTACATAAGAAATATTTAAATTTAGTTGCTGTTAAATAAAATCAAACCGATAATGCCCATATGATCACATTTGAATTTCCGCTTAATGAACGCATTCGAAGATTACTTCGTATTGAAGAAATCTATCAAAAATTTGAACATCAATTAAAAAATACACATGATTATTTTGAATTCGGTTGTTTCAATACACTTTTTGAAATAGTACAGCTTGTATCAAGGTCTGATTTAAAAATTGATTTTCTTCAGGAGCTTGAAAGGCAAGAAAAGAAGCAGTCAACGCTCATAGAGAGTCAAACATTAAAAGAAGGGCAGCTCAATCCAAAAGAAATTATTCCAATGATACAAGTAGCTCGTAAAAAGTTAGAGAATATAGATGTAAAGCCTGGCTTTAACTTCAATAACAATTTATTTTTAGAAGAGGTTAAAAAAAGGATTAGCTCTCCCGGCGGCCTTCTAGATGTTGATTTTCCAAATTTTCGTAACTGGGCAACTCATAAAACGAGAAAATCTAAATTAGAGGATTTTAAATCCTGGGCTCAGCCACTTATGGTATTTAAGGATGCGGCCTCTATCATTTTATTAATATTGAGAAATCAATGTCACGTTGAGTCGATCAAAGCAAAAGAAGGCAAACATCAGCAAACCATTGACCCGCTCAAGACATTCGACCTTATCCGACTTGAACTTGAAAAGACTTTAAATATTTATCCTGAAATTAGCGCAAACAAATATACCGTTAATGTTTTCTTTAACCAGCTTAGTGAAGAATTAAAAAAAGAGCCTGTTAAATTAAATCTTGAATTTAAATATAGTATTTGCTGGTTATGAGCGCGAAGATTACTTTTGTAAACTGCCCTCAATGCAATCAAAGCATTGAATATAGTCTATCTAATGCTTTTAGGCCTTTTTGCTCTGAACGATGCCGCATGATTGATTTGGGTCAGTGGGCAAATGAAGGCTATAAAATTCCTGTTGAAATTAACCTCGAGGATTTAAATGAAGACACTATCTAGGAAATTGTTAAAATTTATCTTATTTGCATTTGCATTTCTAATATCGACAGAAATATTAGCAGCGCCAGATATCAAAATAGAAAATGCTTGGATTGCTTCTACTGAAGGAGACGATGACATGAGCGTCGCTTATATGTCACTTTTTAGTAATGAAGATTTAATACTGACTTCGGTTACTTCTCAAAGAATTAAAACGATAGAAATGCACAATACTATTCAAGAAAAAGGCGTCATGAAAATGCGTATGGCGCATGAAATCAGAATTGACCAAGACAAGACATTTGAATTTAAGTCCGGTGGACATCATTTAATGCTCATGGATTTTAAAGGTCCGCTAAAGGCTGGCCAAAAAGTGAAACTTACACTTCATTTTAAGGACAAAAAAAATCAGTCTTTTGATAAATCAATTAACGCAGTCATCAAGTAATTTTATTCCCAAATAGCCGTTTTCATCGCAATACCATGTCCACCATATTGCCAGGATGTGCTTAAGCTCGAAGGGTTGAGTCCACCAAGCGCATAAATTGGTATATCTAATTTATTTGTACATTCACTAAAAAATTCCCAGCCTATCGGATCGGCAAGAGGATGAGATTCAGTTTTTTGAACTGGGGAAAATACAGCAAATGACATATTTAAATCTTGTGCAATCATCAGCTCTTCTATGCTGTGACAAGAAGCTCCGCATAGAGAAAAGGCTGGTCGGTCTTTTAATTTATTTAGTCTATGTGATGGATAATGAACACCGTCAGCTCCAATATCTAATGCGAGCTTTTCATTTTCATTAATTAAAACTTTTGCCTGATAAGGCCTTGCCATATCTAAGATCTTTTGAGCTATTTTTTTTACGTCTTGGTAAGGTAAGTTTTTTTCTCTCACCTGTATCATCTTCAAGCCTTCTTCAAGTTTAATTTTGAATCGCTCAAAAAATAATGTATCTCCCATTTCTTCAATATTCGTAATGGCATAAACTGAGGGAAGTAAAATAGATTTCAGCACAAATAAATTGGTAGGCAGTATTGGAGCAACTGTTACATGAGATGGATCTTGCCAATCTAATAATTGATTCTCACATGATGTGATTTGGCCAGTCCAATCAGTCACTTTAAAAAAATAGATATAGACCGTCTTATCTGGGTAGATGTAACTTCGCTCAAACCATAACGTCGCATCATTTGCGGAAATATTAATTTCTTCCTGAAGCTCTCTTTGAAGTGCCTCAAAAGGTGATTCATTTATTTCAATCTTGCCACCTGGAAATTCCCACCACCCGCTCCATCCTCGACCAGGGGGTCTTTGGGCCATCAGAAGAAATCCATCATGTCTTTGGATAACAGCTGCGGCTGCGCGAACAATATTCACAATTTAAGAGCGGTAATCGGCATTAATTTTTACATAGTCATATGAAAAATCACATGTCCATATTGTTGCTTTAGCATGGCCTCGATTAAGAAGTATTCGCATACTGATCTCAGAATGTTTCATGACTTCCTGTCCCTGGTGCTCAGTATATGAAGTTGCTCGACCACCTTTTTCTGCTACTAAAAAATCTCCCAAATATAATTCTATTTTTGAAATATCAAGAGACTCAATACCAGCATAGCCAATTGCAGCTAATATTCTTCCCAAGTTCGGATCAGATGCAAAGAAAGCTGTCTTAATTAAAGGTGAATGTGCTATTGCAAAACCTACTTTTCTGCATTCAGCATTATCAAGACCTGATTCGACTTGAATAGTAATGAATTTCGTAGCGCCTTCTCCATCTCTCACAATAGCCTGCGCTAGCTCAATGGCAACTTCAAGAATGGCAGCCTTAAGAATCTCATAATCATTATCTTCTTCAATAATTTCACGATTCCCTGCATGCCCTGTTGCAATGAGAATGAATGAATCATTAGTAGATGTATCGCCATCAACAGTAATGCAATTAAATGATTGTTGCGTCACTTCTTTAAGAAGTTTATCAAGTAGGATTTGATTGATAGAAGCGTCTGTTGCAATAAATGACAACATGGTTGCCATGTTTGGATGAATCATGCCGGAGCCTTTACTTACACCAGAAATAAAAATTTCCCTATCTTGAATCTTTATTCTTCTCGAGGCTCCCTTTGGAGCAATATCTGTAGTCATGATTGCTTCTGCTGCATCGAACCAGTGAGCTGGGTCTAAGTTTTTTACTGTATCTGGCAATCCATTTTTAATTTTATCAATTGGCAGGCTTTCTAAAATAACACCTGTCGAAAATGGTAAAACTTGTCTTGAATTGATGGAAAGAAGTTCGCTGACAGCTTGACACGTCTCTTTCGCCTTTAAGATGCCTTCTTCTCCCGTACCTGCATTAGCACAACCAGTATTGATAATGAGCGCACGAATGTCGGATTCATTTTTTAAATGTTCCTTGCAAAGAAGAACAGGTGCCGCACAAAATGCATTTTGCGTAAATACACCCGAAACTCTTGAGCCTTCTGCAATAGTTACCAACAGTAAATCTTTACGGTTAGGTTTTTTAATATGCGCTTTAGCAGTCCCAAGCGATATACCTTTGATGGGGGAAATAGAATCTATAGTGAGTGGCTTAAGATTAACTGGCATAGCTTATTCTTTTCTCCAAATAGTGCCTTGAGGAGTATCTTCTAACACAACGCCATTTTCAAGCAATAAAGATCTAATACGATCTGCCTCCTTAAAGTCTTTATTATTTTTCGCCTCATATCTTTGTAAAATTAATGCATCAATATTAAGAGAAATTTTTTCATCGCCTTTTAGAAAATTTTCTGGATCTCTTTCGAGAAGTCCAATTGTCTTCGCAAGAGCTTTAAGTAAGCCAGCAAGAAGTTCAGATTTGCTTTTATTAATTTCATTTGCTAATTCAAATAAAATAGAGATAGCCTCGGGTGTGTTGAAGTCATCATTCATAGCTTCTTTGAATTTATTTGCTAATGGATGGCGCCAATCCACTTCAGAATTCTCAATCTTAAATCCCCTTAAGCTTACATATAATCTTTGTAATGCTAATTTTGCATCATCAAGATGCGCATCTGAATAATTGAGTGGGCTTCGATAGTGGGCTCTTAAAATAAAAAATCTAACCACCTCTGGATCAAATTTTTCAAGCACTGTCCGTATAGTGAAAAAATTTCCCAAAGACTTAGACATTTTTTCATCATCAACCCTCACAAAACCGTTATGCATCCAATAATTAGCCATCTTGCAATCATGTGCGGCTTCAGATTGAGCTATTTCGTTTTCATGATGAGGAAATTGAAGGTCCTGTCCACCTCCGTGAATATCAAAATGATGGCCAAGATAATGAGAGCTCATTGCTGAACATTCAATATGCCAGCCCGGCCTTCCTTTACCCCAAGGCGATTCCCAGCTCGGCTCATTAGGTTTTGCAGACTTCCACAAAACAAAATCCAATTCATCATGCTTATTTTGGTCGATATCAACTCTCTCGCCCGCACGCAAATCTTCTATTGATTTGCCCGATAATTTTCCATATTCCTTAAAAGATCTTACTGAATAAAAAATATCTCCATTTTTAGCAACATAGGCATGCTGCTTTTCAATCAATATCTGAATCATAGAAAGCATGTCTTTAATATGTTCTGTTGCTTTTGGCTCGTTTGAGGGACTCAAAACGCCGAGCGCTTTCGCATCATCATTCATTTCGTTTATATATCTTTGCGTGAGAGCTTGAATCGATTCATTGTTTTGAATGGAGCGACTGATAATCTTGTCGTCTATATCAGTAATATTTCTAACATAATTCACGCTATATCCTAAAATATCAAACCAACGCCTTACCACGTCAAAAATAACCATTACACGCGCATGCCCAATATGACATAAGTCATAGACCGTCATTCCGCATACATAGATGTTCACTTGCCCTTCTTGGATAGGCTTAAAAGTCTCTTTGCTTTTCGAAAGGGTGTTATAGATTTTAATCATTGCAAATAAGCTTGTAATTTCAAGAATAACAAAGGAATAGTGAAGGGCTTATTCATAAATAACATATAGATGATAAGGGTGCTATTTGGTAGAATTATGCTAAATTTATTAGGTTAAATCATACCATGCCGCAAAAAAACGAATGTTCTAATATTAAGAATTTAAAAGGTTTTTTACTGTTTATCCTTTTATCCCTATCTACATTTTTCATAGCAAATGACATTTACGCAGCTGATGATTTTAAATCGATTATGCAACTTATTGAAAAAGGCGAAAAAGAAAAAGCCGCTCAACAAATAGACCTGTATCTTAAAACGAATCCTAATGACCCTCAGGTTATCTTTATTAAAGGCGTTGTGAAGGCTGAGCTTGGAAAATATAACGAAGCCATACTAGCATTCACTTACCTCACTGAAAAACATCCCAGCCTTCCTGAGCCATTTAATAACTTAGCAGTACTCTATGCTGAATTAGGTGACTACGATAAGGCACAAAAAGCTCTGGAGTCAGCTATTAAAACTCACCCTAGCTATGCAACTGCTCATGTTAACTTGGGTGATCTTTATACTAAACGAGCTACGGTTGCCTACAACAAAGCTTTGGAAATTGATAAAACAAATTTACAAGCTAAAACAAAACTATCCCTTATCAAAAAACTCTTTAATGCAAATGATATTAAAGCACCAGTTGCCCCTACCTCACAGCCAGTTCAAATAGCCACTAACGACGTCAACAAGAAACCTGCAATTGCGCAATCGACTATGACATCACCGCCGGCTCAAACTGCAAATGTGCAGCCACCAAAAAATTTACCTCAGGAAATGCCTTCTGTTAAAAATAATATAGCTAATAATAGTGATTCTGAAATTGATTCTTTTTTATCAGAATGGGCTGAAGCTTGGTCGTCAAAAAACGTTAATGCTTATCTAGCTAAATATTCTTCCAACTTCAGAACACCAAATGGAGAAAGCTTTTCAGACTGGCAAGAATCAAGAAGGAATAGAATTGTAGGTAAGGACATAATTACAGTGGAAGTTTCTGGAACAAACATCTCAAGAAAAGGCGATAGTTTTGCTCAGGTGACTTTTAAACAAAAATATACTTCAAATAAATTAACTCAAATATCAAGCAAAACTCTTATCTTAAGAAAAGAGGGTTCTGGTTGGTTTATTGAGCAAGAATATTCTGGCAAACAATAGTTGATGGTAAATTTCATCAGAATATTCCTGACAAAAGAATTTCGCTTTTTTTTAATCCTGGCGCTTCTTTTTAATTCCTCCCAAGCCTTAAGCGAAGAAATACTTGTTTCAAATAACAATTTAAATCCTATTGAATTAAGATATGAAACACCTGAAAAGATGCTTGTAAAATCTTTAGTAGAAATTTCAGAAGGTAAGGTAGACATAGCCCTTAAAACTATTGACGCCCTTATCAAACAAACACCAAATTTTAAGTTAGCCTATCTAATTCAAGGGGACTTGCTTTTAGCTCACGCAAAGCAAATTAATGGTATAGGTGATGAAACTAAAGGTGAAAAAAAAGAAGAAGTTGAAAATTTAAAAAATGAAGCAAAAGTAAGAATTGAAAGATACCTTAATAACTTAAATCTACAAAATGAACCGAAAATTTTTGCTCAACTTAACGACAAAGATAAATATCTTTTTTATGTAGATGCAGGTAGTTCTCGACTCTATCTATACGAAAATATAGATGGAAAGCTTTCTTATAAAGATGATTTTTATGTTTCTATAGGCAAAAATGGATTTGGCAAGCAGTATGAAGGTGATAAAAAGACACCAGTGGGCGTTTACTTTACAGGAAAAAAAATCAGAGAATCATTATCTGATTTTTATGGTGAAGCAGCCTACCCTTTAAGTTACCCAAATGAAATTGATATAAAGAATAAAAGAAATGGCTCTGGCATATGGCTTCATGGCACGCCAAAGACCACTTACAATAGAGCACCGCTAGCAAGTGATGGATGTATTGTATTAAGTAACCCTGATCTAATGAAGTTATCTTCTGTTTTAGATAATAACAAAATTCCTATTATTATTTCTTTTCAGTCACTAAAAGATTTAGAGTCTAGTAACAAAAATTTGGCTGAGAGAAAACTTTCACTTATTAATGCCATAGAAAGATGGAGAGAAAAATGGGAAGATCAAGACACTGAAAGCTACCTAAAATTTTATTCAAAAAACTTTTTTAGTCAAAAAGATAATTATGACTCCTGGGCTGAGAGAAAAAGAATTATTCAGGCTCAAAAGCAAAAGGTCTTTGTAGGGCTATCTGAAATTTCATTCTTTGATTATCCGAACACAGAAAATGAAATGGTTTTGGTAGATTTTATTCAGGATTATAAAAGTCCCACAATTAACAATAAAATGAATAAAAGGCAGTATTGGATTAATGAAAATAATGAATGGAGAATTATGTATGAAGGCGGCGCTTAATTTAATCAAATTACTTTTTGTTTTTTTCTTATTTTCACCCTTAACCTATGCGGCTAATCCAGTTGTTGAGTTTGAAACTAATCAAGGCAACTTTAAGATTGAGCTCTATCCTGAAAAGGCTCCAAAAACAGTCGCTAATTTTTTATATTACGTAAATAACGGTTTTTATAAGGAAACTGTCTTTCATAGAGTCATTAATAACTTTATGATTCAGGGTGGCGGATTTACTCGAGAGATGTCTGAAAAAACAACGCAGCCTCCTATTGTTAATGAATCAAATAATGGATTGGTAAATAGCGCAGGAACTATTGCTATGGCTCGAACAAATGACCCGAATTCTGCAACAGCCCAATTTTTTATAAATCTTATCGATAACAATTTTTTAAACTATACAAGCCCTGAGGCAGGTTCTATCGGTTACTGTGTTTTTGGCAAAATAACTGAGGGTATGAATGTTATTCGAAAAATTGGGCAGCTACCTACAGGTAACTCCAAAGGCTTCTCTGATGTGCCTATTAGGCCCGTCATTATTATTAATGCAAAACATATTAACTAATTTTTATAAAGGAATTAAAGTGATTACACTCTCAACCAATTTTGGCAATATCATTTTGGAGCTTGACACGGATAAGGCTCCCATTACTGTCGAAAATTTTTTAAGTTATGCTAAGAATGGTTATTACAATGGCACTATTTTCCACAGAGTCATTGATGGCTTCATGATTCAAGGCGGTGGATTTGATGCTTCGATGAAGCAAAAAGCTACTGAAAAACCTATTAAAAATGAGGCTAATAATGGCCTTAAAAATAACAAATACACTATTGCCATGGCAAGAACTTCAATACCCGACTCTGCTACGAGCCAATTCTTTATTAATGTAAATAATAATGATTTTTTAAATTACCCAGGCCAAGATGGTTGGGGTTATTGTGTTTTTGGAAAAGTTATTGAAGGTACTGACATTGTCGATAAAATTCAAAAAGTCGCAACAGGTAATTCGGGTGGCCATCAAGATGTTCCTATTGAAACTGTCACAATTCTTAATGTCGCTATTAACTAATATTGCCTAATCAAACTATCTTTGTATCAGACATACACTTGTGCGAAAGTCGCCCAAGCATTACTGATGCTTTCGTAAATTTTTTAAATAAAATGACTAGTCAGGTTGATGCACTCTTCATACTTGGCGATCTTTTTGAATATTGGATCGGTGACGATTCAAGCTATCATGAAAATGTAATCAGCGCCCTTAAAGGATTGGTCGATCGTCATATTAAAGTTTTTTTAATGCACGGCAATAGAGACTTCCTCATAGGGTCTGCCTTTGAAAAAAAAACGGGCGCCATTTTATTAAAAGATCCAACGCTTATCAAAATTTATGACAGAAAAATACTTCTAAGTCATGGGGATTCACTCTGTACCGATGATACTGAGTATCAATCTTTCAAAAAAAAAGTTAGAGATGAATCATGGAAAAATGAATTTCTAAAAAAACCTCTTCCTGAGCGAATCTTAATTGCAAATGAATTCAGAAAGCAAAGTGAATTAAATAAAAAAAATAAATCTGAAGAAATCATGGATGCAAATCCTGATGAAGTAAATCGAATCCTAATTCAATTTAATTACCCAGATTTTTTTATTCATGGCCATACACATAGACCATACCATCATTCAATTAATCTTGATGGCCATCAAATGCAACGCGTTGTTTTAGGTGACTGGTATGAGCAGGGGAGTTATTTAACACTAGATTTACATGGTATCAAAACTCATCAAATTTAATGCTTTAGAAACTCTAACGGTCTTCTTTTTTCAGCTACTTTATCTAGCACGCCATTGATATATTTATACCCATCAATTCCACCAAAGGTCTTGGCTAATTCAACACCTTCATTAATAGCCACCTTATATGGAATTAGCGCATCATACATAAGCTCATAAACTGAAATGCATAGAATTGAATGCTCTATAGGGCTTAGCTTTTCAATAGGCCGATCAATGAAACTTGAAATTTCATTATTTAATTGATCCATATTATTCATGATGCCATCAAAAAGTTGGTGGTAAAAAACTTCATCCGCTTTTAAATAATCAGGGTCATCTTTAATGTCTTTTTTAATCTGATTAATATCAAACTGATTTAAGATGCCGCGATAAATACTTTTCATCACAAGCTCTCTGGACTTACGTCTATTATTGACAAGCTTCTTTTTCTTTTTAATCGGTTGCACTTCTAGCATTAGATTGACTTTGATATATGAATCATTTGTATAGCCACTTGAGCAGCTTCTTTGCCTTTAACTGGGGCTCGCTCCATAGCCTGCTCGTCATTTTCAGTGGTCAATATTGCATTAACAATTGGCATACTAAATTCTAATTGAACATCCATAATTGATTTTGCTGAGTGGTTTGCTACAACTTCAAAATGAAAAGTCTCCCCTCTTATTACAGCTCCCATTGCAATAAGCGCATCAAATTTTTTTGTTTGCGCCATCTTTTTAAGAGCTAGTGGACTTTCTAAGGCGCCAGGAACTTTTGCTAATACAATACGTTCATCTTTTACACCAAGGGCTAGAAGTTCTTTATGACATGCCTTAACTAGAGCTTCACCAACATGCGGATTAAATTCTGACATCACAATACCAATAGAGAATAATTCTCCATTTGAATTTTTTAAAATCTCTCTCAATTCACTAAGTCCTTTAGTATTACTTTTAAATAAAAAAGTAATTTTAACTTATATGAGAGCTATCTTTTGCTTTTATATAAGTTAATGAAACAATATCCAGGCCTTTTGTATCGTGCTCCATATCCCATAAGAGATTGGTATGCCAACAGCTGACCAAGCAAGAAAAGTTATTAATGGAGTTTTTTCAGCTCTTCCAAAGGTTTCTTTTGTTGAAATAAATTTTTCATGGGCTAATTTTTTTTCAGCTAATAACTCTTTATCAGTCATAAAGAATTTTTTGTCAACAGGTCTCACCATAAGATTTGCAATAAATCCGATAGCAAGCATGCTCGCTAAAATATAAAAAATGGGTGCATAAATTTCCGAAAAAGGAACTTGTGCTTCAACCCTCATATCATGCATATAATTTACAATCACAGGTCCTAATATGCCAGCAGTTGACCAAGCTGTGAGAATTCTTCCATGAATTGCGCCCACAAATTGAGTTCCAAACATGTCTGCTAAGTAAGCCGGTATCGTTGCAAATCCTCCACCATACATAGAAGCAATAATACAAAAACATGCTGCAAAGAGCGCTAATGATTTTGATCCAGCCATATAGGACGCGGTGACGTACATCAAGATACCAAGTGTAAAAAATACAATATAAGTCAGTTTTCTTCCTAACTTATCTGAAATACTGGCCCAAAAAAACCGGCCAAAAATATTAAACAAAGAAATTAACCCTACAAATCCTGCGCCAACTGCTGCTGCAAGCGCCAACAGAGCCTCATCTTTTTTAAGGTCTGCAAAGCCCAGATCTGAGTGGCCAATTAAGGCGCCGCCAAAAGTTTCTTGAAGCATTGGCGCTGCCGCTCCAATAATTCCTATACCTGCTGACACATTCATACAAAGAACTATCCACAGAAACCAAAATTGTGGCGTTTTATGCGCCTTATTTAAATGGACATGATTAACCGAAATCATATTATTATTTTTATTCTTAGGAGGATTCCATCCTGCTGGCTTCCAGCCTGTTGGAGGCACTCTATATCCTAAAGAGCCTGAAATCATAAAAATGGTATAAATAATGGCCAATACTACGAATGTTTGCCAAATCCCAGGCTGAATCATGCCGTTAGTGTTTGTAGAAAATTTTGTCATTAGCATTGTAGCTAGTGGGGAGCCGATCATGGCACCTCCTCCAAAACCCATAATCGCCATGCCAGTGGCCATACCTCTTTTATCGGGAAACCATTTAATTAGAGTCGATACGGGGGAAATATATCCTAAGCCTAAGCCTATCCCACCAATGACGCCACTGCCAAGCCACATCATCCAAAGCTGATGCGTATATATGCCAAATGCGGAAAGCAACAATCCACCACACCAACATAATGTAGATACAAGCCCGGCCTTTCTGGGGCCCGCACGCTCTAACCAGCTTCCCCAAAAAGCTGCGGAACAGCCTAAAAGAACAAAAAACAGGGTATACATCCACCCTAAATCAAATTGAGTCCAGTTACAATCTGTCGCAGTTAAAGCTCTAAGTGTTCCATGAAGTTTATCTGCAAAGGTAGTTGCTCCGGCAGAGCATGCAGCTAAAGCCTTGCCATCTGGACCTGTTAAGACGCTCCCTAAAGGCTTCCAAAAGACACTAAATCCATAGGCCATACCAATTGAAAGATGAATGGCTAATGCTGCAGGTGGAACCAACCAACGATTATAAGAAGCCTTAGCAGTGATATATTCTTTTGAAAAAAAACTTGGCATACACATTCTCCGAAAATCAACATTTCAATATTAAATTAATTTTTAAAAAACATCTTATTCTTTGTAAACTATATATTGTCATTAAAATGTCATACAAATGTCATACGATCATAACCAATCCATTAATATAAGCAACTATGAAAGCCAATATACTGATCGTTGAAGATGAAAGCCCGATTCTTGAGCTTTTGGCACTTAATATTTCCCAGGCCGGCTATAACCCTTTAAGGGCTATAAGTGCAGAACATGCAGAAAAACTCATTAACGAAGCTCTTCCCGATATTATCCTGCTCGACTGGATGTTGCCTGGTATGTCAGGTATAGATTTTGCAAAAAAATTGCGGAGCAATGCTTTAACAAAAACAATACCAATTATCATGTTAACAGCCCGAAGTGATGAATTAGATAAAGTTAAAGGTTTAGAGGTTGGTGCGGACGACTATATTACAAAGCCCTTTAGTCCCAGAGAACTTAATGCTCGAATCAAAGCTGTTCTTAGAAGAAAAGCGCCTGAACTTACTGAAGATATCTTAAAAATTAACGGTCTAGAATTAAATCCTGTATCCCATCGCGTTACCGGAAACAATAAAGCGCTGGAAATGGGTCCAACAGAATTTAGATTGCTTCATTTTTTTATGAGCAACCCTGAAAGAGTTTATTCAAGGAGTCAATTATTGGATAAAGTTTGGGGGAGTCAAATTTTTATTGAGGATAGAACAGTCGATGTTCATATTCGAAGATTGAGAAATATTCTTACCCAATCTCAACATGAAAATTTAATTCAGACTGTCCGAGGCTCAGGTTACAGACTCTCTACAAAATAGAATTTACCTAGATCACTTCAAGCATTACTCGCTATAATACTGATAAGTTTTTAGCGAGAAAAAACATTGCAAGATATCCGTTGGAATACTTTTTGGGTTTTATTATTTGTATCCTTTTTATCTCTTATTGTTTGGGGATTTAAAAGTTTAGAAGTTGCTTTTTTGTTTTTTGTCTTATGCCTCACTGTCTATTTGCTCTCTCATGTTTATTGGATTCACCGCCTAAACAAATGGCTTAAAAATCCAAATCTATCAACTATCCCTGATGGATCAGGTATTTGGGAAGAGGTATTTGCCAGGCTGTATCGAGAATATAGAAAACAGAAGAAAAGCAAGTCTGAACTAACCACAACGCTTGGAAGATTTATGACGGCAGCAGAAGCTATTCCTGACGGTATTGTTGCTCTAAATCAAAATAATGAAATTGAATGGTGCAACAAACCTTCAGAAAAAATGCTTGGTATTAATTTATCTAAAGATATCAATCAGCCTATTAACTACTTATTGCGCGAAACTAGTTTTACTGAATATCTCAATTCAAATACATACAATGACTCGCTTAAATTAATTTCTTGGCGCAATACAAGCAGATCATTCGAAATACTTCTAGTTCCTTTTGGTGCAAGTCAAAAACTTCTTATCTGTAGAGATATTACACAGATTGAAAAAAATGATTCTATTAAGCGTGATTTTATTGCAAATGTTTCACATGAGTTAAAAACGCCGCTAACGGTCATCATTGGATTTTTAGAAACACTTTCAGATATGAAAAATGAATTCAATGAAAAAACCTATTCCTATCTGCAAATGATGCTTGAGCAATCAGATCGAATGAAAAAACTAGTTGAGGACTTACTTCAACTTTCCTCGATAGAATCAAACGCAGCAGCAGCCGAAAAAAAAGAAATAGATATGCACCATCTCTTTAAGCGACTGGAGAAAGATTCAGATTTGATATCCGGCAAATTACATAAAATTAATATGTCCATTAAAAAAAATATTGCTTTATTAGGATATGAAAAAGAAATATATAGTGCATTTTTAAATTTAGTAAGTAATGCTATACGCTATACTGAAAAAGGCGGGTCGATTAATGTTATATGGGATATGGAAAATCAAAAGCCTTATTTTGAAGTGCAAGATTCTGGTATCGGTATTGATGAAAAGCTAATTCCGAGACTTACGGAGCGCTTTTATAGAATTAATGCTGATAGAAGCAGAATTACTGGGGGTACTGGATTAGGATTATCTATTGTAAAACATGTCTGCATTCGACATCAGGCACAAATAGAAATTACAAGTCAGGTAGGTAAAGGCAGTCAATTTAAAATCATTTTCCCGCAAGAAAGACTGTCTCTTAAGAAATGAGGAAGATAATAAATAAATTTTATTATTTCTTTTTTTGTTTGGTATTTTTAGTGTCCCCTCCTATTTCACATGCAAAAGAAATTGTTGAGTCAGATAGGCAGTCTGCGAGACAGCTTGGGAAAACAGATTTTGATCGTATGGCTGATCATGAGATTAGAGAAAACATTCAAAGTTTAAAAACTCTTATGATTAAGCTTTACAAAAGAAATCCTTCTGAATTAAAAAAAAGTACGTCTGAAGATCCTGAAAAAATGGTAAATTGGGTATTTAATGGAAACCATAATTGGAATTTTGAAGCTATCAATAATACTCAAAGCACTGATGCTATTTATTTAACATTTAACGAGGACTATAAAGGCGACAAAGTGCTTCCATTTATTGTTGGTATTTATACTATGCTTATCAAAGCTCATGGAGGTAAAAAAGAATTTTATTTATTTGACTCCATTGATCCTCAGCTGTTGTACAATGCCTCTCGTAATATTGAAACAGCTGTTTGGAAACTCTCTAACGCTAAAGATAGTTCCGGTAAATCCTTTTTACTAGCGAATGAAATAAATGAAAAAGAAAGTAATTTATCTTTTGAAAGAGAGTTTGGAAAAATTATTGGTAGAACAGATTTTCTAGCTTTTACGTTATCTGAAAAAACTGAGCGCAGTATTACGCGAATTATTCAGAACGTCACGACTGGCTTATTGATACCCTTTTAAATTACAAAAGTATTTTCTCAATGCCACCTTTGGTTGAGCTCTCGACATAATTTTGCATCCAATTGGCGCCCAATAAATTCTTAGCCAATTCAACAACAATATAATCTGCAGTCGTATTTGTATCCTCTCCGTAACGAGCAAGCCCTTGCAGACATGAAGGGCAGGAAGTAAGAATTTTCACTTCCCCTAAAGCCTCTGGCTGATCCTCGCCCATTTTTTGAATGCCTTTTTCAATTTCCTCTTGTTTTCTCTTTTTAACTTGCGTTGCAATATCTGGCCTACCTACAGCAAACGTTCCAGACTCACCGCAACAGCGATCATTTAGAGGTACATTTGTATTCATCAATGCATTTGTAACTTTGCTAGGCGCATATGTTTTCATTGGGCTATGACATGGATCATGGTACATATATCTCGTACCTGACACACCTTCCATTTTTATTCCTTTTTCCATGAGATATTCATGAATATCTAATAATCTACAACCAGGAAATATTTTTTCAAATTCATACTTTTGTAATTGATCCATGCAAGTCCCACAAGAAACAATCACTGTTTTAATATCTAAATAATTAAGCGTGTTAGCGACTCTATGAAATTGAACACGATTATCAGAAGTTATTTTTTGACCTTTATCATGGTTGCCAGATGATGTTTGCGGATAACCACAACACAAATAACCTGGCGGTAGCACAGTAATAGCACCTACCTCATATAACATTGCTTGGGTCGCCAAGCCTACTTGAGAGAAAAGTCTTTCAGAGCCACATCCGGGGAAATAAAAAACTGCATCAGAGTCTTCATTGATTTTTTGTAGATTCCTTATTACGGGAACAAGCTTATCGTCTTCTATACCAAGAAGAGCTCTTGATGTCTTAGTGGGCATATTTTTAGGCATAGGCCTATTTAAGAAATGAACAATCTGAGACTTAATTGGAGCCTTGCCAATTGTAGAAGGTGGGTTATTTTTAAATAAATTAATAACACCAAGTTTTTTTAATAGATTATGCCCAGCTTGTTGAGCTTTGTACCCGAAATCAACCATTAAAGTTCTCATAATTTTAATAGTGACAGGGTCTTTCATATTCAAATAAGTCATAGCTAGAGCAGTGCCTGGACTAAAATGACGCTTACCCTGCTCTCTTAGAAAATTTCGCATAGCGATAGAGACTTCACCAAAATCAATATCTACCGGACATGGATTTAAGCATTTATGGCAGACAGTGCAATGATCAGCTACATCATTGAATTCATCAAAATGTTTAATTGAAATACCGCGTCTTGTCTGTTCTTCATATAAAAATGCTTCGATCAGAAGCGAGGTTGCTAAAATTTTATTTCTTGGGCTGTAAAGTAAATTAGAGCGCGGAACATGGGTGGTACAAACCGGCTTACATTTACCGCATCGCAGACAGTCACTTATGGAATCTGCAATTTCTCCAATAGCAGATTGTTCCATGATGATCGATTCTTGCTCTAATAGTCCGAAGCTTGGCGTATAAGCATTTTCTAAACCAGATCCTGGAAGTAGTTTGCCTTTATTAAAATGTCCAAAGGGGTCTACTTTATTTTTATATTTCTCAAATGCTTCAATTGTGCTCTCATCTAGAAATTCCATTTTTGTAATGCCAATGCCGTGCTCGCCAGAAATAACACCATTGAGGCTTTTAGCTAAAGCCATAACTCTCACTACCGCCTCATGCGCTTCGTGCATCATTTGGTAGTCATCTGAATTGACTGGAATATTGGTATGCACATTACCATCTCCAGCATGCATATGAAGGGCTATAAATACCCTGCTCTTCAAAGTATTTTTATGTATTTGATCTAGCTTAAGTAGAAAGGCCTGGTACTCTCTTCCACTAAAAATTTCATGAAGTGGATCTTTAAGTTCTTTCTTCCAAGAAATTCTTAACTCATAAGATTGAAGGGCTCTAAAGATATTTTCATATTTATATTCAATATCAACATTTCTTTGAAGAAGTGATGAAAGCGGACCATCCAAATTGTCGAGCATCTGGCCCCATTTTTCCCTTAATCCATGAATCAAATCTATACTCATTTTTTGCTTAACTTGATTAAGCTCTGGATCTGAATTCAAACCCTCTTCTTCATAAAGAAACTTATCGTGCTCAATAAAAGTTTCTAAATCATCTAAAAGTTTTAATTTGTTTCTAATTGAAAGCTCAATATTAATTCTTTCAATACCGTCAGAGTATTCACCAAGCTTTGGCAAGGGAATCACAACATCTTCATTAATCTTGAATGCGTTCGTATGTTTTGCAATAGCAGCTGTTCTTGCACGGTCAAGCCAAAAACGTTTTCGTGCATCCGCTGAAACTGCTATAAAACCTTCGCCATCTCTTGAATTAGCTATCTGGACAATTTGAGAGGCTGAAATTCCTACAGCATCTTCATCATCACTAGCTATATCAGCAATCAAAACCATGCGGGGACGCTCTTGCCTTGCAGCTTTTGTGCTATATCCAACAGCCTTAATATAACGCTCATCCATATGCTCTAAGCCAGCTAAGAGCGTGCTATTTGATTGATCTAAATAATCTTTGATTTCAACAATTGCTGGAACTGCATGAGAGACATTACCAAAAAATTCTAAGCATACAGTTCTTATATACTTTGGCATTTTATGAAGGATGAAAGTACCAGATGTGATAAGTCCGTCACAGCCTTCTTTTTGGACTCCTGGAAGTCCGCTCAAGAATTTATCAGTAACATCCTTACCTAATCCAATTTTTCTAAAACTGCTTCCTGGAATTTCTAATATTTCTGGCTTATCAATTAAGTCTTTACCATTAGTGTTGTAACGACTAATTTTAAAGCGCACCAAATCTACATCATGAATTTTGCCAAGATTATGATCTAATCTTTCAATCTCAATCCAATTACCATTAGGGTCAACCATTTTCCAAGAAGCTAAATTATCTAAAGCTGTCCCCCACAGAACTGCTTTCTTTCCGCCAGCATTTACTGCAATATTGCCACCAATACAACATGCATCTGCTGATGTTGGATCGCAAGCGAATTCAAGACCGTTATTTGTCGCCATTTCCATAGCGCGTCTTGTAACAACCCCAGCACCGCACTTCACAACAGGCACACGCTCACTAACACCAGGTAAATTCTGATATTCGACATTGCTTATATCATCAAGTTTTTCGGTATTAATGACCGCTGAAAACGGGGAGAGCGGAATAGCCCCACCAGTGTATCCTGTACCTCCACCTCGAGGAATAATCGTTAACTCAAGGTCGATACAAGCTTTAACAATGTGCGCCATCTCTTCTTCGTGATCTGGGTTTATTACCACGAATGGGTATTCAACTCTCCAGTCCGTTGCATCAGTTACATGAGATACTCTCGCCAATCCATCAAATTGAATATTATCTTTTTTAGTGATTTTTTTTAATTTAGAAAAAATTTTTCTTCTAAGTTTTTTGACCAACTTGAAATCATTTTCAAAAGTCTTAACTGCCTTATGCGCTGCCTCAGAAAGCTCAATGACTTTGGCATTGCCAGAACTTCGCTCCCCAATCGAATGGATACGATGATACATAGCATCTACTAATGCTTTCAGTCGCTTCGGATTTTCTAAAAGATCATCTTGAAGGTAAGGATTTCTATTAACTACCCATAAATCACCTAGCACCTCGAAAAGCATTCGAGCAGATCGGCCTGTCTTTCTTTCGTCTCTCAATTCATTCAGAATATTCCAGACATTTTCCCCCAAGAATCTAATGACAATTTCTCGGTCTGAAAACGAAGTATAGTTATAGGGTATTTCACGCAATCGATTGATTGGAAATGGTTGCGTTTTAAAAATAGATTTGAGTATTGGGGCGTTCATTTAAATAAATTTAATTTAACCATGAGCATATCATGGAGGAGAATTGCTAACAACGTTATAACCCATAGGGTTATTGAACTTTAGGCAAAAAATTCAGTTAAAATATGAACTCAATTTACTCGGCTTAAAGAGCCCGTCCCTTATCATTTTATGAATCCAATGACTTTAACAAAGTTCAGATTAATTTCTCAAAAACACCCAAAATGCTCTGGATAAAAACCCTTCATATTATATTTATGGTGACTTGGTTTGCTGGCCTTTTTTATTTGCCAAGGCTATTTGTTTACCACGCCATGAGTAAAGATAAAATTAGCCATGAAAGATTCAAAGTCATGGAAAGAAAGCTTTTTTTTGGCATCATGACACCTGGCGCTTTTTTAACAATACTTTTCGGAGGATGGCTTTGGAATCTCTATGGAGTCACTGAACAATGGCTTCAAATTAAAATAGGTCTTGTAATCTTATTACTTGCTTATCACTATCTATGTTTTAAACATCTTATTGATTTTAAAAACAATAAAAATAAGCATAGCCATATCTATTTCCGATGGTTTAATGAGGTGCCTGTAATAGCTCTTGTTGTCATAATTTACTTAGTCGAATTTAAACCAGCATGAGTATACTCATCTGTGGCTCTATGGCTTTCGATACCATTATGGTATTCAAAGACCAATTTAAAAACCATATTTTGCCTGAAAGTATTCATAAATTAAGTGTGGCTTTTTATGTGCCAGAACTTAGGAAAGAATTTGGCGGTACCGCAGGAAATATTGCTTTCAATCTTAAGCTTCTCGATGAAAATCCTGTCATTATGGCAACGGTAGGTAGCGACTTTTCCGTTTATTTTGACTGGCTTAATCAAAATGGAATTGATACTTCATATATCAAAGAAATTAAAAGTCTCTATACAGCGCAGGCATATATTACAACTGATCTCAGTGACAATCAAATTACAGCTTTTCATCCAGGCGCCATGGTGGAATCTCATCAGAACAAAATTAAAGAAGTGAAGGATGTATGTTTAGCGATTATTGCGCCAGATGGAAAAGATGGCATGATGAATCACGCTAAAGAATGTAAGGCACTTAATATCCCCTTTATGTTCGATCCTGGCCAAGGGCTGCCAATGTTTAATCGTGAAGAACTTTTAAAATTTATTGATGATGCTACATATATTGCGGTGAACGACTATGAAGCAACTCTTCTATCAGAAAAGACTTCTCTTTCTTTAGAAGAAATTTCTAAAAAAGTAGAGGCATTAATTGTTACCAGGGGTGGTGAAGGCTCAATCATTTATGCTGATCATAAAACATACAAGATCGAACCCATTAAGGTTCAATCAACTATTGATCCAACAGGGTGCGGCGACGCTTATCGCGCAGGCCTTCTATATGGAATTTCTAAGAAATGGGATTGGCAATCTACTGGTCGATTAGCTTCTGTGATGGGCGCTATTAAAATTCAAAATCAAGGAGGTCAGAATCATCGGCCTACCCGTGATGACATCGAAATACTTTATACAAAAAAATTAATCGAAGAAAATAATTAACTAGGTATCTTTTGAATTAGCTTTGACAGAAAATACTGACTTATCATCAAGCCTGACGGCCGTTAAAGATCTTCCCCAAACGCAGCCTGTATCAATCGAAAAAATATCTCCTCTTGTGACAAGCCCAAGTGCTGACCAATGGCCAAAAATAATAACGTTATCTTTAGTTTTTCTTTTAGGAAAATCAAACCAAGCTTTTAATTTTTTAGGCATATTTTTAAGTTCGCCTTTATAGGTAAAATCAATAGCTCCGTCTGAAGATAAAGCCCTCAATCTTGTTGTCGCATTAATGATAATTCTTGCTTTATCATTTTTATTTAAAGTGCTAGACCACTTATCTGGCTTATTGCCATAGATAGAAGATAAAAATTCTATATATTTTTTACTGCGGAGTTGCGTGCTTACTTCTTTTGAGAATTTAAGAGCATCTTTAATAGTCCACTGAGGCATTACACCTGCATGAACCATTAAGTGTTTTTTTTCATAATGCACTAATGGGAGTGATCTTAACCATTTAAAAAGTAAATCTGAGTCTTTTGCTTTAAGAAGGCGAGATAAAGTATCTTCATCGTCTGGCTCAATGACTTTATATTTGATAGCTAATGCATGAAGATCATGATTGCCTAAGACAGCTGTCACTGAGGATTTATTTTTATAGCACCATCTTAAAATTTCTAATGATCCATTACCACGATTAACTAAATCACCTACGAGCCAAAGTTGATCTCTGCCACGTTTAAATTTAATTTTTTTTAGTAAATCTAGAAAAGAATAGTAGCAACCTTGAATATCACCAATTGCGTAAATTGCCATAGATATTTATTTTTTAAAGTTAGCGCCTGATGAATTCGACATATATAAGACCGCACTTGCAACTTCATTGTCAGACAAAGATGCATTCCCACCTTTTGCAGGCATAGATCGAATTCCTTTGATGGCATGCTGAACAAGCACTTCGTAACCTTGAGCTATTCTTGGAGCCCAGGCTTGCACATCACCAAATTTTGGAGCATTTAACATACCAGCTTGATGGCACATTAAACAAGCAGCTTTGTAGACTTCCTCTCCTGATTTTCCTCCCGAAGCTGACCCTTCTGCAATAGCCTGTGATAACTCTACCTTTGCTACTGGCTGAATATTTTCTTTAATTTTACTTTCTACCATAACGTTAGAACTAGGACTGCTCTTAAAGTCATAGGTTACGAATGAAATGAATAAAATTCCCCCTACAATTGCTCCAACAATAATTATAGTTAATTCAAATAATACATTTTTTTCTTTTTCTAAATTCATTTAACTTTCCTTTTGTAATCTTAATACAGAGTAAATTTAAAATAATGGTCAACTAACATCGCAGAAAAAATCAAACTTAAATAGATAATAGAATATCTAAATGTTTTCATGGACAATTTATCTGAGTACTTTTTATAAAGCATAATTACATAGTACAAGAAAAAGGCATTAAGAATAGTGGCACAAATTAAATAAATAAGCCCACTCATACCAAGACTAAATGGCGCCATAGTCACAATAATCAAAATGATTGTATATAGAACAATTTGTAATAATGTGAAAGACTCGCCGTGTGTGACAGGTAACATTGGTATACCTACTTTTGCATAATCATTTCTCCGGTAAAGTGCCAATGCCCAAAAATGAGGTGGCGTCCAGCAGAAGATAATTAAAAATAAAATTAGCGCTTCCGGTCCAACAGTATTATTAACTGCTGCCCACCCTAAAATAGGGGGCATGGCGCCAGAGGCCCCACCAATAACAATATTCATTGGCGTAGCAGGCTTAAGAAAAATTGTATAAATGACAGAGTAAGAGAAAAAAGTTGCAAGAGTAAGCCACATTGTTAGAGAGTTCACATAATAAAAAAGAATTGCTAATCCAATACCTCCCAAAATACTTGCATAAACTACAGTGCGTTCGGATGACAATTGCCCTGTCCCTATTGGCCTTCCTTTTGTTCTTGCCATCACAGCATCTATTTTTTGTTCAATCAGGCAATTAAAAGCTGCTGCTGCAAACGAGACAAAAGCAATACCCAAAATAGAGCTTAGTAATAGATTAAATGGCACCATCCCTGGGGTAGCTAAAAACATTCCTATCACAGCAGTAAAAACAATAAGAGAATTAACTCGCAACTTGCAAAGAACTAAAAAATTCTTCAAATCAACCTTAAGATTCAAAGTATTTTTTTTAAGAGAGTTAAGCATATTGTTTTTTAATTTTTGAATTTAATATTGTTATTATGATAACTAGTAAAGCTGCTGTTAGATTATGACTAACAGCTAAGACCATTGGGAGATGAAGAATCAAGTTAGCAACTCCAATAACAAATTGGGCTGCCAATATAATTAATAGAAGGATTGCTTCAAATCTCAATTGTTTATACTTCATCAATGCATAAGATAAATAGCCAAAATAAATAACTACAGTTATAGCGCCTACTCTGTGTATCCATTGAATTGCATGTAGTGCGTTAAGGCTAATTGGAGCCCCTTCAGAAGTTTGGCCTAGATTTCTGAAAATATTAAACGCATTTTTAAAGTCCATATCAGGGATCCATTGGCCATGGCAGGTCGGAAAATCTGTACAAGCGAGACCAGCATAATTAGTGCTTGTCCAACCACCTAAAAATATTTGCATAAAAATCAGAATAAGGCCAAACCTTGCCATATAAAAAATTATGCTTTTCTTTAGAATTAATTTTGAATTTTTGTTGAAATGTTCGTAGCTTAGATAGGTGAGTATAGCTAAAGTTGCCATGCCACCTATTAAATGGGCACTAACAATAATAGGCTTGAGTAAAAGTGTAACTGTAAGCATTCCTAACATAGCTTGAAAAAATACAATACCCAGAAGAGTGTAAGGAACAAGGATGTTCACTTTAAGTGATTTTTTATTTTTATAAGCCAAATATGCAATTGATAAAATTAAAAGCCCCAATAGGCCTGCCACATATCTATGAACCATTTCCTTCCAAGCTTTGTCATTTTCTATAACCTGACCTGGAAAAGTATGTTGGGCTTTTTCAATAGCCAGTTGGCTTTCTGGCACTGTTAGCGTTCCAAAACATCCTGGCCAATCTGGGCAACCTAAACCAGCATCAGACAGCCTTACATAGGCGCCTAGAACAATTAAGCAAAATGTCATAATTGTTGTAAATAAAGTAATTTTTTTAAAAAGATTCATAATTAAATTTCTATAAAATTATAATAATATCGATTAGACTCATAAGAAATAATTCCATTACTATGAAAGAATTATAACATTCACCCAATTATGGCAAAAAAATCTCTCTGGCTGTTATTCGTTTTATTAGCTCTTTTAGTCTTATTTTTTTTGTCATTAACTGCAAATAAAAAAGTTCCTGAGATTCGGGTTACTTCAATTACTGGTGAAGCTTTCCAGCTTTATCAAGTTAAAAACAATTTTACAATCATCAATTTTTGGGCAACCGACTGTCCAGGATGTATCAAAGAAATGCCAGGTCTAGCTGCTACTTATAATCAATTCAGAGGGCAAGGTTTGGAAATTATCGCTGTATCTATGAGTTATGACCCGCCAAATCATGTCTTAAATTTTACTCAAAAGAATAAAATCCCTTTTCCTGTTGTGCTAGACATTGACGGTCAAATTGCACAATCATTTGAGAACATTCGTCTTACACCAACTTCAATACTAATTGATAAAAATGGAAAAATTATTGATAAAGTCATAGGAGAATTAGATTTTAATAAATTAAATGCTCTTTTGAAAAAGCATCTAGATTCCTAATTATTTTGAAATTCTTATTAATCGTTCTATATCTTTAATTATTCCAGATGGATTCGTTCCTTTTTTATATTGCATCATCAAATTTCCATAAGGATCTATCAGATAGATAGATTCGCTATCAAAGGCTGGATAAGATTTAATTCGACTATTTAGTCTATCTTTTGAATCTTTATCTTCTTTCAAAAAGAGGTGGCCTTGGCTCAATTTAATCTGTTCAGATGAAATTAAATTTTTATCTTTAACTATAGCTAGCCTTTGAATTTTATTGCCATCTTTACCTAATGCAAGCCAAATTTGTCTTAACTCATATAATTGAAACTCACACGCCTTCTCACATTTATTTTCCACGAAGGAAACTAATGTCCATTTACCAATTAATTGATATTTTTCTTGGCTTATCGGTTCAAATAACTCGAAATCACCAACCTGAATAATTGGACTAATTAAGAGTCCATGCTCTACTCCTTTTGTATGCATTTTGTAATTTGTAAAAAAAACTAAATACCATGCATAAACTACAGGCATAACAAATAACAATACAATACCAATTAGTTTTAACCGTGACTTAAGAATATCGCTTAAGATCATTTCTTTTTTACGCCTAATCTTATAAAAATAATGAAAAGAGTAAATGCCATCGCAAACCACTGAAATGCATAACCGTAATTTTTATCACTGTCCGGGACTGGGGTACCTGAATCTACAACATAAGTCTTATCAAAAATTGGTTTTCTGAGTTTAACTTCATACCCCATTAAATCTTTGCTTATTAAAGAGCTTAAAACTTCATAATCCATCTTCTGAAGCCTAAAAGACGACTCATTTAATTTTTCAGTTACTACTTTTCCTAGTGAAATACCAGAAGAGGGCATTTGACTAACTTGACCTTCAATTGTTTGCATCTCTTTAATAGGGGGTATATCAAGAATATCTTTTCTTGAATTGGTTAGAGGATACCAGCCCCTATTAATTAAGATAATTTTATTAGAGTCTAAAATTTTAAAAGGGGTATAAATGAGAAAGCCTGCTTTTTCTTCACGAATTTGATTGTCTAGAATAATATTCTTGTCATTTAAAAACTCCCCACTCAAAGTAACGTGGCGCCAAATAATATCCTTTATTGGCATTTGGATAGTTTCTTTATTCAAATGTGTTGGCGGCTGATTTTGTCTTTCGACAAATGCCATATTAATTATCTTTTTTTGATCGGCACGGTCCATCTGCCAGAACCCTAATTTAATAAAAAAGGTAAAAAATATAATAAATATCAGAGTAGGTAATAACTTATAATTAAAACTTATGTTATAGATTGAAAATTTCAAAATTATATTGAAGACAAGGTTATTTTATGAGCGGTGAATTATTATTTAAGATTCTTGTAATTGCAATTCTATTATTTATACTTCTATCCCTTTCGGGTGGGCTTTTCTTTCTAATCAAAGATAAAAAAAAGAATTCTAACAGAATGGTTACATCGCTTTCCTTTAGAGTTGGGCTTTCTCTTATTTTATTCTTCCTGCTTTTTTATGGATTTTATTCTGGCCTGATTCATCCTCATGGCATGTAAAATAAAAAAGCGCTATAAATATAGCGCTTTTTAAATGTGCTAGATTAAAGCCAATATACAAATATAAACAAACCTAGCCAAACCACATCCACAAAGTGCCAATACCAAGCGACAGCCTCAAAAGCAAAATGATCATTTTTTGTAAAATGTCCTTTAATTGATCTCAATAGAATCACTGCTAACATCACGGCTCCCATCGTTACATGAAAACCATGGAATCCTGTAAGTAAGAAAAATGTAGATCCATATATTCCAGAACTAAGTTTTAAACTTAATTCGGTGTAAGCATGGTGATACTCGGTTGCTTGCAAGTACACAAATAATGCACCTAATGCGACCGTAACAGCAAGCCAGATATTAAGATAATTTCTTTGTGCTTTTTTTAAAGCCCAATGAGCAAATGTAACTGTCACCCCACTTATTAAAAGTATTAAGGTATTAACTGCGGGCAAGCCAAATGCCGGGATAGTGTCTTTATAAACCGTAAAATTGGTTGGATTTGGCATCACTGACATAGGCCAAGATGCTTTAAACGCTGGCCATAAAAACTGATGCGTTACTACTCCATGACCTTCACCACTAAGCCAAGGCACAGATAATACACGAGCATAAAATAGCGCACCAAAAAAAGCTGCAAAAAACATAACTTCTGAAAGAATAAACCAGCCCATGCCCATTCTGAAGCTAATATCTACTTGTTTATTATATTTCCCTGAAAGGCTCTCAGCTATTACATTTGAAAACCATCCTGCAAACATATAAATTACTGCTGCTATGCCAGCAATAAAGACATACTTTGCATTGGGCGATTGATTTAATAACATCGCTGAACCTACGAATGTAGTAAAGAGAGCAAGGCTGCCGACTATTGGCCATTTGCTTGACTCTGGAACAAAATAGATATCTTTGCTTGCCATATAATTTCCTTCATTATTAATATATTAACATTACTTAACTTGCCTTTTTGTCATCTTTCAAAGCTCTGAAAAAAGTGTAAGAAAGAGTAAGTGATTCCACATTTTTAGGAATATCTTTATCCACCTCAAACCGTACAGTAAGTTTTTTACTCTCACCGGGCTTTAATACTTGATTCCTAAAACAAAAACACTCTGACTTTTTTAAATAAAGTGATGCAATTTGAGGCGTAACACTTGGTATTGCCTGCCCAATAATTTCCTCACTAATCATATTTTCAACGGTATAGGTCACAACATAAAATTTACCTGGATTAACCTTTAAAAACTTTTGATCGGCTTTTAATTTCCAAGCTAAATTACCATTTATATTCGAATCAAAGTGAATCGTAACAAATCGTTGAGTGTCTACAACTAACTTTGACGCTTCTGCATTGTAAATACGTCCTGTCTTTCCATTCAGCCCAGTGACTTCACAAAAAACATCATATAGAGGCACAAGTGCATAACCAAAACCAAACATTACAACTGTGAGCAGCGTTAAATAAACAGTTGTTCGCTTAATGCCGCCAAATTTAATCATTTCATATTACTTAGAAGAAACCCTACGTAAAAAGAAAAAGCAACTAACCCTAGAATCAATGCTAATCGTTTATTTCTTTTTTTAATTAATTCATTATTATTTTGAAATGCTTTTTTTACCATTAATAGTCCATTAAAGCTTTTGTAACTTTTGGTGGCTTAGTGAATGAATGGTATGGCGGAGGTGAGCTCAATGTCCACTCCAAACCGCGTGCGCCTTCCCAAACTTGACCTGTAGCTTTTTTGCCGCCTAAGACACATTTGATAACTATGTATACGAATAACAACTGTGAAATACCGTAAGCAAAACCGCCAAGGCTTGAAACCATATTAAAATCTGCAAACTGTACACTGTAATCTGGAATTCTTCTTGGCATACCGGCTAAACCTAAAAAGTGTTGTGGGAAGAAAAGTACATTTGCAAAAATGGTCGATAACCAGAAATGTACCTTAGCTAATTTCTCGTCATACATGTTGCCAGTCCATTTAGGAAGCCAATAATAAACAGATGCCATTAGAGCAAATACTGCACCTGTTAATAAGACATAATGGAAATGAGCTACAACAAAGTAAGTGTCATGATATTGGAAGTCAACTGGCGTAATGCCTAACATAAGCCCTGAAAAGCCCCCAATTGTAAATAAAATTACAAATGCCAATGCAAATAGCATGGGAGTCTCAAAAGTCATAGCGCCTCTCCACATTGTAGCTACCCAATTAAATACTTTAACGCCTGTCGGAACAGCAATTAACATCGTTGCATACATGAAAAATAATTCGCCGTTGATAGGAAGCCCAACTGTAAACATGTGATGCGCCCATACAAAGAAAGAAAGAATTGCAATTGATGCTGTTGCGTAAACCATAGATGCATATCCGAAAAGTGGCTTACGAGCAAAAGTCGGGATAATTTGAGATACGATTCCGAAAGCTGGTAGGGCTAAAATATAAACTTCTGGATGTCCGAAGAACCAGAAAATATGCTGGAACAATACTGGGTCTCCGCCACCGGCAGCATTAAAAAAGCTTGTGCCAAAATATTTATCTGTTAAGAGCATTGTTACGGCACCTGCTAAAACTGGCATAGAGGCAATAAGTAAAAAGGCTGTAATCACCCAAGTCCAGACAAACAAAGGCAATCTCATTAATGTCATACCTGGCGCTCTCATATTGAAAACTGTCGCAATGATATTAATTGCACCCATAATAGATGAGATACCTAGGAAATGAACCGCAAAGATTAAATACGGAAATGCTTTTCCTGTTTGAAGAACAAGAGGAGGGTACATAGTCCAGCCGCCTGCAGGGCCTCCACCTTCCATAAATAAAGTGCCCAAAAGAAGTGCAAAAGCAAAAGGCATAATCCAAAAACTCATATTATTCATACGAGGAAGGGCCATGTCCGGAGCGCCAATCATAATAGGTATCATCCAATTAGCAAGACCGACTCCAGCAGGCATAACAGCTCCGAAAATCATTACAAGCGCATGCACAGTAACCATCGAGTTATAAAATTGGGGGTCTACAAACTGAAGCCCTGGTTGAAATAACTCTGCACGAATAACCATCGCCATTGCGCCGCCAATAAAGAACATAATCAATGAAAACACGAGATACATCGTACCTATGTCTTTATGGTTTGTTGAAAACAACCAACGTTTAATGCCTGTGGGCTTATGATCGTGATGATCGTGATCGGCGTGTGCTATTGTGCTCATTCTTAAAATCTTCCTAAATTAAAAAAATTAAATTTAAAATTATTTCTTTCTGCCTGCTGCTACATCTTTAGGCTGAATAATATCGCCTGTTTTATTACCCCAATTATTTCTTGTGAAAGTAACTACTGAGGCAATATCAGTGTCCGATAGTTGCTCGCCAAAAGCTGGCATATTTCCCTTTCCATAAATAACTTGATGAATATGAGCTGGTATATTTTCCTTTAGGTTTGCAAGAGGGCTGCCATCAATTGATGGGAAAACTCCCTTAATACCTTGTCCATTTGCTTGATGACAAGCTAGACAATTTGCTTTATAAACCGCTTCACCTTTAGATTTTAACTCATCCATTGACAGCTCTTTATCGCCACTATCTTTTTTAGATTTTAATGCAAGTTTTGTTTCTTGAACCCAAGCTAAGTATTGTTTTTCTGGAACAGCCTTTACAACAATGGGCATATATCCATGTCCTTTGCCGCAAATTTCAGCGCACTGCCCGCGATAAACACCTTCTTTATTAATTACCGTCCAGTTGTCATTAATGAATCCTGGGATAGCGTCTCTTTTCCAGCCTAGATCAGGCACCCACCAAGCATGAATAACATCGTTCGCTGTTGTCATAATTCTAATTTTTTTACCAACAGGAAGTACAAGAGCTGTATCAGTATTTAGTAAATAGTTATCTGCAGTCTTTGGATCAATACCTGAATTCCTCTGGCTAGCATCAACACTATCAGCGGCCAAATTACTGTAAATAGTAATATCCTCATCTATGTAGTCATATTTCCATTTCCATTGATACCCTGTTGCTTTGATAGTGATTTCAGATTTTGAAGTGTCATCCATCCTTGCAAGAAGTTTAGTTGCAGGTATTGCCAATGCAACAATGATAGCAAAAGGTATAAGAGTCCAAATTACTTCAACGGTTGTACTGTGTGAAAATTTTGCTGGTTTGACGCCTTTCGACTTACGATGATGGAATATTGACCAAAACATCACACCAAACACCAAAATACCAATGACAGTAACTACATATAAAGAAGTCATATGCATGTTATAAACATCTTGACTTATAGGGGTAGCTCCCTCTCTCATATTTAAACCCCAGGCAGCATGTAATATATCGGGGCTTAATAAGAATAGTGCTGAGACGATAACTATGAAATTAGATAAAAATCTAGCCATACTTTTATTCAAGTGCATTTATTATTCCTTACGGTAAAAGTCGAATGATCTATATTTACTGAAATTTTATGTTCCTCATGTTATCAGTAGGATTTTTTAAAATCAATACGAAAAATAGTAATCATGAGATTTTTTTAAACAATTCTAAGCGCTCTTTCTCGCATAAAAAATCTCCAATACGAGTATTTTTCCCCTGAGAGCTTATGACTATATAGCTCGGTCGATTAAAGTATGTTGTCACAAGTCTAAATTTACTCCAGTCTCGATTAAACTCCTCTCTAATTATTTTTTTCCCTTGAATAGTTTTAATTTCAATTAAGCGGGAACTGATTCTTATAATTTGATAAAAGGTACTTTTAAGACAAGTGAAATATAAAGCATATCCAAGCAAAAGCACTTCAATGCCGTAAAAAGGAATCGCTAGATACAATCCAAAGTAACAGAGTATTAAGGAAATTATGAGAATAAAGATAAAGAAAAAAAGATATATTTTTTTAATCACTCTCCATGGCATAGATGGATTTGGCCGAAGAATAAATTCGTCTAAAGTGCCTTTCTTTGACTTTTTGATTTGAATCATATTTTCTCTTGACGTACTTAAAAGAAAAAAATTCCAATAATTTATGGTGCCGGGAGCGAGAATCGAACTCGCACGCTATTACTAGCGCGGGATTTTGAGTCCCGTGCGTCTACCAATTCCGCCATCCCGGCCGCTAGATGCATACAAGCTTAACATTATAGATAATATCGGCTTAAATCTGATAACTATATTATGATTGTAGGAATTTAAAACTTAGTAAAAGACCATGCTTAATATCATCAAAAGTATCCTATCGGCTTTTTTCGGCATCCAAAATAATAGAAGATTTTCTCAGGATGATGCTTTTGTTGAAAAGCATGGGATAAAGTATTTTGTGATTATAGGTTTTTTAGTGGCAATTCTTTTGCTATTAACGCTTGCAATTTTAGTAAGTGTTATTTTAAACCATATTAAATAATTCTAATATTCAGATCATTTAAAAACTGCTCTTAAAATGTTAAGCGCATAAATCTAATATGCTAATTGAAGACTTTAATTTTGAACTGCCCCAGCATCTTATTGCCCAAACTCCCCTTCAAAAAAGGGACTCGAGTCGGCTCCTTGTTTTGAATAAAAATACAAAGTCATTCAGCGATAAAAAGTTTACAGACTTTGTTGATTTGTTAAATCCGAATGATCTTTTGATTTTCAATGACACACGTGTAATTAAAGCCAGGTTATTTGGAAAAAAAATAACAGGCGGAAAAGTTGAAATCATGATTGAGCGTATCTTGGATGACCATCATGCGCTCGCGCACTTAAAAACATCAAAAAAAATAGTTGATGACAATATTTTTGAAATCAATAAAGATGTGTCGGTTAAAGTTATCAAGAAAGAAAACGATCTTTTTTATATTGAATTTAATTCAAATTTATCCAGTTACGACATACTTGAAAAATATGGGCATATCCCCTTACCCCCTTACATCGAGAGAAATGCAGATAAATCTGATGAAAAAAGATACCAAACAATCTATGCCAAAGAGTCGGGTGCCGTCGCAGCGCCTACTGCTGGACTCCATTTTACCGATGAAATTTTTAAAGCCTTAGATGACAAAAAAATTAAATACACTTTTCTAACGCTGCATGTCGGAGCTGGTACTTTTCAACCCGTTAGAGATAACGATGTTAATGACCATCAAATGCATAGCGAGTCTTTTAATGTGCCAGATAAAACCATTCACATGATTAATGATGCCAAGTCAAAGAATGGCAGAATTATTGCCATCGGCACCACCGTTTTAAGAGCGCTTGAAAGTTTATTTTCCGAGGAAACGATCCAATCTGGATTTAAAGAAACTTCTATCTTTATTAAACCAGGTTATACATTTAAAATTGTAGACGCATTACTTACCAACTTTCATTTACCGAAAAGTACATTATTTATTTTAGTCTCGGCTTTTAGTGGAAGTGATACTATGAAAAGACTATATCAGCACGCCATTAAAAATGAATATCGCTTTTTTAGTTATGGCGATGCTACATTTATTGAGCGGTCTTAAATTAACAATCAACCTTAGAAAATAGATCTTATGAAAATTATTATTGCATTATGTTTTTTAATATTTAATTATTCTATTTATGCGGACGTGCTTCCTGAAGCAAAATCAGAAGTTAAAATTACGCTTGCTAAGAAGCCCACGACGCGGCCTATGACAGTGGCTTTTATTCCGGGGCAGAAAAAATATTACATCGCAGATGGCGGCCTAGCTCCTTTAGGCTCTGAAACCGAAGCGCCTATCTCTAAATCACTTATTCACACCTATGATCAATCTGGAAAGTATGTGGCTTCAACACAAGCAGGATTTGATAATCGCTCCATTTTTTATAATGAATTAAGCTTTCAGCTTACAACCATCACTTATAACGTTTCGAGTGAAGCTGGTTTCGCACCTAACACGGGTATTTTTTCTCTAGACCTCGATTCACAAGGTATTTTAAAAGGTACCTCCAAAGAAGTGTCTAGCTTTAATCCTGCCTTTGGCGATTCAGCAACGATGCCTTCTTTTGACTCAAAAACGAATCGTTACTTTGCTAAACAAAAAAGAAGTGGCAGGGTCATTATTATTGATGTGAATGATGGCAGCAAAGTGGGGGAAATTAATTTGGATCTCAAATCAGCAGGTGTAGCATTTGATGATTTAAGCGATAGCTTTATTGCGGCAACGAGCATTGATGGGGAAGAGCTGGCTATTCTCGATGTGGACCATAAAGCAGTATTAATCTTTAATGTTAAGGGTAGCTTCGTTGGTAAATCTTCTTTGCCAAAGGATATCAAGTTAAGGGCACACAATCATTACAACGGCCTTGGCTTCGCAAATAATTTATTCTTTATATATAACGAATCTGAGGGTGAGTTCGGAACCTATTATGGGTTTAAAATTTCTAGCAAATCTAAATAAAAAAAACGCACCTCAAAAGGTGCGTTTTTTTATTTAAAACAATTATTTAATTGCAGCGGCAAGTCTTCCTGCTAAGTTACCTGCAACTACGCCCAAGATACTTGAAATTAAAACAATAGCTACTGGATTGGTTAAATCCATTGCAGCGATACTAGCTGCGCTTGGTGCCAATGTAAAAGCAGAAGCAAAACCTAAAACATTTATTCCAACGTTTGAGACTTGACTTACTCTTCCTGAGACTAGTACAAGAATGAGAGCGGCTAAACCAACACCTACTTCATCACTTGCACCAATCACTGGCAAATCAACTCCTCCAATCATAATTGCCACGGAAGCAATGATTGCACCAAAAGTCATACCAATAACTGTTTTTTGCATTGCATCTGATTTACCAGCAAGGCCTGAACAAGCCCAAGCTATAAATCCGACTGGAATACTAGTTGCAACAATATTGCCTAGATAGTCGCCACTGAGAGCATTCCATACAGCTGCTAAAATACCAACACTGATTGCTACTGCTAATGATTTCGACATAACATCTCCTAAGTTAGTTGACTGTATATACATCAAAGAGCTGTAGTACTTGAGCACTTAGTTATCATATGGGCCTAGTCTTCCAGGTCATTGATTACTAACTACTTGCCGAATATTAACCCTTTTTTTTAACAAATACACCCCTTAATTGTAATTATTTTGTAATAAATGCTTGACAAAAAAAACTCAATTAAATCATATACTTATGAATAAATTGGTTAAATTTTCAATGGGCTAACAAAGATTTAATTTCTTTAACTATTTGATATTCATCAACTAACTTAGACTCTTGATCCAATCGACCTTGGAACTCGACTTTACCTTCTTTTAAATTACGATCACCAATGACAATTCTATAAGGAATACCTATCAACTCCATCTCGGCAAACATAATCCCCGGGCGCTCTCCTCGGTCATCGAGCAAGACGTCAACTCCTAAAGCCTGAAGCGCATCATAAATTTTATGAGCCGAAGCTTTTACTTCAATACTTTTGTCGTAACCTATAGGTGCAATCACCACTTCGAAAGGTGCGATATTAATAGGAAAAACAATGCCCTTATCATCATGTGATTGCTCAATAGCAGCAGCTACAATGCGTGACACTCCTATACCGTAACAGCCCATCTCTAAAGTTTGAGTCTGGCCATTTTCATCTAAATATTCGGCTTTCATCGCTTTAGAGTATTTATTACCCAACTGAAAAATATGGCCTACTTCAATCCCTCTGCATATCTGAAGCATGCCTTGCTTATCTGGACTGACATCACCTTCAACCACTTTTCTTATATCTGCATAAAGTAGTGGCTCCGGAACGTCTCGCACAAAATTTACCCCTTTTAGATGAAGCTTGGGCTCGTTGGCCCCGCAGATAAAATCAGACAGAATACCGACGGACTTGTCCGCTATAATTTTTATAGAAGATTTAACTCCTACAGGCCCAATAAATCCTGGTGGGCATTTAAGATGCTCTTTCACTTCATCTTCAGTTGCAAAACGGAAATTCTCAAATCCTTGTAGTTTAGATAATTTCACTTCATTAAGTTCATGATCGCCGCGAAGAAGAGCCAAGAAAAATTCATTCGCTTCATTAGTTTGATTGATAAGGGCTATAGTTTTGACTGTCTTCTTAGTAGATGCGCCAATTAACTTAGCGACGTCGTCACATGTCGTCTGTTTAGGTGTGTCAAATCTAACCATCTTCTCTATTGCATCTGGCCTTTTATGATCCTGAAGAATAGCTTCTGCTAATTCAATGTTAGCGGCATAGTCAGAAACCGAGCTATATGCAATCGCATCTTCACCGGAATCAGCTAAAACATGAAACTCATGTGACCCGTCTCCTCCAATTGCACCGGTATCCGCTTTAACTGCTCTAAACTGAAGACCTATCTTATTAAAAATATTGGTATAGGCCTGATACATCGTCTCGTAGGTTTCTTGCAGAGAGTTTTTTGAGGCGTGGAAAGAATAGGCGTCCTTCATAAGAAACTCGCGAGCACGCATCACCCCGAAACGAGGTCTAATTTCATCCCTAAATTTCATTTGAATCTGATAAAAATTAATAGGCAGCTGCTTGTAGCTATTAATTTCTTTTCTAGCAATATCTGTGATCACTTCTTCGTGCGTCGGTCCAAAACAAAAACTTCGATCATGGCGATCTTTGATTTTTAACATCTGTGGTCCGAAGAGTTCCCATCGCCCTGTCTCTTCCCATAGCTCAGCTGGCTGTATGGCTGGCATTAATAACTCTAGGGCCCCTGCCTTATTCATTTCATTTCTAATGATCGCTTCAATTTTTCTTAAAACTTTTAAGCCAAGTGGCATCCAAGAATAAAGGCCTGAACCGAGTCGCTTAATAAAGCCTGCGCGAATCATAAGTTTATGACTAATAAGCTCAGCCTCTGATGGCGCCTCCTTTAGGGTTGAAATGTAAAATTTTGATGCAAGCATTAATGTTCTTTCTTTTTTAAAAGTCTTTAATTAAATCTAAAATATTTTCCCAAACTAATTTCTTATCTTTTGGGTTTTGAAGAAGATGATTAAGATCAAGCGTATGCTTAATGTTCAAAGTGACATTATTCATCAAATTATTTGTTTTGTATTCTTCAAAAAACTGATTATTTAACCCAAAAGCTAGCATATGCTTTGGAGGAGTATTTAGGCATAGGTCGCTTAATTGATCTTTAGTGAGTATTAATAAATGATTTTTCTGGAATGTGTCTTGACCTATCGTCGTTGTAATAAATTTTGCAATATTTAAAAATAATTCTTGTACAGCCCCTTCCTGTTCCAATACAAAATTCTGGCTTAAAAGTAATAACGATCCTTCTACACAATTAATTTTGAATACAAAAAATAAATCGGTCTCAATGTGCTTTATCTCTTCTTTTGAAATAGATAAAGCAATATCCTTGTCTTTTAATTTCCAAAGGGGAAATAATTCAAGTTCCTTTAAAATTCTTTTTGTGTATTCAGCATCCATCAAATCTCGAGCCCCATTAAAACTGCATCTTCCTGCCCTTCTTTAGCACGATAATAATCTTTTCTAATGCTCATTTCATTAAACCCATGTTTGTCATACAAGTGAATAGCGGCATGATTGGACATCCTAACTTCAAGATAAATCGTTTTAGAATGAGCCAACTCTGAACGACGAATTACTTCTTTAAGTAAATCCGAACCATAGCCTTTCTTTTGCATACTTTTTTTTATGCTTATATTAAGTATGTGACACTCATCTAATACAAACATTATGACCGCATATCCTATGATTTCTTCATTTGCCTTCATCATAAAACATGTGTGACTTGATTTTATTGAATCTAAAAAATTACCTCGCGTCCAAGGGTAAGCATGAACTTCATTTTCAATCAATTCAATCGCGCTTAAATCAATCTCTTTGAAGTCACTAAACTGCATTCAATGACTTTCGCTCTTCGGTCGTAAAGGCCACTTTATTTCTTAAGTAGAGAGGTTCGGCATGAATCAGCTCGAATAATTTATTTTTAATGAAGGGCATTGCGAGTTTAGAAATGGATTCGACCACTTCATAGGGGCCAAAAATAACTTCTTCAATCTGCTGACCAAAGTGATCTTTCATTTGCTTTTCGTATGTCTCAATTGCATTTCCAACTAAGGTCCAACCTAAGCCTTTAAGCTGAGGCAATTCATGAGGCTTATAAACACCTTCGAGCATAGGCTCTGAAAATGTTTTCCCTTCTTTTATGTAAGCACTTAAATATATTTCACCCATTCTGGCATCAATACCACTGACCACTTTATCTTTACCTGATGCCTCAGCAAGTGCCAAAAGATTATTAACACCGATGACTGGAATCGATGCACCATAGCCCAATCCATAAGCTATGCCGCATGCAATTCTAATCCCTGTAAATGAACCTGGACCTCTGCCAAATGCAACAGCATCAAGATCCGTTATGGTTAATTGATGCTCGCTTAGTAATTTTTTTATTTCCGGCAAGACAATTTCTGAGTGAGTCTGTCCAGCCTTGATATTGATCGAGTAAAAATCCTCATCAATTTTTAAGCCTAAAGACATATATTCGGTCGAAGTATCTAAAGATAAGATTTTCATAGATTAAATTTTTTCTAGGAACTGGATAACCTCTAAATCATCTCGTGATCGAGCGAAAGGAGGCAGGCTCTGCCACATTCTTTTTCCATAAGCTTTTTCAATAATTCTTGTATCACATATCACCAGTACGCCCTTATCAAATTCATCGCGAATTAATCGACCAGCTCCCTGCTTTAAAGTAATCACTGCGTTAGGTAACTGATATTCCATGAAGGCATTCTTTCCACTTTTGTTAATTTTATCAATTCTCGCAGCGAGCACCGGATCTTCTGGCGAAAAAAAAGGCAATTTATCTATTACCACTAATGATAGGGCATCTCCCTTCACATCAACCCCCTCCCAAAAACTTAAAGAGCCTATGAGGACAGCGTGACCGTGTTCTCTAAACTTATTTAAAAGATGATTCCTTGAACCATCGCCCTGAAGGTATATGGGGTAATCCAACTGATCCGTTTCAATTTTATCTTGAAGGAGCGTAAATATCTCCCGCATAGACTTTAGTGTCGTACATAAAATAAATGCCCTACCTTTGCTCGCTTTGATAAAGGGATAAATTTGATTAACAACCGCAAAGTTAAAGTTCTCATGATTAGCATCTGGCATTAGTTTAGGTACAAAAAGTAAAGCCTTTTCAGCGTAGTTAAATGGACTTTCCTTAGAAACAGAATCCGCATCTGTTAAACCTAGCTGACTTTTGAAATGATCAAAATTATTTTTTACAGCGAGAGTTGCAGATGTAAAGATCCATGAAGTTAATTCATTATTGATATGTTTTGCAAACATATCGGCAATCGATAAGGGGGTATTATTAAGTTGCACGGACTGAGAATAAACCTCTACCCACTTTATTGAGTTGTTATCTTTATCGTCACGCCAATTATCAAAATTGGAAATTATTTCATTCGAACTATCAAAATACTTTTCAATCTCCGTATCCCTGTCCTTGTGATGAGCCAATAACTGAATTAATGTTTTGAGTTTTTCAATTAAGTTTTCGTAAGCAGAGTCGAATCGGCTAAAAGTAGAAATTTTTTGGTATGGGTATCGATTAGATTCCCTTGGAAATACAAGTCTAAAATCTTTATTTGCTTTTTCTAGATCATTTAAAATTGTTTCAAAATCTGAAACGTCTTTCATATGTTTCAAATAAATTTGATAGCCATCCTGAACGATCTCGCTAATTTGAGCCGTTGAAACATTTTTTCCAAAGAAAATAGATGCGATGTCAGGTATTTGATGGGCCTCATCAAAAATAACAGTAGTGGCTTTTGGTAGAAGTTCGGATATGCCTTCTTCCTTCATGTTAAGGTCGGCAAAAAATAAATGGTGATTCACGATCGTGACATCAGCAGTCAATGCTTTTTTTCTGGCGTTCATAACAAAGCACTCTTTATAAAAACTACAATCCTGACCTAAACAATTTTCTTTAGTGGAGGTCACTTGGGGCCATATGGAGGAGCTCTCTGGAATTGTATCCAATTCTGATCTATCGCCATCCATACTATGCTTCGCATGTTGATTAACGAGATGCAAATAAGTGACATCTTCTTTGGTCATAAATGCGCCTTCGATCATGGCGTTTTCTAATCGCAAGTGACATAGATAGTTTGATCTGCCCTTCAACATTGCTAGAGTCACGGGGACATTTAATGCATCTCTAATCATGGGAATATCTTTAGTAAACAACTGATCCTGAAGATTTTTGGTAGCCGTAGAAATAATAATTTTCCCGCCAGACAAAAACGCTGGCACAAGATACGCAAAAGTTTTACCAATACCCGTTCCGGCCTCAACAATTAACTTTTTTTTATTTGTGATAGCTTCGTCAATTAATACCGAGATGTCGACCTGCTCCTGTCTCAGACGATAATCTTCAATACTCTGAGATAGCTCGCCTTTTTCACTAAAAAATTGTTTAATAAATAGTTCATTCATGGTCCCAGGATTATCTCATGCAGATGAAACTCCGATTTCACAAACACACCTTAAATGGTAAAATGTCTTAAATTAACTCATTTTCAAACTATGAATTTCAAAACGCTAATTACCCTTTTAATACTTGCATTTTCAAGTCCCGCTTGGGCTGAAGTTGATTCAATTAATGTTAGCAGTCAAGACTCGGTGGTAGCCTCAGAGTCGACACCAGTAGTTGATAAACAATGGACTAACAACATCCCTCTTATCATAGATAAAGCTTATGAGCTTACGGGTATTAAATATAAGTTAGGTGGCTCAAAACCAGAAACGGGTTTTGATTGTAGTCAGTTTGTAAAATATGTCTTCGAGCAAGCGCTAAATTTAAGCCTTCCGCCAAGTGCCAGATCACTTAGTAAGATTGGTGAAACTATAAAATTTGAGGACTTACAACCGGGGGATCTTGTGTTTTTTAATACAAGAAAATCTAAGTTCTCTCATGTTGGTATCTATGTGGGAAATAATGAATTTATACACGCGCCACGCACAGGAAAAACTATTCGCGTAGAAAATCTTACAAAAAACTATTGGCTTAAAAGATTTAATGGCGCAACGAGAGTTGATCCAGAAGAAACACTCTAAAGATCAGTGTGACCTAGGTTTTTTCCTGGGTTAATCTTATCTCTAATCAATTTTTTAATATCCTTAATATCCAGGAATCCTCCGAAGTCCGATCTAGAATAGATTTTTTCTTTATCTAGGAAAATTTCAAAAATTCCGCCTGACTTTGGGGTTAATGTGACTGATAAAATTTCATCCTGAAAAGTCGTTAATATCTCCTGCATCATCCATGATGCTCTGGGAAGCCAGCCACATTGAGTGCAAAATTGAATTTCGATTTCATATGTTTTAGATTTAGTTCCCATGGTTCAAAGGTATTCTTAAAATATATTTATTCAAGCCTATTGATATAAGGCAAACAAAAAGACAGAATGCTTTATTATTAAATAATTACTGCTTAATAGCTTATTACGAAAGTCCTTCATGCGCTCAAAATTCGAAAAATTTACCCTTATAGCCTGTGGCGCTATTATTGGTGTTCTAATCAGTTTAAATTTACCCGTCTTTGCGGATAAAGCTGAAAAAAATAATTTACCCGTTGATGAGCTTAGAACTTTTGCTGAAGTCTTTGGCAAAATTAAATCTGACTATGTTGAGCCTGTAGAAGACAAGAAGCTTATTAACGAAGCACTCAACGGCATGTTAACAGGACTTGATCCTCACTCTTCTTTCCTAAATACCGAAGATTTTAAGGACTTAAATCAAGCCACTCAAGGTGAGTTTGGTGGTCTTGGTATTGAAGTCGGCATGGAAGATGGTTTTGTAAAAGTGGTTTCTCCGATTGAAGATAGTCCAGCTTATAAAGCAGGTCTGAAGAGCGGCGACCTTATCATGAAATTAGATGAGACTTCGACAAAAGGCTTAACGCTTAATGACTCAGTTAAAAAAATGCGTGGTAAACCAGGGACCAGCATTGTTCTCACTGTATTAAGAAAGGGAGAAACTAAACCTTTAACTTTTAATCTAGTGCGCGCCATCATCAAGTCACAAAGCGTTAAAGGAAAGCTTGTTGAACCTAATTACGCTTACGTTCGTGTCGCTCAATTCCAAGAACATACAGGTGAAGATTTAGCGAAGCTCCTAAAAAATCTTCGCCAGCAAAATAAAACACCATTAAAAGGTATATTGCTTGATCTTAGAAATAATCCAGGCGGTCTATTGAATGCCGCTGTAGGTGTATCTGCTGCCTTCTTGCCAAAAGGTGACTTAGTCGTTTATACCGAAGGTCGTGCACAAGATTCAAAAATGCACTTAACAGCTGTACCAGGGGACTATTTAAAAGGCGGGGGCAAAGATGACTACCTTAAAGATTTTCCAGAGGATATTAGAACAACACCCATGGCTGTTTTAGTAAATAACGGTTCAGCATCTGCATCTGAAATTGTAGCAGGCGCGCTCCAAGATCATAAGAGAGCTTTGATTGTAGGTATGCAAAGTTTTGGTAAAGGCTCTGTACAAAGTATTCTGCCTATGAATAACGGTACGGCGATTAAGATGACAACAGCAAGATACTTTACGCCTAAAGGAAGGTCTATTCAGGCTAAAGGGATTGTGCCTGATATCATTGTTGATGACGGAAGCGATCCTTCATTTATGACTAAAGAAGCGGATCTTACAAACCATCTTTCAAATCCAAAAGATGCGGATACGAATGTTGCACCTAAAGATAAAGATAGCAAACCTTTAGCTCCACCAATCAAAAAACCTGAAGAAGAGAAAAAGAAAACTTCTGATACGCCATCAGGCCCGATTGAACCTGCAAGTAAAGCAGATAAGCAATTTCAAGAAGCGATGAATATTCTCAAAGGCCTACAAATTATTCAAAACAAATGATTGATGATCTCATTATTGAATTTGATAAGGGCCTGAAGGTTTTATTTTCCAAACCTAAGGGCTCAAGACCAAGACCTGATCTTCACATTGAAGATACCGAATTAACTCCAGACGAAAAAAAACGCACCATCGAATTGATGCGAGTCAATCATGCGGGTGAGGTATGCGCACAAGCTTTATATAGCGGACAACTTCTTTTCAATCCGCATGGCGAAGGGACAGAGTCTTTAAAAAAAGCTTCCAAGGAAGAAATTGATCATCTTGATTGGTGTAATACTAGAATTCATGAACTAGGGGGCAAAACCAGCCTTCTTAATCCTATTTGGTATACGGGATCGTTCTTAATGGGCTCTTTTGCAAGCGTATTAGGTGAAAAATATAACTTAGGATTTTTAGCTGAAACAGAACGTCAAGTAACACAACATTTAACAAATCACTTAAATAAAATATCAAAAAAAGATCTTAAAACTAATAAAATTTTAGAAGTGATGGCGAACGATGAAGAACAGCATGCAGCCAAAGCAAAGGAATTAGGTGGTATCGAATTGCCTCATCAAGTCAAAAAAGCAATGTCATTAACATCAAAAGTTATGACTACGCTCTCTGCAAAAATTTAATCAATGCAAAAATTCAATGAAATTCTATTGACACTCGATAATTCAGATCATATTGATCGCATCGAGATTTATAAAAATAATACATTAATAGGCTCTATCGAGAATAAGCCCGGAAGCCAAGGCTCTATTAAAGTCTACCAACATCTTTGGAAGCTTTTTGGTTCAATTACTTTAGATGCTGCGATTGAAGGTCTTGATTTATATTCGGAACATACTGAGGATGCACAAAAGAACCCAGGAAAACATCCAAATATTGATCGCCTTCTTTCCGTAATGGAAAATGAAGAGCCTCTCGATTTAAGAATTATTAAACATTAATTACAGCTTAATCACCTTCTTTAATTTCAAAATCGTGAGTAATTTCAACTGATTTGGATAGCATGATCGAAGCTGAGCAATATTTTTCAGCAGATAACTTAATCGCTCGCTCAACCTGATCTTTGTCTAAGTTCTCACCTTTAAGTACAAAATGAATATGTATCTTAGTGAATACTTTTGGCACTGTATCAGCTCTCGTAGCTTCAATTTCAGCATAACAATCACTGATAGCTTGTCTTGATTTCTTGAGAATGGTGACCACATCAAATGATGTGCACCCTCCCATGCCAATCAGTAACATTTCCATAGGTCGCATACCTAATTTTCTGCCACCTAACTCTTCGGGTCCATCTAAGATCACTGAATGATTTGACTCGGACTCACCAATAAAACATACATTCTCAACCCACTTAACCCGAGCTTTCATTATTTAACTCCAAGCAACTCAATATCAAAAATTAAAGTGGCATTTGGTGGAATAACGCCACCCGCTCCTCTAGATCCATAACCCATTTCTGGAGGAATAATGAGTGTCCTTTTGCCATGAATTTTCATACCATCCACTCCATCATCCCAACCCCGTATTACCTGACCACCACCTAAATTAAAAACGAAAGGATCATTGCGATCTAATGAGCTATCAAATTTTTTGCCCTTGCCATCTTTTTGATTAGGGTCGTATAACCAGCCGGTGTAATGAACAGTTACTGCAAGTCCCTTTTCAGCTTGCCGTCCATTTCCTAGGACATTATCTTTAATAACTAATGTAGTGATATTTTTTTCCAATTTCAATTCCTTTTGTGAGATTTTTGATTCAGCAAAAGCCAAATCAATATTAATTAAAATAATACTAAAAGCTAAAATAAATTTAATCACATTCATATATCGCATATTAACATTCCTTAAGTTTAATTAAGATAAGTCCATTCAATCAGCTCGTCTTGTATTTTAGATGATTCGTTTGCCTTAGGATCATTTGCTATAAATACAAAAACTTTCACGTCATTATTTTTATCAAAAATATATCCTGCAATAGCGCTGACATTTTGAATACTGCCTGTTTTTAAATAGGCATGCTTTGCAACAGATAATTTTTTTCCTCTACTCTTCAAAGTACCGTCTATCCCTATATTTGGAAGCGATGCTATAAATTCAGGCATATAGGTATCGGTGTAGGCTTTTTCTAATAAAAAGCCTAGATTCTCAGAATTCACTTTTGCATTCCTTGATAGTCCAGCGCCGTTATCCATCTCAAGAGAATCAAGATTAACTTTTCCTTTCATTAAAGATTCTTTAATAAATCTTCCCGCCTCATTTTCAGTAATGGGATTGCCATTATTTTCTGCAAGAATAGTAAGCAATAAATTCCTAGCAATTAAATTTTGGCTATATTTGTTAACATCTCTCACAACGAGACTTAACGGTCTCGATTGGTGCTCGTAAATCTTAAGCGTATCGGCAATATGTTGATAGGTGTTTTTAAATTCACCCTCTACGCTTCCACCGTGGAGCTTCCAAAGCTTTTCAAATAAGGCCTGAGGTAAGCGATCAATACCCATCACAGACAAATCAATATTTTTACTTTCACAAGCCTTATCAAAGCGACCGCTAAATTTAATCTCCGTCACATTTAATTTCGTCTCTATTTCATACCCAAGACTATCTTTCCAATCATTACACCCCTGATCAGTAAGTTTTAAATGATTAATAACTTTTAGCGTTTTAATTTCAGGAAAGGTTTGTATTTTAATTTTTTCATTAATGATTGAAAATTTAAAGTTGACTGTGTTCTCGTTCACTACAAAAGATTTTGGATTGACGTTATAGGCTCGATATTTTTTATCATCAATAGCATCTTGATCTTCCAATTTCCCGAAGAAACTTTCATCAAAAATAACATTGCCATGAATGTGCAAAATACCCTGCTGCTGAACTTTCTCGATAATTTCTGAAAGATCTGCATAAGTGAGTGTGGGATCGCCATAAGCTTTAATAATAAGGTTGCCATAAAGGTGCTTATTTTTTATGGCGCCCTTATAAAGTACCTCTGTCTTCCATTGGAACTGTGGGCCTAAAAGTTGGAGTCCAGCGTATGTCGTCACGAGCTTCATCACTGAAGCTGGATTAAATGCTTTTTGTTCGTTATAACTAAACACTACATTTTGCTTCGATATATTTTTAATATAAAGCGAGTAGTTATCTTTTGAAAGCTCAGCGCGATTGAGTATTTTATTAATGGCATTAGTATCCGCAAATGCAGCATGCGTCCATAACGCATAAATCAAAATTAGTATTCGCATATTTATACGTATGACTGGATTGCTTCTAAAGTTGTATCAATCATAAAATCTATGTCGACATGGTTAATAACATAAGGCGGCATAAAGTAAATGGTATTCCCTATTGGTCTTATGAATAGCCCATTCTTAATGGCTTTCATAGTTATTTTTTTTATTGTGTTTTTTGAGGCTTCTTCAAGCTCAAATGCCCATATCATGCCTACATTTCTTAAATTAGAAATAGGTAATGTTTCGAGTGTCTTTATGCGTTCCGATATATAAGCTGAGGTTTTATTATTTTGATTAATCACATCATGATTTTCAAAGTAACTTAATGTGCCTAATGCTGCACTGCAAGCGAGGGGATTACCGGTATAGCTATGCGAATGAAGAAATCCTTTTTCTATCTTATCTTCATAAAATGCCATATAAATGTCATCAGTCGTTAATACAGATGACAGAGGAAGATAGCCGCCTGTTAATCCTTTTGAGAGACAAATAAAATCAGGTTTTATTTGTGCATGCTCAAATGCAAACATTTTTCCTGTTCTTCCGAAACCAACTGCAATTTCATCGTCAATAAGATGGATTTGATACTTTGTACAAAGCTCTCTGGCTTTTGCTAAATAAGTTGCGTGATACATCCCCATGCCTGTTGCGCATTGCACAAGCGGCTCTATAATAAAAGCTGCTATGTGTTGATGATTGTCTTGAAGATATATTTCTAAATCTTCAATACATCTTAATGCATAGGATTCGGATGTTTCACCTTTGTCAGCATATCGCCAGTCTGGCGTCTTGATAGGATTATTTTTTTTAATCAATGAAGCATAATTTTTTCGAAAAAGTTTTATGTCTGTCACAGATAAAGCACCGAGCGTTTCTCCATGGTAGCTATTTTCCAAATAAATTATTTTATTTTTTTTAGGATATCCTTTATTCCTCCAATAATGCACGCTCATTTTAATAGCGATTTCAATAGCATTAGATCCATCGCTGCCATAAAAAGCGTGGCCTAAGTTTGTGATACTACTTAACTTTTCGGAGAGAAGGATAGCAGGCTCATGTGTTAAACCTGCAAGCATCACGTGCTCTATTAGATCAAGCTGGTCTGTGATGTATTTTTTAATTTCGCTTTGATTGTGGCCAAATAAATTAACCCACCACGAACTTATTGCGTCTAAATATTTTTTTTCATTGTAATCGTACAACCAAACTCCCTCACCTCGCTTAATCGGGATAAGGGATTGGGCTTGTTGAATTTTCATTTGCGTGCATGGATGCCACAAATTTTTTAAACTTCTATCAATAAACTGCTGATTCTTCATACATTAAGGTGCCGGATTCATATGAGTAAGATGAATTCTTTCAATATCATCTAATAATTCTTGAGGTAATTTTCTTTTGTACGCCTCAATATTTTCTTTTAATTGATCAACCGATGTTGCACCTATGATGGTGGATGTTACAAACCATTGATGATAAACAAATGCTAAAGCCATCTCAGTCAATGTCATGTCATGTTTTAATGCTAATGCTTCATAAGCCCTCACAGCAGGGAAGACATTAGGCTTGTCATATCTTTGTGCGAAGCCTTTAAACAATGTGACGCGACCTTTTTCATCGATATTCTTTAAATATTTACCGGTGAGATGTCCAAAAGCTAAAGGGGAGTAAGCTAAAAAACCGATCTTTTCTCGATAGAAGATTTCTGTCATCCCAAACTCTAACCCCCTATTAATGAGGTTATAACAATTCTGAACTGAAGCTATAAGAGGCAAATTCTTTTCTCTTGCAATACGAATAAATTCCATCACGCCCCAGGACTGCTCATTTGAGATGCCGATATATTTAATCTTACCTTCTTGCACTAACTTAGCTAATGCCTCTAACTGTTCATTTATAGAGACCCATTCTTTTAATTTTGAACCTTCCATTTCACCGCTTGGATCAAATTTGTATTGGCCAAACATAGGCACATTTCTTTCGGGCCAGTGGAGCTGATACAAATCAATATAATCTGTTTGAAGTCTTTTTAAAGAACCTTCAAGTGCCGCACGAAAATTTTGCTCATCAAACGCCTTAGGACCATTGCGAATCCAATGGAGTGATCTTCTAGGCCCCGCAGCTTTAGTCGCCAAAACAATGTCATCTCTTTTTTGTTTTTTTAGCCAATTACCTATGATGATTTCGGTCGCCGTAAAAGTATTTTCTTTTGGCGGAACGGGATACATCTCGGCCGTATCAATAAAATTAATACCGTGTGATATCGCCCAATCAAGCTGCAAAAATGCCTCAGCCTCTGTATTTTGCTCACCAAAGGTCATCGTCCCCAAAGTAATGGGTGAAATAAGCAAATTAGATTGCCCTAGGTTTCGATAGTCTTGCTTTTCTATGTAATAACTCATATAAAAATAATGTTTAAATTCAGATATTTAACGAAATAGCACTTGAAATTTTAGACTTTCGTCCCTATTATTAGCACTCTATGACATTGAGTGCTAATCGCTCATGTTTTCGATTTTGATTAATTTTCAAAGAATACACTATTAGGAGAATATGAAATGAAAATTCGCCCTTTACATGATCGCGTAATTGTAAAGCGTCTTGAAGAAGAACGTACAACAGCATCAGGCATTGTTATTCCTGACGGCGCAACAGAAAAACCAGACCAAGGAACAGTTCAAGCAGTAGGCAATGGAAAAATCCTAGAAGATGGCAGTGTTAAAAAACTAGACGTCAAAGTAGGCGATAAAGTTTTATTTGGAAAATACGCTGGCCAGGCAGTTAAAGTCGATGGTGAAGAATTACTTGTGATGCGTGAAGAAGACATCATGGGCATTGTTGAATAAAGCCTTAAACATTAATTCGTAAATATTTTGGAGAAATAAAAAATGGCAGCAAAAGACGTAAGATTTGGTGACGACGTTCGCCAAAAGATGATTACTGGTGTAAATATTTTAGCAAATGCAGTTAAAGTTACACTCGGCCCTAAAGGTAGAAATGTTGTTCTGGAGCGTTCATTCGGCGCACCTACAATCACTAAAGATGGTGTATCAGTTGCAAAGGAAATCGAACTTAAAGATAAATTTGAAAACATGGGCGCGCAAATGGTTAAAGAAGTTGCATCTAAAACTTCTGATATCGCAGGCGATGGAACGACGACGGCAACTGTATTAGCTCAAGCGATCATTCGTGAAGGTATGAAATCAGTAGCCGCAGGTATGAATCCAATGGATCTTAAAAGAGGCATCGATAAAGCTGTTGAAGCTGGTGTTGCTGAACTTAAAAAATTAAGTAAGCCATGTACAACAAGTAAAGAAATTGCTCAAGTAGGTTCAATATCTGCTAACTCTGATCACTCTATCGGACAAATCATTGCAGATGCGATGGATAAAGTAGGTAAAGAAGGTGTAATCACTGTTGAAGATGGTTCAGGCTTAACAAATGAGTTAGACGTTGTAGAAGGTATGCAATTTGATCGCGGATATCTTTCACCTTACTTCATAAATAATTCAGATCGACAAATTGCATTGTTAGATAATCCTTTTATTCTTTTACATGATAAAAAAATATCTAATATTAGAGATCTTCTTCCGGCATTGGAACAAGTAGCAAAATCAAGCCGCCCTCTTCTTATTATTGCTGAAGATATTGAAGGTGAAGCGCTGGCTACTTTAGTTGTAAATAATATTCGTGGCATCTTAAAGACTGTCGCAGTTAAAGCACCTGGTTTTGGTGATAGAAGAAAAGCAATGCTTGAGGATATTGCAATTCTTACAGGTGCTACAGTGATTTCAGACGAAGTAGGTTTGAAATTAGAAACAATTAAGATTGAAGATTTAGGGCAAGCGAAAAGAATTGAAGTGGGCAAAGAAAACACTATCATTATTGATGGTGCTGCTGACGAAAAAAATATTAAGTCACGTATCGCTCAAATCAAAACACAAATCGAAGAAGCTACTAGTGACTACGACAAAGAAAAACTTCAAGAACGTGTTGCAAAGCTTGCAGGTGGCGTTGCTGTAATTAAAGTAGGTGCAACAACTGAAATTGAAATGAAAGAAAAAAAAGCGCGCGTTGAAGATGCACTCCATGCAACAAGAGCTGCAGTTGAAGAAGGTATTGTTGCTGGCGGTGGTGTTGCTTTAATTAGAGCGCGTGATGCGATTGCAAAAGTTAAAGGTGAAAATGCAGATCAAGAAGCTGGTGTTCGTATTGTGCTTCGTGCTGTTGAAGAGCCCTTAAGACAAATCGTTGCGAATGCTGGTGTAGAGCCATCTGTAGTGGTTAATAATGTAGTAGCTGGCAAAGGCAACTACGGATTTAATGCAGCTAACGAGACTTATGGTGATATGGTTGAGATGGGTGTGTTAGACCCAACTAAAGTAACTCGCTCTGCATTGCAACATGCAGCATCTGTCGCAGGCCTTATGTTAACGACTGACTGTATGATTGCTGATCTTCCTAAAGATGACTCTCCAGCAATGGGCGGTGGTGATATGGGCGGTATGGGCGGTATGGGTGGCATGGGCGGTATGATGTAACTCAAAAGCATTAATAAAAATAGACCTCTTAGGAGGTCTTTTTTTTAATCTTTTTTTTATCTAGTAATAAATTAGGATAGCATTACACCTCATGACCCTATCCCTGCCCAACCAAAATCAATTTAAAGATTTAAATGAAAAACAAATTGAAGCTGTAACACTTCAAAATGAATCTGCACTCATTCTCGCTGGCGCAGGGAGTGGCAAAACTAAAGTACTCACCTCCAGAATTGCATGGCTTATTCAAACAAATGTGGTGAGTCCTTTTGGCCTTATCGCTGTAACATTTACCAATAAAGCCGCAAAAGAAATGCTGCAAAGAATTACTATGCAGCTTCCCATTAATACAAGAGGTATGTGGGTAGGTACATTCCATGGTTTATGTAATAGATTTCTTAAAACGCATGCAAGAGATGCTGATTTACCTGAGACGTTCCAAATACTAGATAGCCAAGATCAGTTATCTCTCATCAAAAGAACTATGAAAGTCATGAATGTGGACGATGAAACATATGCACCAAAACAAGTACAGCATTATATCAATGGATGCAAAGATGAGGGCTTAAGGGCTGCGCATGTCGATACTTATGACACACACTCAAAAAAATTAAATGAAATCTATCTTGAGTATGAGAAACAATGCCAAAAAGAAGGTCTAGTTGATTTTGGTGAATTGCTTCTAAGATGCTATGAACTTTTTGAAAAAAAAATAGCTATTCGCCAGCATTATCAAGATCGATTTAAGCATATTCTCATTGATGAGTTTCAAGACACGAGCGAACTTCAATATAAATGGTTAAAACTTCTTGCGGGTAGCAGCAGTTTTGTATTTGCTGTGGGGGATGATGATCAATCTATCTATAGCTTTAGAGGAGCTAGAGTTGGCAACATGAAAGATCTTGAAAGAGATTTCCATGTTAAACAAATTATTAAGCTAGAACAAAACTACAGATCTAAAAGTAACATTCTTAATACCGCAAATGCCATCATTGATCATAACAAAAATAGATTAGGCAAGAACTTATGGACTTCGGCTGGAGAGGGCGATCCTATTCGAATTTATACAGGTCATACCGACATTGATGAAGCCAAGTTTATTGTAGATGAAATCAAAATGCTTCATAGGGAAGGTGTCTCGCTCAATCATATTGCAATTCTTTATAGAAGCAATGCACAGTCGCGCATTCTCGAACATAATATTTTTTCATCTAACCTACCTTATCGTGTTTATGGTGGATTACGTTTCTTTGAGCGTGCCGAAATTAAACATGCTATTGCTTATTTGAGACTCATTGCAAATAAAAATGATGACAGTGCATTTTTAAGAATTGTAAATTTTCCAACACGCGGTATTGGAAGTCGGTCATTAGAAAGTCTTCAAGATACATCTAGGCGAGATGGTTGTAGCCTTTGGGATGCTGCAGTGAAGTCATCAGATCAAACACCCTCAATTAAAAAAGGTTTGCCTTATTTTGTCCATCTCATCAAACATATTGAAAGCGGCTTCGAAGGATTAACGCTTCCACAAATGATTGATCTTATTATTAACGAATCAGGACTAAAGGATCACTATACCAATGAAAAAGATGGTTTAGATAGGGTCTCTAACTTAAATGAATTAGTTTCTGCGGCCGCAACCTTTCTTAACAATGATAACAATGAGTCTACAAATCCACTTGGAGATTTTTTGAATTATTCCTCTTTAGAAAGTGGTGATATGCAAGCAAGCGAAGGTTCAGATGCTATTCAACTTATGACGATTCACTCATCTAAAGGATTAGAATTTGATGTAGTATTTATTTCAGGCCTTGAAGAAGGTTTATGTCCGCACGAACAAAGTCTCTTCGAATCCAAAGGGCTTGAGGAAGAAAGAAGGCTTATGTATGTTGCTGTGACGAGAGCCCGATCAAAACTATACTTAAGCTATGCATTATCAAGAATGCTCCATGGTCAAACAAGATATGGAATGCCATCAAGATTCTTAGAAGAAATCCCTGAGAATCTCGTCAAAAACATTAACACCATTAATTTTAAGAATAATGTAGATCAGATTGAAGAGAATTATTCACAACCTTCTCAGCAGAAGCATTCCTGGCGAATTGGTGAATCTGTCATGCATGAAAAATTTGGCCAGGGAACTGTTTTAGGTTATGAAGGAAATGCGGATGATTTAAGAATCCAAATTAAATTTAGCAAAGCAGGTACCAAATGGCTTGCAATGGAATACGCAAAACTCTTCAAACACTAATAACTTCTAGCAGACTTAAAAATATCTCGGTAACTAATATATTGAAACGCAAACATCACTGATGTAATCACGAGAAGTGCGAAGAAAATAATCGCTCCCATTAGTGAGGGTCCTATGGCGGGAAAGAATGAAGCGAGAGATCCAATCAATAACCCACATGACAACATAAATAATATTGCTATTGTTGAAAAAATAAACCATGAAAGACCTAGAGGAAAAATATACATTAAGCATCCGGCGATACTAGATTTGATTGCTTTAAAAAGTGAGTAGTTGTTATAAACGATCAGCATTGGTGAGAACCAAGTAGCCATAAGAAGCGGAAGTAGGAGTAAGATTAATTTTCCTATCATGGGGACAAAATTATTCATCACTGTCAAAAGCTCATTATTTTTTTCTGATATTTGAATAAAACCCTGCATTTCAGAATTTAAAACCATCGTCACCATACCCGCATAAATTAAGCAAATGAAGCCAAGTGTTAGCAATGTTGGCAGCCTAGGTTTAATTTTTTCGAAAACGGCTATAAATTTTTCTTCCTTATTTTTGTCATGAGTCTTGTAGAAGTTAACCGCGAATACCAAAAAAACTGGCCAAATCAAGATAGACGCAATTGAAAAAATTTGAATCATAGGCATTGAAGGTAAGAGCATAAAAATAAAAAGATAAGCTAAGCTAAGCATCAATGATTGATTAGGCGTCTTTTTGAAGAGCATGAAGCTCTCTTTATTCCAGCGAATGGAATCACGGAATGTAATTTTTTTCATATGAATTTACCTTAAAATTTATCCGCTAATGCGTTGCTTTAAAATTTTCTTAAAATGGTCAGGGTCTTTTATGAAGGTAAGCTCACCTTCTTCTATATGATAGAAATCGTTAAGTCTTGAAACCCAGAACCTAAGAGACGCTAATCTCAATATATCATTCCAAGCTTGATCTTCATCATCATTAAAAGATCTTATCTTTTTATAGGCATCTAAGAAAGCATTCAATCTCGCCTCATCAAAAGAACCATCATTATTTACGCACCAATCATTTACGGCGATCGCTACATCTAAGATAAGATAATCTGTGCAAGCATAATAAAAGTCAATAAACCCTGATACTTGATCATTTAAAAAGAGCACATTGTCTCGAAATAGGTCTCCATGAATAGTGGATTTAGGCAGCTTATAATTTTTCTTTTCTTGGTAAAGAATTTCTTCTCTTAATAAGAGACTCTCATCTTGGGGCAATTCACTAAATAAAGTTTCAGCTGTTTTTTTAATCCAGTTAAGGTCTCTTGTATTTTGATGTTGAGCTGTAAAATTAGCTGATTTCATATGCAGCTCTGCGAGACTTGCACCCACAGCCTTGCAATGCTTAACTTCGGGTTTGTTGAGCTCTTTGCCTTTTAAGCATGTCACGATTAAAGCAGGTTTATTTTTTAAAATACTTAAAGCTGTGCCGTTATTTTTGAAAATCGGCTTGGGGCACAAAAATGAATTTTTAGCTAAGTGAGCCATGAGATCTACAAAATATGGGAGATCTTCTATGGTGTTTTTTTCGAAGAGTGTTAAAACAAAACGATCATGTGCCGTCATCAAAAAATAATTAGTGTTCGTGATTCCAGACTTGATACCTTGATAATCAGTGAGATTATCTAAAGCATAATCTTGAAGCCAGATTTTTAATTCTTCAATATTAACTGATGTATAGACAGACATAAAAAAAAGGGCTTAAAGCCCTTTCAAAAAAAATTTAGAATCTAAATATTACCCATTTAGGCACAGTAAGCGGCTGGCTAGGGCCGTCATATTTAGCCCAACCACCGTCTTGGTCTTCCTTCAATAGATAATATGAAGGTCCACCAGCAGGGGGTGTTACTTTCATCATATAAAGCTCTCCATTAATGCGGTATTCCTCGACCGTATCAGCACCTTTTTTGGTGATGGTAATTTGAGGTTCATCCACAATATCGCTTTCAAAATTCTTTGGCGGCGGCTTCACTTCTTCTAAAAGCTCGAGTTTTTTTTCAGCCATTACATTTAAACTCATGAAGACAGTCGCCAATAAAAAAGCTTTAATTAAATTTTGTATTTTCATACACAAGATTCTAGCAAAAAACCTATAGATGGTATGGTTTATTTGATAATTTATAAGTAAAGCTGAGCTTTTCTCTCCGCTGGCGTTAGCGTAAAACCAATCGATTCATAGTGGTTAAATATCGCATCCACTATCTCTTTGGGGCCCTCAAGAATTTGGATCAAATCTAAGTCTTTTAATTCAGCCATGCCCTCATTTACGATTTTGTCTTTTAACCAGTCTAATAAGCCAGACCAGAACTCTTTTCCTACTAAAATGATAGGGATTTTTCTTGATTTACCTGTTTGAATCAGTGTGATGACTTCCATTAATTCATCAAGAGTTCCAAATCCACCTGGTAATACGACGTAAGCTGAAGCGTACTTAATAAACATCACTTTACGCATAAAGAAATATTTAAAATTGATTGAAATATCCTGATAGTCGTTCGATTTTTGTTCGTGGGGCAAGTTAATATTAAGTCCAATACTAGGGCCCTTGCCTAGGGAAGCTCCTTTATTCACGGCTTCCATAAGACCGGGACCGCCGCCAGAAATAACACTAAATCCGGAGTTGGATAGCGCCTCTGCTATATCGACGGTGAGCTTGTAATAAGGATGGTCTTCACTAACCCTAGCACTGCCAAACACGGATACGGCAGGGGTTATTTTTTTAAGTTTTTCGGTGGCACCAACAAATTCTGACATAATTTCAAATGCATACCAGGATTCGCTCTCGTTATGAGTTTCATCAAACAATTCTGGGCCGTTAAATTTAGGTATCTTTTTATCTGCTGACATAAAAACTTTCAAAGTTAAACAATGAAAACACTATTATTGGTCGATGGCTCATCTTATCTCTATCGAGCATTCCATGGATTACCTGACCTTAGAAACAGTCACCAAGAACCTACTGGGGCTATTTATGGCGTCTTAAATATGCTCCGAAAACTCCATAAAGAGTTTCCTTCTGATTATAGCGCTTGCGTTTTTGATGCAAAAGGAAAAACTTTCAGAAATGATCTTTACCCTGAGTATAAGGCCAATCGCTCAGCGATGCCTGATGATTTAAGAGCTCAAATCCAACCGCTTCATGAAGCAATTACAGCGATGGGTTGGCCTATTATCATTCAAGAAGGAGTTGAAGCTGATGATGTCATTGGCACATTATGCAAGGAAGCTACTCAACATCAATTTAATGTCGTCGTTTCTACAGGCGATAAGGATTTGGCTCAACTTGTAAATAAGCATGTCACTTTGATTAATACGATGACAAATGAAAAGCTTGATATCGAAGGTGTCAAAAACAAATTTGGGTTGATGCCTAATCAAATTATCGATTACTTAACACTTATTGGAGACACTTCAGATAACGTCCCTGGCGTTGAGAAAGTCGGTCCTAAGACTGCATTGAAATGGCTTAATGAATATCAAACACTCGACAATATCGTAAAGAATGCTGCTCAATTCTCAGGTGTCGTCGGTGAAAATTTAAGAAAATCACTCGATTGGATTCCTAAAGCCAAAGATCTTATTACGATTCGATGCGATTTAGATATCGACAAAAATTGGGATAATTTCAAACCTAAAGCACAGGATCCATCCACTTTAGAAAGGTTATATCAGAGATTTGAATTTAAAAATTGGCTTAACGAAATTAAAGAAGGCGGCTATCAGGAAAATTTATCAAGCAAAAGTAGTGAAGAAAAAATATCTATCAAATCACCCAGTCATTTTATTTCTAAAATAAAATACGACACGATATTCGACAAAGATCTATTACATATATGGCTAGAAAAAATCAAAGATAAAAAATATGTCTGTGTCGACACAGAAACTAACTCACTTGATTCTATGCAGGCAAAAATTGTAGGGATATCGATAGCAGTAACTGCTGGTGAAGCAGCTTACATTCCTTTAGCACATGATTATCCTGGCGCTCCTGATCAGTTATCAGTTGATATTGTATTAAATATACTTAAACCCATGTTAGAAGATGAAAAGATCAAGAAAATTGGGCAAAACATAAAGTATGATGCGCATGTTTTTTTAAACCATGGGATATGTCTTAAAGGTATTAAGCACGATACGATGCTTCAAAGCTATGTGACAGAAAGCCATCAAAGCCATGGCATGGATAATTTAAGCTTGAGGCATCTAGGACATACCTGTGTAAGTTACGAAGAAGTTGCAGGCAAAGGTGTAAATCAACTTAGATTTAATGAAGTCGATATTGATGTGGCATCTCATTATTCGTCTGAAGATGCCGACATTACATTGCAATTAAATCAATTTTTTAATCCTGCAATTGAAAATGATGCGCCACTAAAATTCATTTACGAAAACATCGAAATGCCCGCCGCTGGGGTGCTTTTAAAAATTGAAAGAAATGGCGTGCTTGTGGACGACAAAAAACTAAATATACAAAGTCACGAAATTGGTAAAAAGATTTTACTGCTTGAAGAGGAGGCCTATCAATTAGCAGGACAACCCTTTAATCTCGCATCACCTAAACAATTACAAGATATTTTATTTAATAAGCTGGGTATTAAATCTTTAAAAAAAACACCTTCAGGTGCGCCTTCTACGGATGAGGAAGTGTTACAAGATTTAGCCCTTGATTATCCTCTACCCAAATTATTACTTGAACATCGAAGTCTATCTAAGCTCAAATCAACATACACAGATAAATTACCAAAAATGATTAACACCAACACTGGTCGCATTCATACAAGCTATAACCAAGCTGTAGCAATCACCGGACGTCTTGCAAGTTCAGATCCTAATTTACAAAATATTCCAATCCGAACCCTGGAAGGCAGAAAAATAAGAGAAGCGTTTATAGCGAATGAAGGCTCATCTATTCTATCTGCAGACTATTCTCAAATAGAATTAAGAATCATGGCTCATTTGTCTCAAGATAAACGATTGCTTGAAGCTTTCAGGAATAATGAAGATATTCATAAATCAACAGCAGCTGAAATTTTTGGTTGCGACCTAGATAGCGTTTCCCAAGAACAAAGGCGTTATGCCAAAGTTATTAATTTTGGATTGATATACGGCATGAGTGTGTTCGGTTTATCAAAATCACTTGGTATTGAGCGCAGTGCTGCCTCAAATTATATTGAGACTTATTTTGCTAGATATCCTGGCGTTAAACGTTATATGGAAGAAGCAAAATTATTTGCTAAAGATAAAGGTTATGTAGAAACATTTTTTGGAAGACGATTATGGATTCCAGAAATTAATAGCTCAAATGGGATTAGAAGAGCTGCAGCAGAAAGAGCGGCAATAAATGCTCCCATGCAAGGCACTGCCGCTGACCTCATTAAGTTAGCAATGATTGCAGTTGATCAATGGCTTACTCAGAACACACACTTAAAAACAATGATGATTATGCAGGTACACGATGAGCTTGTTTTTGAAGTCCCTCAAGATGAAATCAATATATTACAAAAAGAATTGCCTGTCTTAATGGAGGGCGTTGCAAATCTTGATATTCCTCTTATTGTAGATATCGGTGTTGGTTTAAATTGGGATGCAGCTCACTAGAATGGAATTTGGCGCTTTAATTATTGGTGATGAAATTTTATCTGGCAAAAGAGAAGATAAACATTTTGAATACTTAAAAAAAACATTAAAAAAATATGGTCTTTTATTGTCTTGGGTGAAATATATTCAAGACGATTCGAAAAGTATTATTCAATCTATCAAAGAGTCAACAAACTCCAAGACTGTTGTTTTCTCTTTTGGTGGCATTGGTGCAACACCAGATGACTTCACAAGACAGGCTGCTGCAATCGCTTTTGATCTTCAATTAATGAGAAATAATGAAGCTGTCAAACTTATTGAAGAACATTTTGGTGATGGAGCTTATCCAAAAAGAGTTTTGATGGCAGATATTCCAAAGGGTGCATTATTGATTCCAAACGACATTAATAAAATTCCTGGATTTAAAATTAATGATTATCATTTCCTGCCAGGTTTTCCTGAAATGGCTTGGCCGATGGTCGAATGGATTCTCAATACCCACTATCAGCAGCTATTAAATCAAAATGATTTTGCCGAAGCTTCGATTTGGATTAATGATGTAAGTGAAAGTAAATTGATCGATTTGATGAATGAGATTGTAAAAAAATATCCAGAAATTAAACTTTTTAGCCTGCCCAAATTAAAGCCCATCAAGACTATTGAGCTGGGTGTTAAAGGCCCATCAAATTCAGTTGATGAAGCCCTTTTAGAGATACAAACTAAAATTGTTAATTTAGGCTATGCATGGCATAAGTAATTTGAAGACTTCACTTTTATAAAAAGCCATTTGCCTATAAAATAGGCAGCTTTCCCTAAGCAAATATAAACACAGTGCAAATAGGTTCCATTTCCATTAAAAATAATCTCGTAGTCGCGCCCATGGCAGGCGTCACAGACCGTCCTTTCCGTCAACTTTGTAAAAAGTTTGGCGCTGGCATGGCGGTAAGTGAAATGGTGACATCAAATTCTCTTCTATACGGCAGCGAAAAAACACTTCGTCGCGCCAATCACGAAGGTGAAGTAGATCCAATTTCAGTTCAAATTGCTGGCGCTGATCCAAAAATGATGGCTGAAGCAGCTCAATTTAACGTAGATCATGGCGCTCAAATTATCGATATCAATATGGGCTGTCCTGCGAAAAAAATATGTAATGTCATGGCAGGATCAGCACTTCTTAAAGATGAACCGCTTGTACAAAAAATATTGTCTTCCGTGGTTAAATCTGTAGATGTTCCTGTCACATTAAAAATAAGAACTGGTTGGGACACTAAAAATCGTAATGCGATAGAAATTGCAAAAATTGCCGAAGACATTGGTATTAAAGCATTAGCTATTCATGGCAGAACAAGAGCTTGTTTGTACATGGGTGATGCAGAATATGACACCATCGCCGAAGTAAAACAGTCAGTCAGAATTCCCGTTATTGCGAATGGTGATATTACTTCACCAGAAAAAGCTAAATTTGTTTTAGATTACACCGGTGTAGATGGAGTAATGATCGGAAGAGCTGCCCAAGGTAAACCTTGGATTTTTAGAGAAATTGATCACTATCTTAAAACAGGAAAGCATTTAGATAACCCGTCCACTTATGAAATAAAAAATATAACGATTGCTCATGTGAAGGAGCTTTATGATTTTTATGGTGAAAACGCAGGATTAAAAATTGCTAGAAAACATATCTCTTGGTACACAAAAGGATTAAAAAATTCTGCAAATTTTAGACACCATATGAATACAATTGAAACAATCGATGCTCAAATTAAAACAATCGAAGATTATTTTAATTTTCTTTCAATCGAATCCCCATATATAAAGTATGAAGAAGAAATGTTGGTAGCTTAATGGAAAAGAAAACAGATATTCCGGATTGTGTAAACGAGTCTTTAGATCAATACTTCAAAGACTTGGATGGCGAACATCCCACGAATGTTTACGATATGGTCATCGGTATCGTAGAGAAGCCACTATTAACTTATATTATGGGCATTTCAAAAGGCAACCAAAGTAAGGCTGCAGAAATTCTTGGTCTTAATAGAAACACACTCAGAAAAAAGTTAAAACAACATAAAATTGATATCTAGTTATGATTAAAATAAAAAGAGCCCTTATAAGCGTATCAGACAAAAAAGGCATTATCGATTTCGCTAAGATACTAATTAAGTACAACGTTGAAATTTTATCTACTGGGGGTACAGCAAAATTATTTGCTGAAAATAATATTCCTGTCATTGAGGTCAGTGATTACACTGGCTTCCCTGAAATGTTAGACGGTAGAGTAAAAACACTTCATCCAAAGATACATGGCGGCATTCTCGGAAAAAGAGATGACGAAAAACATCTACAAACGATGATTAAATCTAATATTCCTTTAATTGATTTGGTGGTAGTGAACTTATATCCATTCGAAGCGACAATATCCAAAGAAAACTGTCCGCTATCTGAAGCTATTGAGAATATAGATATCGGCGGTCCAGCAATGATTAGATCTTCAGCCAAAAATTATAATGGTGTAGCTGTAGTAACTGATAGTTCGGATTATAAAATGATTGAAGATGCATTAAAGAAAAATGATGGCGCCCTTAATCTGGAATGTAGATTTATTTTGGCTAAAAAAGCTTTTGAACATACTGCCAAATATGATTTAGCTATTTCAAATTATCTTAATGGACTAGATACAAATAAAAATGTAACTTACCCTAAAAAACTTAACCTCGCATTTAATAAAAAGATGGATTTACGTTACGGCGAGAATCCGCATCAAAGTGCATCGTTTTACGTTGATGAAATAGCAACCAAAGGATCATTAGCAAGCTTTAAACAATTACAAGGCAAGGAGCTTTCATACAATAACTTAAATGACGCAGATACAGCGTGGGAATGCGTTAAAAGCTTTAAGCTTCCTTCTTGCGTAATCGTAAAACATGCCAACCCATGCGGAGTAGCCTCTTCTAAAGACTTATTAGATGCTTATAAGAAAGCATTTTCAACTGATCCAACTTCTGCATTTGGCGGTATTATTGCTTGCAATACAGCGTTAGACAAAAATACTGCATCTCAAATTATTTCGCAATTTGTAGAAGTTGTAATCGCTCCATCTTACGAGGCCGAGTCACTTAAAATATTTGAATCAAAACCAAACATTCGATTGCTAGAGGTAACTTTGGATAACAACTTCAATGCTTTTGAATTAAAAAAAATTGGTGGCGGTTTGCTCGTTCAATCGCCCGATAATTTCAATATCGATATGGATCATTGCAAAATAGTTTCTAAACTCAAGCCTAACCAAGAACAAATGGCTGACATGCTTTTTGCATGGCGCGTCGCTAAATATGTCAAATCAAATGCGATTGTATTTTGTAAAAATAATCAAACATTAGGAATCGGTGCAGGCCAAATGAGCAGAGTAGACAGTACCAAGATTGCATCGATCAAAGCTCAAAATGCAAATCTCGATTTAATAAATTCAGTGGTCGCTTCAGACGCGTTCTTTCCTTTTAGGGATGGTATTGATGTGCTTGCCACGGCTGGCGCAAAATGTGTTATTCAGCCTGGCGGAAGCCTTAGAGATGAAGAAGTTATCTCTGCTGCCGATGAATTAGGTCTCGTCATGTTATTTACTGGATATCGTCACTTTAGGCATTAATTTATGAAAGTTCTTGTCATTGGAAGTGGCGGCAGAGAACATGCAATGGCATGGAAACTTTCTCAAAGTATCAAAGTAAGTGCTATTTTTATTGCACCAGGCAATGGCGGCACTTATCTCAATCCAAAATTCAAAAATATTGATCTAACCGATATTAATCTTCTTTCAGATTTTGCAATTAAAGAAAAAATTGATCTGACTGTTGTTGGCCCGGAGCTACCGCTTTCTAAAGGTATTGTTGATTTATTTAGATTTAAAAATTTGAATATTTTTGGGCCTACTCAAAAAGCTGCTCAACTTGAAAGCTCTAAGGATTTTGCCAAAGACTTCATGTATAGGCACAACATTCCTACTGCAAAATATAGAACATTTAAAATGCCAGATGAAGCACATCAATATATTGCTGAGCATGGCGCACCCATTGTGATCAAGGCGGATGGTTTGGCTTCTGGAAAAGGTGTCATTGTTGCTATGACAGTCGAAGAAGCTCATGAAGCAATCGACTTTATGCTTGTAGACAATAAATTTGGTGATGCAGGGGCTAAAGTTGTGATCGAAGAATTTCTTGAGGGTGAAGAAGCTAGCTTTATGGTGGTATGTGATGGCAAAACAATTCTACCGCTTGCTACAAGTCAAGACCATAAAAGGCTTTTAGATCATGATATGGGCCCTAACACAGGGGGGATGGGAGCTTATTCTCCAGCTCCTATAGTCACTAACGAAATTTATTCTAAAGTCATGGAAGAGATTATCTCCCCCACTATTTATGGTATGGCTAAAGATGGTATTCCTTTTACTGGATTTCTTTATGCAGGTCTCATGATAACTAAAAAGGGCGATGTAAAAACATTAGAATTTAATTGCCGTATGGGTGACCCTGAAACACAGCCCATTCTCATGAGGCTGAAAAGTGATTTGTTTGAAATGCTATACAAAGCAGCTCTCGGACATCTTGATTCATTAGAAATTGAATGGGATACAAGAACAGCGCTAGCTGTCGTTTTAGCATCAGCAGGTTACCCTGAATCTCCAAGGCTAAACGATGAAATTCATATTGAAGATCGCATTATTCCTGACAGCTATATTTTTCATGCAGGTACTGTATACAAAGATAATAAGCTTCTTACTTCCGGCGGAAGAGTTTTAGCTGTCACTGCACTTGGTAACTCTGTCAAAGAAGCACAATTTAAAGCGTATGAGGCTATCAATACTGTTAAATTTAATGGTGTCCAATATCGAAAAGATATAGGTTACAGAGCATTAAATAATAATTAAATTGGCTAATCAACGCTTAATCCGATATCTAAAACAAGGTGGCGTTATAGCCTACCCTACTGAGTCGTGTTATGGATTAGGTTGTGATCCAAAAAATAAATATGCGGTAGAAAAAATTATATGTTTAAAAAAAAGAGCCCGGTCAAAAGGTTTTATTTTAATTAGCTCCAAGATAAATCATTTGCGTGCATATATGCGAGATCTGTCAGAGAAACAAAAAAAAGAAATGATGGATAAATGGCCTGGGCCTCATACTTGGTTAGTCCCTGCGTCTAATTATTGCCCTTTATGGTTAAGGGGTAGCAGTCAAAACATTGCTATAAGACTTCCTAAAATTAAAAGCACTTTGAATTTATTAAATTCAATCAACTTTCCAATCACCTCAACAAGTGCTAATTTAAGCCATAAACAATCCATCAAAACTCTTAGGGCATGTAAAAATTTATATGGAGATAAAGTAAAGATCATTGAAGGAAATATTGGTAGTGAAAAAAAACCTACAACGATCCAAGATTTTTTTAGTAAAAGAATAATTAGAAAATAATATGATTAATTCAAATGTAGTTTTTGAGTACTTTAATAACCTTCAAACTAAGATTGTCGAAACAATTCAGATTGTTGATGGAAAAAATTTTATTAATGACTCATGGCAAAGAAAAGAAGGTGGCGGTGGAACTTCTTGTCTCTTAGAAAATGGTAACGTATTTGAAAGAGCTGGCGTTGGATTCTCACATGTCTTAGGTGACAAGTTGCCCAGATCGGCAAGCGCTAGTCATCCAGAGGCGGCAGATAGAAAATGGGAGGCTATGGGGTTATCGTTAGTCTTTCACCCTAAAAATCCATATGCGCCGACAGTGCATATGAATGTTAGATTTTTTATTGCAAAAAAAGAAGGCTATGAAGATATATGGTGGTTTGGCGGTGGTATGGATCTCACTCCCTATTACGGCTTCGACGAAGATGCAATTCATTTTCATCAGACACTTAAAACTATGCTCGATTCATATGATAGAAACTTTTATTTGGAATTTAAAAAGAATTGTGATGAATACTTCTATCTAAAGCATCGCAAAGAGCCTAGAGGGATTGGCGGTATTTTCTATGATGATTTTAATCGCTTAGGTTTTGATAAGTCTTTTAGTTTGAATAAATCGGTGGGTGATGTTTTTTTAAACGCTTACCTGCCCATTTTGCAAAGAAGAAAAGATATTCAGTACACTGAGAAAGAAAGAGAATTCCAGTTATATCGACGCGGTCGTTATGTAGAATTCAATTTAATATTTGACCGTGGCACTTTGTTTGGTTTGCAATCTAACGGTAGAACTGAATCAATTTTAATGTCAATGCCACCAATGGTTCAATGGAAATATGATTGGAAACCAGATCCAGGCAGTAATGAAGAAAAATTATACACATATTTTTTAACGAATAAAGATTGGCTGAATCATGAATAATCTATTTAAAAAAATTCTTAGAAAAAAAAATATTAACCATAAACATCCAGCGCATTTAAAAAAATGTTTGAGTGCGCTAGACCTTACATTACTTGGTATAGGATGCATCATTGGCACCGGTATTTTTGTTTTAACCGGTATTGCGGCCGCAAACCAAGCTGGTCCTGCAGTCATTTTATCTTTTATAGTATCAGGCTTTGCTTGTGCTTTTGCAGCTTTAGCTTATGCAGAACTTTCATCTTCGATTGGTGGCTGTGGCAGTGCATATGGCTATAGTTATGTTGCCTTTGGTGAATTCTTTGCATGGATTATGGGGTGGATTCTGCTAATGGAATACGGAATGTCTATTGCTGCAGTTGCAAATGGCTGGTCTGGCTATTTTAATAATGCTCTGACCGCTATGGGTCTTGGTCTTCCGGAGTCATTATCAAAAGCACCTTCATTGGGAGGTTTAGTCAATCTTCCTGCAATGGTCATTATATTAATCATGATGTTCTTACTTATTGTCGGCGCAAAGCAAAGTGCTAAATTTAATGCTGCGATGGTTTTTATTAAACTTCTAACCATCACATTATTTATTTCAGTTGCTATCTTTAATGTAAATCCAGCTAACTGGCATCCCTTTATGCCTTATGGATGGTTTTCGACATTACCTGATGGAAAAACCGTTGGTGTTCTCGCTGGCGCTTCATTGGTATTTTTTGCGTACGTTGGTTTTGATGCAGTTTCAACTGCCGCTGAAGAAGCAATCAATCCACAAAGGGATCTGCCCAAAGGCATTATTGGTTCACTTGCTTTTTGTACTGTGATTTACATTATTGTTTCATTATTACTTACAGGCGTTGTTCCATATCAAGAACTTAATGTATCTTCGCCTGTGGCTTATGCGCTCCAAAAAATAGGCTTTCAATGGGCCTCTGCAGTTGTCGCTACTGGTGTTATTGCCGGGCTCACAACTGTAATGCTTGTTCTTTACTACGCCTTAACAAGAATTATCTTCGCAATGAGTAGAGATGGATTGCTTCCTCATGCTCTATCTGAGGTAAATAAAAATACCAACACCCCTGTGAAAGTTATTGTTTTTTGCGGGCTGATCATCTCATTAATTGCTGGTTTTATACCGCTGGGCACTTTAGCTGAAATTGTTAATATTGGAACATTAGCTGCTTTTGTGATTGTTTCTCTGGGAGTCATTTTTATACGTAAACTTCACAAAAATAATAAAGCAACTTTCAAGAATAAATGGCATCCCCTTATTCCACTCTTGGGAATCTTTTCATGTGGCGCTTTAATGTTTTTCTTGCCCCATGAAACTTGGAGAAGATTTTTGATTTGGGTGTTTATTGGGATTGTTTTTTACTTTACTTATTCAATAAAACATAGTCACCTAAATAAAAAACCGGCCTAAGCCGGTTTTTTATTTAGATTTAAAACTTGATTAAAGCGATAAAACCCATTGGACGATCGTTTTAATATCTTCATCTTTAACTTGAGGATGAGGCGGCATTGGAACCGGACCCCAAACGCCACTACCACCAGCTTTTACCTTAGCTACTAATTTCGCTTCAGCACCTTTGTCGCTCTTATATTTAGCTGCGACTTCCTTATAAGATGGTCCAAGAACTTTCTTCTCTACACCATGGCAAGCTAAACATCCGCTTTTTTGAGCCAATGCTTCAGCAGCTTTAGCATCTGCAGCTTGAGCTTGATTTACTAAGAACGCACCGATCATTGCAATACCTAAAATTACTGATTTCATATTATTTTCACCCTTAAATTGATTTTGCGATTGTTATAATACTCCTAATCTTATTCAAATTAGAAGCAATTTAAACAAAATTAAACTCTTAATATTCTTGAACTAAATACTCAGCTATTAGGTTATGAGACTGATTTGGATAGACCATAACGCTATTTTCCAGTGCATTAACACTTTCTACACAGATCATTTTTTTCCATTCATCTTCAGTGCCCATATCAACCATAGTTTTAACTTTTTTATCCCACGGAGTCCAAATAACTGTTGATTCACTGTTTTGTTTTTGTACGGTAATTTTCCGATTAAATCCTTGATCATGAATCACACATGTATCTTTTGTATTTAAATAAACTCTATCGAATTCAGCATCAAATTTAATTTGATCTTCTTGAGTAAATTTTTTATACCCCTTAGCTTTGTCTGAATAGATCTTATTTTCCAATCCAGTCACTTCAATATTTTCAATATCACTTATCTCAAAATAAGTGTGATATCCCTCACCAATTAAGAAAGGTTGTTCAGATAAATTTGTTGTTTTAAGATCAAGGTGGATTGAACTACCAATCGTAATAGAGAATTCTAAATTAAATTGATATGAAAGCTGCCTATTCACTTCGGGCGTAGGAAGCATAACAAGTGTCACCTTAGTAGCGCCATTTTCTAAATCAATAATCTCATTAATGCGCCATGGAATAACTCTAGCAAATCCATGTGGGCAAAAGCTTCCATCTGTAGGGTGAGCGCCAAACCAAGGCCAACATATAGGTACGCCGCCTCGAATTGATCTCCCATGCATATATCTCGCATTGCTTGAAAGCCAGAGCACTTCATTTTTTATATCATGTGGCTTCCATTGCATAATGTGAGCACCTTGAAGCGCAATCTTTGCTGAAGCAAGCTCATTATCAATCGTAATAAATTTTAAACCAATTTCATTTTGTGTAATCTTGTAACTTTCAGCTGCTGATATATTTTTTTCACTTATCATTTTAAAAATTAAATTTCCTCTAACTTTGAAATATCTCGAATAGCACCTTTATCAGCGCTTGTTGTCATTAATGCATAAGCTCTTAATGCTTGAGAAACTTTTCTTATTCTTGGTTTAGGTTTCCAAGCATTCTTGCCCTTGGTATTCATCTTATTTTTTCTTTGAATCAGAGTTGCATCATCAATCATTAAATTAATTGTTCGGTTTGGGATGTCGATTTCAATCTGATCATTCTCTTCAATTAATGCGATCTCGCCTTGCTCAGCAGCTTCAGGTGATACATGTCCAATACTTAATCCTGATGTTCCACCAGAAAATCTACCATCAGTTAAAAGAGCACAAACTTTACCAAGGTCTTTTGATTTTAAATAAGTGGTTGGATAAAGCATTTCTTGCATGCCAGGTCCACCTCTTGGTCCTTCGTATGTGATGACAACAACATCACCTGCAATAATCTTGTCCCCCAAAATAGCAGTAACTGCCTCGTCTTGTGATTCAAAAACACGCGCACGTCCTTTAAATTTCAAAATACTCTCATCAACACCTGCTGTTTTAACAATACAGCCATTACGTGCAATATTTCCAAAAAGTACTGCAAGTCCACCATCTTGACTATAGGCATTTTCTTTATTTCGAATGCATCCAGAAGTTCTGTCGTCATCTAAGGTTGGATAAAGCATACTCTGGCTGAACGCAATCGTAGTAGGGATGCCTCCTGGCGCAGCACGATAAAAGTTTTTTACTTCCTCATTTTTGGTCGTCACAATATCCCAATGATCTATTGCTTCACCTAAAGTTTTAGAGTGAACAGTAGGGACATCTCTATGAATTAATGTCGCACGATCAAGCTCTCCTAGAATTCCCATCACACCACCTGCTCTATGAACATCTTCCATATGAAACTTATCTGTGGCAGGCGCTACTTTTGCTAAGCACGGCACTTTTCTTGAAATGCGATCTATATCTTTCATTGTGAAATTTACTTTAGCCTCATGAGCTGCGGCAAGTAAATGGAGAACTGTATTTGTTGAGCCTCCCATAGACACATCTAAAGTCATGGCATTTTCAAAAGCTTTAAAACTTGCAATATTTCTCGGCAATGCACTGTCATCTTCACCTTCGTAATATCGCTTCGCTAAATCAACAATAACTCTTCCAGCCTCTTGAAATAATTTTTTTCTAGATGCATGAGTTGCTAAAGTACTTCCATTACCGGGCAGACTTAATCCTAAGGCTTCGGTTAAACAGTTCATTGAATTTGCTGTAAACATACCTGAACAAGAACCACATGTTGGACATGCTGATCTTTCAATTTCATCGGATTCTTTATCAGAGACTCTTGTATCAGCACCTGCTACCATTGCATCTACTAAATCTAATTTCTTGATTTCACTGTTCCAATTTACCTTGCCCGCTTCCATAGGGCCGCCTGAAACAAAGACTACGGGAATATTAATTCTTAGGGCTGCCATAAGCATACCGGGCGTTATCTTATCGCAATTAGATATACAAACAATGGCATCTGCACAGTGAGCATTAACCATATACTCGACGCTATCCGCAATTAGATCTCGGCTTGGAAGGCTGTATAACATTCCGTCATGCCCCATAGCTATCCCATCATCTACTGCGATGGTATTAAACTCTTTTGCAACACCGCCGTGTTTTTCAATTTCTCTTGCTACAAGCTGTCCTATATCTTTTAAATGAACATGCCCTGGAACAAATTGTGTAAATGAATTACAAACTGCAATAATTGGCTTTGTAAAATCACCATCCTTCATGCCTGTGGCACGCCAGAGTGCGCGGGCACCAGCTTGATTCCTGCCATGAGTAGTCGTTTTAGAGCGATATACGGGCATAATGACCTCTTAAAATTACAATCAATTTAAACAATTATTTTAACTTATAATGACAATAAACTTATGCTTATTCATCCCCAAATAGACCCTGTAGCAGTTAATCTTGGACCGTTTCAAATTCATTGGTACGGAATTATGTATCTTTTGGCTTTTGTGGGATTTCTTCAATTAGGTAAAGTTCAAATCAGAACGCGTCCATGGTTATCCTGGAATGAAAAAATGTTGGATGATGCTTTTTTTTATGGTGCTATTGGCGTTATTGCAGGCGGTCGATTAGGTTATATCTTATTTTATCAACTGCAATACTATGTTCAAGATCCGACCGAGATTATTGCATTATGGAAAGGTGGCATGTCATTCCATGGGGGATTTTTAGGTGTAGTTATTGCCATGATACTTTTGGCTAAAAAATATAAAGTATCTTTGCTATCAGTTTTAGATTTCATTGCACCTTTAGTTCCTCTTGGGCTTGCATTTGGTCGAATTGGAAATTTTATTAATGCAGAATTATGGGGAAGACCCACACAGTTTTTCTTAGGCATGATCTTTCCTAACGTGGACAGCTTACCAAGGCACCCCTCTCAACTATACGAAAGCTTTTTTGAAGGTTTTATTCTATTGATAGCGCTTTGGTTATATTCAAAACAAAAAAGGGAAACGGGTCAGATATCTGCTGTTTTTTTGATACTGTACGGAACTTTTAGATTTTTAATTGAATTTACAAGAGAGCCTGATCATTTCCTAGGGCTGCTATTCCTTAATCTTTCTATGGGTCAGTGGCTATCTATTCCAATGCTCATTGCTGGCATTTATTTGTTTAAAAAAAGCTAACAACAACGTTTTATACCGCTCCATTTTTTATCAAGCGTTGCTTGATAAAAATTCTTTTTACTCATGAGCTTATGTTTTTTTAAACATCGCTTATGATTCAATAAATAAAGATCATAGAGATCATCTCCTGATAATCTGCGTAAAAATGCATACATTAATTTAATTGCTCTTAGCATGGCTTATTAATTCTTTTTGAAAAATGAGATTCTTAACATATCAATCACTACTGTCCACAAAATAATAAGCAAGAAGAGAGTAATAAAAGCATCTAGTTTTTGATTAAAAATTAGCTGATGAGTAATGGAAATTTTATTGTCCTCGATGAGCCCTGTATTTATTTTATCTGTCAGATCTCTAGCTGCTGCTAGAAATCCAACTCTAATATCTTGACTAAATATTTTCTGATAAGCAGCAGTAGTGGTCACAATAATTAACCAAATTAAAGGTAGTCCAGTGACCCAAGCGTATTTTAATTTGTTCGATTTAATAAGAATGCCAGTGCCTACAGATAATGCAATCGCTGCCAACATTTGATTCGCAATACCAAATAAAGGCCACAGAATATTTACACCGCCATTAGGATCTATCACGCCAATGTATAAAAAATATCCCCAACAGCTTACAACGATTGCACTACTTAAAATAATTGATGGCATCCATGAAGTTTGACCAAACTTCGGGTAAATGTTGCCAATCATATCCTGTAACATAAATCTTCCAACACGAGTGCCTGCATCTAATGTAGTGAGAATAAATATTGCCTCAAACATGATGGCAAAGTGATACCACATCGCTAATAAGTTTGTACCAAATGCCTTGCCAAATATATTTGCCATACCCACGGCTAATGAAGGGGCTCCGCCTGTTCTAGCAAAAAGTGATGTTTCACCCATATTTTTTGCAAGCAATTCCATTTCCTCAACTGTCACTTTAAATCCCCATGAGTTTATTTTTTGAATGGCATCGACAGCTTCTGATCCAACAACTCCCACAGGGCTATTAATTGCAAAAAAGATGCCTGGTTCCAATACTGTTGCTGCTATTAAGGCCATAATAGCTACGAAAGATTCTAAAAGCATCGCGCCATATCCAATCATTGGAATATATTTTTCATTGTCCAATAGTTTAGGTGTTGTGCCTGAAGCTATTAAAGAGTGGAATCCAGAAATTGATCCACACGCGATGGTAATAAAAACAAAAGGAAATAGACTGCCACCAAAAATAGGGCCTGTACCGTCTGTAAACTGGGTCAGGGCTGGCATTTTTATTTCTGGTTGCAGGGTTATAATCGCAACCGCTAAAACAATCACTGTACCTAACTTTACAAATGTCGATAGATAGTCTCTTGGCGCTAGCAAAAGCCAGACTGGAAGCACTGCTGCTGCAAAGCCGTAAAAAATAATAGCCCATGCCAACGTCAAACTATCATGATCAAAATAAGTTCGTAGTGTCTGAGAATGGTCAATTAATCCTCCAGCAAAAACGGCCAAAAGTAATAATCCGAATCCAATTAATGAGGCCTCAAGGACTCTGCCTGTCCTGATAGACCTTAAATAAATCCCAATAAAAATTGCGATAGGTATTGTTGCGGCAACTGTCGACGTTGCCCAAGGGCTATGCTTCATGGCATTTACAACTACCAACCCTAAAACAGCAATCAAAATAACCATGATTAAAAATGTGCCAATCAATGAAGCAGTTCCACCAATTACACCAATCTCATCCCTTGCCATTTGTCCTAAACTTTTTCCGTTGCGTCTCGTCGAAAAAAATAATGTGGTCATATCTTGAACAGCGCCTCCTAATACAGCACCTATTAAAATCCATAACATGCCAGGAAGATAACCAAACTGGGCTGCTAACGTAGGACCAACCAAAGGACCTGGTCCAGCAATCGCAGCAAAATGGTGGCCGAATACAATCCACTTATCTGTAGGAATAAAGTCTTTGTCATTTTGCAGTCTTAGAGCTGGTGTTTTTCTATGCTCGTCAATGACTAGAACTTTTGCTGCAATCCAGCTTGCGTAGAATCTATAAGCAATCATGTATATGCATACAGCAGCCGTAATAAACCAAACGGCGTTGATACTCTCATTGCGGCTCAGTGCAATTGTTGAAAATGCTAAAGCCCCCAATAAAGCAAGAAGAATCCAAACTATATTTTTAAAATATTTTTTAATCACAATGTATCCAATCTGATATCTAAATTAATTTATTGCCTTATATATCTTTGATATACTGACTTCCCATTCAATCTATTAATTATATGCAATTAATAAAAATTAAAATAACTAAATTCATCTCGACTGCGTAAATCTTATCTTGGCATCTAATAAAATAATCATCGGCGTTACAGGGGGTATAGCTGCATATAAAGCAGCTGAATTAACTCGTCTTCTTGTTAAAAATGATTTCGATGTTCAAATTGTGATGACTGAATCTGCGAGTCATTTCATAACACCTCTTACATTTCAGGCTCTTTCAGGCAAAGAAGTTTTAACAAGTTTATGGAAAAGTAATGCTAATAATGGGATGTCTCATATAGAGCTATCAAGAGATTACGATCTCATTCTTATTGCACCTGCCAGCGCTAATTTCTTAGCCAAATTAACGCATGGTTTTGCTGATGACCTTTTATCGTCTTTGTGCTTAGCAAGAGCTTGTCCGATTGCCGTTGCTCCTGCCATGAATATTCGTATGTGGGCCAATGAAGCTACCCAACGTAATGTTTCACAATTAAAAAAAGATGGTGTGTTATTTTTTGGTCCCGATTCAGGGGCCCAGGCTTGCGGTGATATAGGGCTTGGAAGAATGATAGATACTGAAGAATTGTTCAGATCAATTCAAAATCATCTCACGCCTAAAATCCTCAAAAACAAAAAAATATTAATAACGTCTGGTGGCACAATTGAAATGATAGATGACGTAAGAGCTATTACAAATCTTAGCTCTGGCAATATGGGCTCTGCAATCGCCAATACTGCAGAATCTATGGGCGCATCAGTCACTGTAATCACGTCAGGCAATCAAGATTTTTCAGAAAATATAAATGTGATTGATGCGCGAGATGCGCATTCGATGCATAAAGCTGTCCTTCAGCATATCAATGACCAAGATATTTTTATAAGTGTTGCAGCCGTTTCTGATTACACGCCTAAAGAAATATTTAATGGGAAATTGAAGAAAAATAATTTAGATATGACACTTCAACTCAAGCCTACAATAGACATTCTGAAAGAAGTGGGGTTATCTAAAAATAAAATCTTTAAAGTAGGCTTTGCTGCAGAAAGTGAAAATCTTATTGAAAATGCACAAAAGAAACTAAAGACGAAAAATTTGGATTTAATTGTGGCAAATTTAATTCATGAATCTATGGGCTTACAAGATACTAAAGTTTCCATAATTAGCAAAAATGATGTTATTGATGTACCAAAATCAAATAAAATAGTTGCAGCAAAAGTTATCTTAAAAGAAATAGCCCATCGCATAAATTCGGACAAATAAAATGAGCCTAATAATTGATTTTAAAATTTTGGATAAGCGAATCGAAGAAATGCTGCCTAATTATGCATCGCCGGGTTCAGCAGGTCTTGATTTAAGAGCATGTACCGAGCATATACAAACGATTAATCCAGGTGAAACATTTCTTATACCCACTGGTATTTCAATATTTATTAAGGATCCTGCTTATGCAGCGCTTATCCTTCCTAGGTCGGGCTTAGGGCATAAACATGGTATCGTTTTAGGTAATTTGGTAGGCTTAATAGACTCAGACTACCAAGGTCAATTGCTAGTTTCTTGCTGGAATCGTGGCGAGAACGCCTTTCTACTCAACCCTATGGAGCGTATCGCACAACTAGTCATCGTGCCGGTTATCCAGGCTAAATTTAACCTTGTAGCCGAATTTCCTGAGACAGAACGAGGTGAGGGCGGCTTTGGAAGTACAGGTAAAAACTAACGAATTCACTTGAAAAGACAGTGGGTTATGTGGTTTAATAGCACTCTTTTTCGAAATTATTGTAACAAATAAAGGATTTAAATTATGGCTCGCGTATGTCAATTAACCGGCAAAAAACCAATGTCTGGAAACAACGTATCTCACGCCAATAACAAGACCAAAAGACGCTTTTTACCTAATTTACAAAACCGTAAATTTTGGGTTGAGACCGAGAATCGTTGGGTTTCAATGAGAATTACTAATGCAGCGCTCAGAACAATCGACAAGCTAGGCATTGATGTTATTGTTAAAAAAATGCGTGCAGCTGGCCAGAAAATTTAAGGAATAAATATGCGTGAAAAAATCAAATTAGAGTCTAGTGCTGGTACTGGACATTTCTATACCACAACAAAAAACAAAAGAACCATGCCTGATAAAATGGAAATCAAAAAATTTGATCCCGTTGTTAGAAAGCATGTAGTTTATAAAGAAGCAAAAATTAAATAATTTTAAGCTTTAACAAAGACAATAAAAAAGCCAGCATTAGCTGGCTTTTTTATTTATCTAATAATACTTTATTCTGCTACTGCCTCTTCTTTGGGAGCAGGTGTTGCAACCTCAACAATGGGCCTATCAACAAGCTCAACAAAAGCCATAGGCGCATTATCCCCATCTCGGAAGCCACACTTCAATATTCTTAAATAGCCACCTTTTCTTGAGTTATAACGTGGGCCTAGCTCAGCAAATAACTTAGTCACAATGTCTCTATCTCTTAAACGGCTAAAGGCTAGACGTCTATTAGATAAGGTTGCATTTTTTGCTAATGTAATAAGAGGTTCAGCTACTTTTCTAAGCTCTTTAGCTTTTGGTAATGTAGTTTTAATAATCTCGTTTTTTAACAAAGAGGTAGCCATATTTCTCAACATTGCTTGTCGATGACTGCTCGTTCTATTTAATTTTCTATGACCATTTGCGTGACGCATACTCTTACCCTCAAATTTTTCTTATTTAATGATTACGCTTTTTCTAAACCTGCTGGAGGCCAATTCTCTAATTTCATTCCTAAAGTTAGACCTTTAGAAGCTAGAACATCTTTAATCTCGTTAAGTGATTTCCTTCCAAGATTTGGAGCCTTTAAAAGCTCATTTTCACTGCGTTGAATTAAATCGCCAATGTAATAAATATTTTCTGCTTTTAAACAGTTTGCTGATCTCACTGTGAGCTCTAAATCATCAACAGGTCTTAATAAGACTGGGTCAACTTGGGGCGCTTGCTTCACTTCAACTTCAGTTAAAGCACTTTCTAAGTTTGCAAATACAGAAAGTTGTCCCATTAAAATTCTCGCAGCATCTCTGATCGCTTGTTCAGCGTCAATGACGCCATTAGTTTCAACGTCCATGATTAATTTATCTAAGTCTGTTCTTTGTTCTACACGAGCGCTCTCAACAAAATAACTTACTTTATTGATCGGACTAAAAGAAGCGTCAACCATAATAAAACCTAGGGTTTTATCTTCTTGATTTGATTTTCTTCTCGCTGGAACTGGTTGATATCCTCTACCCATTTCAACTTTAACTTCTAAATTTAATTTTCCACCTTTTGTAAGGTGCGCAATTAAATGATTTGGATTGATAATTTCAGCATCGTGATTTGTTTCAAAATCAGCTGCTGTCACTGGACCTTCGGTAGTTTTGTTTAATGTGAGCGTTGTCTCAGATTTATTATGAAGTTTTAATGCAACACCTTTTAAATTCAAAAGAATATCAACCACGTCTTCTTGCACGCCATCTAAAGTTGAATACTCATGAACTACACCATCAATCTTTACTTCAGTAATTGCAAAGCCAGGAATTGATGACAATAAAACGCGTCTTAATGCATTACCTAAAGTAAAGCCAAAACCTCTTTCCATGGGCTCTAGAGTTACGCGAGCTCTTACCGGGTTTATAACTTCAACATTTACGATTCTTGGTTTTAAATATTCTGTAGGACTATTTTGCATTATGTATCCTTATCAATAATTCTTATTTAATTATTTCGAATAAAGCTCAACAACGAGTGACTCATTAATTGTTGCTGGTAAATCATCGCGTAGTGGTTTGTTTTTAAACGTACCCTTAAGACCTTTTACATCAACTTCAATCCACTCCGGAAAACCTCTTTGCTCTGCAGCTTCAATTGAACCTTTGATTCTTAATTGTTGCTTAGATGCTTCTGCAACTGAGAGAACATCACCTGGCTTAACTTGATAGGAAGGAATGTTTACTCTTCGGCCATTTACTAGAAGACTGTTATGTCTGACAATTTGTCTTGCTTCTGTTCGTGAAGCACCAATACCCATGCGATATGCAACGTTATCTAATCTGCACTCTAAAAGTTGTAGAAGATTTTCACCAGTAATGCCTTTTTTTCTATCCGCTTCAGCATAGTAACTTCTAAACTGTGCTTCTAATATTCCGTAAATTCTTCTGAGCTTTTGTTTCTCTCTTAATTGAACGCCGTAATCTGATAAGCGGCTCGCTCTTCTTTGTCCATGTTGGCCAGGAGGAAAATTACGCTTTTCAATAGCGCATTTGTCAGTAAAACATTTCTCGCCTTTGAGAAAAAGTTTTTCACCTTCTCTTCTACATTGACGACATTTAGGATCTAGGTTTCTTGCCAAAATAACTCTCCTGTTTCAATGAGCAATTCAATGCTCAACTTATTAAATTCTTCTTTTCTTAGGTGGACGGCAACCATTGTGTGGCACTGGCGTTACATCTTGAATGCTCGTGATTTTAAATCCTGCAGCATTAAGTGCACGCACTGCAGATTCTCTTCCAGGGCCTGGTCCTTTAATTTTTACTTCAAGATTTTTTACACCACACTCTTGAGCCGCTTTACCTGCTGCCTCAGCTGCAACTTGCGCTGCAAAAGGTGTACTTTTTCTCGAGCCTTTAAATCCAGCGCCGCCAGATGTTGCCCAAGATAATGCATTACCTTGTCTGTCTGTAATTGTGATGATTGTGTTATTGAAAGATGCATGAATATGAGCAATACCTTCTGCTACATTTTTCTTAACTTTCTTTTTTACACGAACATTAGCTTTTGTTGCCATAAATAATCCTTAAACCTTCTTTTATTTAGCCTGTTTAATTGCTTTAACAGGGCCTTTTCTTGTTCTTGCATTCGTTTTAGTTCTTTGGCCTCTTACTGGAAGACCTCTTCTATGTCTTACACCTCGGTAACAGCTAAGATCCATCAAACGTTTAATGTTCATTGTGACTTCTCTTCGTAAGTCACCCTCAACCTTAATTTTTGCAACTTGATCACGAAGCTTTTCCACGTCAGCATCGTTCAAATCTTTTAATTTAGCAGTCGCAATGATTCCTGCCGCAATACAGATCTTCTTTGCGGTGTTTCTTCCAACGCCATAAATCGCTGTTAAAGCAATTTCTGCATGTTGATGATCGGGTACATTCACCCCAGCAATACGAGCCATAACTTACTCCAAAAAAAATGGCAAATTAAATAAAAAGCCTTATATTTTAACAGGTTGTTGAATTTTTAACAATTAACAACCCACCCTTATCCTTGTCGTTGCTTATGTCGAGGATCTGAGCAAATTACTCTCACAACACCTCTTCTTCTGACAACTTTACAGTTTCGGCATAATGTTTTTACGGATGCGCGAACTCTCATTTTTATACCTCTTAAATTTTAATTAAATATTACTTATTTAACCCTGAACGTAATTCTTGCTCTGGTTAAATCATAAGGCGTCATTTCAACTGTCACCTTATCTCCTGGAAGAATACGAATATAATTCATACGCATTTTTCCTGAAATATAACCCAATACAACATGGTCATTTTCCAACTTAACTCTAAAAGTTGCATTTGGAAGATTTTCTATAATCTCCCCCTGCATTTCAATTGTGTCTTCTTTTGCCATTAATTAAAGGCTATCTAAGCGCATTAGCGCCACCTTTAAAGTTAGCTTTCTTAAGTAATCCCTCATACTGATATGACATCAGATGAGACTGAACCTGGGTCATAAAATCCATCGTTACCACTACAATAATTAATAACGATGTACCTCCAAAATAAAAAGGAACATTAAACTTAAGTATTAAAAACTCAGGCAATAAACATACAAGCGTTATATACACAGCGCCTACTAAAGTTAATCTACCCATAATTTGGTCGATATATTTTGCAGTTTGTTCTCCCGGTCTGATGCCAGGAACAAACGCACCACCTTTTTTCAAATTATCTGCTGTTTCCTTTGGATTAAAAACCAAAGCGGTATAAAAAAAGCAGAAAAACACTATCGCTAATGCGAATAGAAAAATATAAATCGGCTGTCCTGGTGAAATTGCAGCTCCAATATCCTTAAGCCACAACATATTTTCTCCAGATCCAAACCAACCAGCTAAAGTCGCTGGAAATAAAATAATGCTTGATGCAAAAATAGGTGGAATGACACCCGCCATATTTAGTTTTAAAGGCAAATGAGAGGTTTGGCCTCCATATAATTTATTACCAACTTGTCTTTTTGCATAATTAACAGTAATTTTTCGCTGCCCTCTTTCAACAAAAACGACCAGTGCTGTCACTAAAATAGTTGCTGCAAACAAGAAGAAAACTAATGGTATTGAAAATGCGCCCGTTCTAGCTAGCTCAAGTGTGCTTCCCAATGCACTTGGCAATCCAGCCACAATACCCGTGAAAATAATAATTGAGATACCGTTACCAATACCTCTTTCAGTAATTTGTTCACCCAACCACATAAGGAACATTGTTCCACTGACTAAAGTTACAACTGATGTCAGTCTAAAAGCTAATCCCGGATCAATCACTAATCCAGGTTGAGACTCCAGCGCAATTGAAATACCAAGCGCCTGAAATGCGGCCAAAATAACTGTACCGTATCTCGTATATTTTGTTATTGCTCTTCTGCCTGCTTCGCCTTCTTTTTTTAACTGTTCAAGCTGAGGCGATACCACAGTTAATAATTGCATAATGATCGATGCAGAAATGTAAGGCATGATCCCTAACGCAAATAAGGTAAATCTACTTAGTGCGCCTCCAGAGAACATATTAAACATTCCTAAGATGCCGCCGCTTTGTGAGTCAAATAATTTTTTAAGCTCAAGCGGATCAATTCCAGGTACTGGAATATGAGCGCCAAGTCTATAAACAATAATGGCACCTAAAACAAACAATATGCGATTTTTTAATTCGCTTGTCTTACCTAAAGCACCTAATAGATTATCTTGAGCCAAAATTAAATTCTCAAACTTCTACTACTTTTCCGCCCGCCGCTTCAATCGCAGCTCGAGCGCCCTTAGTTAGCAATAAACCTTGGATTGTTAATTTTCTTTTCACTTCGCCAGACAAATATACTTTTGCTGTCTTAGCATTATCAGAAATTAATTTTGCCGCTTTTAATACGAGCAAATCAATATTGTCTGACTCAACTAAATTAAGCTCGTTTGTCCTAACGCGAGCAGTTAATTTATGAGTTAATGATTTAAATCCGCGTTTTGGGAGACGTCTTTGAATCGGCATTTGACCGCCTTCAAAACCAACTTTATGGAATCCACCAGCTCTAGATTTTTGTCCTTTGTGTCCGCGTCCAGCCGTTTTTCCAAGACCGGAACCAATACCTCGGCCAACACGTCTTGCTACTTTTTTAGAACCAACTGCTGGTTTTAATGTATTTAGTTTCATAATTTCTCTTTATATCTTTTCGACTTTAAGTAAGTAATTCACTGCATTGATCATGCCTCGAATCGCAGGAGTGTCTTGCAACTCAACTGTATGATGTATTCTTCTAAGACCTAATCCTTTCACCGTTGCGCGATGAGGCTCAGTTCTGCCAATCAAACTTTTAATTAATGTAACTTTTAAACCCGCTGTAATTTCTTTTTTTGTTTTTGCCATTTAATTAGCCTCTAATTTCTTCTACTGATTTACCGCGTTTAGCAGCAATTTCAGCCGGTGTATTCATTGACTCAAGTCCATTCAATGTTGCTCTTACAACATTATAAGGATTTGTTGATCCAATACATTTTGCTAAAACATTAGTAATGCCCATTACCTCGAAAATTGCTCGCATAGCGCCACCAGCAATAATGCCGGTACCTTCGGAAGCAGGCTGAATGAATACTTTTGCAGCGCCGTGCTCACCCATTACTGCATGTTGCAAAGTACCATTGTTAAGTTTTACTTTGAGCATACCTCTTCTAGCTTCGTCCATTGCTTTTTGAACTGCCACAGGCACTTCTCTTGCTTTACCTTTTCCCATACCAACTGAACCGTCTCCATCACCAACAACAGTTAACGCAGCAAAGCTCATGATTCGACCGCCCTTAACTACTTTAGTAACTCGGTTTACAGCAATCATTTTTTCTCTTAGACCGTCTGTTTGCGTTTGTTGATTTTCTAAATCTTTTGCCATGTTTTGACCTATTTAAATTATTGGGTTAGAAAGACAAGCCGTTTTCTCTAGCAGCATCTGCTAAAGCTTTAACTCTGCCGTGATAGCGATAACCTGACCTATCAAATGCTACATTTGTAATTCCTATTTTTTTTGCTTTTTCAGCAATGCGTTTGCCAATTTGAGCAGCTGCCTCAATATTGCCGCCATTCTTTAAAGTTTTTTTAATATCCGCTTCAAGTGAAGAAGCGCTTGCTAAAACTTTATTCTCACCAGCGCTTATGATTTGCGCATAAATGTTTGTGTTCGTTCTGTGAACGCTTAGTCTTGTCACTTGAAGTTCAGCGATTTTTGCTCTTGTCTTTTTAGCGCGACGTAAACGGGGGTTTGTATTATACATATCTCAACCTTTATTTTTTCTTAGTTTCTTTGATAATTACGTTCTCATCTGAATAACGAACGCCCTTACCTTTATATGGCTCTGGAGGTCGATACGCTCTAATTTGAGCAGCAACTTGACCTATTAATTGCTTATCAGAACCTTTTAAAATAATTTCAGTTTGACTTGGTGTTTCAACTTTAACGCCTTCAGGCATTTTATAATTCACAGGATGTGAAAAACCTAAGTCAAGATTAAGATTTGCACCTTGCGCTTGAGCTTTATACCCAACACCAATTAAAGTTAGTTTTCTTACAAATCCTTCAGAAACACCTTTCATCATGTTTGCAACAAGAGCTCGCATAGTGCCAGCCATTGCGTTTGCTTGCTGAGATTCATCAGCTGCTGCAAATGTAATTGCTTGGCCATCATTATTTAATTTAACGTTAGGTGTAATGAACTGATTTAATTTTCCCATCGGTCCACTAATCGAAATATTCAAATCATTAATTGAAACCTCTACTTTAGGAGGAATCGCTACGGGTGCGTTAGCTATACGTGACATATATTCTCTCCTTAAGCCACATAGCAAAGCACTTCGCCGCCAATACCCGCAGCTTTTGCTTTTCTATCTGTCATAACTCCCTTAGACGTCGATACGATTGCAACACCAAGACCATTCATAACTTCTGGAATGCTTTGGCTTGCTTTATAAACTCGTAAACCTGGCTTACTTACTCTTTCAATTTTTTCAATAACAGGTCTGCCGGCATAATATTTGAGTTCAATATTTAATACTGGCTTGCCTTGAACTTCGTGTTCAGCAAAATTCTCAATGTAGCCTTCATCTTTTAAAACATGTGCGATAGCTTTTTTTAATTTAGATGCAGGCATGGTGATAGATACTTTATTAGTACCTTGACCATTCCTAATTCTGGTTAGCATATCGGCAACTGGATCGCTCATACTCATATTATTTTTCTCCTATTACCAACTTGCTTTAATCACGCCAGGCACTTCGCCTCGCATCATTAAATCTCTTAATTTACTTCGACCAATCCCGAACTTACTGTAGACGCCTCTTGGACGTCCTGTTAGAGAACAACGATTTCTTAATCTAACTGGACTTGAATTGCGGGGTAAACTTTGTAGTTTCTGTCTCGCTTCTTGTTTTTGCTCTGAAGATGCGTTTATATCTGAAATAATTTGATTTAAAGAAGCACGTTTGGTCTTAAATTTTTCAACCATATTGCGTCGTTTTAACTCACGTTCTATCATGCACATTTTAGCCATAGTCTAAACCTAGTTTCTAAATGGAAAACTGAACGCAGATAACAATGCTTTTGCTTCTTCGTCAGTTTTAGCTGTCGTTGTAATTGTGATATTCATCCCTCTTAATGCATCGATTTTATCGTATTCAATTTCAGGAAAAATAATCTGCTCTTTAACACCCATGTTGTAATTCCCACGACCATCAAATGATCTAGCAGAAATACCTCTAAAGTCTCTAATTCGAGGAATAGCAACTGTAACAAGTCGATCTAAGAATTCATACATACGATCTCTTCGGAGAGTTACTTTGCAACCTACTGGATAATCGTCACGAATCTTAAATGCTGCCACTGATTTTTTAGCTTTTGTGACAATAGCTTTTTGACCAGCAATTTTTTCCATGTCGCCTACAGCATGTTCCATGATCTTTTTGTCAGCTACCGCTTCACCCACACCCATATTTAAAGTAATTTTTTCAATTCTAGGGACTTGCATTGGTGATGAGTAACCAAATTGTTCAGTCATTTTTTTAATAACTTCTGTTTTATAAAATTCTTTTAATCGAGCCATTTCTTTTCCTATGCGTCAACTGCTTCGTTGTTTGATTTGAAAACACGGATTTTTTTTCCATCATCTAATTTTTTAATTCCGACTCTGTCAGCTTTTTGAGTCAAGCTATTAAGTAAAGCAACATTAGAAATATTAAGTGGCATTTCTTTACCTACGATTCCACCTTGAATATTTTTTGCAGGATTCGGTTTGGTGTGTTTTTTTACCATATTCAAACCTTCAACCACAACATGTCCTGTTTTAAGTACGCTTAAAACAACACCTTGTTTACCTTTGTCTTTACCTGTATTTAAAATGACTTTGTCACCTTTACGAATTTTGTTCATCCGTATGCTCCTATAAAACTTCTGGTGCTAATGAAACGATCTTCATGAACCGTTCTGTTCTCAATTCGCGAGTTACAGGTCCAAAAATACGTGTTCCAATAGGTTCTAATTTAGCGTTTAAAAGAACGGCGGCATTTGCATCAAATTTAATTAAAGACCCGTCTGGTCTTCTAACGCCTTTTGCTGTTCTCACAACAACTGCGGTATAAACCTCTCCTTTTTTGACTCTGCCTCTAGGAGCTGCGTCTTTAATACTTACTTTGATGATGTCACCAATACTTGCATAACGTCGTTTTGAGCCGCCCAATACCTTAATGCACATTACTGAGCGTGCGCCAGTATTGTCAGCAATTTCTAATCTTGACTGCATTTGAATCATGAATTTATCTCCAACTTAATCCGTTATTGCTAAGGCCAGCTTTTTAATTAGCCGATATACTACGGTCAGTATTGGGGGGTTAGCTTATAAACTTATAGTTTATGAACCCCAAAAAAGTCTCGCATTATATGCTATTTATTTCTTATTCTCAACTTCTTATAACTAAACTTGAACTGCTTTTGTAACTATTTTACTAACGACCCATGATTTAGTTTTTGAAATAGGGCGATTTTCTGTAATAACAACCAAATCACCTTCCTTACTTTCATTTTTTTCATCATGCGCGTGAAATTTATTTGACTTAACAATTACCTTGCCAATTAAAGGATGTTTTACTTTTCTTTCAACCAATACAGTCACTGTCTTGTCCATCTTGTCGCTGACAACTCTGCCCGTAAAGGTTCTAACAACTTTTTTTGTATCCGTCATATTTAAGCCTGTTTAACTTTCTCGCCAAGAACTGTTTTCACTCTTGCGATATCACGTTTAATTTTCGCAATTTGATCAACCTTGTTTAATTGTTGGGTTGCCAATTGCATTCTTAATGAGAACTGAGCTCTTCTTAACTCTAATAACTCGGTACCTAATTCTTCAGTTGTCTTTTTTCTTAAATCAGCTGTTTTCATATTAGCCTCCGATATGACGAGTAATAAAGGTTGTTTCAATTGGAAGCTTAGCTGCTGCTAATTTAAATGCTTCTCTCGCTAATGCTTCAGTCACTCCATCCATCTCATATAACATTTTGCCAGGCTGAATTTGAGCTACGTAGTACTCGGTACTGCCTTTACCGTTACCCATACGAACTTCAGCAGGTTTTTTTGAAATTGGTTGATCTGGGAATATACGAATCCATACTCGGCCACCACGCTTAATGTGACGCGTCATCACTCGACGTGCAGCTTCAATCTGACGCGCTGTTAGACGTCCTCGTCCAATAGCTTTCAAACCGAAATCACCGAAACTTACTTTGTTTCCTGTCGTTGCAATGCCTTTGTTTCGGCCTTTTTGCATCTTACGAAATTTTTGTCTAGCCGGTTGTAACATCTTTAGCCCTCGACTTTCTCACTTTTTTTTCTGGTTCTTGTGCTGTTGTTTCGTCTTTTTTTACTCTTGGTTTTCTAAGTTTTTTTTCTTCTGCAGCTTTTTCAATTGCTGGATTTGCAGCATCTAATGTCTGTGAAGTTTCTTTTGTATTGTCTACGAATAACTCACCTTTAAAGACCCATACTTTTATACCAATAATTCCATAAGTCGTCTTCGCTTCGGCCACACCGTAATCTATATCAGCTCTTAATGTATGAAGAGGCACTCTGCCTTCTCTATACCATTCTGTTCTTGCAATCTCAATACCATTTAATCGGCCAGCACTCATAATTTTGATACCTTGAGCCCCTAGCCTCATTGCGTTCTGCATTGCTCTTTTCATAGCACGTCTAAACATCACACGTTTTTCTAATTGCTGGGCAATACTTTGTGCAATTAACGTTGCATCGATTTCTGGTTTACGTACTTCCTCAATATTCAAATGAACCGGAACGCCCATAAGCGCTTGTAAACTTGATCTTAATGTTTCAATATCTTCACCTTTTTTCCCAATTACAATTCCAGGCCTTGCTGAGTAAATTGTAATCTTTGCATTTTTGGCTGGTCGCTCAATAACAATTTTACTTACCGCAGCATTTGCTAATTTTTTATTTAAAAATTCTCTGACCTTAATGTCATTGTTCAACATTGCAGGAAAATTTTTACTATTAGCATACCAACGTGATGTCCAGTTTTTCTGAACACTTAAGCGGAAACCAATTGGATGAATTTTTTGACCCATATTTTTTTCTCTTTAGTTGCCGACTGTCACTTTAATGTGACAAGTTGGTTTTGTTATTTTCCCTGCACGGCCTTTAGCGCGTGCACGGATACGTTTTAAAATAATGCCTTTATCTACATAAATTGTTTTAATAAACAATTCATCTATATCAGCCCCATTATTGTGTTCGGCATTTGCAATTGCGGACTCTACTACTCGCTTAATAATTTCTGCACCTTTTTTTGGGCTGAAATTAAGAATGTTAAGCGCGTAATCTACTTTTTTTCCCCTTACTAAATCAGCAACTAATCTTGCCTTCTGGGGTGATAAACGAACACCTTTTAGAACTGCTGAAACTTCGGTAGCCATTTTATACCTTAGCCTTTCTGTCAGCAGCGTGACCTTTAAAGGTTCTTGTTAGTGCAAATTCACCTAACTTATGTCCAATCATATTTTCTGTAATCATTACAGGTACATGTTGTTTTCCATTATGGATTGCAATGGTAAGACCAATGAAGCTAGGTAAGATCGTTGATCTTCTTGACCAGGTTTTAATTGGCTTACGATCGCGATTACCTGAGGCAACCTCAACTTTCTTTGCCAAATGTGCATCAATGAATGGTCCTTTTTTAACTGAACGTGCCATATTTATTACCTCTTATTCGCTGGACGACGACTGACGCGCATATTGTCAGTACGTTTATTTGTTCTTGTTCGATAGCCTTTAGTTGGAGTTCCCCAAGGGCTCACTGGATGCATACCAGCCGCAGTTTTTCCTTCACCACCACCATGTGGGTGATCAACAGGATTCATCACTACACCGCGCACTGTTGGTCTAACGCCTCTCCATCTCATAGCACCTGCTTTACCAATAGATCTTAGAGAATGTTCTTCGTTACCGACTTCACCTAAAGTTGCTTTGCAATCTACATGTACTTTTCTTACTTCGCCTGAACGAAGTCTTAATTGAGCATATGTACCTTCTCTTGCTAAAAGCTGCACAGAAGTTCCAGCAGAGCGAGCTATTTGCGCACCTTTGCCAGGCTGTAATTCGATACAGTGGATAGTGCTACCTACAGGAATGTTTCTTAATGGCATAGCATTACCATTTTTAACGGGGGCTTCGGAGCCACTTATTAACTCAGCACCTACAGCTACACCTTTAGGAGCAATAATGTATCTTCTTTCACCATCTGCATATAAAAGAAGTGCAATATTTGCAGTTCTATTTGGATCGTATTCAAGATGCTCTACTTTTGCAGGAATGCCATCTTTATTTCGTTTGAAATCAATCATTCGATAATTTTGTTTATGGCCGCCACCATGATGACGAATTGTAATAACACCACGGCTATTTCTTCCGGCATGCTTATTCTTTTTTTCAACTAAAGGTGCGAAGGGTTTGCCTTTGTGTAGGTCTGGATTAACAACCTTAACAACTGCGCGTCTTCCTGGGGAGGTTGGTTTTACTTTAACTAAAGCCATTTTTTATCCTTATTCACCGCTCGCAAAATTAATCTCTTGGCCTGGTTTAAGACTTACGTAAGCCTTCTTCCAATCATTTCTTTTACCAAATGAACGGCCTGCTCTTTTTACCTTGCCACCTACATTGAGTAATGTCACAGCCTTTACTTCAACTTTAAACATTAATTCAACAGCAGCTTTAATTTCTGATTTAGTCGCATCAGTTCTTACTTTGAATGCCACTTGATTATGTTTGTCAGCAATGAATGTTGCTTTCTCAGTAATTTGTGGCGCTAAAATAACTTGAATAATACGATCTTGTGTATGAACTATTTGACTCACGCTAGCATCTCCTCAAGTTTTTTAAGTGCACCAGCTGTGGCCACAACATTTGGAAACTGAACTAAACTTACTGGGTCAGCATATTGCGCTTCTACAACCATTACGTTAGTTAAATTCCTTGATGATAAATATAAATTTTCATCAAACGCATCTGTTAAAACTAAAACACCTTGCGTATATCCCATGTCTTTAATTTTATCGACAAGTTGTTTTGTCTTTGGCGTTTCAACTTTAAATTCCTCAACGATACTTAATCTCTCTTGTCTTACCAATTCAGACAAAATAGATCTCATACCAACGCGATATGCTTTACGATTCATTTTGTGAGAGAAATTTTCATCAGGTGAATTTGGGAATGTTCTGCCACCTCCACGCCATATAGGGCTTGAAGTCATACCAGAACGAGCATTGCCTGTACCTTTTTGTGCGTAAGGCTTGCGAGTACTGTGTTTTACAGTACCTCTTGTTTTTTGTGAGCGAGTTGCAACTCGTGCATTTGCCATATATGCAACAACCAACTGATGAACAAGAGCCTCATTAAATTCTCGGCCAAATGTTGCATCAGAAACTGTGACGCTTTTCTTAGCGGACTTTCCGTTTTTATCAAGTAATTTTAATTCCATTATTTGCTCACTTTCACAGCTGCGCGAACTAAAACATCGCCGCCTTTGGAGCCTGGAACCGCCCCTCTAATTAGGATTAGATTTTTTGTAGTATCAACACGAACAATTTCCAAGTTCTGTGTAGTGACTCTCACAGCACCTAAATGACCAGACATGCGCTTTCCTGGGAAAACTCGGCCTGGATCTTGAGCCATACCAATTGAGCCTGGAACGTTATGTGATCTTGAATTACCGTGTGATGCGCGATTTGAGCTGAAGTGATATCTTTTAATAACACCAGCATAACCTTTACCAATTGATGTACCTGTAACATCAACAAGTTGGCCTTCTTTGAAGTTTTCTACAGTGATATTCGTGCCTAATGGGAAATTCGCTACATCTTCTTCTTTGATTGCAGTTTCGTGTAAGCCAGTACCTGCTGTTACACCTGCTTTAGCGTAATGTCCTGTAAGTGCTTTATCAAGCTTAGTAGCTTTTGTTGCACCATAGGCTAGCTGGAGGCTAGTATAGCCGTCCGAAGCGATTGTTTTGATCTGTGTCACGCGGTTAGGTAAGACTTCAAGAACTGTTACAGGAATGCTAGTGCCATCCTCTGTAAATACCCTTGTCATACCCACTTTGCGACCAATAAGCGCTAAGCTCATGATCGTATCCTTAAATTATTATTATTAAACGAAACCGATTACAATTGACCGATTTCTACAAAGAGCGCGGAATTATACCTAACGCTTTAAAATTTTACAACTTAATTTCTACATCAACTCCAGCAGCCAAATCCAGTTTCATTAAAGCATCTACTGTTTTATCTGTAGGATCTATGATATCCATCAATCTCTGATGAGTTCTTATTTCAAATTGATCTCGCGACGTTTTATTGACGTGCGGCGATCTTAAAATATCAAATCTTTCGATTCGAGTAGGAAGCGGAACAGGTCCCTTAACAACAGCTCCTGTCCTTTTTGCTGTTTCAACGATCTCTTGGGCTGATTGATCGATTAAACGATAATCAAATGCCTTCAAACGTATACGAATTTTCTGACTTTGCATTTTTTACTACCTTTCCAAAGAGCGAATACCTTACGGTATTAATTTTAAAAAACTATTCAATCACCTTAGCAACAACACCAGCACCTACTGTGCGGCCACCTTCACGAATCGCAAAACGTAAACCTTCTTCCATCGCGATTGGTGCAATGAGTGTTACTGTGATTGACACGTTGTCACCTGGCATCACCATTTCTGTGCCTGCTGGTAAATCAACAGCGCCTGTTACGTCTGTTGTTCTGAAGTAGAACTGTGGGCGGTAACCATTGAAGAATGGTGTATGACGACCACCTTCATCTTTACCAAGCACATAGATCTCTGCAGCGAATTTTGTATGTGGTGTGATTGAACCTGCTTTAGCTAATACTTGACCACGTTCAACTTCTTCACGTTTTGTACCACGTAACAACACACCTACGTTGTCGCCTGCTTGACCTTGGTCAAGTAACTTACGGAACATTTCAACGCCTGTACATGTTGTTTTAAGTGTAGGTTTGATACCTACGATTTCAATTTCATCACCCACTTTAACAATACCGCGCTCAACACGACCCGTTACTACAGTACCGCGACCTGAGATTGAGAACACATCTTCAACTGGCATTAAGAATGCACCGTCGATTGCACGTTCTGGCATTGGTATATAAGAATCAAGTGCTTCAGCTAATTTAAAGATTGATGGCTCACCAATTTCAGATTGGTCACCTTCGAGTGCTAATTTTGCAGAACCTATCACGATTGGCGTTTTGTCGCCTGGGAAGTCATATTTCGTTAAAAGGTCACGTACTTCCATTTCAACGAGCTCTAATAATTCTTTGTCATCCACCATGTCTGCTTTATTTAAGAAGACCACAATGTAAGGCACGCCTACTTGGCGAGCTAAAAGGATATGTTCACGTGTTTGAGGCATTGGGCCGTCAGCTGCTGAACATACAAGGATTGCGCCGTCCATCTGCGCTGCACCTGTAATCATATTTTTAACATAGTCAGCATGGCCTGGGCAGTCAACGTGCGCATAATGGCGATTCGCTGTTTCGTATTCTACGTGGGCTGTATTAATTGTAATACCACGTGCTTTTTCTTCTGGCGCCGCATCAATTTGATCGTAAGCCTTAGCTTCTCCGCCAAATTTCTTAGCAAGAATCGTTGTGATTGCCGCTGTAAGTGTTGTCTTACCATGGTCAACGTGACCAATTGTGCCAACGTTCACATGGGGTTTGGTACGTTCAAATTTGCCTTTTGCCATAATGTTATATCCTTAAATTTTTAACTTATTTTTTATTAACAACTGCTTCTGCTACGTTTCTTGGTGCTTCTGTGTAATGCTTAAATTCCATCGAATATGTTGCTCTACCTTGAGATAGGGAACGCATGGTTGTTGAATATCCAAACATCTCTGCTAATGGAACTTCAGCGCGAACAACTTTGCCAGATGCATTATCTTCCATACCTTGAATCATGCCACGTCTAGATGAAAGGTCGCCCATCAAATCACCAAAATAATCCTCAGGTGTTTCTACCTCAACTGCCATCATAGGCTCAAGAAGGATAGGGTCCGCTTTGCGCATTCCGTCTTTAAATGCCATCGAAGCTGCCATTTTAAATGCATTTTCATTTGAGTCAACATCATGGTATGAACCATCAAATAAAGTAACTTTGACATCTACAACTGGATAACCAGCAACTACACCTGCAGGAAGTGTTTCGCGTAATCCTTTTTCAACCGCAGGGATGAACTCACGAGGCACTGATCCACCTTTAATTGCATCAATAAATTCAAAACCTTTACCCGGTTCATTTGGCTCCATTTTCAGCCATACATGACCATACTGACCCTTACCACCAGATTGTTTAACAAATTTACCTTCAATTTCAACTGATTTCTTGATGGCTTCTCTGTAAGCCACTTGCGGTGCGCCTACATTAGCTTCAACACCAAATTCTCTTCTCATTCGATCTACAAGAATTTCTAAATGAAGCTCGCCCATGCCGGAAATAATTGTTTGATTTGTTTCTTCATCTGTCTTCACTCTAAATGAAGGGTCTTCTTGAGCAAGTCTATTTAAAGCTATACCCATTTTCTCTTGATCGGCTTTTGTTTTAGGTTCAACTGCAACGTGAATAACAGGCTCAGGGAAAATCATTCTTTCAAGAACAACTTCATTATTAATATCACATAAAGTGTCGCCTGTTGTTGCTTCTTTAAGTCCGACGGCTGCCGCAATGTCGCCAGCACGAACTTCTTTCAATTCTTCACGCTGATTTGCGTGCATTTGAAGAATACGGCCAATACGTTCTTTACGGCCTTTAATTGGGTTATAAATGGTATCGCCTGATTTAATAACGCCTGAATACACGCGGAAGAAAATAAGCTGACCTACAAAAGGGTCTGTCATGATTTTAAATGCTAACGCTGAGAAAGGTTCATCATCAGAGGCTTTGCGAGTTGTGGGTTGGCCCTTGGCATCTTCACATACGAGCGCTGCAACATCAGTAGGGGCAGGCAAATACTCAATCACTGCGTCCAACATAGCTTGCACACCCTTATTTTTAAAGGCTGATCCACATAACATAGGCACGATTTCAAAATTAATCGTTCTAATGCGCAATCCTTTTTTAATATCTTCTTCGCTTAAATCACCAGTTTCCAAATATTTATTCATTAATTCTTCATTGGCTTCTGCGGCGGCTTCGAGCATTTTTTCGCGCCATTCTTTACATGTATCAACTAAATCTGCAGGAATATCGCGATAATCAAATTTCATACCTTGAGATGATTCATCCCAATAAACAGCTTTCATTTTAATAAGATCAATCACGCCTTCAAATTTTTCTTCAGCGCCAATAGGGACCTGAAGTGCAATTGGATTTGCTTTTAAACGTAAGCGCATTTGATCGTAAACTTTAAAAAAGTTTGCGCCGGCTCTGTCCATTTTATTTACAAAAGCTAAACGTGGAACTTTATATTTGTTTGCTTGACGCCATACAGTTTCTGATTGAGGCTGAACACCACCTACTGCACAATAAACCATACAAGCACCATCAAGAACTCGCATTGATCGCTCCACTTCAATAGTGAAGTCTACGTGTCCTGGGGTATCAATAATATTAATTCGATGCTGGTCAAATTGACCTGCCATACCCTTCCAGAAGCAAGTTGTTGCTGCTGAAGTAATCGTAATGCCTCGCTCTTGCTCTTGCTCCATCCAGTCCATGGTTGCGGCACCATCGTGCACTTCACCAATCTTATGGTTCACCCCAGTGTAAAAAAGAATACGCTCAGTTGTTGTAGTTTTACCTGCATCAATATGAGCACTAATTCCTATATTTCTGTATCGATTAATGGGGGTTATGCGAGCCACTTTAGAATTACCTTTTAATTAATTAAGTTTAGAAACGGAAATGTGAGAACGCTTTATTAGCTTCTGCCATTCTGTGAACTTCTTCACGTTTTTTCATTGCGGCGCCTTTATTTTCAGAAGCTTCTACAATTTCTGCTGCTAAACGTAAATCCATTGATTTTTCACCTCTTTTACGTGCTGCATCTCTTAGCCATCTCATAGCTAAAGCCACACGTCTTGAAGGTCTTACTTCGACAGGTACTTGATAGTTAGCACCACCTACACGTCGACTTTTTACTTCAACAACTGGTCTTAAATTTGTTAATGCGAGAGAGAATACTTCAATAGGGTCTTTTCCGCTTTTCGTTTTAATTTGATCGAATGCGCCATAAATTAATCTTTCGGCAACGGATTTTTTTCCGCTCGTCATTAATACATTCACAAATTTAGAAACCTCTTGGCTTCCGAATTTTGGATCTTGAAGGATGATTCTTTTGGGAACTTCTCTACGTCTTGGCATAATATGTTTACCTTAATTTAGTATTCTAAAAAACTTATTCTTTAGGTCGCTTAGCGCCGTATTTAGATCGAGACTGTTTACGATCTTTAACACCGGCTGTATCCAGACTTCCTCGAACCATATGGTAACGAACGCCTGGTAAGTCTTTTACACGGCCGCCTCTTAATAAAACAACAGAGTGTTCTTGTAAATTATGGCCTTCTCCGCCGATATAACTAATCACTTCGTAACCATTCGTCAAACGAACTTTAGCCACTTTACGCAAAGCAGAGTTTGGTTTTTTTGGAGTTGTTGTGTAAACACGCGTACACACACCTCTTTTTTGAGGTGAAGCTTCAAGAGCTGGAACCTTGCTCTTACTTTCAACTTTTTTTCGTGGTTTACGAATTAACTGATTAATTGTTGGCATCGCCTAAATCCTTAAATTTCTAAATTACTATTGATGATGACTTTATTAGAGTCCCCGCTAAACGCGAAGATCCCAAAAAGCCGCAAATTGTATTTTGGTTCCTGCATAATGTCAACCTATCATTCAGTCGGCGCTTCAATTTCAGGGCTAGTTTCCTGTGCCACTTCCATTGGAGTATCGATTTGATCAAGAGGTACCTCAACAGGGTCCATACTTTCCCCAGCAGCTGCAGCTTTTCTTGATTCATGATAAGCCAAACCTGTACCTGCAGGGATTAAACGACCAACGATTACATTCTCTTTAAGTCCTCTTAATTCATCACGCTTGCCTAAAATTGCTGCTTCAGTGAGAACGCGAGTTGTTTCTTGGAACGAAGCCGCTGAAATAAATGAGTCTGTAGATAACGATGCTTTAGTAATACCTAAAAGCACATATTCATACTCAGCAGGTTTTTTGTCTTGTGACATTATCGATTCATTTTCAGTTAACAATTCAGCTCTTTCGACTTGTTCACCTTGAATAAATGAAGTGTCTCCTGCATCAGTGACACGAACACGTCTTAACATTTGTCTAACAATAACTTCAATGTGTTTGTCATTAATTTTTACACCTTGCAATCTATAAACATCTTGAACTTCATCGATAATATATCTTGCTAAAGCTTCCCTGCCTTGAAGGCGAAGAATATCTTGCGGATCCGCTGGTCCGTCCACAATAGTTTCACCTTTAGTGACAACTTGACCATCATGCGCTGTCACATGTTTGTCTTTAGGAATTAAAAACTCTTTTGAAACACCTTCAAGATCTGTAATCACAAGTCTTTGTTTACCTTTGGTGTCTTTACCAAATGAAACTGTACCTGTACTTTCAGCTAACATACCTGCGTCTTTTGGAGATCTTGCTTCAAATAATTCAGCAACTCTTGGAAGACCACCGGTGATATCTCGCGTCTTAGAAGATTCTTGTGGAATACGAGCAATCACATCGCCCACTTTTACTTCTTGAGAATCTTTTACAGTAATGATGTAACCGAGCTGGAAAGTTACGTTAACAGATATATCGCTACCCGCTAATTTAACTTCATTGCCAGATGTGTCTAAGATTTTGATTTGAGGTCTTAAGCCTTTTGACTGACCTGCACGTTGCTTAGGATCAATCACAACTAATGATGATAAGCCTGTGACATCATCAATTTGTTTTGCAACTGTAATACCTTCTTCAACGTTTTCAAATTTAACCTGGCCAGCATACTCAGAAATAATTGGACGTGTATGAGGATCCCATGTTGCAAGAACGCCACCTGCTTTAATAGGTTTGCCATCTTGTACAACTAGGTTTGCACCATAAGGAACTTTATGACGTTCTCTTTCGCGACCACTTTCATCTTGAATAATCAACTCACCATTACGTGAAATAACAACCTGCTCATTTCGAGCATTAGTAACGTAACGCATTGTGGATGTAAATTGAATTACGCCATTTGATTTACTTTCAACTTGGCTTACTGATGCAGCTCTAGAGACTGCGCCACCGATATGGAAGGTTCTCATTGTTAATTGTGTGCCAGGTTCACCGATAGATTGCGCTGCAATCACACCGATAGACTCACCTTGACTAATCAATTTACCACGACCTAAATCACGACCATAACATTGAGAACAAATGCCATGTCTTGTTTCGCATGTAAGTGCAGTTCTCACTTTCACTTCATCAATACCAAGTGCATCAATTTTCTCAACATGGTCTTCTTCAAGGAGCGTACCTTTTGAATAAATCACTTCTTGCGTTTCTGGATGGTAAATATCGAGGGCATTTACACGACCCAAAATACGATCACTTAATGGCTCAACAACTTCACCACCTTTGATAAGCGCTTTCGTAACTAAACCGTCTTCTGTACCGCAATCGTGTTGTGTTACAACAAGATCTTGAGTTACATCAACTAAACGTCTAGTTAAATAACCTGAGTTAGCTGTTTTCAATGCTGTATCTGCAAGACCTTTTCGTGCACCGTGCGTCGAAATAAAATATTGAAGAACATTTAAGCCATCTCGGAAATTAGCAGTAATTGGTGTCTCAATAATTGAGCCATCAGGCCTTGCCATCAAACCTCGCATACCTGCAAGCTGTCTTACTTGAGCTGCAGATCCTCGAGCGCCCGAATCAGCCATCATATAAATTGCATTGAATGATTCTTGATAAAGATCTTTACCATCTTTGCCTTTTACAGTTTCACCAGCATCATTTTTAACAGGCTCTTCCTTAAGACGCTTCATCATTGCGTCAGCAACTTTGTCACCTGCACGGCCCCATATATCAACTACTTTGTTATATCTTTCACCTTGGGTAACCAAGCCTGAGATGTATTGATTTTCAATTTCCTTAACTTCAGCTTCAGCAGCTTCAATGAGCTGCTCTTTTTCTGGAGGAACAAGCATGTCATGAATGCTGATTGAGATACCTGCTTTTGTGGCATAGGTATAACCCATGTACATTAGTTTGTCTGCGAGAATTACTGTCTCTCTGATGCCGACACGTCTAAAACCTGCATTAATTAATTTTGAAATTTCTTTTTTCTTTAATGCTTTATTAATTAAATCAAAAGAAAGTCCTGCTGGAAGAATTTCAGAAAGTATTGCTCTTCCAACCGTAGTCTCATATCGATTTATTTTGTCAGTTGTTGTGCCGTCTAGACCTAATTCAGTTTCTTTAATGCGAACTGTCACGCGCGCATGAAGATCAACCAGCCCACTATCAAAAGCACGATGAACTTCTGCTACATCACTAAATTTCATACCTTCACCGCGTGCAGCGATTTTGTCTCTCGTCATGTAATAAAGACCAAGCACGATATCTTGTGATGGAACAATAATTGGTTCGCCATTGGCTGGAGATAAAACGTTATTAGATGCAAGCATTAAAGTTCTTGCTTCCATTTGAGCCTCAAGAGATAAAGGCACATGCACTGCCATTTGGTCACCGTCGAAGTCGGCGTTAAATGCAGCACAAACTAAGGGATGCAATTGAATTGCTTTGCCTTCAATTAATATAGGCTCAAATGCTTGAATACCTAAACGATGTAATGTTGGGGCTCTGTTTAATAGAACAGGATGCTCTCTAATTACGTCCTCTAAAATGTCCCACACTTCCGGTCCTTCTTCTTCTACTTTTTTCTTTGCAGCTTTAATAGTTGTAGAAAGGCCAAGCACTTCTAATTTATGAAAAATAAATGGTTTAAATAACTCAAGTGCCATTTTCTTCGGCAAACCACATTGGTGAAGTTTTAATTGTGGTCCAACAACAATCACTGAACGTCCTGAATAATCAACACGCTTACCTAAAAGATTTTGTCTAAATCGGCCACCCTTACCTTTAATCATATCGGCAAGAGATTTTAATGGTCTCTTGTTAGCACCTGTCATAACCTTGCCACGTCTTCCATTATCAAGAAGTGAATCAACTGCTTCTTGTAACATACGCTTTTCATTTCTAACAATAATTTCTGGCGCCTTAAGATCTAATAATCTTCTTAAACGATTATTTCTGTTAATCACTCGGCGATACAAATCATTCAAGTCTGATGTAGCAAATCTTCCGCCATCAAGAGGCACTAAAGGTCTTAACTCAGGAGGGAGCACAGGAAGAATTTCTAGAATCATCCATTCAGGTTTAATGCCTGACTTCTGGAATGCTTCAAGCACTTTTAAACGCTTAGCAATTTTTTTAATTTTTGCTTCTGAGCCTGTCTCAGCTAATTCAGTTCTTAATTTTTCAATTTCACTATTAATATCGAGTGACTTAAGCAATTCTTTAATTGCTTCAGCGCCCATCACTGCGGTAAATTCATCGCCAAACTCTTCTATTTTTGCAAGATAGTCATCTTCAGTAAGAAGTTGTCCTCTTGTTAAAGGAGTCATGCCAGGATCAACAACAATAAATGCTTCAAAATAAAGAACGCGTTCAATATCTCTCAAAGCAATATCAAGCACCATACCTAAACGACTTGGCAAGCTCTTTAAGAACCAAATATGTGCAACTGGACTTGCTAAATCAATATGACCCATGCGCTCACGACGCACTTTTGATAAGGTAACTTCAACACCACATTTTTCACAAATGACACCACGGTGTTTAAGTCGTTTATATTTACCACAAAGACATTCGTAATCTTTAATAGGTCCAAATATTTTTGCGCAAAATAAACCATCTCTTTCAGGTTTAAATGTTCTGTAATTGATCGTTTCTGGCTTTTTAACTTCACCATAAGACCATGAACGAATTTTTTCTGGAGATGCTAATGCAATCTTAATTGCATCAAACTCTTCTTCTTGTGTAACCTGTTTAAATAGGTCTAATAAAGCTTTCATCTGTGATCTCCTTAGTTTCTATCGAGGTCAATATCAATAGCTAGTGAACGAATTTCTTTAACCAACACGTTGAATGATTCAGGCATGCCTGCATCAATCTTATGCTCACCCTTCACTATGTTTTCGTATACTTTAGTTCTACCAGCAACATCGTCTGATTTAACAGTCAACATTTCTTGTAAGGTATAAGCAGCGCCGTATGCTTCTAGCGCCCAAACTTCCATCTCACCAAAACGTTGTCCGCCAAATTGCGCTTTACCGCCAAGTGGCTGTTGCGTTACTAGAGAATAAGGTCCTGTTGAACGTGCATGCATTTTGTCATCAACCAAATGATGTAATTTAAGTACGTGCATGTAACCTACTGTGACCGGTCTTTCAAACGCCTCACCTGTGCGGCCATCAAACAATTTAACTTGCGTTTTGTTTGCTGAGAATTGCAACAGTTTTGTTTTTGGATCGTTATCTGGGTAAGCAAGATCTAACATATATTGAATGTCCGACTCAGATGCGCCATCGAACACTGATGTGGCAAATGGAACGCCATTTTTCAAATGCTCAGCAAGCTCTACAACTTCATCATCGTTTAATGACTTAATGTCTTCTTTTTTACCTGAAGCATCGTTGTAAATTTGATCTAAAAATTTACGAACTTCAGTAATTTTTACTTCTTCTTTTAGCATTTCTCCGATACGAAGACCTAGGCCTTTAGCTGCCCATCCAAGATGAGTTTCTAAAATTTGGCCAATATTCATTCGAGAAGGAACGCCCAATGGATTTAATACAATATCCAAAGGTGTGCCATCAGCCATGTGTGGCATATCTTCTACAGGAGCAATTTTTGAAACAACACCTTTGTTACCGTGACGTCCAGCCATTTTATCGCCCGGCTGAATTCTGCGTTTCACGGCCAAGTAAACCTTAACCATTTTTTGAACGCCCGGAGGGAGCTCATCGCCTTGTGTTAATTTTCGTTTTTTCTCTTCAAAACGTTTGTCGAATTGTTCTTTAGCAGTTGCTAAATTATCTTTCAAACTTTCTAATTGTTTTGAAGCATCATCATTACCTAGGCGAATATCAAACCAATCGTACCTATTAATTGAAGCTAGAAAATCTTTAGAGATTTTTTCGCCTTTTTTCAACCCTTTTGGGCCGCCAGTTGCGACTTTGTTTGTAAGTAATCTTTCGATTCTTCCAAAAGTATCATCTTCAACGATTCTTAATTGATCAGCTAGATCTTGTTTGAAGTGTTTTAATTGGTCATCAATAATTTGTTCAGCTCTTGAATCTCTATCAATGCCCTCTCTAGTAAATACTTGAACATCAATAATTGTTCCAGACATGCCTGACGGCACTCTTAAACTTGTATCTTTTACATCAGAAGCCTTTTCACCAAAAATTGCTCTTAAGAGTTTTTCTTCAGGTGTAAGTTGTGTCTCGCCTTTTGGTGTAACTTTACCTACAAGCACATCGCCTGATTCAACTTCAGCGCCAATATAAATAATGCCTGACTCATCCAGTCTTCCAAGCATTCTTTCTGAAAGATTTGAAATGTCACGTGTAATTTCTTCCGGGCCTAATTTTGTATCTCTAGATACAACAGATAATTCTTCGATATGAATTGATGTATATCGATCTTCAGCTACTACACGCTCTGAAATTAAAATCGAATCCTCGAAGTTGTAACCATTCCAAGGCATAAATCCAACAAGCATATTTTGACCAAGTGCTAATTCGCCCACATCTGTTGATGCGCCGTCAGCAATCACATCACCTCTTGCAATTTTATTGCCAATTCTTACAAGCGGTCTTTGATTGATATTGGTATTTTGATTAGATCTTGTGTATTTAGTTAGATTATAAATATCAACGCCAACTTCTCCGTCAGCAGCCTCATCGTCGTTCACGCGAATCACAACACGTCTTGAATCGACATAATCAACAACACCCCCGCGCTTAGCTTGAACTGTTGTGCCAGAATCAGTTGCTACTGTTCTTTCAATACCTGTCCCTACAACTGCTTTCTCTGCTCTCAAGCATGGCACAGCTTGACGCTGCATGTTTGCACCCATAAGCGCACGATTTGCATCGTCGTGTTCTAGAAATGGAATTAATGCGGCTGCCACAGAAACGATTTGGCCAGGTGCTACGTCCATATATTGAATAGGATCTACTGAAGACATCGTAAATTCGTTACGATGACGACATGAAATTAAATCGTCTTGAAAGTGTCCTTTATTATCAAGCTCAGTATTTGCCTGGGCTATAACAAATTCACTTTCTTCAATCGCAGAAAGATAATCTATCTTTGCAGTGACTTTACCATTTTCAACTCGTCTATAAGGTGTTTCTAAGAAGCCGTATTGATTCGTTCTTGCATAAAGTGCAAGTGAATTAATGAGGCCAATGTTTGGTCCTTCTGGAGTTTCAATTGGACATACGCGGCCATAATGCGTCGAATGAACGTCACGTACCTCGAAGCCAGCACGCTCTCTTGTTAAGCCTCCAGGGCCAAGGGCTGAAACTCTTCGCTTGTGCGTAATCTCAGATAATGGATTGGTTTGATCCATAAATTGAGATAGTTGTGAGGAACCAAAGAATTCTCTAATCGCACTTGAGATAGGTTTTGAATTGATTAAGTCATGTGGCATTAAATTGTCTGCCTCAGCTTGGCTTAATCTTTCTTTAACTGCGCGCTCGACTCGAACAAGACCAGTTCTAAATTGATTTTCAACAAGCTCACCAACAGAACGAATTCTTCGATTACCAAGATGGTCAATATCATCTATTTCACCTCGACCATTTCGTAATTCAATCAGAACACCAATCACAGCTAAGATATCATCGTTCGATAAAATATTTGCACCAGTTTCACCTTGAGGGCCTACGCGTTTGTAAAATCTTTGCAACCAATTTGCATGTTGTTCATATGCTTTTGGATGTGCTCTTCGATTAAATTTCATGCGACCTACATTAGATAAATCATATCGGTCTTCATTGAAAAATAATCCTTTAAATAAAGCCTCAACTGCATCTTCAGTTGGTGGCTCGCCAGGTCTCATCATTCGATAAATAGCTACTTTTGCACTGTATTGATCAGGAACTTCATCTGAAGTAAGTGTTTGAGAAATGTAATCGCCATGATCTAAATCATTTGAATAGAGTGTATGAATTTGTCCTACACCCACTTCAATAAATTTATCCAATACTGACTCTGTGATTTCATCATTTGCGCTAGCAATAACTTCGCCTGTATTTTTATCTACAATTGCTTTTGAAAGTTTGCGGCCCAAAATGAAATCTTTATCTACCGTAATTTTGTTTACGCCTGCTTTTTCCATTTCGCGAATATGTTTAACAGTAATGCGCTTGTCTTTTTGTACAATCACATTTCCTCTTTTGTCAGCGATATCAAACTTAGCAATCTCACCTCTTAGACGATCAGGAACTAATTCAAAATCAATTGATTTAGCAGTCACATGGAATGAATCAAAATCGTAGTATGTTTCTAGAATTTGTTCTGGTGAATAACCTAACGCTTTTAACAAAATTGTGACTGGCATTTTTCTGCGACGATCCACACGGAAATACAAATAATCCTTAGGATCAAATTCGAAATCTAACCAAGAGCCACGATAAGGAATAATTCTTGCTGAAAATAATAACTTTCCAGAGCTGTGCGTTTTGCCTCGGTCATGCTCAAAAAATACGCCAGGACTTCTATGAAGCTGAGATACGATAACTCTCTCGGTACCATTAATAACGAACGAGCCATTATCTGTCATAAGTGGAATTTCACCCATGTACACTTCTTGCTCTTTAATTTCTTTAACTGTTGGTTTTGATGCTTCTTTATCCATAAGAGTTAAACGAACTTTGACTCTTAATGGAACACCATATGTTAAGCCGCGTTGTTGACATTCTTTAACATCAAACGCTTCCTCGCCTAAATTGTAAGTTACAAAATCAAGTCGGGCATTACCGGAATGACTTGTGATAGGAAATACTGAATTAAATGTTGACTGGAGGCCTTCGCTAAGTCTCTGTTCGGCATGCGTATTCTTTTGTAAAAAAGCTGCATAAGACTCAAGCTGCATTGTGAGCAAGTATGGTATATCTTGCACACGCTCTCTTTTAGCAAAACTTTTTCTAATACGTTTTTTTTCAGTAAAGGAATAGCTCATTGCGTCTCCTGGTGTAATTTTCATAAAACAATAAACTTTTCAGATTGAAGAATATTGTTTTATGAATTTTTATAAGTTTTAATCTAAAAATTATTTAAAACAAAAAGCAATGGCTGACAGCAAGCTGTCAGCCATGCTAATTAGCATTACTTAAGCTCTGCTGTAGCGCCAGCTTCTTTTAATTTAGCTAGTGCTTCTTCAGCTGCAGCTTTTGCAACACCTTCTTTAATTGGCTTAGGTGCGCCATCTACTAAGTCTTTAGCTTCTTTTAAGCCAAGACCTGTGATTTCACGAACAGCTTTAATAACGTTTACTTTTTGCTCACCTGAAGCAGTTAACATCACAGTAAACTCAGTTTGTTCTGCAGCAGCAGCACCGCCAGCAGCAGCGGCAGCAGGTGCAGCTGCAACAGCAGCAGCAGCAGCTGAAACGCCAAATTTTTCTTCCATATCTTTAATAAGCTCTGACAAGTCAAGAACTGTCATTGCACTTACTGCATCTAAAATTTCAGCTTTAGAGATAGCCATTTAATACTCCTAATAAAAAAATTTAAATTAATCGTTATAGTTACGCAGGTTTTTGATCGCGAACTGCCGCTAAGCCACGTACAAATTTTGTTGGTACCTCATTAAGCGTACGAACAAACTTTGCAATTGGTGCTTGCATTGTTCCCAATAATTTTGCGAGTAATTCTTCACGACTTGGTAATGATGCTAATGCCTCAATATTTGAAGCGCTCATTACTTTATTCGGCATTGCTCCTGATTTAATAACAAACTTATCGTTTGACTTGGCAAAATCATTTAGCACTTTAGCAACTGCAACTGGATCAGTTGAGATGCCATACACTATTGGACCTACCATTTCATTAGCTAAGTCAGAGAATGCAGTTCCATCTACGGCTCTTCGAACTAAAGTGTTCTTTAAGACGCGAAGATAAACTCCTGATTTTCTGGCTTGAACTCTTAGCGCTGTCATCTCAGAAACATCAATACCTCGGTTTTCTGCTAAAACAACTGCTTGAGCGCCTGCGATTTGCTTATTAACTTCAGCAACCACTGCCTTTTTTTGTTCAAGATTAAGACTCAAGGTCTTCTCCTTCCGTTAAATTAAGCATTAAGTAAACTTAATACCAACATTACGGCGACCTTTATCAGGATGCTATCCCTTAGGGGTACCGCCATCTGCGTAGGCTCTAGCAAACGATCACTAGAATTAGACTTGTTAGCACCTACGGTCTTTGAAAGCTTCACCGATACTTTCGTATCAATGAACCCAAAGTTCTTTTTAAAAAAGCTTTCGCTTTTTTTTAATTCCTTACACTAAACTTGTCGAATCGATTCTTACACCAGCACCCATCGTGCTAGAAACCGATAATTTTTTTACAAAAATACCTTTAGTTGTGGGTGGCTTAGCTTTGTTAATTGCATCAATTAACGCTGCCAAATTACCTTTTAATTGGTCCACAGAAAATGATGCACGACCAATAGTGCAATGGACAATACCGCCTTTATCAGTTCTATATTGAACTTGTCCACCTTTTGCATTCTTAACTGCTGCAGCTGTATCTGGTGTTACCGTTCCTACTTTTGGATTTGGCATCAACCCTCTTGGTCCTAATACTTGACCTAATGCACCAACAACTTTCATCGCGTCTGGCGTTGCAATAACAACGTCAAAATCCATCATGCCGCCTTTAATTTTTTCAGCGAGATCATCAAATCCTACAATGTCAGCCCCTGCTGCTTTTGCAGCTTCAGCTGCAGCACCTTGGGCAAACACTGCAACACGTGTTGTTTTGCCTGTGCCATTTGGAAGCACTAATGCACCGCGAATAAGTTGATCAGATTTTTTAGCGTCAATACCTAAATTAATCACTGCATCCACTGATTCATCAAATTTTGCTGTTGCTGTTTCTTTAACAAGCTGAAGACCTTCTTGTGCGGGATAAGATTTATCACGGTCAACTTTAGATCTTAATGTTGTAATTCTTTTATTTAATGGCATTTTATACACCCTCCACTTCTATACCCATGCTTCGCGCACTGCCTGCGATTGTTCGCACTGCAGCATCCATATCAGAAGCTGTAAGATCTGCCATTTTTGTTTTGGCAATTTCTTCAGCTTGCGCTCTAGTAATTTTTCCAACTTTATCTGTATGCGGTCTTGGTGAACCTTTTTCTAATTTCGCTGCTTTCTTAATTAGAATTGATGCAGGTGGCGTTTTCATAACAAAAGTAAAACTCTTGTCTGCGAAAGCGGTAATCACAACAGGAATAGGTAGTCCGGGTTCAACAGTTTGTGTAGCGGCATTAAATGCCTTACAAAACTCCATAATATTTAAGCCTCTTTGGCCTAGCGCAGGTCCTACAGGTGGACTTGGATTTGCTTTGCCGGCTGGGATTTGTAGCTTTATATAGCCAACGATTTTCTTTGCCATTTCATTCTCCTAAATTAGGTGCAAACGCTTTATTTAAAAAAGCTCCCTAGTTAATTTTTACTGCTTTACTACTAAACTTCTTTTTCTACTTGGCCAAACTCAAGCTCAACTGGTGTTGCTCTACCAAAAATAACCACAGATACTTTAAGTTTGCTTTTTTCGTAATTGATATCTTCAATCGTTCCTGAGAACTCTTTAAATGGTCCATCAATAACTCGAATTGATTCACCTTTTTCAAAGGTAAGTTTTTGCGTTGGATTGGTTTTGCTCTCATCCATACGCTGCAAAATAATCTCTACTTCTTTATCTTTAATCGGTGTTGGTTTTAGTGCACTACCACCAATGAAAGCAGTGACCTTTGGTGTACTTTTAACTAAATGCCAGCTCTCGTCATTCATTTCCATTTGCACAAGAACGTAGCCTGGATATAGTTTTCTTTCGCTTAATGTTTTTTGGCTAGCCTTCATTTCAATAACCTCTTCTACAGGCACTAAAATATCACCAAAAAAACTCTGGAGACTTGATCGCTCAATTCTTTCAGAAAGTCCTTTTTGAACTAACTTTTCATATCCAGAAAAAGCTTGGACAGCATACCAGCGCATCGTCATTACTAACCCCGTCCCAATAACCAATTAATCATGTATGAAAAACTTATATCTACTAATGCCAAGAAAACTGCCATCACAGCAACTAGAATAAATACAGTAATTGTCATTTGTATTGTTTCTTTTCTTGTTGGCCAAACAACTCTTTTAGCTTCAACAATGGATTCGTTAATAAATCCAAATGTCTTTTGACCAAGTGCTGTTTTCCAAAAAACTATCCCTGCAAATCCAAGTCCGGCAAGAATTGCTAATATTCTTAGCACTAAAGCTTGATCACTTAATAGATAAAACCCAACTATTCCCGCTACAAAAAGTAAGAATGAAAAAACAATTTTTAACTTATCAGTCATTAATACTTCTTTCTTTTAATGGCAGGCCAGGAGGGTCTCGAACCCCCAACCCTCGGTTTTGGAGACCGATACTCTACCAATTGAGCTACTGGCCTAAATATAAAATTTATCTTTAAAACTATTCAATCACCTTAGCAACAACACCAGCACCTACTGTGCGGCCACCTTCGCGAATCGCAAAACGTAAACCTTCTTCCATCGCGATTGGTGCAATGAGTGTTACTGTGATTGACACGTTGTCACCTGGCATCACCATT
>Ga0082207_1000016_pt1 | contig 117877 bp, 106 predicted proteins | sample LakMenEpi10Aug09_FD_71540 | JGI IMG/M metagenome (GOLD analysis project Ga0082207, IMG submission 71540) | reverse complement strand
GCCGCGGGCCCGCCGCGGGGGGCGGCGCCGGCCCCGCGGGCGGCGGCCCCGCCGGCGGCCGGCGCGGTGGGGCGAGCCGGCGCCTTGGGCAGTCCTGTCTGCGGCGCGGGCGGGCGCGTGGTGTCGGCACCGTGCTGCGCGCCCACCAGTCGATTCTGCTCGGCCAGGTTACCGTGGGCGTTGCGCGCATGGTCGGGCAGCATGGAGGCCACCGAAGGCTCGGTGGCGCAGTTGCTCATGCAAGCGCTCGCCTTGACATCCAACTTGCCCTTGCCCAGCCCCTTGCCCGGCCACATGGCGTGGTCCAGCGTCATGCCTTTGCGGTTGGGCATGCGATTCTGCACATCCTTGATGTTCTGGTCGGACAGGGTGAAGTTGTCCGGCACGATGCCACCCAGGTTCAACAGGAAGGCCGTGACGGCGTAAACCTCGTCGACCTTGAGCGACTTGGGCTCGTTCCAGGGCATGGCCCGGTTGATGTAGTCCCACAGCGTGGAAACCGTGGGCACCTTCATCAGCGTGGTACGGCCAGGAAAGCCCTCATCGGTGAGCCTGGCCACGCGACCTGTCTGGATGTCCTTGGCCGTCGTGCCGCCCACCAAGGGCGAGAACACCTCGTTGGACTCACCGAACACGCCATGGCACGACGCGCACTTGGCTTCCCAGACGTCCTGACCGGCGGTCACGGTGCCAGCCCCTTTGGGCAGCCCCTTGAAGTCCGGACGAACGTCGATGTCCCAGGCGGCGATTTCCTTGGGCGTGGCCGGACGGCCGATGCCCGGCAGCACCTGGGCCGACGCGGGCAGTGCCGCGGCAGCGGCGCCGGCAAGGGTGGCCGCGAAGGTCAATATCTTGATGAATCTCATGAGGCACACGGACTCAAGCGGAAAGCTGGACATTCTTCACCTCCCCGCTTTCCTGCACCAACCACGACTGGATGGCGTTGTTGTGATAAATCGACCGCGTGCCACGAACTTGGCGGAGCTGTCGGTAGGTGGGCTGCACATAGCCGGTGTCGTCGGTGGCGCGGCTTTGCACGATGGCCGGCTTGCCGTCCCAGACCCAATCGATGTTGAAGCGCGTGAGGCACTTGCTCATCACCGGACCTTCGAGGCGCGCCGTGCGCCAGTTGCGCCCGCCATCCACCGACACGTCTACTTTGGCGATCCGGCCACGGCCCGACCAGGCCAGGCCGCTGATGTTGTAGAAGCCTTTGTCCAGCAGCACCTGGCCACCCGAGGGGGTGGTGACCACGCTCTTGCACTCCTGCGTGCTGGTGTACTGCCGGTGCAGGCCATTGGGCATCAGGTCGATGTAGTGGATGGCCTCGTCCTTGGAGCCGTAGGGCTGATCGCCCACCTCGATACGACGCAGGTACTTGACCCAGCTCACGCCCTGCACGCCAGGCACCACCAGTCGCAGGGGATAGCCGTTCTCGGGGCGCAGCATCTCGCCGTTCTGGCCATAGGCCACGAACACCTCGCCACTTTCGATGAGCTCCATCGGAACGGTTCGCGTCATCGAGGAGCCGTCGGCACCCTCGGCCAGTACATACCGGCCCTTCTTGTAGTCCACGCCGCACTGATCCAGCAGCAGCTTCAGCGGCACGCCGGTGAACTCGCTGCAGGAAATCATCCCGTGGCTGTACTGCACCGTGGGCACCGCCACATTGCCCCACTCCATGCCGGTGTTGGCCCCGCACTCGATGAAGTGAAAACGGCTGACCGAGGGCATGCGCATGATCTCGTCCATGGTGAAGACCTTGGGGGTCTTCATCAGGGAGGGGTCAGAGCCGTTGAGCATCAGACGGTGCTTGGAGGGATCGACATCCCACCAGCCCTGGTGATGACGCTCGAAGTGCAGTCCGCTGGGCGTGACGATGCCAAAGAGGCTTTGAAGGGGCGCAAAGCTGACGCTGGCCTGGTTGGTTTGCGTCAGGCCAGGACTTTGGCGGCGCTGAACGTTCGCTTCGTACTTGGAAGGCTTGCCATAGCCGTCTGTGACCACTGGCTGACCCAGCCCCGTCGTGTGGGCCGGCAAGTTCAGGATGTGGGGGTCGCCGCCTTCCGGGGGGACCGGATTCGATGCCGCCATGGCACCACCACCGGCCAGCGCCGCACCACCCGCCGTGGCGGCTGCAAACGCCTGGCGGATGAAGTCACGCCGGCCCGCTTTGGCCTCGGCGAAGACCTGCTTCACGCCATCGGCGGGAATGAAGTTCTCGGGCGCCTTGATCAGGCGGCCAGGCCCCGACGCGGCCGCGTCGGAGGCGAAAGGGCTCAAGCGTGTCACGGTGCTTCCTCGGTTGGGCTGAGCCCGTCGTGGCGGGCGACGCCACCACGAAGCGTCGCGGCGGCATCTTCAGCTCTCGTTTTTATATGCGTTTATGCTGATCAATGATTTTCATAGAATCAGCAATCACTGATATTAGGGGGATCCCTAGTGCATGGGGCTGAGCATCGTCAGCCTTGGGTCAGCTTCCGACCGGCCGCCCCCGCCGTTTCAGACCGACGCCATGGGTGTCGCGGGTAAGCCTGAGGGAGGGTCACACCGCATTCAGCGGAATCTTCAGGTACGACACACCATTGGCCTCGGGCGGAGGAAGCTCACCGGCGCGGATGTTCACCTGTACCGAGGGCATGATCAGGACCGGCATCTCCAGCGTGGCGTCACGCGAGGTGCGCATCTGCACGAACTCCTCTTCGCTGATGCCGTCGCGGATGTGGATGTTGAGTTCCCGCTGCTCGGCCACCGTGGATTCCCACTGCACCGCACGAGGGCTGTCGCCCTTGACGGGCGGGTAGTCATGGCACATGAACAGGCGTGTCTGCGCCGGCAGGCTCAGGAGCTTGCGCACCGATTGGTACAGGGTATGGGCATTGCCGCCGGGGAAGTCGCAGCGCGCGGTACCGACATCCGGCATGAACAGGGTATCGCCAACGAAGACGGCGTCACCGATGCGGTAGGCCACGCAGGCTGGCGTATGACCCGGGACCGACATGACCGTGGCCTGAAGGTCGCCGATGGCAAAGGCTTCGCCATCCTGGAAGAGCTGATCGAACTGGCTGCCGTCGGTGCGGAACTCCGGCTCCAGATTGAACAGGCCCTTGAAAACCTTCTGCACGCCATCGATGCCAGCCCCAATCGCAATGCGTCCACCCAGGTGCTTGCGAAGGTAGGGCGCCGCCGACAAGTGATCGGCGTGGGCATGGGTTTCCAGCAACCACTGCACCGTCAATCCCTTGCCCTTGACGAAGGCGATGACCTCGTCGGCACTGGTGGTTCGGGTGCGGCCGGCTTTATGGTCGTAGTTCAGCACCGAGTCGATGATGGCGGCGTGGCCGCCTTCGCGGTCGTATACGACGTAAGTGACGGTCCAGGTGGGAGCGTCGAAGAAGGCTTGAACTTGAGGATTGAGGGTGTTTGTCATGTCGTGACTTCCATAATTTTGTTTTTGCTGATCTAACATTATATTGACAAACATTCTATCATGCAACATAATGATTGAATGTCATCGCCTCAATCCGCTTTAAGCGCGGTCCACCCCTTGCCTGCTGCCATGAGCACGCTCCACCACAACGCACCAGATCTGGACACCGTACGCCAGGCGGCCGATGCGGCCTGCCGACTGATGAAGACCTTGGCCAACCCCGACCGTCTTCTGCTGCTGTGCCGCCTTAGCCAAGGCGAAGCGCGGGTAGGTGAGTTGGAAAGCGAACTGGGGGTGCATCAGCCCACGCTTTCGCAGCAACTGGGGGTGCTGCGCGAAGAAGGACTGGTGGCCACGCGCCGACAGGGCAAGGCGATCTACTACCGGATCACCAGCGCTCAGGCGCTGGCGGTCATGCAGGTGCTTTACGCGCAATTCTGTTCAAAGCAAAAGGAGACCTCACTGTGTTGATCGATTGGAATCACTTCACGCCCTGGGCCTCTCTGGCCGGCGGCATTCTGCTCGGACTGGCCTCGGCGCTGTTCGTGCTCGTCAATGGCCGCATCCTGGGCATCAGCGGCATCCTGGGCGGCCTGCTCAAGCCCAAGGGCGGCGACGTGATGTGGCGCGTGGCCTTCGTGCTGGGGTTGCTGGCTGCGCCGATGCTGTACGCAGGATTGCGCGGCCCCTGGGAGGTGCGCATTGATGCGGGCTGGGGCACGGTGGTGGCTGCAGGCCTGCTGGTGGGCATTGGTACCCGCTATGCCTCGGGCTGCACCAGCGGCCACGGCGTGTGCGGCCTGTCGCGCCTGTCGCCGCGCTCGCTGGTGGCCACCTTAGCCTTCATGGGCATGGGCTTTGCCACCGTGTTCGTCGCCAAGCACCTGTTGGGCTGAATCCCTCAAGGAGAATCGCATGAAGAAGCACTTCCTCGAACACGGCTTGTCCGAATTCCTCATCGGCCTGCTGTTTGGCTTTGGCCTCATCCTCTCAGGCATGACCGACCCGGGCAAGGTCATCGGCTTCCTGGACCTCTTCGGTCAATGGGACCCCTCGCTGGCCTTCGTCATGGGCGGCGCCATCGCCGTGGGTTTCTTTGCCTTCAGCATGGCCAAGCGCCGCACCCAGAACTTCCTGGGCGGGGCGATGCGGCTGCCCACTTCGCAAGACATCGACAAGCGCCTGGTGATCGGCAGTCTGGTGTTCGGTGCGGGCTGGGGCCTGGCCGGCTTCTGCCCGGGGCCCGCGCTGGTCTCACTGGGTGCGGGGCAGGACAAGGCCGTGGTGTTCGTGATCGCGATGGTGCTGGGCATGTTGGCCTTCGAGTGGCTGGAAGGCCGGCGCATGAAGGCGGCTACGGCCTGAGACTGACCACGACATGAGCTGGAAACCCGCCCTGCCCCGCCTGACCATCCTGGACTGGGCGCGCGGCTACAAGGGGAGCGCCGTCGTAGATGATTCGGTGGCTGCGGCCATCGTGACCGTGATGGTGATTCCTCAGAGCCTGGCCTACGCCTTGCTCGCGGGTTTGCCGCCCGAGGTGGGCCTGTACGCCGGCATGGTGCCGCCCATTCTGTACGCACTGTTCGGCACCTCGGGCGCCCTGGCCGTGGGGCCGGTGGCGGTGGTGTCGCTGATGACGGCTGCGACGGTGGGCGAGTTCGCAAAGGCTGGCAGTGCGGCTTATCTGGATGTTGCACTGGCGCTGGCCCTGCTCAGCGGCGTCATGCTGACCCTGATGGGCATCCTTCGCCTGGGGTTCCTGGCCAACTTCCTCAGCCATCCGGTGATCTCGGGCTTCGTCACGGCGTCGGGTCTGCTGATTGCCGCCAGCCAGTTCAAGACGCTGATGGGCGTGGGCGGTGGTGGGCACACCCTGCCCGAGATGCTGCAGTCGCTGTGGCAGGAGGCCTCGAACACCCATCGGCTGACCCTCATCAGCGGTCTGGCCACGGTCGCGTTCCTGTTCTGGGTACGGCAAGGACTCAAGCCCTTGCTGGTGCGCATGGGCCTGAGCCCCCGCGCGGCCGACCTGGGCGCCAAGATGGGGCCGGTGGCCGCCATCATCGTGACCACGGCCTTGAGTGCGGGCTTCGACTGGGCCTCACAGGGCGTGAAGGTGGTGGGCTCGATCCCGCAAGGCCTGCCGCCGCTCACCGCGCCGTCCTGGAACCCCGAGCTGTGGCAACAGTTGCTGCTGCCAGCGCTGCTCATCAGCATCGTGGGCTTCGTGGAGTCTGTATCGGTGGGGCAGACGCTGGCCGCACGCCGGCGCCAGCGCATCGAGCCGAACCAGGAGTTGGTGGCGCTGGGAGCGGCCAATGTGGGCACGGCCTTCACCGGCGGCTATCCGGTATCGGGCGGCTTTTCGCGTTCGGTGGTGAACTTCGACGCCGGTGCGCGCACACCAGGCGCAGGGCTGATGACAGGCCTGGGTCTGCTGCTGGCCGCGCTGCTGCTCACGCCCTGGCTGGTCGCCCTGCCCCTGGCCACCCTGGCCGCCACCATCGTGGTGGCCGTGCTGGCCCTCGTGGATTTGGGCACGATCGGCCGCACCTGGCGTTACTCACGGGCTGACTTCGCCGCCTTGATGGCCACGCTGTTGGCCACCCTGGCCGTCGGCGTCGAGATCGGCCTCGTGCTGGGCGTGATGGTGTCGTTGCTGATGTACCTGGCGCGCACCAGTCAACCCCACATTGCCGAGGTGGGCCTGGTACCCGGCACCGAACACTTCCGAAATGTCCTTCGGCACCAGGTGGTGACGCATCCCACGGTCCTGTCGCTTCGCGTGGATGAAAGCCTGTACTTCGCCAATGCGAGAGCGTTGGAAGACCGCATCAATGAGGCCGTGGCGCAGCGCCCCGAGCTTCAGCATGTGGTTTTGCAGTGCTCGGCCATCAACGACGTAGACGCCAGCGCGCTGGACAGCCTGGAATCGATCTCCCACCGCTTGCGTGATGCGGGCATCCGGCTGCACCTGTCGGAAGTGAAGGGGCCGGTGATGGACCGGCTGCAACGCTCGGAGTGGATCGGGCATCTGAGTGGCCAGGTGTTCCTCACGCACTTCCAGGCGGTTCAGGCGGTCACGCAAGCCGACGCGCCGGACTGAGTGCGCGGCGGCCCCTGAACGCCCGCCCGGGGCAGGGCTTTTATCGCAATTGCGAATCATTCCCATTTGTGTTATTGTCCCGGTCAACGCCACTCCATTCAAGCCGCCCAAGGCGGCCCCACCATGACGATTCGAATTCCCCTCAAGCACCTCCTGACCGTGGCCATCGGCGTGAGCACCCTTGGCATGGCGCAACTCGCTCCCACTGCCGCCTGGGCCCAACAGCCCGTCCTCAACCTGTATTCGGCCCGCCACTACAGCACCGACGAGGCCCTCTACGCCAACTTCACCAAAGCCACTGGCATTCGGATCCAGCGGGTGGACGCCGACGATGCCGGCATCCTGGCGCGGCTGCAGACCGAGGGGGCTTCCTCGCCGGCCGATGTGGTCCTGTTGGTGGACGCCGCGCGCCTGTGGCGCGCACAGGTGGACGGCCTGTTCCTGCCAGTGAGGTCGGCGGCCTTGGATGCTGCCATCCCCGCCCACCTGCGCGCCAAGACCGAATCCGATGGCAGCACGGCCTGGTTTGGCTTTTCCACCCGGGCCCGTGTGGTGGTGTACGACAAGGCCAAGGTGAAGGCTGAAGATGTGGACACCTACGAGGAGCTGGCCGAGCCCAAGAACAAGGGCCGCCTGTGCACCCGCTCGGGTTCGCACCCTTACAACCTGAGTTTGTTCGGCTCGATGGTGGAACACATCGGCCCCGAGAAGACCGAGGCCTGGCTGCGCGGCCTGGTGACCAACATGGCCAGAACGCCCAAGGGCGGCGACACCGACCAGATCAGGGCCGTGGCATCGGGCGAATGTGGCGTGGCCCTGACCAACAGCTACTACCTGGCCCGGTTAATGCGCTCGAACAAACCGGAAGACAAGGCGGTGGTGGGACGCATCGGCATCGTCTTCCCCAACCAGGCCAGCTGGGGCACGCACGTGAACATCGCCGGCGGCGCAGTGGCCCGCCATTCGAAGAACACGACAGCGGCGGTGAAGTTCCTGGAGTACCTGGCCAGCCCCGAGGCCCAGCGTTACTTCGCCGACGGCAACAACGAGTGGCCCGTGGCCAAAGGGGTGAGCTTTGACAACGCGGCGCTCAAGGCAATGACGAGCGGCGCGGCCTTCAAGTCCGAGGTGGTTCCCACCAGCGTGGTGGGCATGAACCAGGTCAAGGTGCAGCAGATGCTGGACCGCGTGGGCTTTCGCTGAACGGCTGTCGCGCTAGGGTCCCAGGTCGACGCGGCGCTGCGTGGGCGTCAGCTTGAAGCGGCGCTGGCCGGCGCTCAGCGCCGCCTGCACATCCAGGCGCTTGAGCCGGGGAAAGGCATCGAACAGGAGCAGGTCCAGACTTTGCGCCGTCGCCCTTGAAGGGCATTGCACGCCGAAGGACGCATGGGCGTCGGCGTGTGCTGACGCCGACTGAGTGGCCGAGGCCCCACGCTCGGCCGCCGCCCAAACCGGCACCGTCACCTCCTTGAGATGCACGGCGCATCCTGCAGCAGGCGGCAGGCGAAACAGCACGGCAGGGTCGCGAAGCCGCGCCATCGCTGCCTCGGCCGCCTGCCGTTCGGTCGCGGTTCGCGGTGGGCGCTCAAAACCCACGAGACTGTCCAGCGGCAACTCCAGTTCCAGAGAGTAGGTGCCGGTGCCGTCCTGAACGATGTTGAGCTTGCCCGCACCATGCTCATGGGCCTTGCCGGCCTGGGCCGTGCCAACGCTGAACAGCAAGCCCAGCAGGCTCAGCACCGAACGGGCGACCCTGATCGGCCACCGCGCCCCACCCTGCCACCGCGTCACAACTTGCATGGCCAGCGCCATGCCATCAGTGGCGATGCCCGCCCTGGTGATGGCCACCCCCCGCGCTGTTGGTGGCGCGTGCGGCAGCCTTGACTTCCACGTTCTCCCGCTTGCCATCCTTGCCCTCGATCACCAGGGTCACGGGCACGCTGTCGCCTTCCTTGACCTGCTGCTTCAAGCCCATCAGCATCACATGGAAACCGCCTGGCTTGAGTTCCACGGCCTTACCCGCGGGCAGCTCGAGGGCCGGGATGGCGCGCATGCGCATCACGTTGTTTTCCATGGCCATTTCGTGGATCTCCACCACGTCGGCCACCGGCGATGAGGCCGACACCACCTTGCCGCCTTTGGCCGACACCACGCTGGCGAACATCCCCGTGGCCTTCTGTTGCGGCACGGTGGCGCGCACCCAGGGATCGGACACCGTCACCTGCGCATGGGCCGGGTTCATCAGGGACACCACCGTCAACGCGGCGGCACACACGAAGCGAAGGGGCTTGGTCATGGTCTATACATCCTGCTTGTTTGGGGGTGAAAACCGAGCAGCACCACAAGGTGCGCCAGTTGATTCTAGGAAGACCCGGATGGCGCCGCGACCTTTCGCACAATCACCCTGATCGCTGCCTCGGACAAGACACCCACGTGCGCACCCTGGCGCCGGCCCTGGGCATCGAAGAAGACGGTGGTGGGCAGGCCGCTGGAGCCCACGGCGGGGCCCATCGCCGAGACCGGGTCGCGCCACACCTCGTCGAGCCTGAGCCCTTCGCGCTGCAGATAGGCCAGGATGGTGGCCTCGGTTTCGCCTTGGTTGACCAGAACGAACAGCACCTCGGGATGCTCACGCTGGGCCTTGGCCAACAAGGGCATTTCGGCGCGGCACGGGCCGCACCAGGTGGCCCACAGATTGAGCACCACCGGTTTGCCGCCCGCACGCTGGGCGATGGTTTGCAGGGTGTGGCGCGGTACCGTGGGCGTCAAGTTGGGCGATGGCTCAGCCGCCACGGATGCCGCGCCCGGCGTGATCGAGCCGTTGAGCGGCAGCAGGGTCACCGCCACATCACCAAGGTGCTGACCGGGTGCCGGCTTGAACCACAGAATGGCACTGGTGCTGAGCCACCACAGCATCAGGCCTGCGACTGCGGTGGCCCCGACGATGCGGCGCGAGTGCACAACGGTGCGCTGCACCCGCCACACCAGAACGGCCACACCCACGAGCACGCCGGGCCAGAGCATGAAGCCCCCATCCCGGATGTCGAGCAGGTCGGCAGATGAGCCCGCGTAGCTGTCCCAGTGGCTCAGCACATGAGCCCCACGGGCGGCCAGCAGACCGAAGGCCACGGCCCACCACAGCGCGGTATCGGCGGCCTCACGCTCTGCAGCGGCCGCATGGCGGCGCACGGCCCACGAGGTGGCGAACACGAACACCAGCAACAGCAGGGGCGCCAGAGGAAGGGCCAAGGGCCCGAGGTTCAGGGTTTGCATGGACGCAGTGTGTCGCAAGGCGCTGGCGCGTGTGCAGGCTCAGGCCACCACCGCCACCGCCTTGATCATCGCCCACACCTTGGAGCCTGGCTGCAGCGACAGCTCATGCGCGGCGCGGCGCGTGATGCGCGACAGCAAGAGAACCTGCCCACAGCGAAGGGCCACCAGGACCTGAGAGGGGTGAGCCCCCTCGGCGATCGACTCCACCTCAACCCTCACGATGTTTTGGACGCTCACGCCACGGGGCTCAACGACCGCCAGGCTGACATCGCGCGCCAGCACGCGAAGGCGCACGGTGCGGCCCACCGGCACCTCGGCGTCGCGCAGCCAAAGGTCTCCGCCCTCGAAACGCGCACGGCTGAGATGCCACTCGCGGCTTCTTTCCTCGATCACGGCTTCGAGCAAGGCCGCCGCATCTTCAACCTGAGCCAGTGGTCCCTTGACATCGGCCATCACCCGGGACACGGGGCCCTGGGCCTGCACCCGTCCCTGATGAAGCACCACCACCTGGTCGGCCAGGCGCGCGAGTTCCTCCACCGAGTGGGTGACATACAGCATCGGCACCTGTGCCTGGTCGCGCAGCCGCTCCAGCCAGGGCAGGATCTCCTGTCGCCGAGCGAGGTCCAGGGCCGACAACGGTTCATCCAGCAACAGAAGGCGTGGGCCGGTGGACAGGGCTCGGGCGATGGCCACCCGCTGACGCTCACCCCCTGACAGCGAATGGGTGCGGCGCTGCAGCAGGTGTTCGATGCCCAACAGCGCAATCGCCTGTTCAAGCCCCTGGCGCAGCGTGGCCTCGGCGCACCCTCTTCGGGCCGCTCGCGCCAATCCGAAGCGCAAGTTCCCCCTTACATCGAGGTGGTCGAACAGGCTGGCCTCCTGAAAGACGACGCCCACTGGCCTGAGGTGAGTGGGCACCCAGGTTCCCAGCTCGTCGTCCTGCCAGGTGTCTCGCCCCAACCGCACCTGTGCCGCTTGGGGGCGGTCCAAGCCCGCTACGGCCCGCAGCAGACTGGTCTTGCCCGAACCGGAAGGGCCGAACAACACGGTGATTCCACGGCCACTGAGCTGCAGGTCCACGTCGAGCAGAAAGTCCGCGCGCGGCATCTGCAGGCGGATGCGCAAGGCATCGGCCGCAGCAGCCGGATCAGCCGCGTCGTTCATGGCGAGCGACCCCGCGCCGGCCGCTGCAGGACGGCCAGCAGCACCAGCACCGCAAAGGAGAACAGCAGCATGCCCGCGGCCAGGGCGTGGGCTTGTGCGTACTCCATGGCCTCCACATGGCCATAGATTTGTGTCGACACGGTGCGCGTGTGTCCGGGGATGTTTCCGCCGATCATCAGCACCACGCCGAACTCACCCACGGTGTGTGAAAAACTCAGGACAGCCGCCGTGAAAAGCCCCGCGCGGGCCTGCGGAAGCGCCACCGTGAAGAAGGCGTCCAGCGGTGAAGCGCGCAGCGTGGCGGCCACCTCCATCGGCCGATGCCCCATGGCCGTAAAGGCGTTCTGAATCGGCTGCACGGCAAACGGCAAGGAAAAGATCACCGAGCCGATGAGCAGTCCCGTAAACGTGAAGGACAACACCCCCCAGCCCATGGCCTGGGTGAACTGACCCAACGGCCCCTGCGGGCCCAGGGCCACCAAGAGGTAGAAGCCCAGGACCGAGGGCGGCAGCACCAGCGGCAAGGTGGCCAAGGCGGACACGGGTGCACGCCACCGCGAAGCCGTGTGCGCCAACCACCAGGCCAAGGGTGTGGCCAGCACCAGCAGCAGCACCGTGGTGAGGCTGGCCAGCTTGAGTGTCAGGACAATGGCCTGCCAAGCTTCGGGCGTCATTCAGATTTCGTAGCCATACGCTCGGATGATGGCACGCGCTTCTTCGGTCTTCAGGAAGGCCAGCAGGGCCCGGGCCGCGGGTTCCTGTTCACCCCGACGCAGAAGCACCGCTTCCTGCCGCAAGGGGTCGTGCAAATGGGCGGGCACCACCCACGCCGACCCCTGGGCAAGGCGGCCATCGACCATCACCTGGGACATCGCCACAAAGCCCATGGCGGCGTTGCCCGTGGCCACGAACTGGTGAGCTTGCGCGATGTTGTCGCCTTGAACCAGGTGGTCTTGCCAGCGGGCTGTCACGCCCAGGCGCTCCAGAACCTGAAGGGCGGCCGCACCATAGGGGGCCGTCTTCGGGTTGGCCACGGCCAGACGAAGGCGTGGGGCCTGGGCGGCGACCGCGGAGCGGCCCGCATCGCGCAACACATCACCCTTGGAATCGACTTGCGCCGCATCGGCGCTCCACAGCACCAGGCGGCCAATGGCATAGACGAAGCGGGTGTCACGGACCACCAAGCCCTCGGCTTCCAGCCGAGCGGCCGTGCGGTCGTCTGCGGACAGCAACACCTGGAAGGGCGCGCCATTGCGAATCTGCGCATACAGCGCACCGGTGGCACCCACAGCCGGGCGAACCCGATGGCCGGTGGCCTTTTCGAAAGCCTGCGCCAGGCGCTGCATCGGCGCACTGAAGTTGGCGGCCACGCCTACCGTGACGTCGGCCGCCTGCGCGCAAGTGGCTGAGCACACGCCCAGGGCCACACAGGCCCAGCGAAGCGCAGCAAGGAATCGATTCATGGTGCGCGATCGGTGGATGACACCGCTCAGCTCACGGAAGAAGGGCCCGGATTCCGAGGAAGCCCGGGCCCACGGCGATTGAACGCTGGTGCGCTTACTTCGCGCCGCCCAGAATCCAGGCGGCCAGCTTACGGGCATCAGCGTCGCTCAACTGTGCCTGGGCCGGCATCGGAATCTGGCCCCACTTGCCCGCGCCACCGGCCTTGATGCTCTTGGCCAGATTGGCTTCGGCGTCCTTCTGGCCCGCGTACTTCTTGGCGACTTCCTGGTAAGACGGACCGAGCACCTTGGTGGCCGCCGCGTGGCAACCCATGCAGGCATTCTTGTTGGCCAACTGCAGGTCGGCAAAAGCAGGCGCCGACAGCACCATCAGGGACAAACTGATCGCCTTGATCATCTCAACTTCCTTTCATACGGGGGTGGCCCATCCACCCATAACCGTACATTTTGCGACATGCCGTCGAGGAGGCGCGGAATAAACCCTGCCGCGGGGGTGTGAAGCCCTCGTGATGGCAGGGGTATGGCGGCGATCAGGCCAGGCCCAAGGCCCGCTTGCGTCGCTCCATCATGCGCCAGATGAAGGGCGTGAAGATCAGCTGCATGGCGAGTTCCATCTTGCCGCCCGGCACCACGATGGTGTTGGCCCGGCTCATCCATGAGTTGTTGATCATGGACAGCAGGTACTGGAAGTCGATGCCCTTGGGCTTGGCAAAGCGGATCACCACCATGCTCTCTTCCGCACTGGGAATGTCGCGCGATATGAAGGGGTTGGAGGTGTCCACCACCGGCACGCGCTGGAAGTTGACATGGGTGTGCTCAAACTGCGGGCAGATGTAGTGCACGTAGTCGGGCATGCGGCGCAGGATGGTGTCGGTCACCGCCTCCTGCGTGTAGCCGCGCAGATGCTTGTCGCGCCAGAGCTTCTGTATCCACTCCAGGTTGATCACCGGTACCACGCCGATCAGCAGGTCGGGGTAGCGGGCCACATCGTGTTCGGGCGTGCGCACAGCACCATGCAGGCCTTCGTAGAAGAGCATGTCGGTGTCGGGCGGCAGATCTTCCCAAGCGGTGAAGGTGCCGGGTTCCTGCTGATAGGGGGCGGCTTCCTCGTGGTTGTGCAGGTACTTGCGCACACGCCCCTGCCCGCTTTCGCTGTAACTGCGAAACAAGGTTTCGAGTTCACCGAAGAGGTTGTTGTCGGGGCCGAAGTGGCTGAAATGCTTGTTGCCAGTGCGCTCGGCCTCGGCCTGGCGCTTCTTCATGTCCAGACGTTCGTAGCGGTGAAAGCTGTCGCCCTCGACGATGCCCGCCTTCACGCCTTCGCGGCGAAAAATGTTGGAGAAGGTGCGGGTGACGGTGGAGGTGCCGGCACCGCTTGAGCCCGTAATGGCGATGATGGGGTGTCGTTCAGACATCATGCGCCCCTCGTCCAAGGAGTACCTTGGCCGATCCCCCAAGGGGATGCGGGACGGCTTGGGGCGGCCCGGCGCTCGTCCCGCTCGGCTTCGATGTGGATGTGGTGGTACATGGTCAATCCCGGAACAGGCTGCGCTCGGCAAAGAGCGGCGTTTCGAAGTCCGCCTTTTTCATGGGCAGCGGTTCGTCGTGGTAGCGCTCGATGCGCTCGACTTCATTTTTCGAGCCGAAGACCAGGCCGATGCGTTGGTGCAGGCCCTTCGGTTGGATCTGCAGGACAGGCCCACGGCCGGTGCTGGCTCGGCCGCCAGCCTGCTCCATGATCATGCCGATGGGGTTGGCTTCGTACAGAAGGCGCAATCGGCCGAGCTTGGAAGGGTCCTTCGTGTCACGCGGGTACAGGAACACGCCACCGCGCATGAGGATGCGATGCGCCTCGGCCACCATGGAGGCGATCCAGCGCATGTTGAAGTCCTTGCCGCGCGGCCCTGTCTTGCCCGCAAGGCATTCGTCGACATAGCGCTTGACCGGTGGCTCCCAGAAGCGGCTGTTGCTGGCGTTGATGGCGAACTCCTGCGTGTCTGCCGGGATCATCACGTCGGGGTGCGTGAGCTTGAACTCACCGAGGTTGGGGTCGAGCGTGAAGCCGTGCACGCCGCTGCCCACGGTGAGCATGAGCATGGTGGTGGGGCCGTAGATGGCATAGCCCGCCGCGGCCTGTTGTGTGCCCGGTTGGAGGAAGTCTTCGACGCCGAGCTTGCGCGTACCCTGGGCCACATCGGCTGGCGCACGCAGGATTGAGAAGATGCTGCCCACGCTCACGTTCACATCGATGTTGGACGAACCATCCAGCGGGTCGAACACCAGCAGGTACTTGCCGCGTGGATAGCTGGCGGGAATGGCGTAGGGCTCCTCCATCTCCTCGCTGGCCATGCCGGCCAGGTGCCCGCCCCACTCGTTGGCGCGCAGGAACATCTCGTTGCTGATCACATCGAGCTTCTTCTGCACCTCGCCCTGGACGTTGACCGATGCGCCCGATGGCGAAGCGGTACCTGGGACCGCATGGTTGCCGGTGACGCCGCCGAGTTCACCGAAGGCCACGCTTCGGGCAATGGCCTTGCAGGCCAGGGCCACATCCAGGATGAGGGCGTTGAAGTCACCGCTGGCGCCAGGGTAGCGCCGGCGTTCCTCGATCAGGAACTGCGTGAGGGTAGAGCGTTGCGAAAGCGGCATGGCAGCTCGATGGTCAGGACACCTGCGGGCTCGCAAGTGCGGGGTGGAACACGGAACTGCTCAAAAAACGGTACGGCGCCTGCACGCCGCGCCGCACTAGGCAGGCACGGCACCCCTTTCGGCCAGCCACGCACGCAGCGTGGCCAACGTGAGGCCCTGCAGGTCGGGTCGCACCGACAGCGCACCGGTGAAGTCTTGGTGCGCCGTGAAGTGCGTGGGGGTGACCACAGCGGCCACTCCGGCCGCAAGGGCCGCCCGTAGCCCATTGTGCGAGTCTTCCAGCGCAATGCAAGCCCCCGGGGATTTGCCGATTTCACGCAACACCTGCTGGTAGACCTGCGGATGGGGCTTCTTCAGCGGCGCGGTCGACGCGTCACCGATGGCGGCGAAGTTCAGCCGCCAGTCCGGGCCCAACACCGGGCGCAGCAAGGCGCCGATGTTCACCGGCGAGGTGGTGGTGGCGATGGCCATGAGCAAACCCTCACGCTGGGCAGCCTCCATCAAGGCCAGGACGCCCGGGCGCAGCTGCACCGCACCGGCGGCCACGCGGGCCTCGTAGGCAGCGGTCTTGATCTCGTGCAGCCGGGCCACCACCTGCTTGCGCGCGCCGGGCTCCAGCTCCTTCATGTCGGGGTCACGCTGATGCCAGTAGTGCAACATGCGCTCCTTGCCGCCGCTGACCTCCAGCAGACGGGTGTACTCGGCTTGCGTCCAATGCCAGTCAAGGCCCTCTTGGGTGAAGGCCTCGTTGAAGGCCTCCAGATGGACGGCCTCGGTGTCGGCCAGGGTGCCGTCGACGTCGAAGATCAGGGCCTGCAGGGATCGGTTGCTCATGGTGGGCTTTCTTGGAAGAGGCGGCTGGCCAGGATGTCCGGCGCCTCCAGGGTGCAAAGGTCCTGCTCGCTGAGCGCGCGCTCACGGTCGGCGAACAGGCGCGAAGCCTGCCGCAGGCGCGCACGGTCGAGTGCGTTTCGCACGCTGCGGGCATTGGCAAAGTGGGGTTGACCGATGCGCAGCTGCAGGTATCGGTCGAAGGCCTGCTGCGCCGCGTCAGAAAAGCGGTACCCCTGCTGCTGCAACATCGATTGCGCGATGTGCCGCAGTTCGCCGCAGTCATAGTCAGGGAAGTCCAGGTGGTGCGCGATGCGCGAGCTCATGCCCGGATTGCTTTGGAAGAAGGTGTTCATCCGGTCCTTGTAGCCCGCCAGGATCACGACCAGGTCGTCGCGATGGTTCTCCATCACCTGCAGCAAGATTTCGATGGCCTCCTGGCCGTAGTCACGCTCGTTCTCGGGCCGGTAGAGGTAGTAGGCCTCATCGATGAAGAGCACGCCACCCATGGCCTTCTTGAGCACCTCCTTGGTCTTGGGTGCGGTGTGGCCGATGTACTGGCCCACCAGGTCGTCGCGGGTGACGCTCACCACATGGCCTTTGCGCACATGGCCCAGACGGTGCAGGATCTGCGCCATTCGCAAGGCCACGGTGGTCTTTCCGGTGCCGGGGTTGCCACTGAAGCACATGTGCAGCGAAGGGTGTTGGCTTTGCAGCCCCAACCCTTCTCGCAGCTTGTCGATCACCAGCAGTGCAGCGATGTCGCGAATGCGCTGTTTGACCGGCTTGAGCCCCACCAGCTCACGGTCCAATTCGTCGAGAACGGCCTCCACCTGGGTTTGGGCGAGCACGGCCGCGACGGTCCTGGGCCCAGGCGCCGTTGCCGCAGGCGCCCCATGCACGACGGCCAGAGCGGGCTGCACGTCGACCGGGTTTGAGCGGTTGGTACCGGGAATGGCGTACATGGCGGCGGCCTCGGCCTTCAGTAGCGCTGGCCTTCAGGGCGATTGGCCGCATAGCCGCGCACGGTGTAGCGGATGCTGCGGCCCTGAATCTCCTGGCGATCGAGCGTGAAGCCCTCCTCGTTGGCCGGACGGTTGACGATGAAGCTCATGGCGATCGACTCGATGCCCCGGGTGTTGTCGAAGGCCATCAGGCGGATGTAGTGGCGCGGGAAGGCCTGGCGGCACCCCTGCAGTTCGAGCATCACGCCGGCGGCATCCTGGAGATCGAACATGGGCATGCCCCACATCTCCCAGTAGGTGTTTCGCGGGTGCGGGTCGTCGGTGTATTCCACGCTCCAGGCATAGCCCTTGCCGAGCCCGTATTCGATCTGGGCGATGATTTCCTCGTCGCTGAGATCAGGCAGAAAGCTGAACTGCCCTTGGGTCAGGCGGCCGGTGGGGTTGGTCATCATGGGAAGTTCTCCTTTCAGGCGGCAACGGGAGTGGCCACGTAGTCGCTGCTGTCGGTGCTTTGGTAGTTGAAGGAGATGTCACCCCAGGTGTCCAGGGCCGCCTTCAAGGGGCCGCACTGCTGCGCCGCCTTCTTGAGAATCTCCGGTCCTTCCTGCAGGATGTCCTTCCCTTCGTTGCGGGCCTTGACCATGGCCTCCAAGGCCACGCGGTTGGCTACTGCTCCGGCCTGGATGCCCTGCGGGTGGCCGATGGTGCCGCCGCCGAACTGCAGCACCACGTCGTCACCGAACAGATCGATGAGTTGGTGCATCTGGCCCGCGTGGATGCCGCCGCTGGCCACCGGCATCACCTTCTTGGTATCGGCCCAATCCTGGTCGAAGAACAGCCCTCGCGGCAGGTCGGTCTTCGTGTAGGCATCGCGGCACACGTTGTAGTAGCCCTGCACCGTCAGCGGGTCGCCCTCGAGCTTGCCCACCGCGGTGCCGCAGTGCAGGTGGTCGCAGCCGGCCAGGCGCAGCCACTTGGCCATCACGCGGAAGGAAACGCCGTGGTTCTTTTGCCGCGTGTAGGTGCCGTGGCCCGCACGGTGCATGTGCATGATCATGTCGTTCTTTCGGCACCACTCGGCCATGCTCTGGATGGCCGTCCAGCCGATCACGAGGTCCACCATCACAATCACCGAGCCGAGCTCCTTGGCGAACTCGGCGCGCTCATACATGGCCTCCATCGTGCCGGCGGTGATGTTGAGATACGAGCCCTTGACTTCACCCGTGGCCGCACTGGCCTTGTTCACCCCGTCCATCACGTACAGGAAACGGTCGCGCCAGTGCATGAAGGGCTGCGAGTTGATGTTCTCGTCGTCCTTCATGAAGTCCAGGCCACCCTTCAAGCCTTCATAGATCACGCGGCCGTAGTTGCGGCCACTGAGGCCCAGCTTGGGCTTGGTGGTGGCGCCCAACAAAGGACGGCCGAACTTGTCCAGGCGCTCGCGCTCGACGATGAGCCCTGTGGGCGGGCCCTTGAAGGTCTTCACATAGGCCACGGGAATCTGAATGTCTTCCAGGCGCGCGGCCTTCAGGGGCTTGAAGCTGAAGACATTGCCGATCAGACTGGCCGTCATGTTGGCAATCGACCCCTCTTCGAACAGGATCAGGTCGTAGGCCACCCAGGCGAAGTACTCACCCGGCCGGCCAGGCACGGCTTCCACCCGGAAGGCCTTGGCGCGGTAGCTGTCGCAGGCGGAAAGCCGATCGGTCCACACGACGGTCCAGGTGGCGGTGGAAGACTCGCCAGCCACAGCCGCGGCCGCTTCCACCGGGTCCACGCCTTCTTGCGGCGTGATGCGGAACAGGCACACGGTGTCGGTGGCCTTGGGCACATAGTCGGGCACCCAGTAGCCCATCTGGCGGTACTTCAGAACGCCCGCGCTGTAGCGCTTCTTGGTGTCGGTGATCTGCGTGGCTTCAAGGGTCATGGTCGGGCTCCTGGCTACGGACTACGGGTCGCTGGGGAATCGGGCACTCCGTCCAGGATGCGGGGCAACAGCGTTCCGGATCTCGGATGGAAGGACTGTAGGGAGCCGACTAAATGAAGTAAATTTGAATGTTCGGCCATCTCGATTAAAGAAAAACTTAATGAAAAACGCCACCTTTCGCCAATGGCGCGTGTTTTCCGAAGTCGCCCGCCACCTGAGCTTCGTGCGCGCTGCGCAAAGCCTGCACCTCACCCCGCCGGCCGTGACGCAGCAGGTCAAGGAGCTCGAAGGCCATGTGGGGCTGCCGCTGTTTTCGCGCGTGGGGCGGCAGGTTCAACTGACCACCGCGGGCGAATACATGCTGGTCTATGCGCGGCGGCTGATTGGCACGGTGCAGGAGGCCGAGGAGGCGGTGGCGCGGCTGACGAAGTCTGAAGCCGGCTCGATGACCTTGGGGCTGGTGAGCACGGCCAAGTACTTCCTGCCGGCCTTTCTGGCGGGCTTTCGACAGCGCTACCCGGGTGTCGAGGTGACCCTGCAGGTGGGCAACCGCGGCCAGTTGGTATCGTGGATCAAGGCGGGTGACGTGGACGTGGCGGTCATGGGCAAGACGCCGGTCGACCTGGTGGCGCGCTCGGACGCCTTCGCCCTGCACCCGCAGGTGTTCGTGGCGCCGCCGGACCACCCCCTGCTGGACGAGGCGCGCGATAAGCCGCTTTCACCGCAGCGCCTTCGCGGCCTGCCCTTCATCCTGCGCGAAGGCGGCTCGGGCACGCGCGCCGCCCTGGAGCGGTACTGCGAGGCCAACCGTGTCGAACTCAAAGTGGTGATGGAGATGCCCAGCAACGAAACCATCAAGCAAGCGGTGATGGCGGGACTGGGCCTGAGCTTTCTGTCTCTGCACACGGTAGGTCTGGAACTGGACAACGATCTGCTGGCGGTGCTGCCCGTGGAACAGGCGCCGGTGGTGCGACAGTGGTATGTGGTGCAACCCGGGCGCAAGCCCTTGTCGCCGCCGGCGGAGGCCTTCAAACAATTCGTGCTCGAACATGGGCAGGGTTTGATTGCGCAGCGGTTTGGCCAGTTTGTGCAGGGGCAGGCCGAGGCCGCGGGGGACGAGCCGGCCGCAACCCCGTCCTGATCCCTTCAACAGCAGACAAGCCGGGTGGGCGCCAGAATAGGCGCTTTCCCATTGACTTGATCCGTCACCCATATGACCCGCACCACACAAGCCCCCGTTGCCGCCTGCTTCACCGACCGCTGGTCGCCCCGCGCCTTCACCGGCAAAGCCATCACCACCGATCAGATGATGAGCCTGTTCGAGGCCGCCCGCTGGGCGCCCTCGACCTCGAATACACAGCCGTGGCGCTTCGTCTATGGCCTGGCCGGCAGCCCCGGCTTCGACGCCATCTTTGGCACCCTGGTGCCCTTCAACCAGGGTTGGGCATCCAAGGCCTCCGCGCTGATCGCCGTGCTCTCGGCCACCTCGTCAGTTGCCCCCGGCACCACCGAGGCCAAGCCCTCGCCCAACCACGCCTTTGACACCGGCGCGGCCTGGATGAGCCTGGCGCTTCAGGCCGAAACCATGGGTTGGCGCACCCATGCCATGGGTGGCTTCAATGCGGATGCGTTAAGGACAGCGCTTGGCGTGCCCGACGGCTTTGCGGTGCAGTGCGTGGTGGCCGTGGGCGAACAAGGCGCTCGCGAGAGCCTGCCTGCGCCCCTGCAAGAACGCGAAGCGCCCAGTGGCCGCCAGGCGCTGGAGGCGATGGTGGCCGAAGGCCGGTGCACCTTCACCCGCTGATCGACTACCCTTGCGTGGAGTCAACTTCGCCGCCATCTTCAGTTGGCTGTCATCGAGCGGCTGACAGAATGCGGCGATGCGCCCGATTGACTCGCCCGCCGACCTGAAGCCCACACGAGACACTCGTCGGCGCGTGTTGCAGGTCCTGGGTGGTGTGGCAGGGCTGGGCCTGCTTTCGGCTTGCGCCCTGGGGCCGCCGCCCGCGCCACCGCCGCGAGAGTCGCGCACCCTGCCCGATGGCGCACCCGCGGGGCGCCTGATGGTCATCGGCGGTGCCGAAGGCCGCGTGGATGAACCGGACATCCTGCGGCGCTTCATCGACTTGTCCGGCGGGCCGCGTGCACGGCTTCGCTTCATCACGGGCGCCACCAACGACCCCACCGGCGCCGAGCAAGCCTACGCGGCGGCGATGAAGGCACTGGGGGCGCAAGACCTGCAATTCCTGCACCTGGTAGACGCAGCCGATGCCATGAACCCCCAGCTGCTGGACGAGCTTGGCCAGGCCGATGGTGTCTTCATCACAGGCGGCGACCAGACCCGCCTGATGGGCAAGTTGTGGTCCACACCGGCCATGCAAGCGCTGCACCGCGCGGTTCGCGAACGCGGCATCTGCCTGGCCGGCACCAGCGCGGGTGCCGCGGCCATGTCGCGCGCGATGATTGCCTATGGCCCTGCTGTGCTGGCGCCGCAGAAGGACGTGGTGTCGCTGGACCTGGGCCTGAACTTCCTGCCGCAGGCCATGGTGGACCAGCATTTTTCCCAACGCCGGCGGCTGTCGCGCCTGCTGTCGGCCTTGGCCTTGCGGCCCGACCTTCTGGGCATCGGCGTGGATGAAGACACGGCCCTGCTCATCGAGATCGGGCGGTCGGTGGAAGTGATTGGACGCAGCTCGGTGACGGTCGTGGACGGTGCCGGTATGCAGACCAATGCGGGCCAGGTTCAGCCGCGCGACCGCCTTGAACTGCTGGGCGTGAACCTGCATGTGCTGCCCAGCGGGCAGCGCTACCTTCATCCCATGGCCTTGCGGGCCGATGTGCCGGATGCAGGCGCACAGCCGCCACAGGCATTGCGCTCGGTGCTGGCCCGCCTGCTCGAGCCGCCACCGATCCTGGTGATCTGACCGCGCCGGAGGCTACACCTCGAAGCTCACGCCCTGAGCCAGTGGCAGGGTTCGACCGCGGTTGATGGTGTTGGTGGCGCGCCGCATGTACTGGCGCCAAGCGTCGGATCCCGATTCGCGTCCGCCGCCAGTGTCCTTGTCGCCCCCAAAGGCGCCACCGATCTCGGCGCCCGAGGTGCCGAGGTTGACGTTGGCGATGCCGCAATCCGACCCACTGGCGCTGAGGAAGACCTCGGCCTCGATCAGATCACGGGTGAAGATGGCCGAAGACAGGCCTTGCGGCACAGCGTTGTGCAAGGCGATGGCTTCATCCAGCGTGCGCCACTTCATCACATAGAGGATGGGCGCAAAAGTCTCCTCGCAGACGATGGCGGTTTGGGCCGGCATGTCGACGATGGCCGGGCTCATATAAGTACCGCCTTCGGGCACCGGGCTCGACGCCGGGGCTGGCGCTTGCAAGGCGCCGGTCTCGCCCAAGCGCATGCCACCGCACAGCAGCGTCCCGCCCTGTTTGCGAGCCTCGGTCAGGGCGCGCTCCATGGCCTGAGCCGCCGAACCGTCGATCAACGGACCCATCAGCACACCCGGCTCACGCGGGTCTCCGATGCGCAGGGTGGCATAGGCCTTCAACAAGCGCTGCACCAGTTCTTCGTGACGGGACGCATGCACGAGCAGGCGCCGCGTGGTGGTGCAACGCTGACCGGCGGTGCCAACCGCACCGAACACGATGCCGCGAACCGCCAGGTCCAGGTCAGCGCTTTCGGTGACCACCACGGCGTTGTTGCCGCCCAGCTCCAGCAGGCAGCGGCCGAAGCGCTGCGCCACCACCGGCGCCACGGCACGGCCCATTCGCGTGCTGCCGGTGGCCGACACCAGGGCGACCCGTGGATCGCGGGCCAAGGCCGCGCCGATGTCGGCATCTCCCTGAACCCACAGACACAGGTCGCGCAGCATCTCGCGATACGAATCGTCGCTGCCCTGTTCGGCGGCGAACTCATCGACACAACGTAGCCAAAGACCCTGTACCGCCAAGGCGCACAGCGGCGCCTTCTCCGAGGGCTTCCACACCACGGTGTTGCCGCACACCAGGGCCAGCGCCGCGTTCCAGGCCCACACCGCCACGGGAAAGTTGAAGGCGGTGATCACGCCCACGACACCCAGCGGATGCCACTGCTCCATCATGCGGTGCTCGGGCCGCTCGGAGGCGATGGTCAGGCCGTGCAACTGGCGCGACAGGCCGACGGCAAAGTCGGCGATGTCGATCATCTCCTGCACCTCGCCCAGGCCCTCGCTCGTGATCTTGCCCACCTCCAGGCTCACCACACGGCCCAGTGCCGTCTTGTGTTGACGCAGCAACTGGCCGAAACGCCGAACCAGCTCACCGCGTTGTGGGGCGGGCACCTCACGCCAGCGTGCAAAGGCCCCGTGGCTGCGGGCCAAGACACCGTCCATGTCGGACAGCCCCGTTGTGGCCACTGAAGCCAGCTCGCGGCCATCGATCGGGCTGCGGGTTTGCAGCATGCCACCCGTCAACAGGGACTGGGCCAGCCCCAGTTCCTGCCAGACGGCGCGAATTTCTTCCTGAGGTTTCATGGTGTCAGCTGATGGAGGTCACGGGCCGAAGTTCCTCGTAGGCGCGGCCGAATCGATTGGACAGGAATTCTTCCAGGCCCACGCGCTCCTGGGCAATGAAGCCCCGTTGCGGCAGATGGCCTTGCCGAAACAGGTCCAGCACCGCACAAAGGCCGGCAGCCGTGGTGATCTGGATGGCCGACAGTGGCGTGGCAGCGTGGCGGTCCGCGAAGACCTTGCGGGTGAACACGCGCTCCACGAAGCGGCCCTTCTCCATGCCGCTGGCGGTGACGAACACCAGCACCACGTCCTGCATGGTGGTGGGCACGGCGCGCTTGAGAATGGCCTTGAGCGTGTCCACGTCGTGTTTGAGGCAAAGGTCATCCAGCAAGACCTTGATGAGTTGCCGGTGGCCGGGATACCGCACCGACTTGTAATCCAGGTTGCGCGCCTTGCCGGCCAGTGTTTCGCAAAGCGTACCCAGGCCGCCGCTGGTGTTGAAAGCCTCGTACTCGGTGCCGTCCAGGCTGAAGTGCTCCAAGCCTTCCAGTGGCAGCACCTCCAATCGATGCCCGTCGCGGATGGCCTCGCAAGGATGGCAGTACTCGTTGATCAGGCCGTCCACGCTCCAGGTCAGGTTGTACTTCAGCGCGTTGGTGGGAAAGGCCGGCAGGGCGCCGACGCGCATCTTCAGGTCGAAGATTTCATCGAAGCCTTGGGCCAGATGGTGGGCCACGATGCCCACGAAGCCGGGGGCCAGACCGCACTGGGGCATGAAGGCGGTGGCGGCCCCATCGGCCAGTTCGCGGATGCGGCGCGTGGCGGCCACATCCTCGGTCAGATCGAAGTAGTGGCAGCCCGCATCGCGCGCCGCTTGCGCCACCGCACAGGCCTGGTCATAGGGCAGTGCGTTGACCACCACCTCCTGCCCTTGCAGCAGGCTCACCAGGGCGTGTGGCGCTTGGGCAGCGTCACCAGCCATCACCACGGTCTTCATGCCCAGCGCCGCCAAGGGATCCAAGGCGGCCGCACTCCGATCGGCCACGGTCAAGGTGTAGTCGCTGCAAGCGTGGAGGTGGCGCGCGATGGTTTGGCCAATGTGGCCGGCGCCCAGCAAGATGGTGTTCATGGCCGGAATCCTGCGAAGTCAAACAAGTGGAACCGCACTCGACTGTAGGAAGGATCACCGTCACAAGATAGCCTCAAATCGTCAATACATCGCATTTAATTGACGAATTCAATCAATTGAATGACGATTCGTATACCTCCGAAACCACCAGACCCACGCCATGGCCTCACCCAAACACCGTACCCGCCCCCAGGCCCCGGTGGCCATGCATGGCCCCCGGGACGAAATCGACCGTGCGCTGCTGAGCCTGCTGCAGACGGACGCCCGCCAAAGCACAGCCGATCTGGCGCGGCAGTTGGGCGTGGCCCGCACCACGGTGTTGGCCCGACTGTCTCGGCTCGAACGCGACCGGGTGGTCCTGGGCTACACGGTGCGCCTAGGGCAGGATGAACAGGACGCATCGCTTCAGGCCTTCGTCCACATCGCGGTGCATCCACGGGGCGGGCGAAGCCTTGAGTTGCGCCTGCAGCGCATGCCGGAGGTGCGGCAGTTGTGCACCGTCAGCGGCGAATTCGATTACGTGGCCACCCTGCGTGCGCCCTCAGCGCTTCGGCTGGACGGCCTCATCGACGAAATCGGCAGCCTGGAAGCCGTGGTCCGGACGCAGACCTCGGTGGTGTTGGCGCGCCGCATCGACCGGCTCGGCTGATGGCTCAGGCGCCGCGCTCAAAGCGGGCCAACCAGGCGTCCAGGCGCTCCAGCGACAGGCGGCGCGCCAGAGGGTCGCCACCCACATGCACGCCCTGGCCGCGGTTCACGCCGTTGGGCACGTCCCTGCGCAGGCGAAGCGGGGCCTCACCGTCGAAGCCATGATAGGCGCCGGGGTAGCTCACCACATCGATCGGAGCCCAGGCCGACGGCGCGGCGCGGCTCACCTCTTCCGCCCACGCCTGGCAAGGCTGCGGCGGGGTCCAGTCGTCTTCCTGACCCAACTGCAACAGCAGCGGCGCAGCAGGGCCTTGCCGCGTCCTGCTGATGTCCAGGCAACCCGGGTAGTAGGCCACGGCAAAAGCGGGCAGCGGTACACCGGATGGCCGCGCCGCAAATCGATCGGCCTGCAGTGCGGCCAATACGGTGGATCCACCGTTGGACCAGCCGATCAGGCCCAGCCGCGCCGCGTCCACACCGGGCTGGGCCGCCAGCCAGGCCAAGCCGGCCCAGGCGTCCAATCGGCGATTGGCTTGCGTGACCTTGCGCGCCCCCACGTTCTGGGTGCACAACTCGCGCTCACCCCGGGGGGTCAGCGAGTCCAGCACCAATACCGACCAGCCGCGCTCAAGCAAGCGCTGCGTGTACTCGCGCATGCGCAAAGACAGGCCGCCGGCGGCTTCATAGGGCCCGCTGCAACCGTGCAGCAGCATGATCGCGCCGCGGTGCGCGTTGTCGTGACCCGCTGCATCGGCGCGTGCGCCCTGCTTCAGTACCGCCGGTGTCCAGTGACCCAACAGCATCACCGGTTGGCCCCCCCGCTCGCGGTCCAGGCTGGGAATCACCACCTGTTGGGGCGTCTGGGGTGCCTTGGAAGGCAAGTCCCCTGCGGCCATCGGCTGTGCTGCCGGCAAGGTGGCAACGGGCAGGCCCGTGCAGGCCACCATCGCCATGCTCAAGGCAGCCAATGACGTGAGTCTCCAGCATCGGCGCATGGCCGCCTCGTCGAAGGTAACACCCGATTCGTTCACACCACCCCCTGCATCAAGCCCCTGCCCCGGCAACCGAACCGCGTTTCATCCCCGTCAGAACAACTGTCCCACGTTGAGCAAGGTCAGCACACCCAGAACCGCGAAGATCAACGCGGAAATCCCATGGACCAAGCGCATCGACACCGCCTTGGCAATGCGGTCACCCAGGAAGACCGCCGGCACATTGGCCAGCATCATGCCCAGCGTGGTCCCCAGCACCACCTGCACCACTTCGGTGTAGCGCGCCGCCAAGGCCACGGTGGCGATCTGGGTCTTGTCGCCCATCTCGGCCAGAAAGAATGCGACCAGCGTGGTGCCGAAGACGCCCAAGCGTTGGCCGCCAGCTGCCGTCTCCTCATCGATCTCGTCGGGCACCAGCATCCAGCCGGCCATGGCCAGGAACGACAGGCCGATCACCCAGCGCAGCACATCCGGGCCGAGCTGCTGCGCCACCCATCCCCCCACGGCACCTGCGGCCGCATGGTTGAGCACGGTGGCCACAAAGATGCCCGCGATGATGGGCAGGGGCTTGCGAAAGGCCGCGGCCAGCACGATGGCCAGCAACTGGGTCTTATCGCCCATTTCGCCCAGGGCCACCACGCCGATGGAGACGAAGAAGGGTTCCATGTGCAGCCAGTGTAACGAGGGCCTCAGCTGCGCACGCGCAAGCCGCACCGCGCAGGGCCGTTGCACCATCGGCTGGCAGGGCGGCTGCCCTAGTCCCTTCACCACTTTCCATGAAAGGAACCAAGTCATGAATGAACTTCGCCTGCTGGACCCCTTCCTGCGCGACCCCTTCGACGACACCCTGCGCGGCCTGATGCGCCCGTGGCGCGTGGGCTTGCTCGATGGAGCGCCGCGCATGCGCATCGACCTATCCGAACAGGACGACAGCTACCTCGTGAAGGCCGACATCCCCGGTGTACGCAAGGACGACATCGACGTACGCATCGATGGCAGCCAGGTCACGCTGAGTGCCCAGACCAAGTCCGAGAAGGAGGAGAGCGAAGACGGGCGGATGCTGTTCAAGGAACGGCAGGAGGGCTATGCCAGCCGCTCGTTCACGCTGGACTGCCCCGTGGACGAGGCCAAGGCGGATGCGCGTTACGAAGACGGCATTCTCACGCTCAAACTGCCCAAGAAAGCTGCGGGCAGCACCAAGCGCCTGTCGATTCAGTGAGCGCAGGGCGGTGGCGATAATGCCGCATGCTTCGGTATGAAACGCTCCCCGTCACCGCCTTCCAGCAGAACTGCTCCCTGGTCTGGTGCGACGAAACGAACGACGCTGCGGTCATCGACCCGGGTGGTGAACTCGACAGGATTCGCGCCGCCGCCCAGGCGCGCGGCCTCACGATCAAGGCGATCTGGCTCACCCACGCCCACATCGACCATGCCGGTGGCACCGGCCAATTCGCGCGCGAGGACCAACTGCCCATCATCGGCCCTCACCCCGGCGACCAGTTCTGGATCGACGGGCTGCCGCAGCAAAGCGTGCATTTCGGCTTCCCCAAGGCCGAGATGTTCAAGCCCGACCAGTGGCTCTCCGATGGCGACACCGTCACCATCGGTCGCTGCACCTTGCAGGTGCGGCATTGCCCGGGCCACACACCGGGCCATGTGGTGTTCTTTTCTCCGCAAGCCAAGCGCTGCTTCGTGGGCGATGTGCTGTTCGCCGGCAGCATCGGCCGCACCGATTTCCCTGGCGGCGACCACGACACCTTGATCGATAGCATCACCCAACGGCTGTGGCCCATGGGTGATGACACGGTGTTCATCCCCGGACACGGGCCCGAGAGCACCTTCGGCCGCGAGCGGCGCCAGAACCCCTACGTGGGCGGCACCTAGGCTCGCACGCGCAACCCTGGCTGCCCTGTCAGCCCTTGCTGCCCGAAGGTGGGCCGAAGACCTGCTCGGGCTTGGGCGCACGGGCATACAGCGGCTGAACCCTGGGCAGTACCTTCTGGATGTCCTGGATGCGCGAATCACCCGCCGGGTGGGTGCTCATGAATTCGGGGGGGGCGCCCTTGTTGGCCTGCAGCATCTTCTGCCACAGCGTCACGCCGGCCTCGGGGTTGTAGCCGGCCCGCGCGGCCAGCTCCAGCCCCACCAGGTCGGCCTCGGTTTCGTCGTCGCGACTGAACTTCAGGGTAAGCAGCTGCGCGCCCATGCCCACGGCCAGGTCACCCAACTGTCCCAGGCCAAACAACGAGGACACCAGGTTGGCGCCCAGGCGCGTGGCCGCTTGTTTGCCCATGCGCTCGCGCGCGTGCTCACGCAGGGCATGCGCCACCTCATGACCCATGATCATGGCCACTTCGTCGTCGCTCAACTGAAGCTTGGACAGGATGCCCCAGTAGAAGGCGATCTTTCCCCCGGGCATGCAAAAGGCGTTGACCTGAGCGCTGCCGAACAATTGCACGTCCCACTTCCACTCCCGCGCACGGGGGTTCCAGGCGGGGGCGAACGGAATGATGCGCTGGGCGATCGCGCGCAGACGCACGACCTGTGGATGGTCCGGTGGCGCGAGTTGGTTCTTTTGCTGCGCCTCGCGCGCCATCTGCCGAAACTGCTGCGCAGCAGCCTGCTCGACCTGCTCGGGCGGAATGGCGTTGACGAACACCGAGGTCTTGCCCACCTCCTTGCGCAGGCCTTCATCCACCGGCGGTGCCGGTGGGGCCGACTGCGCCCAGGCCCAACCCGGCACCAGGCCCGCTGCCGATGCGGCGAACAAACCGGTGAACAGGCGCCGGCCATGCAGGACACAGCCCAGATCGGCACGCGCATGTGGCCGGTGGGCCGTCACGCTCGCCCCACAGACACACGCGCGCGCAGCCACCATGGGCGGCAGCGGGATGTCGCCATCGGTCCTGAAACCCGCGGCCGCATCCGCCGCCGAAGTCTGCACACCGGCTCCTCGCAGCGGGCGAAGGTCACGCAGTTGATCGCTCATGGCCGTTCAGATCGGGTCGCATACCCAGAAGTTCAAGTCGCTGATTGTGCCGCCGAGGGGCCTTCGAGTGCACGCACCTCCGACCGCAACCACCACAGCAGCCAAAGGCCGGGGAAGGCCAGCGCGGTACTGAGCAGGAAGAACACCGGCCAGCCGATGCTTTCCGCCAGCACCCCTGCCATGGGCCCCACCCACACGCGCCCCACGGAGGCGAAGGCGCTGAGCAGCGCGAACTGCGTGGCGGTGTAACGCTGGTTGCACAGGCTCATCAGGAAGGCCACGAAGGCGGCCGTGCCCATGCCGCCGCTGAGGTTCTCGAAGGCGATCACCATCAGCAGGCTGCCGTCCACCGGTGTGGCGGCCGCCAGCTTCACGAAACCCCAATCGAAAGCCGGCAGCATCACCCAGCCCAATGAACCCTTGCCATTGGCCGCCAGCCACCACAAACCCAGGTTGCTGGCCATCTGCAACACGCCAAAGCCCAACAGCGCCCGCCACAACCCAAGCCCCATCATCAACGCTCCGCCCAAGAGCGCGCCGCCGATGGTCAACCACAGGCCGATCACCTTGTTCACCACGCCCACCTCGGCGCTCGAAAAAGCCATCGACTTCAGCAGGAAGGGCGTCATCAGCGACCCCGCAAAGGCGTCGCCCAATTTGTACAGCACGATGAGCCCGAGAAAGGCCCAGGCACGGGGCTGCGCGAAGTAGTTCGACAAGCCCGACAGCAGCGTGGCGAAGCCCGCGGCACGTGCGGCCCAGGCCGCCAGGGGGATGGTCAGGCCCAGGCCCAACAGCAGCGACACCAGGCTCACCCACTTGGCCTGCAAGGGTACGGCCATCGGCGAGCCCTCCAGGATGGGGCCGACCATGGCCTGTGCCACCGCTTGGCCGTAGCGATCCGTCAGCACCACGCCCAGCGCCACCGCCAGCATGACCGCCACAAAGCCCATCAGGTCACGCCCCGCGCTGGATGCGGGCAAGGCCTGTGAGCCTTGCCCTCCGACCCTTGGCGTGAACACCGCACTGAAGGCGGCCAGCCCCAGCATGAACAGCGCCATCAGCTCATAGACCTGCGGCCAACTCCAGCCGCCGCCCTGTTGTGCATCGGTCCAGATGAAGGCCAGCCCACCGCTGACGATCATCGCCATGCGGTAGCCCATCACGTTCAGCGATGCGCCCATTCCGCGCTCATCGGCCTTCAGCAGTTCGGTGCGGTAAGCGTCGATCACCACATCCTGCGAGGCCGACAGGAAGGCCACCAGCACCGCGAAGGCGGCATACAGCTTCAACTGGTGCACCGGCGAGGTTTGCGCCAAGCCCCACAGCGCAGCGGCCAGCAGCACCTGCGTCAAGACCATCCAACCGCGACGCCTGCCCAGCACCGGCAGATCAAAACGGTCGATCAAGGGCGCCCACAGGAACTTGAAGGTGTAGGGCAGGCCCACGAGGCTCAGAAAGCCAATGGCAGCCAGATCCAAACCCTCCACGCTCATCCAGGCCTGCAAGGCCTGGCCCGTCAGGGCCAGCGGCAAGCCGGAGGCAAAACCCAGCACGGTCACCAACAGCAGACGGCCGATTCGTGCAGGCCAGGCGGTGGAAGGAACCCCGACGATTTGCATGGCGAGATTGTCGCCGCGGCTGCAGCGCTATGCTTGCCCCATGAAGACCAACCCGCTCCAATCCCATCTCAAGGCCCTGGGCATCGGCATGGCCGCGGCCTGCGCGGTGGCCACCTCGCCTGCGGTGCTCGCCACCGAGCCCACGGCATCGGCCTGCACCGACTTCTACGCCCACATCAATGGGCAATGGATCAACAGCACAGAACTGCCGGCCGACCGTGCGCGCATCGGCAGCTTCGACCAGTTGGCGATCTCGAACACCCGGCTGCTGATCCGCGCCCTGGACAAGCTGCTGGCCGAACCCCAACAGCAGAACACCCCAGGCCTGAGGCTCTTGGCTACCTGGTACGGCAGCGCCCTTGACCCGGCAACCGCCAAGGCCGCCGGTCTGAGGCCGGCGCAGCCACTGCTGCAGCGCATCGATGGCCTCAAGGACCGCGCCGAACTGCCAGCCCTGCTGGCCGAATTCACCCGCCACCGCCTGGGCGGCCCCCTGGGGATGTCGGTGATGGCCGACAACCAGGATGTGCGCCGCCACATCGTGGGTATCGGCGGCAGCGGGATCGGGCTGCCCGACCGCGACGATTACCTCAAGACCGACGCCACCTCCAAACGACTTCAGGACGCCTACCGAGCCTACGCGCGACAGCTGCTGCAATTGGCCGGCGCCGCGCACGACGATGCCTCACTCGATGCGCTCATGGCCTTCGAGAAGCAACTGGCCGAGTCCATGCTGACCGCAGTGGAGCGCCGCAACCCGCAAGCCACCAACCACCGCCGCACCTTGCAGTCCCTGCAGGCCGAAGCGCCTGGCTTTGACTGGACGGCCTGGGCGCGCGCATCGGGCGCCACACCCGAGCGACTGCGGACCGATCAGGACCTGATGCTGCCCCAGCCGCGTCACGCGCAGGCCACCGCGCGCCTTGCGCAAGACGCACCCCTGGCCGCCTGGCAGACCTATCTGCGCGTGCGTCTCCTGGACGCCTTGTCACCATGGCTGGACGAGCCCTTCCAGACGGCCTCCTTCGACTGGAAGGAGCGCGTGCAGCGTGGCCTGACCAAGGCCAATCCGCGCCAGGAGCAGCTCATCAACCTGATCGGTGGGCGCACCGGTTGGGAGCCCCTGGCGCAGACCCTGGGTGAACTCTTTGTGCGGGAATCCTTCTCACCCGAAGCGCAGGCCCGCGCCAACCGCATGATCGAGGACGTGCGCTCAGCCATGCGAACCCGCATCGACGGCCTGCCATGGATGTCGGCCGCCACCAAGCAACGCGCGCAAGAAAAGCTGGCCGCCATGGGCGCCCAGATCGGCGGGCCCGAGAAGTGGCCCGATTACAGCGCCCTGGTGCTGGACCCCAAGGACCCTGCAGGCAACTTCATGAAGGTGCAGGCCTGGGGCCATGCCCAGCGCTTGGCCGACCTGCCCAAACCCACCGACCGCAACCGCTGGGACACCTCGCCCCACATCGTCAACGCCTTTGCCGCAGGCCAGAATCGCATCGTGTTCCCGGCCGGCATCCTGCAGCCGCCGTTCTTCGATGCCAAGGCCAGCGATGCGTCGAACTATGGGGGCATCGGCATGGTCATCGGGCACGAGATCACCCACCACTTCGACGACCGCGGCCGCCAGTACGACGCGGTGGGCAACCTCAAGGATTGGTGGGCACCCGAAGACGCAGCCGCCTACAAGGCGCGCGCCGACCGCGTGGCCGACTTCTACAGCCGCTATGAAGTGCTGCCGGGCCTGCGCATCAACGGTCGTCAGATGTTGGGTGAGAACATCTCCGACCTGGGCGGCATCAACATCGCCTTCGATGCGCTTCAGCTGTCGCTCAAGCGCCAGAATGCGACGGCCGCGGATGCGGGTGCAGCGGCCAAGCAGTTCTTCACCACCAATGCCCTGATCTGGCGCGGCAAGCAGAGGCCCGAGGCGTTGGAGCAGCAGATCCGCACCGGCCAGCACTCACCCGGCCCCTTCCGCGTACGAGGACCGCTGAGCAACATGCCCGCATTCGCGCAGACCTACGGCTGCAAGCCGGGCGACGGCATGGTGGCAGCCGACCCGGTGTCGGTATGGTGAGGGCAGGCCACACGGGCCTGCCTTGCCGACTCTGACGCCTTATCGGCCGGCCGGGGCGGGCGCAGGCGCACCTGAGGCCGCCCGCGCCGGCGCACGCACCACGCGGAAGTTGTTGCCGGTCTGGATCACGATGACCGCATCACCGGCCCGAAGCTGATCCTGACCCCTGCCCTGCACGATGGTCCGGCGCTCGCCGTTGCTGAACTGCAGCAGCAACTCTTCGCCTTCCTCGCCCGTGTTGGCCCGTTCGACCGTGTTGCCCACGGCCGCACCGGCGATCGCGCCCAGCACGGCCGCCACATCCGAGCCGCGACCCTTGCCGACGGTGGAGGCGGCAATGCCGCCGACCACCGCCCCGGTGACGGCGCCGGCACCGCTTTGCGAACCGTCAATCTTCACGTTGCGGATGGACAGCAACACCGCGTCATACACGACCGACTGTCGCTGCGCGTCGCTGCGGCGCACGACATCGGGGCTGGAGGTGGCACAGGCGCCCAAGAGGGTTGCCAGGGCCAGGGTGGGAATGAGCAGGTATCGGGTATTCATGGATCAGGAACGTTTGTACCGCTGGATTCGTTGACGGATGCCGGATTGTGGCTGACCGTTGTTCATCCCGATTGCATCGCATCAGCCCGCCATGCGCTGACGCGCCAGTCCGATGAACCAATCGATGCTGTCGGCGTTGGTCATCGCGTCGCGTTTCATCACCGCTTCAGGCGCTGCGCCCATCAACAGCTTCTTGATGGGAAGCTCCATCTTCTTGCCCGACAGGGTGCGCGGAATGGCCCTGACCTGAAAGATCTCACTGGGCACATGTCGGGCCGATAGCGATGCACGAATGGCCGCTCGCAGGCGCTGCTCCAGCGCTTCATCGAGTTGCAGCCCTTCACGCAGCACCACAAACAAGGGCATCCAGCTCTCACGGCCAAGGTATTCAAGATCGACCACAAGGCTGTCGAGCACCTCGGGCTGCGCCTCCACCGCGCGATACAGCTCGGCCGTGCCCATGCGCACGCCATGGCGGTTGATGGTGGCATCGCTGCGACCGTAGATGACGGAGCCCACCGACTCGATCTGGCCAGGCGTGCCATCGGCCTGCGCAGGGCCTCGATGCGGAATCAGGCGGATCCAATCGCCATGCCGCCACGCTGCACCACGTTCAGTGGTGGCCGGGTAGGTATCGAAATAGGCCTCACGATAGCGGCGTCCAGCCTCATCCCCCCAGAACTTCAGGGGCATCGAAGGCATCGGCCGGGTGCACACCAACTCACCGACCTCGTCCATCTGCGGCTGCCCGTCCTCGCTCCAGGCCTCGACCGCCGCACCGAGACAGCGCACCTGCATCTGCCCTCGCACCACCGGCAGCGTGATGTTGCCCGCCACGAAGGCCCCGGCGAAGTCCGTGCCGCCGCTGATCGGATTGATCCAAATGGGCTGACCATCGATGCGCGGCAGTCGGGCCCACAGCCAGTCGTAGCACTCATCGCTCAGCGGTGAACCGGTCGAGCCCACATATCGCAGGCGGGACAGATCGGCCACGTCCATCGGCCTCACATCGGCCTTCAGGCAGCCGGCGTAGTAGGCCGCACCCGCACCGAAGAAGGTGATCCCGGCGGCTTCGGCGAAGCGCCACAGCACGCTCCAATCCGGGTCCTTCGAAGAACCGCTCGGGCTGCCATCGAACAGGCAGAAGGTGGTGCCGCCCAAGAGCGACCCCAGCCCGGCGTTCCACATGATCCATCCGGTGGTGGAGAACCAGAAGAAGCGGTCCTGCGTGAGCACCGAGGGGCCCACGTTGTTGTGCAGCGCGCCGCCCTTGAGCATCTCCAGCATGATGCCGCCATGTCCATGCACGATGGGCTTGGGCAATCCCGTGGTGCCGCTGGAATACACGATCCAAAGCGGGTGATCGAAGGACACGGCCAGCGGCTTAAAGTCAACCGGTGCCGGCCGCCCCGCCACGCTGCGAAGGTCGTTCATGCCCATCACCACGCGCACCGTGGGCAGGCCCCTGACGACCTCCTCACGCAGCGCCTGGCGGTCGTGATGCACGCCACCCCATGTGTAGCCCTCGGCCATCACCAGCACGACAGGCTCGATCTGGCGAAAGCGGTCCAGGATCGCCACCGGTCCCATGTCGGGCGAGCACAGGCTCCACACCGCACCAATGGCCGCCGTAGCCAGAAACAGCACGATGGTCTCAGGCACGTGCGGCAGCACCGCGCAAACGCGGTCTCCGGGCTGCACCCCCTGCGAGCGCAGATGCGTGGCCACGGCCGCCACCTGATGCTGCAGCTCATCCCAGCGCAGGACCCTCACGCGGCCGCTCGTGTTGGCATGCGCCAGCATCTGTTCATCGGAATACACCAAGGCCGGGTGCCCTGCGGCCGTGGCGGCACCCGAGTGCCGCAGCACTTGCTGCGTGAAGTTCAGCTTCACGCCGGTGAACCACTGAGCACCGGGCATCGCCTCATGTGCCAACACCTTCAAGGGCGGCGCATCCGATTCCACTTCGAAGTACGACCAGATCGACGACCAGAAGCCTTCGAGATCGCTCACCGACCAGCGCCACAGCGCCTCGTAAGTGTCGAACGACAAGCCGCGGTTCGTCTTGAGCCATTCGGTGTAGCGCAGGATCTGCGGCTGGGGCAGACTGGGATACAGCACGGCGGGCAAGGCCATCGGTCAACTCCGTTTGGTCAGGGGCCTGGGAGGGCGGTCAGCGCTCCGAGTCCAGATACTGCCAGGAGTCGCGCATGAAGGGATGCGTCCAGTAGTGCTTCAACCAGGGCTGCAGCAGCGTGGCCACGATGTCGTGCCGATGCGCCTTGTAGGGCATGTAGGCGACCAGCAGATTCTTGGCCTGGCGCATCAGGGCCATGCGCTCGGGTCCATCGGGCAGCCGCCGCTGCTGCTCATACAGCCGGTCGAAGGCGGGCAGCGCAAATCGCGGGTCGTTGGCATCACCCGCGTTGGGCCCATAGGCGATCGAGAGGTAGAAGCCCCCGTCGGGCGACTGCGCGCTCCAGCGAAAGCCCCAGATCTGCAGGCCCCCGGTACGCGTCTTCTTCAGCAGTTCGGGCCAGGTGGACACCTCGAAGACGACCTTCAGGCCCACCGCATTGAGCGAGCGTTTCCACAGTTCATTGGCCGCGCGGTCCTCTTGCGAGGCCAGGGATGCGATGCGCAGCACCAGCGGATGCCCAGTCGGGCTTTCCCGCCAACCATCACCATCGCGGTCCAGATAACCATAGATGTCCAGCAAGGCCTTGGCACGCGCGGGGTCGTACACCGACATCTCGCTTCGGTAGTCCTCTTCATAGCCGAAGGTGTGCGGCGCAATCGTGGACTGCGCCGGAATGGCCATGCCATGGCGAAGCAGGCGGATGTCGGCTGGCTCGTCATAGGCCAGTGAAATTGCGCGCCGCAGGGCCACCTTCTCCGCGGTGTAGCCGCCCACCACCGGGTCTTCCATCGCGAAGTAGTGCATGGCCATCACCGCCTGCAGATGGGTCTGCAGCTGCACCCCTCGCTTGCGCAGGAAGGGTGCAAGTTGCCCACCGGGCACGGCCAAGGGCGCGAAGGCCGGCGGCACCGCCATCCAGTCGAAGTCACCCTGCAGGAAGGACAACCACCGGGGCTGCGCTTCCTCCACGATGTCCACCTCGATACGGTCCACCAGGGGAAGCGTACGCCCCTGCAGCTGCTGCGCGATCGCCTGCGCGATCGGCTCATCGGCCGGCTGCCCCTCATAGACGCGCCGCCGGTAGTCGGGCGAGCGCTCCAACACGATGCGCGAGGCGCGCCGCCACTGCGCCAGCCGGAACGGCCCGGTGCCCACCGGGTGCGCGCCGATGTCCTTGCCGTAGTGCTCCACCACCTCTCGCGCCACCGCACCGGTGATGGCCGGCATGGCCAGGTTGAAGTGCCAGCGCGGGTCCGGGTCGGCCATGCGCAGTTGCAGGGTGTAGCGGTCCAGGGCCCGCACGCCCTCGACCGGGGCGTCGTAGTTGAAGGGCTTCTGCTGCTGCAGCGCCTGCTGCCGCAGCTCGCTCAAACCCAGCAGCTTGGCGGCTTCAAACAGATAGAGATCGCTGGAGGCGTAGCGCGGGTCGTAGAAGCGCTTGATCGCATACACGTAGTCTTCAGCGGTGAGTTCGCGCCGGCCCTGGGCGTTCAGACGCGGGCTCCCCTTGAAGGCCGGGTCATCGGCGAAAAAGATGCCGGGCTTGATGCGCAAGGTGATGCGCCGGCCGCCCTCTTCGATTCGGGGCAGGGCCTCGGCGGTGTTCGGCACCAGCTGCACAGGGCGCGCCAGGTAGTCGTAGGTCAGCGGCGCTTCCAGGATCTGCGACAGGATCGTGGAGGAATAGAAATCGCTGTTGGTTGAAGGCGGATCGAAGGTGCTCTCCGGCGCGGGAAAGGCGATGCGCAACACCTTTTCGGCTCGGGTGGCCGAAGGTGCCGGCCCGCCCACTGCTGCTGCTGACCCAACGGGCACGACAGCGCCCAGGCCCCACAGGCGCGCCGCCGACGCGATGAAGCCGCGCCGCTTGACCATGCTCACCCGCCCGAAGCCGCCCGTGGCTCGATGTCCACGCGGTGCCACCAGTCCTGCCAGAACTGCGTGCGCCGGAACCCCTTCAACCAGGGCTGGGTGAGGTCGCTGGAGATACGGTGCACCAGAAACTTGTAGGGCATGTAGGCCATGCCGATGTTCTTGGCCTGCAGGAACAGCGCGTCACGCTCAGGGCCATCGGGGATCTCACCCATGCGCTCATACAAGCGGTCGAACTCCTCATTCTTGAAGCGCGCAAAGTTCTGGGCACCGAACTGCGGGCTGTAGAAACGCGCCAGGGACTGCTGGCCATCGGGCGCGGCAGCTGAGCCGCCCAGCATCCACATCTGCAGCTTGCCTGCGCGCGCGGCCTTCAACTGCTCGGGCCACTTGGACACCGCGAATTCCACCTGAATGCCCACGGCCTCGAAGTTGCGCTTGTTCAGCTCGTTGAACTGGCGCGACAGCTGATCGGGTTGCGTGGACATCTTCAGCACCAGCGGCTTGCCATCGGGTTGGTCGCGCCAGCCATCGCCGTTCTTGTCCACGTAGCCGTAGAGGTCCAGCAGCGCCTTGGCCCGCGCCGGGTCGTAGGCGCTCATTTCGCTCTTGTACTGCGGGTCGTAGCCCGTGGTGTTGGGCACCAGGGCGGACTGCGCAGGAATGGCCTGCCCTCGTCGGATCAGACGGATTTCGCGGTCCACGTCCATGGCCAGGCTGATGGCGCGGCGCAGGGCCACGCGATCGGGGGTGTAGCCGCCCACCACCGGGTCTTCCATGTTGAAGTACAGGTAGGCTGAATCGGAATTCAGCGAGCGCATGCCCTGGATGCCCTTCTTGGCCAGGTTGGGCGCGAGCTTGCCGTTGGGCATGGCCTGGCTCACGAATTCACCGGGCACCGTCAGCCAGTCCAATTGACCATTCAGAAAGGCCAGCCAACGCGGCTGCGTCTCCTCGATGATGCTCACCTCCACCCGGTCAACCATCGGCAAGCGGCGGCCCTTGAATTTGGCCAGCAGGGCCTGCCCTGCAGCATCGTCGGCCGCGGGCTCGAAGTCATAGAACACGTCCCGGTACTGCGGATTGCGCTCCAGCGCGATGAAGCTCGATCGCCGCCACTGCACCAGCTTGAAGGGGCCAGTTCCCACGGGGTGGGCCATGATCTTGTCGCCGTAGTGCTCGACCACTTCCCGTGCCAGGGCGCCGAAGAGGTCACCAGTGGCGAAGGTCTCGATCAGCGTGGGCCGCGGCTTGTAAGTCTTGAACTGGATGGTGTAGCGGTCCAGCGCGCGGATGCCCTCGATCTCGGTGTCGTAGTCAAAGGGCTTCTTGGTTTCCAGCGCTCGCTTGCGCAGCGCTTCCAGGCCCACATAGCCCGTGTCCAGCATGCCGCCCCACACCGGGCTCTTGTTCACCGGGTCGGCAAAACGCTTGTAACTGAACACATAGTCCGCCGCGGTCAGTTCACGCCGACCCTGGGCATCCAGCCGCTTGCTGCCCTTGAAGGCCGGGTCGTCCATGAAGTAGATGCCGGGCTTGATCTTCACCGTCCAGGTGCGGTAGTCGGCCGACACCTGCGGCATGCCATCGGCCGTCAGCGGGCGTATCTTGGCAGGGCGCGCCAGGTGGTCATACTCATACAGGCCCTCGAAGATGTGGGGCGTGACGGTGCGCGAATAGAGGTCATTGACTTGCGCGGGATCGAAGCCGGTTTCTGCGGTGGGGAAGGACAGGCGCAGCACCTTCTGGGCCTTCGACTCCTGCGCCCAAGCGCCCACCGAGATCAACAGCGCCAGCAGCACGCCAGCGCCCACACGCAAGGCCCTCATCGCGCCGCCGCCACCACCTGCGCCGCACCGGCATGGTCCACATCCACGTACCGCCAGAAGTCGCGCAGGAAGGGGTGCCGGCGGTAACCCACCACGTGCGGATGGGTGAGATCGGTGAGGATGCGGTGACCGGTGACCTTATAAGGCATGTAGGCCACGGCCAGCAGCTTGGCCTCGTTCATCAGTGCCTCGCGCTCGGGCCCGTCGGGCATCACGAACTGGCGCTTGTAAAGCTCGTTGAAGGCCGGCAGGTCGAAGCGCGAATGGTTGGCCTGTCCCTTGTTCGGGCCGTACAGCAGGTCCAGAAAATAGCTGCCATCGGGGTTGGTGGCACTCCAGGCAACGCCCCACATCATCAGCTTGCCCGCGCGGCTGGCCTTGAGCTGCTCGGGCCACTTGGCGATCTTGAATTCGATGCGCACATCGATGGCCTTCATGGCCTTGCGCCACAGTTCCTGCAACTGGCGCGAGGCCTGGTCGGGCTGGCTGGAATACTCCAGCACCAGGGGCTTGCCGTCGGGCAGGTCGCGCCATCCATCACCGTCCTTGTCCACATAACCATAGAGGTCCAGCAGCGCGCGCGCTCGGGCCAGGTCGTGGTCACTCATCTCGGTCTTCATCTGTGGGTCGAAGCCGGTGAGCATGGGCGGGATGATGGCCTGCGCGGGAATGGCCTGGCCCTTGCGCACCTGGGTGATCTCCTGCTCCACGTCATAGGCCAGGGAGATCGCGCGGCGCAGCGCCACCTTGTGCGGCTCATAGCCGCCTACCACCGGGTGCTCCATGCCGAAGTAGCTCAGCGTGGCGTCCACCGCTGGCACCCGCTGCATCTGAATGCCCTTCTTGCGCAGGTTCGGCGCCAGCTTGTTGTTGGGGATGGCGGTGGTGGCGAATTCATTGGGCAGGCGGTCGATCATGTCGTGTTCGCCGTTGAGGAAGGCCAGCCACCGAGGCTGCGTTTCCTCCACGATGCTCACCTCCACCCGATCGACCATGGGCAGGCGCTTGCCCTTGAGCTTGGCCAGCGTGGCCTGCGCTTCGCCATCGTCGGCGGACGGCTCAGCGTGGTAGTACTGCTCACGGTAGTTGGGGTTGCGCTCCAACGTGATCTTGGACGAGCGCTTCCACGCGGCCAGGCGGAAGGGCCCGGTGCCCACCGGGTGTTCCATGATCTTGTCGCCATAGCGCTCCACCACCTCGCGTGCCACCGCACCCATCACACCGCCATCGGTGAAGGTGTAATAAAAGCGCGGCGCAGGGCTGGCCAGCCGCACCTCAAACGTGTAGAGGTCCAGTGCGCGAACGCCCTCGACTTCCGCGTCGTAGTCGAAGGCAATCTTGGCGGCGATCGTCTTCTTGCGCAGCTCCGACAGGCCCAGGATGCGCGCGTTCTCCAACTGGAACAGGCTGGGGCTCTTGGTCTTGGGGTCGTAGTGCCGCTTGAGGGTGAAGACATAGTCTTCGGCCGTCAGTTCACGCTTGCCCTGTGCGTTCAGTCGCTTGCTGCCCTTGAAGGCTGCGTCATCGGCAAAGAAGATGCCCGGCTTGATGCGAAACACGAAGCGCGTGAAGTTGTCCGAGATCTCGGGCAGGGCCTGCGCCGTCTGGGGCACCACCTTGGCCGGTCGCGCCAGTGGGTCGTAGGTCAGTGGCGCCTCGAACATATTGGCCGCGATGATGCGTGAGTAGGCGTCCGAAATCTGAGCCGGGTCGAACCCGGTTTCGGCGATCGGAAAGGCGTAGCGCAGGGTCTTGATGGCCGCAGTGCCTTTGGGCGCAGCAGACCCCGAAGCCGCCGGCGACGCGCCCCCGGCGGCCTGTGCACCCACCACGCCCGGCACGGCGATCGCGCCGGTCAACACCAACACCAAGGCCGCCCCACGCAGGCTGCCCGTCACCCAATTTCGACGCGTCATGATGTGAGCCCGTGCCGGACCGGCCTTGTGGGGGCCCGGCTTCGCAAAGGCCAAAGACTGAAAAGCGCGGAGTCTAGCGGCGCGGCGAAGGCCAGAGAACCCTGGAACACCCCCAGTGGCGGCCGCGCGGGCCGACCCGGGACCTCGGGACCCTAGGCCGTTCCGCCGCCAAGCCGCCAAGTCCCTTCAGCGCAGTGGGGCAATCACCCTGCGACCCGGGAAGTGCGGGCGAGCACCGGGGAAACGCCGTGAAAAAACCGCTCGCCGGGCCGCTAGACTCGCGCATCCCGCGAAAGCCGGGGATTCCACGCGCGCCCAGGAGCCAGAAGGCAGGCCTGGGCGGCGCAGTTTCTGGAGTTTGCAAAGCATGCTGGCCTATCTCATCCGGCGCCTGTGGCAGATGATTCCGACGCTCTTGGGCGTGGTGCTGCTGGTGTTCGTCCTCTTCAAGTACTTCGGCGGCGACCCCGCGGAAATCCTCGGTGGCCTCAACGCCACCCCCGAGCAGATCGACGCGATCCGACAGCAGTTGGGCCTGAACGAACCCGCCTGGTTCCAGTTCTGGATCTTCATCAAGTCGATCGCCACCTTCGACTTCGGCAAGAGCTGGGCCACCAACGAAGCGGTGAGCAACCTGTTCGCCACGCGGCTGCCGGCCACACTCACGGTGATGCTGCCCATCCTGATCCTGGATGTGCTGCTGGCGCTGCCCATCGCCATGTGGGTGGCCTACAAGCGCGGCTCGCTCACCGACCGCACCATCATGGTGGTCACCACCGTGGCGCTGTCGATCTCCTTCCTCGTCTACATCATCGTGGGCCAGTACTTCTTCGGCTTCGTGCTGGGCTGGTTCCCGGTGCAGGGCTGGACGGACAGCACTTGGAAGAACCTCATCGCCTACGCGCCGCTGCCGGTGCTGCTGGCGGTGATGGTGGGGGTGAGCCCACAGACACGCCTGTACCGCAGCTTCTTTCTCGATGAGCTGGGCCAGGACTATGTGCGCACCGCGCGCGCCAAGGGTTTGACCGAGAACAAGGTGCTGTTCAAGCATGTGCTGCGCAACGCGATGATTCCGATCATCACGAACATCGGCCTGGCGCTGCCCAGCGTATTCATCGGCTCCTTCCTCATTGAAACCTTCTTCTCCATCCCCGGCCTGGGACGCGAGGTGCTGTTGGCGGTCAACCGTTCCGACTACCCCGTCATCCAGGCGATTACGGTGTACCTGGCCATGCTGACCATGGTGATCAACCTGCTGACCGACGTGATGTACAAGGCCATCGACCCGCGGGTGGTGCTGAAATGAGCGCCGTCGTGACCTCCCCCAACACCGGCGCCAGCGTGGGCCCGGAGCGCTCCGAGGGCGTGTGGGCTGCGGCTTGGCGCCGCTTCAAGGCCGACCGCGTGGGCGTGGTGTCCCTGATCATCGTGCTGGGCTTCCTGGCGCTGATTGCGGCCTCCGCGCTCAACCTCGTGGCCAAGGACTGGCAAAAGGAAGTGGGCGTGCCCAATGCGCCGCCCACCGTGCTGGGGCCCCGCCCACCTGAGGCCACCGGTGTGATCGAACAACCCAAAGGGCCCAATGTGGACATCTCGGCCATTGACCCCTTGGCGCCGAAGTACGCCGAATGGGCCGAGAAGGCCAAGACCTACGCCACGTCCGAGACCGTCAAGGCCGAGACCTTGCCCCTGGGCGGCGACCGCCTGGGGCGCGACGTGCTGTCCAAGGCCATCAAGGGCACCGAGATCTCGGTGTTCGTAGGCGTACTGGCCGCGCTGGTGGCCACCTTCCTGGGCACCTTGCTGGGCGCGCTGTCGGGCTACCTCGGCGGCAAGGTGGGCGACTTCTTCGAGTGGCTCTACAACGTCTTCGAGGCCGTGCCGGGCATCCTGCTCATCTTCGCCTTCGCCGCCGTGTTCGGGCGGGGCATCGGCACCGTGGTGCTGATCCTGGGCCTGACCGGCTGGACGGGCCTGTACCGCCAGGTGCGCGCGGAGTTCATGAAACACCGCTCGCGCGAATATGTGCGATCGGCCGAGGCGATCGGTGCCTCGCAGATCTCGCGCATGTTCAAGCACATCCTGCCCAACATCTCGCACGTCATCCTGGTGCGCATGGGCCTTCTGGTGGTGGGCTTCATCAAGAGCGAGGTGATCCTGTCCTACCTGGGCCTGGGTGTGGGCATCGACGACGTGTCCTGGGGCACGATGCTGTCGGAGGCGCAGGCCGAGCTGATCCTGGGCTACTGGTGGCAGCTGGTGGCCGCCACCGCCTTCATGTGCGTGTTCGTCACCGCGTTTTCGCTGATGGCCGATGCCGCGCGCGATGCACTGGATCCCAAGCTACGGGGACTTGAATAATGTTGCTCAGCATCCAAGACCTGGCCGTTTCCTTCCGCATGGGCAAGGTGGACGGCGTCACGCAACGCCAACAGGCCGTGGGCCGGGACGGCACCACCGTGAGCTTCGACATTCCCGAGAACACCACGGTGGCCCTGGTGGGTGAATCGGGTTCGGGCAAGTCGGTCACGGCCATGTCCATCCTCAACCTGCTGCCCGACAACGCCGAGCGAAGTGGCCGCATCCTGTGGCAGGGGCAGAACCTCATCGGCACGCCACTGCATGAACTGCAGCACCTGCGCGGCCGTGAGATCGCCTGTGTGTTCCAGGACCCGATGTCCTCGCTCAACCCGGTGTTCACCGTGGGTGACCAGCTCATGGAGCCGCTGATGAAGCACATGGGCCTCACGCGCAAGCAGGCCCTGGCGCGCGCCGAGGAACTCCTGGTGGAAGTGGGCATGCCCGAGCCCAAGCGGCGCCTGACCGTGTACCCGCACGAGATGTCCGGTGGCCAGCAGCAGCGCGTGATGATCGCCATGGCCCTGGCCTGCGAGCCCAAGCTGCTGATCGCCGACGAGCCCACCACCGCCCTGGATGTGACCATTCAGCGCCAGATCCTGGAGCTCGTCGGCAAGCTCAAGAACAAGATGAAGATGAGCGTGCTGTTCATCAGCCACGACCTGGGCGTGGTGGGCGAGATCGCCGACCACGTGGTGGTGATGCGCCACGGCATCATCCGCGAACAGGGCCCGGTGGCCCGCATCTTCAGTGACCCGCAAGACGACTACACCAAGGCCCTCCTGGCCTGCCGCCCCAGCCTCACCGAGAACCCGGCGCGCCTGATGGTGATCGATGAGCACATCGCGGCCACACAGGCTGCTGCCGAGGGCCGCCAGGCCACGGCCGCGCGCACCGCCAAGGTCAAGGACCCGAACGCCCCCGTGGTGCTGGAGGTGAAGTCCCTCCACAAGAGCTTCTATCTGAAGCAGGGTCTCTTCGGCACACGCGAGTTCAAGGCGGTGCAGAACGTCAACTTCCAGCTGCGCAAGGGCCACACCCTGGGCGTGGTGGGTGAATCCGGCTCGGGCAAGACCACCATGGGCCTGACCCTGCTGCGCCTGCACGAGCCCACCGGCGGCGAAGTGATCTTCGATGGCAAGAACCTGTTGGCCTTGTCGGCCAGCGAGCGGCAGCTCATGCGCCGGCGCATCCAGGTGGTTTTCCAGAACCCCTACGCCAGCCTGAACCCGCGCTTCACCATCGGACAGACCCTGGTGGAGCCCATGGAAATCCACGGTATCGGCAGCAGCATGGAAGAACGCGAGCAGATCGCGCGCGACCTGCTGGTGAAGGTGGGGCTCGATGACCGCGCCTTCGGCAAGTACCCCCATGAGTTCTCGGGCGGTCAGCGCCAGCGCATCGCCATCGCGCGCTGCCTCACGCTCAAGCCCGAGGTGCTGGTGCTCGATGAAGCGGTATCGGCGCTGGACGTGAGCGTGCAGGCCCAGGTGCTCAACCTGCTGAAGGACCTTCAGGACGAGTTCGGCCTGAGCTATGTCTTCATCAGCCACGACCTCGCCGTGGTGCGCTTCATCAGCGACGAGGTGCTGGTGATGAAGGACGGCGTGGTGGTCGAGCAGGCCAGTGCCGAGCAGATCCTGCACCACCCCCGCGAGGACTACACCAAACGCCTTCTGGGCGCCATCCCGCGCGGCTACCAGCCCGCGGCGTGACCCTCGCGTCCTGGCTGGCTTTCTTCGCCGCCTGTTGGGCCATCAGCATCTCGCCCGGGGCGGGTGCCCTGGCAGCGATGACCTCGGGCCTGAACCACGGCCTGCGGCGCGGGCTGATCACCGTGATCGGCCTGATCCTGGGCATCTGGACCCAGCTGGTGATCGTGGGCGTGGGCCTTGGCGCCGTGGTGGCCGCCTCCACCACCGCCTTCGAGGTGGTGCGCTGGTGCGGCGTGGCCTATCTGGTTTTTCTTGGCATCCAACAGTGGCGCACGCCCCCACGTGACTGGACGGCCGCCACCGAAGCCGGACACGTGAGCGCGCGGGCGCTGATCGGGCGCGCCTGGGCGGTCAATGCCGTCAACCCCAAGGGCACCGTGTTCTTCCTGGCCGTGGTGCCCCAGTTCATCAACCTGCAGCAACCCCTGCTGCCGCAATACCTGGTGATCGGCCTCACGCTGAGCTTCACCGACCTGGTGGTCATGACCGGCTACACCGCCCTGGCTGCCCGCGTGCTGCGCGCCCTGAAGTCACCCGCACAGCAGCGTGCCCTCAACCACCTGTTCGGCGCGCTGTTCGTGGTCGCCGGCGTCCTGCTCGCCGTTTTCCAGCGCTGAAGCCCCCGCCGTTCTCCCCGACCGCAACCCGGAAAATGGGGTCAGACACCCATTTTTTGCGAACATCGCCGGATGAATTTCCCGTCGATGCGGCCCGCCATCATGATCGCGGCCGCCGGCCTGCTGGCCGCTTGCGCCTCTGGCCCCTCTCACTTGCGCACACCCGAGGGTTGGCAGGTGCAGGCCTTGCCGGGCAAGTCGATCACGCAGTACCGCAGCACCACCAAGGACGGCCGTGTCGTCATCGAAGCCCGCGCCGAACGGTCGGCCAGCCTGCTGCGCCGCAAACTCACCCCGCCGGAGGTCACGCCGACCGAGGTTGTCTTCTCTTGGCGGGTGGATGCCCTCATGCCGCAGGCCTCGGTGGCCGATGCAGAGGTAGAGGACGCCGCTGCCCGCGTGGTCTTCGGCTTCGACGGCGACCGCTCGCGCCTGTCGGGCCGCAACCGTGCGCTGTTTGACTTGGCCGAAACGCTCACGGGCGAAGCGCCGCCCTTTGCCACCCTGATGTATGTGTGGGACCCTGCGCTGCCGGTGGACACGGTGGTGGTCAACCCCCGCACCGACCGCATCCGCAAGATCGTGGTGGACTCGGGCACGCAGCACCTGGGCCGATGGCGCGAACACCGGCGCAACCTGGCGGAAGACTACCGACGCGCCTTCGGGGAAGAACCCGGTGCCCTGGTGTCGGTGGCCAAGATGACGGATTCGGACAACACCCGGTCTCAAGCCAAGGCCTGGTACGGTGCCGTCACTTGGGCCAGACCGGGGCGCTGAAGCGCCGGCGCCATCGCCTGCGCTACTGGATCTCGATTCGCGCCTCGCGGATCACCCTGGCCCATTTGGCCGTCTCCACCTTCGTGCGCTCGGCCAATGCCGAAGGCGGCCCCGGATCGGTGATGAAGCCGATGTTGGCGAAGCGCTCCTGCACATCCTTGGCCGCCGCGCCGGCATTGAAGGCCGCATTGAGCCGTTGAATGACCTCGGCCGGTGTGCCCGCCGGCGCGAAGGCTGCGAAGTAGGCGATCAACTCGTAGTCCTTCATTCCGAGGGCCTCGTTGACCGTGGGCAAATCCGGCACCGCCGCCGACCGTTTCATCGAGGTGACGGCCAAGCCGCGGATCTTGCCCGCCCGCACCTGCGGCACCGTCACCGCAAAGTCGGCCGTGAACATCATCACCTGCCCACCGATCAGGTTGGTCATCGCATCGGGGCCGCTCTTGAACGGAATGTTCGTCATCTTGATGCCCGCCATGCTGGCCAGCATTTCCGACGACACGAGCTGCGAGGTGCTGGCGCTGGCAAAGGTGATGTGCCCCGGCGGCTTGCCCTTGGCCAGATCCACCAACTCCTTGAGGGTACGCGCCGGGACATCGTTGTTGACCGCGACGATCAAGGGCACCTGCCCCAGGTAGGCCACGGGCGCGAACGCGGTGTCCTGGTCATAGGGCAGGCTCTTGACCAAGGACTTCAGGGCCGCGTTGGTGCTGTTGGTGCCGATCAAAATGGTGTAGCCGTCAGGTGCGGCCTTGGCCACTTCGGCCGCGCCCAGCATGCCGTTGGCACCGGGCCGGTTTTCCACCACCACCGTGGCGCCCAGCGATTCCCCCACCTTCTGACCGAAGGCGCGCGCCACTTGGTCGGTGGCGCTACCCGCTGCGAAGGGCACGACGAACCGGATCGGCTTACCCGTGGGCCAGGCCGTCTGCGCCTGCAGCGCCGACGGCAATCCCGCACCGATCAGCCCAAGTGCGGCAGCCGCGGCCAGCACCCCGCGGCGACCCGCATCCAAACGACTCATGCTTGCACTCCTTTAGCTTCAATTCGGCTTGGCCAGACCCAGCTTTTCGACCAGCGCCTTTTCGCGCCGGAAGGTGTCCTCGGCAAAGCGCAGGTACTGCTGCGGGTTCATGTGCATCAGCGCCTGGTCGTAGCGCGCCAAGGCCTCCACATGCGCCGGCGTCTCCATGGCCTGCTTGAACAGGTCGTGGATGCGCTGCACGAGTGCAGCGTCCATACCGCGCGGCCCGGCCAGGCCATAGGGCGACGCCTGCACCAAGGGGATGCCCAGCTCGGTCAAGGTGGGCACGTCGGGGAACTTGGCCAAGCGCTGTGCGCCCCAGGTGTTGAGTACCCGCAGACGCCCGCTGGCCACGTGCGGCGCGAAGCCGGTCGAATCAGCCGCGGCCATGATCTGCCCGCCCAGAATGGCCTGCATCATGTCGGCACTGCCCTTGTAGGGAATGTGGTTGAGCTCGATGTTCAGGCGCTGCGCGATGTCTTCCATCGTCAGGTGGGGGCTGGTGAGTACCCCGGTGGATCCGTAGCTCAGCTTGCCCGGGTTCGCCCGCGCATAGGCCACGAAGTCCGCCCAGGTCTTGATGGGTGACTCGCTGGGCACCACCACGCCGAAGGCATAACCCGTGATCCCGAGGATGTAGCTCAGGTCCTTCAACGGGTCCCAGGTCATCCTTTGCGTGTATGGCAGGCGAAACACGCCCAGGGGGATCTGCGCCAGCGTGTGCCCGTCGGGCCGGGCCTGCTGCAGCGCCTGCGCCGGCAGGGTCCCGCCTGCGCCAGGCCGGTTCTCGATCAGCACCGGCTGCGGCAACAACTTGCTGGCCGCTTCGGCCAGGGCACGCATGGTGATGTCGGTGGGCCCGCCGGCCGGAAAGGCAATCATCAGCTTGATGGGCTGGGACGGCCAGGCCGCCTGCGCGCGAACCGCTGCCGCCAAGGGCCCGACCAGGGTGGCGGCCGCCGCTTGAACCAGAGCACGACGTCGAATCATTCACTACTCCATGAACCCGTGAAAACCCCGTGAGGATCGTCCCGGTGGGAACAGCCCGCAACCCGGGCTTGCCCTGTGTCTTGGTGCACACTCGGCCACAGCGCTTGCGGGCGCACCACCCACCACCCCCTTTAGCCACTGTTGACGGAGACACCATGCGCACCACCTCCCAACGCCGCCGATTGCTGTTGGCCGCCGCCGGCCTTCCACTTTGCGCCTGGTCGGCATTCCCGGCCCTCACCCAGGCACAAACCGCCTGGCCCAGCAAGCCCGTGCGCATCGTCGTCCCCTTCCCGGCGGCTGGCACCACCGACATCCTGGCCCGCGCCATGGCGCCTGAACTGCAACGCGTCTTCGGCCAGCCCTTCGTGGTGGAAAACAAGCCAGGCGCCGGTGGCAATTTGGGCTCGGCCGATGTGGCCAAGTCGGCCAACGACGGCCACCACCTGCTCATGGGTACCGTGGGAACGCACAGCATCAATCCCTCGCTGTACCCCAAGATGCCCTACGACCACGTCAAGGACTTCGTGCCCGTCACCCTGGTGGCCGGCGTGCCCAATGTGCTGGTCATCAACCCGGCCTTCGCTCAGCGCCACAGCATCAACACGGTGGCCGACCTGATCCGCTACGCCAAGGCCAACCCGGGCAAGCTGAACATGGCCTCCAGCGGCAACGGCACGTCCATCCACCTGGCCGGCGAACTCTTCAAGAGCATGACCGGCACCTTCATGGTCCACTTCCCCTACCGCGGTTCGGGCCCCGCGCTCATCGACCTGATGGGCGGCAACATGGACCTGATGTTCGACAACCTGCCTTCGTCCATGCCGCACATCAGAAGCGGCAAGCTCAAGGCCCTGGCCGTCACCAGCGCCGTGCGATCGTCGGCTCTGCCGGATGTGCCCACGGTGGAAGAGGCAGGTGGCCCCACACTCAAGGGATACGAGGCCTCCAGCTGGTTTGGCCTTCTGGCCCCGGCCGGCACGCCGATGGACATCGTCAACCGCATTCAGCAGGAAGCGGCCAAGGCCATGGGCACGCCGGCCCTGAAGGAACGTATGCAATCGCAAGGCGCCATCCCCAGCGGCATCAGCAGCTCGGAGTTTGCACGGCTCATCGACGCCGAGACCCGCAAGTGGGCGGCCGTGGTGAAGGTCTCGGGCGCCAAGGTCGATTGACCCAAGGCCTCGCGAACCCCTCGTCTCAGCAGCCATCTCCAACGACATGTTCAGACAGAAATACCTCTCCCACGCCGAACTCTGTGCCCAACTCGAGCAGTGGGCGCAGGATCACCCGAAGCTCGTGCGCCTGTCGACCTTGGGCACCAGCGCCGAAGGCCGCAGCATTCCGATGATCACCATCGGCCCTGACCCCGACCGCATTCGGCCAGCGGTATGGGTGGACGGCAATATGCACGCCAGCGAGGTGTGCGGCTCCAGCGTGGCCCTGGCCATCGCCGAAGACGTGATCCACCTCCACCTGGGCACCAACGAGGCCGGCGGCAAGGCCCTGCCCGCCCACATGGCGCACGCCATCCGCGAGAGCTTGTTCTATGTGGTGCCGCGCATCTCACCCGACGGGGCCGAGGCGGTGCTCACGCTGGGCCGCTATGTGCGCTCAAGCCCGGTGAACGACCGCAGCAACCAGGGCCACGCGCATTGGAAGCACCAGGACATCAACGGCGACGGGCGCGCCGGCTACATGCGGCTGCAAAGCCCGCACGGTGAACTCGTGGAGTTGCGCAGCGAGGACGGCACACCGTTGGACCCACCCGTGATGGTGCCGCGCCTGGCCGAGGACGTTGGCCCGTACTACAAGCTCTACCCGGAAGGCCTGATCGAGAACTTCGATGGCCGCACCATCCCCGGCCATCGTTTCCTTGACGACAACCTCTACGACTTCAACCGCAACTTCCCCTACCACTGGGCGCCCGAGCCGCAGCAGATGGGAGCGGGGCACTACCCGGGCAGTGCCCCGGAAACCCGCGCGGTGATGGACTTCGCCACACGCCACCCCAACATCATGGTGTGGCTGAACCTGCACACCTTCGGCGGCGTGCTGATCCGCCCGCTGGGTGACAAGCCCGATTCGAAGATGAACCCGGGCGACCTGGCCATCTACAAGCAAATCGAGCAGTGGATGACCGAGCACACCGGTTACGCCACGGTCAGCGGCTACCACGAGTTTCTGTATGAGCCCGACAAGCCGCTGCACGGCGACCTGTCGGACTACGCCTACTACCAGCGCGGTGCGTTGGCCTATGTGGTGGAGCTGTGGGACCTGTTCCGTCAGTTGGGCATCGAGCGCAAGAAGCCCTTCGTGGACCATTACAGCCAACTCACGCGCGAGGACTTGCGCAAGCTGCACGCCTTCGACCAACAGCACAACGCCGGGCGCATCTTCAAGCGCTGGCAAAAGGTTCCCCACCCGCAACTCGGCGAGGTCGAGGTCAACGGATACGACCCCCGCGTGGGCGTGTGGAACCCCCCGTATGAGCGGCTGGGCCAGACCTGCGCCGAGCAGAGCGCCGCTTTCCTGCGGGTGGCGGCACTCACGCCCCGGTTCACCGTGGCGGCGGTGTCAAGTGAGAGAGTAGGCACTCACACCCGAGTTGAAATCCGTGTCAGCAGCGAAGGTTACCTCGGCACGGGGGGTCTGCCCTCGGCCCACGGCCTGCCTTTGAGCGAACCGCTGCGCTTGAGCTGGGCCACGCAGGGTGTGAAGGTGGTGGCGCCGCAAGCCAGCATGGTCGAAATCGGCCACCTTGAAGGCTGGGGCAACGGCCTGAACGACGGGCCCGGCATCTTCGCGCCCTGGACCCGCGGCAATGGGCACGAGCGCTTCATCACGCTGATGGTCGAAGGCCACGGCACGCTGACCGCCACCGTGGGCAGCAGCCGCGTGGGCTTTCAGTCGCTGGCGGTCACGGTGGGCGGCTGAGGCCTTTGCCGGCGGCCGGCCGCACGCCACCGGTATCGACAGGGTGGTCAGCGGCCCTGGGCAGCCGCCAGGCGCAGTGAGTCCCGCGTGGCCAAGGCGGCGGCACGGGCGGCCTGCGCAAATTCTTCGCCAGAACTGGCGTAGAGCACGGCACGCGACGAATTGACGATCAGAGCGCCGCATCCCGGCAGTTCGGGCCGAACCGCGGCCCTCACCGTGGCCACGGCATCACCTCCCTGAGCGCCCACACCCGGCACCAGCAGCGGCAAGGTGGGCGCGAGTTCACGCACCCGCGCCAACTCCTGCGGGAAGGTCGCCCCGACCACCAGGCCCAACTGACCGGTGCGGTTCCAGGCGCCCGCTGCCAGGTGCGCCACGCGCTCGTACACCCGCTCACCCGGCGTGCCGTCTTCATTGACCAGACGCTGTGCCTGCAGGTCGGAACCACCGGCGTTGGAGGTGCGGCACAACAGGATCAGGCCCTTGTCCGAATACGACAGGTAGGGCTCGATCGAATCGAAGCCCATGAAGGGCGACAGCGTCACCGCATCGGCCTGGTAGCGCACGAAGGCCTCGCGCGCGTACTGCTCGGCGGTGCTGCCGATGTCGCCTCGCTTGGCGTCCAGGATCACGGGCACATCCGGCGCATTGCGCCGGATGTGGGCCATCAGCCGCTCCAGCTGATCTTCGGCGCGGTGCGCGGCGAAGTAGGCGATCTGTGGCTTGAAGGCGCAGACCAGGTCGCGCGTGGCGTCCACGATGGCCGCGCAGAAGTCGAAGATGCGCGAGGCATCACCCTTCCATGCGCCAGGAAACTTCGAGGGCTCCGGGTCCAGGCCCACGCACAGCATGGAGTCCTGGCGTTGGGCCACAGCCTGCAGCATCTGGGTGAATTTCATGTGGAAGACCGATCCTGCTCAGTGATGCTGCAAAGCGCCGCGTGGGTGATCACACCGCCCTCAAATCCGCCGCGCCAATTCTGCAGCAGCACCCGTGTACGCGCCTGGTGTCATCGCCTTCAAACGCGCCTTCTCCGCTTCAGGCAGGGCCAAGCTGTCGATGAATGCCGCCATCGCCTCGGCCGTGATGGCCTTGCCGCGGGTCAGGGCCTTGAGCTGTTCATAGGGATTGGGCAAACCGTAGCGGCGCATCACGGTCTGGATCGGCTCGGCCAGCCCCTCCCAGGCGGCATCCAAGTCCGCAGCCAATGCGGCCTCGTTGACCTCAAGTTTGGACAGTCCACGCTGCAGGCTGTCCCAGGCCAGCACGGCGTAACCGAAGGCCACGCCCATGTTGCGCAGCACGGTGGAGTCGGTCAGGTCGCGCTGCCAGCGTGAAATCGGCAGCTTGTGCGACAGGTGCGTCAGCATCGCATTGGCCAGCCCGAGATTGCCTTCGGCATTCTCGAAGTCGATGGGGTTGACCTTGTGCGGCATCGTGCTGCTGCCGATCTCGCCTTCCTTGGTCTTTTGCTTGAAGTAACCCAGCGAGATGTAGCCCCACACGTCGCGCGCAAAGTCGATGAGGATGGTGTTGCAGCGGGTGATCGAATCGAACAGCTCGGCCATGCCGTCGTGCGGCTCGATCTGGATGGTGTAGGGGTTGAAGGCCAAGCCCAGCCGCTCTTCCACGACGCCACGGGCAAAGCGCTCCCAATCAAAGGTTGGCCACGCCGCCAGGTGCGCGTTGTAGTTGCCCACCGCGCCGTTCATCTTGGCCGGCAGCGGCACCTGCGCGATGCGCTCGCGTGCGATGCGCAGCCTGGCCACCACGTTGGCGAGTTCCTTGCCCACCGTGGTGGGGCTGGCCGTCTGGCCGTGGGTGCGGCTGAGCATGGGCACCGCCGCCAAGGCGTGCGCCATGCCGGTGAGGTGCTGCACGATGCCGTCCAAGGCGGGCAGCAGCACCTGCTCGCGTGCGCCCTTGAGCATCAGGGCATGGCTCGTGTTGTTGATGTCTTCGCTGGTGCAGGCGAAATGCACAAACTCCCCGGCCGCCTTCAGCTCGGCATGGCCTTCGAATCGCCCCTTGAGCCAATACTCCACCGCCTTCACATCGTGGTTGGTGGTCTTCTCGATGTCCTTGATGGCCTGCGCGTCGGCTTCGGAAAACCGCAGCACCAAGCCCCGCAGCAGGCCCCGCGCCGCCTCGCTCAGCGGCTTGAACTCCGCAAAGCCCGCGTCACTCAGGGCGATGAACCACTCCACCTCCACCTGCACACGCCGGTGCATGAGCCCGAATTCCGACAACAGCGGGCGCAGGGCGGCCACCTTGGAGGCATAGCGGCCGTCCAACGGCGACAAGGCGGTAAGGGGAGACAGGTTCATGGCGGCCAGAGGGATTGATCGGCAATTTTAGGCGGGGCGGCTTGGTGCCGGGATGTGTGGCCTGGGACTGCGGCCGAAATCGAGATTGGGCTGCGCCCGGCAAGATGCGAACATCTGACCTGCCAATTCCCAAGGAGGCCCAGCCCATGAAAGACGCCCGCTCGAACCCCGAAGTGTCCACAGGAGCGGCTCCATCGCCATCACCCCTGCCCGGCGTTCAAGTGATGGACCATCCCCTGATCCAGCACAAGCTCACGCTGCTGCGCGAAAAGGAGCGCAGTTCTTCCAGCTTCCGGCGCCTGCTGCAGGAAATCAGCCTGCTCATGGCCTATGAAGTCACGCGCGACATGCCCACGCACCTGATCGAGATCGACACGCCCCTGGAGCGGATGAGATCACCGGTCATCGATGGCAAGAAGACGGTGTTCGTGGTGATCATGCGTGCCGGAGCGGGACTGCTCGAGGGCATGCTCGATGTGGTGCCCGGCGCCCGTGTGGGGCATGTGGGCCTGTACCGCAACCCCGACACGCTGCAGGCCGTGGAGTACTACTTCAAGATGCCCGCTGGCATGCCCGAGCGCGATGCCATCGTGCTCGATCCCATGCTGGCCACGGGCCACTCGGCCGTGGCCGCCGTCACGCGCCTGAAGGCCACGAAGCCGAAGTCCATCCGTTTCGTGTGCCTGCTGGCGGCACCCGAGGGCCTGCGCACCTTCCGTGAAGCCCACCCCGATGTGCCGGTGTTCACCGCCGCGATCGACCGTCAGCTCAATGAGCACGGCTACATCCTCCCGGGCCTGGGCGATGCGGGCGATCGGATTTACGGAACGAAGTAGCGCTCAGGCCGGCGGCATCAGCAACTCGTGCACCAGGGGCGGGGTAGCCACCGCGGCACCGGCTTCAGCCCATTCGAACGCCGCGGCCACCTCACGCGCGGCCTGCTGTGCGGCCTCCTTTGAAGCCGCATGCACCACGGCCAGGGGCCGCTGGGGCGAGAACTCCTCGCCCACGCCCAGCACCTCGGTCAAACCCACACAGGGGTCGATCACATCGCCGGGTCGGCTGCGCCCACCGCCGATGCGCAGGAGTGCCAAACCCAATGCGCGCACATCGATGGCCCTGACGCGCCCCCGAGCAACCGATGCAGGCCACACGCCCTGCGAGCAAGGTGCCGCGGCCAGGCCGGCCTGGCGCAGCACGTCCTTGGGCCCACCCTGCAGCGCCACCATGCGCGCGAGGCGCTCGGCCGCCTCGCCTGCGTCCAGTGCGCGCTGCGCAGCCTCGCAGGCGGCCGGCAGGTTGGGCTGCAGCCCCCCCATCACCAGCAGGTGCGCCGCCTGAAGCACGCACAGTTCGCGCAGACGCGGGTCAGATGCCGAACCGGTGAGCAAATCGATGGCCTCGCGCACCTCCACCGCATGCCCGGCCGAATGCCCCAACACCTGCCCCATGTCGGTGAGCATCGCGCGGATGGGCAGTCCCGCTGCCGTGGCCACCTCCACCAGGCTGTGCGCCAGCGCGCGCGCGCGAGGCAGTTCCGGCATCACCGCCCCACTGCCCACCTTCACGTCCATCACCAGGGCCTGCAGGCCTGCGGCCAACTTCTTGCTGAGAATGCTGGCGGTGATCAGGTCCAGGGATTCAACCGTGGCCGTCACGTCGCGAATGGCGTACAGCCGCCGATCGGCCGGGGCCAAGTCGGTACCGGCGCCGATGATGGCGCAGCCGGCCTCGCGCAGGGTTCGGTGCAGCTCAGGCTCGGTCAATTGAACGCGGAACCCCGGCAAGGCCTCGAGCTTGTCCAAGGTGCCGCCGGTGTGGCCCAGGCCACGGCCGGAGATCATCGGCACCACCCCACCGCAAGCGGCCACCAGCGGCGCCAGGATCAGACTGACCTTGTCACCCACACCGCCAGTGGAGTGCTTGTCCAGGATGGGGCCCTGCAAACCCGCTACGCCGCGCCAATCGAGGACCCGACCCGAGTGCGCCATGGCCAGCGTCAGCTCACGGCGTTCACCGGCCTGCATGCCGCGGATCGCCACCGCCATGGCCCAAGCCGCCACCTGGCTGTCGCTCCACGACCCGTCGGTGACACCCTGCACCACGGCCTGCACGTCTTCAGGCGAATGCGCGAGCCCCTCCCGCTTGTCGCGGATGATTTCAGCGGGCAGGCGGTTCACGCTCAATACGAAGCCCCCGCGGCCGATGCCGATGCCTGCCCACCCAGGACGGACACCACATCATCCAGCAGACCGCTGGCGCCGATGCGAAAGCGCGCCGGCACACAAGCCTGTACACCCAGAATCTCGCGCACCAGCCCGATGTAGACCGCCGCATCGCGCACGGTTCTCACGCCGCCCGAGGCCTTGAAGCCCACGCGCGCACCTCGCGGATGCGAAGCGATGCACTCCAGCATCACGCGGGCGGCCTGTGGCGTGGCCCCCACCGCGGTCTTGCCGGTACTGGTCTTGAGGAAGTCGACCCCTTCGTTCAATCCGATCAGGCAAGCCTGACGAATCAGCGCAGGGTCCTGCAGTGAGCCTGACTCGATGATCAGCTTGAGCGCCGCACCACGGCAGGCCTGGCGCACCGCACGGACTGTGGCAGCCGCGGCTCGGCCGGCATGCGTATCGCCCGTGCGCAGCGCCTGCCAATCCAGCACCATGTCCACCTCGTGGCCGCCGTCAGCCACGATGCCGCGCACCTGCGCCAAGACCGCTGGCAGCGGTTCTTGCCCCGAGGGGAAATTCGCCACCGCAGCAACCCGGGGGGCACGAGCGCCATGCAAGGCCTGCAGCGAACCCCGAACCTGCGCCACGAAGCGCGGCCACACACACAGCGCGCCCGGCGCACCGAAGCGGCCACGGCTGCGCGCCACCAAGTCGGCCACGGTCAGCGCCGTGTCGGCCTCACCCAGGCTCGTGAGGTCCATGCAGGCCAAAGCGATGCGCGCCATGTCGGCACCTGAAGCGCCGATTGCAGCGCGTGCGCCCGAGTCGTCTTCAACCCCGCTCACTTGGCCTCCCCCTGCAACTGCCGCCACAGGAAGGTGTACTCCATGGCCTGCATCTTCGCCCTTTGTCCGTTGTCGGCGGCCCCGCTGTGCCCGCCCTCGATGTTTTCCCAATACAGCACCGGTTGTCCGCGTTCGCTCAAACGCGCGGCCATCTTTCGGGCATGGCCTGGGTGCACTCGGTCATCCCGAGTGGAGGTCACCAGCAGCACCGGCGGCAGCTTGCGGGCGCCCTCACCCGATGCGGGCGGCACCTGGTGATAGGGGCTGTAGCGGGAAATGAAGGCCCAGTCCTCTTCCCTATCAGGGTTGCCGTACTCGGCCATCCAACTGGCCCCGGCCAACAAACGGTGGTAGCGCCGCATGTCCAGCAGCGGCACCTGACACACCACCGCACCGAACAGGTCGGGGCGTTGCGTCATCACCGCGCCCACCAACAGGCCACCATTGCTGCCACCGCGGATGCCCAGTTGCGCCGGCGTGGTCACGCCAGTCTTGATCAGGTCCTCGGCCACCGCGATGAAGTCGTCGTAGCTGCGTTGCTTGTTCTCGCGAATCGCCGAGGTGTGCCAGGCCGGACCGTATTCGCCGCCACCGCGGATATTGGCCAAGACATACACGCCGCCCCTGGCCAGCCAGGCCCGACCGATGCCGCCCGAATACGCGCTGCGCATCGAGATGTCGAATCCGCCGTATCCGTACAGCAGCGTGGGCTTGGGCCCAGAGGCACGCGGACCCGTGGGTATCACGATGAAGTACGGAATCCTCGTGCCATCCTTGGACACCGCAAACCGTTGATCCAGGCGCAGGCCGTTGGTGGAGAACTGGGCCTGACGGCCCTTGAGGTTCTCGATGCCTGAGCGGTCGGCACGCGCCAGCAGCAGGCTCTCGGGTGTGAGCAGGTCGGTGTAGCTCACCAGCAGGCCCTCGGCCCACTCGTCATCGGCCACCGTGGCATCGTGCAGCGAGGCCACCGACAAGGTGCCCGTATTCGGCACCGGAATCGTGCGAAGGCTCCAGGCAGCGCCCTCGGGCCGGCGAACTTCCAAACGGCCCGTCACGTCCTGCATCACGTTCAAGACCACCGAGGTGGCGGTGGTGGTGTAGCCCGCCAACGAGCGCTGCGCAGTGGGTGTGAACAAGGCCACCGGCTCTGCCTTACCCTCCATCAGCGCTGAAGCCGACATCACCAGCAGCGAGCCTGCGGGCCACACCCGTTCGCCCTGTTTCCAGTCGGACCTCAGCCGCATCAGCGCGCGTTCCTTCCAGAACGCCACTTGCGCGTCTTGCGGCTTGGGCACCTGCTTCAGCCCCGCACCGTCCAGCACGAACATCTCATGGCGGTAGAAGTCGATACCGCGCATGACAAAGGAGCGCTCGAAGCCCGGCGTGCGGTCACTTGATGCAGACGCCCACACATCGCGCTGTTGACCCTCGAACACCACACGTGCCTGCGACAGCGGCGTGCCCCGCTTCCACAGGCGCACGGCACGCGGGTAACCCGAGTCGGTCACCGGATCACCGGCCGCGGCTGTGCCCACCAACAGCGTGTCGGCGTCCACCCAAGTCCAGCGGTTCTTCGACAAGGGCAGCGCGAAGCCATCCTTCACGAAGTCACGTGTGCTCAGGTCGAACTCGCGCACCACATTGGCGTCCGTGCCGCCGGGCGACAGCGCCACCAGGCACCGGTTGGAAGACGCCGACAGGCAGCTGCTGCCCTGCCACACCCAACTCTGGCCCTCGGCCTTGCCCAGGGCGTCCACGTCCAGCAACAGCTCCCACTTCGGCTCGGCTTTGCGGTACTCGGCCATGGTGGTGCGGCGCCAAATGCCGCGCGGATGCTTGGCGTCCTGCCAGAAGTTGTAGAGCCAGGCACCGCGTCGGCTCACGCCTGGAATGCGGTCGCTGGCGTCCAGCACCTCACGCAACTCGCGCCGCAGGGCTTCGAAGCGCGGGTCGGCCTGCAGCACCGCTTCAGACTGCGCGTTGCGTTGTCGCACCCAGTTCAGTGAGGCCTCGCCGAACACGTCCTCCAAGCCGATGTGCGGGTCGTGGGGTTCAGGGGCCATGCGGATCGCGGCTGGGTTTGGGGCGGGGATGGTGTTGGCCATGGCACTCGAGAAGAAAAGGCCGGACACGCACAGCAGCAGGGCTGGGGCCAGGGCCATCGGCCGAAAGGGTACAGGAAGCATCGGGCGTCCCTAGTCAACGATGGAGTGGAGTACGGCGCGCAAGACCTGCGCGGCGCGCTGCTCATGGGCGGCGGCGGCCTTCAGGGTCTGCTCATGGCTCAGCCGCTCGGCGGCCAATCCCGCGGCCATGTTCGTCATCAACGAAATCGCCAAGACGCGCAGCCCTGCATGTCGAGCGGCAATCGTCTCGGGCACCGTGCTCATACCCACCGCGTCGGCGCCCAGGCGCTGCAGCATGCGAATCTCGGCCGGCGTCTCGAACTGTGGGCCCATCATCCACGCGTACACGCCTTCTTGCAGCTGGGCGCCGACCGCGCGAGCGGCCTGCACCGCACGGCGGCGCAAGTCAGCGTCGTAGGCAGCGCCCATGTCGACGAAGCGGTCGCTGCCCACCACGCCCTGCAAGGGTGATCGCTGCACCAGGTTCAGGTGGTCGCTCAAGGCCATGAGGCTGCCGGCCGGCCATTCGGCGTGAAGGCTGCCGGCTGCATTGGTCACCACGATCGCGGGGCAGCCCACCGCCGCCACGGTCTGCACCGCGCCCCGCATAGCCGTGGCGTCACCCGTCTCATAGGCGTGCTGGCGGCCCATCAACAGCATCACCTCAACCGCAGCACCCGATGCGCCAAGAGCTGCGTCGGCCGGCAACCGGGCCAGCCGCACGCAGGCCGAATGGCCCGCAATGCCCAGCGGGGGAAAGGCCGGCAAGTCGGCATAGGGCACATCCACAGCGTCCATCAGGCCCTGCACCATGCCGCCCCATCCCGAGCCCAGCACCACGGCCACCTTCGGGCGCCGCGCCCCCCAGGCCTCGAGTAGCACCTGAGCGCTGCGCTCCACGACCGACGGGCTCATCGCTTGCGCCCCTGCATCAGATGGTCGGGCCCGAAGCTGTGCGGCAACAAGGCGCCCAGGGTGGTGCGCAGTCGCACCTCGCGCCCATCAGCCACGATCACGGGCAAGTCCTGGCCGGCGAACTCCCGCAACTTCTGGCGGCACCCCCCGCAAGGCGTCACGGCCTGGGGCCCCTCGCCCACCACCACGGCCGCGGTGATGCGCGTGCCGCCGGCCACCACCAGGTGGGCCAAAGCAGCCGCTTCGGCACACAAACCCTGCGGATAGGCTGCGTTCTCGATGTTCGCGCCGGCATGCACGCGGCCGTGCTCGTCCAGCAGCGCCGCCCCAACCGCGAACCGCGAATAGGGCGCATGCGCACGCAGGCGGGCATCCCGCGCCACTTGCACCAGGTGGCGTTCCTGTTCCTCGCTCAGCCCATCCTGCTTCGGCATCAGCGTTCCTTCAGATAAGGCACGCCCAGCGCCGCCGGCGCCCGTGCACGTCCGATGAATCCGGCCAACAGCACCACCGTCATCAGGTAGGGCAGTGCTTGTATGGCCTGCACCGGCACGGTACCACCGCCCAGCGCCTCGGGCCAGGGCGCGCCCTGCAGCCGAATCGCCAGGGCATCCAGGAAGCCAAACAGCAGGCAAGCGGCCATGGCCCCCACGGGGTGCCACTTGCCGAAGATCAAGGCCGCCAGCGCCATGTAACCCCGCCCAGCGGTCATGTGCGCAATGAAGTTGGCGTTCTGCGCCAGCACCAGGTAGGTGCCCGCCAAGCCCGCCAGCACGCCGTTGATGGCCAGCGCACGGTAGCGCAGCCCCTGCACCGACACGCCGGCCGCGTCCACCATGAGCGGGTTTTCGCCCACAGCCCGAAGACGAAGGCCCAAGCGCGTGTGGAACAGCAAGCCCCACACCAAGGCCACGCACAGCAGCGCCAGGTACACCAAGGCGTTGTGTCCCATGAGCCCCAAGCCCAAGATGGGCCCCACCAGGGGAAGCGCCTGCACCGCCTGCGCCGCCTCGGTGAACCAACCCGTCAGGCGCGCGCCCTCACCGACCTGCGGTGTTTGCCCGCCCATACCGAACCAGGCCCCGCCCAGCACCACCGTCAGGCCCGCCGCGGTCATGGTCAAGGCCATGCCCATCACCACCTGGTCGCCACGGTGGGTCACGCAGCCCCAGCCCTGCACCATGGACATCGACACGCCCAAGACCAAGGCGACCATCATGGCCGGCACCCACGATCCGGTGGCCGCGGCCACACTGGCCGCGGCAAAGGCCGACAGCAGCATCTTGCCCTCCAGGCCCAGGTCCACCACCCCCGACCGCTCAGCCAGACATCCCGCCAAGGCGCACAGGATCAGCGGGGTTGCACCGCGCAGCGTCGACCCCAGCAGCGTCCCCACCAGGATGCCGAAATCCTGCAGCATCTCCATCAGCGGCCACCTCCGGCATCACCATCGGCTGCACCCAGGGACGGACGGCCCGCCAAGCGTCGATGCCAGCGCGCCAAGGGCCCGACCAGCACCGTCGACAAGGCACCCGCGAACAACACGATCAGGCCCTGCAGCGTGAACACCATGTCACGGCTGAAGCCCGGCACCTCGAATGCCAGCTCCGACCCCCCCTGATAAAGCGTGCCGAACAGCAGCGCAGCCAAGGCAATGCCCACCGGGTGGTTGCGCCCGATGAGCGACACCGCAATGCCCGCAAAGCCTGCGCCCGCCACGAAGTCCGGCAGGAGCCGCTGGTGCACCCCCGCAATCTCGTTCACGCCCACCAGGCCCGCCATCGCACCCGACACCACCATGGCCAGCATCACCTGCCGACGCGGATCCACACCCGCATAAAGGGCTGCGGCCGGCGCGTGTCCACTGGCGCGCAACTCGTAGCCGCTGCGGCTCTTCCACAACAGCCACCAGGTGGCCACCAGCGCCAGGATCGCCAACACCGCGGTCATGTTCAGCGGGGTCGCCGGCCAGTCCACGCCCAGGGCCTGCAAGAACTCATGCACACCCGGCATGCGCGCGGCCGGCTCGAAGGCGCGGCTCTGCAGATCCATCGTGCCAGGTTCCTTGAGCACCTCGACCAACAGATAGCCCATGAGGGCCGCCGCCAGGAAGTTGAACATGATGGTCGTGATCACCACGTGGCTGCCGCGCCAAGCCTGGAGGGCACCCGGCACCGCCGCCCAAGCCGCGCCCAAGAGCATCGCGCCCAGCACCATGGCTGGCACCAACAAGGCCGCAGGCAAGCCCGGCGCATGGTGCAAGGCTGCCAGGGCCACCAGACCCGTGCCCAAGCCCCCCATGGCCGCCTGCCCTTCGCCGCCGATGTTGAACAGGCCCGCATGAAAGGCCACCGCCACCGCCAAGCCGGTGAACACGAAGGTGGTGCTGTAGTAAAGCGTGTAGCTGATGCCCGAGGCGCTGCCCCATGCGCCCTTGACCAACAACCCGATCACCTGCAGGGGCTCCAGGCCGATGGCCCACACCACCACGCTGGCACCCACCAGGGCCATGGCCAGGTTCAGGGCAGGCAACAAGCCCAGGTCCATCCATCGCGGAAGCGTGTGGTTCATCAGCGTGGCCTCAGGGGTTCAGTGGTCCGCGCCGCCCATGAGTCGGCCCAGGGCCGCCTCATGACAGTCTTCGATGGGCAGCTCGCCGGCCACCAGCCCCGCATTCATCACCACCACGCGGTCGGAAATCGCCAGGATCTCATCGAGTTCCGAGGACACCACCAGCACCGCGCCGCCCGCATCGCGGTGGGCGCGCAGCCGGGCATGGATGAATTCGATGGCGCCGATGTCCACGCCGCGGGTGGGCTGGCCGACCAGCAGCACCGCTGGCTCGGCCTGCGCCTCGCGCGCCAGCACCAGTTTCTGTTGGTTGCCGCCCGAGAACTTCGACGAGCGAAGGTCCGGGTTGCGTGGCCGCACATCGTAGGCCTCCATCATCTGCACCGTGGCCTCGCGCATCGCGCGACGCCGCATCCAGGCCCACACACCATAGCGGCGCCAACGCTGGTGGCCCAGGGCCGCCGACTCCCACGCGGCAAACGGCAGCACCAAGGCCCGGTGCAGCCTGTCCTCGGGCACATGGGCCACGCGCAAATCGCGCGCTCGCCCTGGGTTCAACCAAGCCGCCGGCGTAAAGGTCTGCGTGCCGATGGTCAGCACGCCCTCCTGCGGCACCTTCAAGCCCGACAGCACTTCCAGCAGTTCCGTCTGCCCGTTGCCCGACACGCCGGCCACGCCCACGATCTCCCCGGGATGAAGGCTCAGGCTCACGCGGTCCAGGCGCGGCACGCCCATGTCGTCACGCCAGCGCAGGCCCTCGGCCTGCAGCAGCGGCGGCGCAGCATGCCCCGGCGGCTTGGCCGGCGCGGCGGCGCGCGCACCGGTGCTCACTCGCCGCCCCACCATGGCCTGCGCCAGGTCGTCCACACTCGTCTGCGAGATCTCACGCTCCAGCACCACCTGTCCGGCACGCATCACCGTCACACGGTCGCAAAGGGCCATGATCTCCTTGAGCTTGTGGGTGATCAGCAGCAAGGTGGTGCCACGGTCGCGAAGGCGTCTGAGCGCCGCGAACAGGGCCCCCGTCTCGTCGGGCGTCAGCACCGCCGTGGGCTCATCCAGGATCAGGACGCGTGCGCCCCGCACCAGGGCCTTGAGGATCTCCAGGCGTTGACGTTCGCCCACGGGCAGGTCTTCGACCACGGCATCCAAGCGCACGCGAAGGCCTGTCTCGTGCATCAGCGCGTCCAAGCGACGCACCAGCGCTTGGCGCGCGGCACCCAGCCGCCAGTCGGGTTCGGCGCCCAGCAGCACGTTGTCCAGCGCGGTCATGGTGTCGACCAGCATGAAGTGCTGGTGCACCATGCCCACACCCGCGGCCATCGCTTCACGCGAGTCGCGGATGCGCACCTCGCGACCGCCCACTTCGATGGTGCCCTCATCGGCTTGATAGAAGCCGTAAAGGATGGACATCAAGGTGCTCTTGCCCGCCCCGTTCTCGCCCACGATGCCATGCACCGTGCCGGCCTGCACGCTCAAGTCGACTGCCCGGTTGGCGTGAACGGCACCAAATCGCTTGTGGATGCCGCTCATCCGAACGGCCAGGGGACCGCCCACCGCCATCACTTGCAGGCGTTGCCCGCCATGTAGTCGATGACCTTGATCTTGCCGGCGATGATGTCGGCTTTGGCTGCATCTACCCGTTTCTTCATTTCCGGGGTGATCAGCTTGGCGTTGTGCTCATCCAGCGCGTAGTCCACGGCGTTGTCGGCCAGGCCCAGAACCGTCAGGCCAGGCGTGACGCCCTTCATGGCACGCGCCACGGCCACGTCGACCCGCTTGACCATCGAGGTCAGCATGGTGCCGGGCTGGATGTGGTTCTGGTTGCTGTCCACGCCGATGGCATACCGGCCGCTGTCCTTGGCCGCCTGGTACACGCCGATGCCGGTGCCACCGGCCGCCGCAAACACCACATCCACGCCCTTGGCGAACTGCGCCTTGGCCAACTCGCTGCCGCGCGTGGGGTCGTTCCAAGCGGCAGGGGTCGTACCCGTCATGTTCTTGGTCACCTCAGCCTTCGGGTTGGCAAATCGCGCACCCTGCTCGTAGCCACAGGCGAACTTGCGGATCAGTGGAATGTCCATCCCGCCGATGAAACCCACCTTGCCCGTCTTGCTGGCCATCGCCGCGAGCATGCCCACGAGAAAGCTGCCCTCGTGCTCCTTGAAGAGGATGGATTGCACATTGGGCAATGTCACGACCGAATCGATCAACGCAAACTGCAGCTTGGGATAGGCCTTGGCCACCTTTTCCATCGGCGTGCCCTGGGAAAAACCCACGCCCACGATCGGGCTGGCGCCGCGCTCGGCCATGCGCCGTATGGCCTGCTCACGCTGGGCCGGATTGCTGATCTCGAATTCCAGGTAGGTCTGGCCGGTTTCCTTCTTCCAGGCCTCGGCGCCGCGGAAGGCCGCTTCATTGAAGGACTTGTCGAACTTGCCGCCCATGTCGAAGATGACGGCCGGCGCCGCGAGCACGGCCGCAGTACCCGTCACTGCCAGGGTCGCAACGAAGGCCCGAGCAGCCCATCGCCGCGCGCCATGGCGCACGCCCTCAGCCTTGGACATCAGTTTCTGGATCTTCAAGCCCGACATGCCTCACCTGTGCGCGCAACGGTAAACGGACAAGGATAACAAGCTGCGAGCCCAATCCCGCGAAACCGGGTTTAGCATCCAGGGCATGTCCAGCCTCCCATTCGACACGGCGCACACCCTGGCGACCATGCCCAAGGTGCTGCTGCACGACCACCTGGATGGCAGCCTGCGTGTCAGCACCCTCATCGAACTGTGCCGCCGTCGCCACATTCCCCTGCCCAGCCAGGACGCCACCGAGCTGGCCGCCTGGTTTCGCCGCAACGCAATGGCCGGCAGCCTCGAGCGGTATCTGGAGGGATTTGCACTGACCGTGGCGGCCATGGGGGATGTGCAGGCCCTCGAGCAGGTCGCCTTCGAAGCAGCCGAAGACGCGCGGGCCGAGGGTTGCGTCTTGGCCGAGTTCCGCATGGCCCCGCTGCTGTTGCAGGCGCACGGCGTGGCCCCCGATGATGCGGTGGCGGCGATGATTGCCGGACTGTCGCGAAGCACACTGCCCTGCGGCCTCATCGTGTGCGGGATGCGGCACGAAGCGCCTGAACGCGTGGCCCAGGCCGCCGATCTGGCCCTGCGCCACCGGGCCGGCCCCGAACGCACCGTCGGGGTGATCGGCTTCGACTTGGCCGGCCCCGAGCGGGGTTGGCCAGCCACGCGGCACGAAGCCGCCCTGCGCCGCGTGCGCGAGGCCGGACTGCCCCTCACCCTGCATGCCGGCGAAGCCGACGAAGGCCACCGCGTGCTCCAAGCCGTGGCCCTGGGCGCACGGCGTATCGGACACGGCGTGCGTCTGTCCGACCTGCTCGACACACCCGAAGGTGACCAGGCGGTGCACGCGCTGCGGACCCAGCACGTGCACCTGGAAATCTGCCCCACCAGCAATGTGCAGACGGGCGCGGCAGCCTCCATTGCCGCGCACCCCATCCGGGCCTTGTGGGACCACGGCGTGTCGCTTTCATTCCAGACCGACAACCACCTCATCTCCTGCACCAACCTCAACCTCGAGGGGCAGGCCCTGGTCGACGAAGCCGGTTTCTCGCTGAGCGACCTGCTGACCATGCAGAAGATGGCCCTGGACGCCAGTTTCATGACCCGCCAGGTGATCGAACACGCGGGTCGCAGGCTGCAAGAATGGGCCTGTTCGCAAGGCCTTCAGCCGGCCACCCATTGAAGTGAAGCGCTGCGGGCTGTGTGCCCGCACAAGACCCACCACCCGACATGCACACCACCACCCGCCTCAAGTCGCTGAGCGCCACTGTGCTGGCCACCGCCGCTGTCCTGTTGGCCGCCGGCTGCGCGCAGCCCCCGCGCGTCGGTCAGGCCGACACCGTCCGCGTTCGTGTGATCGCCTTCAATGACCTGCATGGTCACCTGGAAAGCGGCAACCTGACCGTGGCGGTGGCCGACCCCGCCAAACCCGGCAGTACGCTTCGCGTGTCGGTGGGCGGCGCTGACGCCATGGCCGGTCTGGTGCGCAGCCTGCGCGGCGGCGCCCCGCACAGTCTGGTGGTCAGCAGCGGCGACCTCATTGGCGCCACACCGCTGGTGTCGGCCCTGTTTCGCCACGAGTCCACCATCGAGGCCGCCAACCTCATGGGCGTGAGCGTGGCCACCGCCGGCAACCACGAATTCGATGCCGGCACCCACGAGCTGCTGCGACTTCTGAACGGCGGTTGCGCCGAGCAAAAGGCCGACGACCCGGTACGCTCCTGCGCCCTGGGCACCTACCGCGGCGCTCGGTTTCCCATGGTCTCGGCCAACGTACGCCGCACCAGTGGCGGCACCCTGCTGCCCCCGGCCTGGGTCATGCAGGCCGGGCCGGTGAAGGTCGGCGTCATCGGTGCTGTCACCCGGGTAACACCCCAACTCGTCGTTCCCTCCGGCGTGGAAGGCCTGCGGTTCACCGATGAAGCCGAGGCCATCAACGAGGCGGCGCAGGCCCTGCAGGCGCAGGGCGTGCAGGCACTGGTGGTCACGCTGCACGAGGGGGCCGAGATCGGCGCGCCGGGCAAGCCGGCCGACTGGAACGACACCGCCTGTCCCGGGCTTCGCGGCGAGGCAGTGGACATCATCAGGCGAATCACCCCCGCCGTGGACCTGGTCCTCACGGCCCACACCCACCAGGGCTATAACTGCGTGATCGACGGCCGCCCCGTGATGCAGGCCGTGGCCTATGGGCGCGGCCTCTCGGTGGCCGACCTGCACATCAACCCGCGCACCGGTGACGTGGACCGCGGCAAGACGATCGCCCGCAACCTACCCGTGCTAAATGCGCGCACCGAGGCCGCGCACCGTGAGGCCCTCCTCCAATCGGAACCCCCCGCCTTCAGCGCGGCGCTGAAGGCCGCACAGCCCGATGCCGAGGTGGGTGCCCTCGTCCAGCGCTTCGCCCAGGCGGCCGCCCCCCAGGCGCAGCGGGTGGTGGGCCGGATTGCGCGCACGCTCGACCGGCGCGGAACCGGCGATTCACCCGCCGGGCGGCTGGTGGCGCAGGCCCAGTGGGAGGCCACCCGCAGCCCGGCCAAAGGCGGCGCCCAGTTCGCCTTGATGAACCCGGGCGGCATCCGCACCGACCTCGTCTGCCGCGGTACCCCCCCCTGCGATGTCACCTACGGGGACCTCTTCAGCATGCAGCCCTTCGGCAACAGTCTGGTGGTGATGAGCCTGACCGGCGCCGAAATCCGTCAGTTGCTGGAGCAGCAGCAACGCAGCGGGCCGGACTGGCCGCTGATGTCGCCGTCCGAGGGCCTGAACTACCGGTGGTCTCGCAAGGCCCCCGTGGGCCAACGCGCACAGGACATCCGTGTCCAGGGCCAGCCCCTGGACGAGTCGGCCACCTACCGCGTCACGGTCAACAGCTTCATGGCCGAGGGTGGCGATGGCTACACCGTGCTGCAGCGAGGGCGCCAACGCCTGGGCGGGGCCCAGGACCTGGATGCCATGCTGGCCCATCTGCGCCAGGGCGTGGCCGATGGCGGGTCGCCCCGCATCACGGTCACGGACTGAAACCGCGGGGTGTTGTGCGGTTGTCACAATCCGGTCATGCTCCGGGGAGAAGATGTTGCGCGACGATGCGGTTCACCGCGATAGTCTGCCCGGTAACCCTACCCGCGGTGTTGTCAGCCGCGCGTGACGACCTGAATTCCCACCCCCGCTTGGGCGCCCTGGCGGCCAGCTGCCGTCGGCGTCTGTTTTTCCCTTTGGAGATCCCTCAATGAATTCCCTGCGCTTCACCGGATTCACCCGCAGCGCGATCGGCTTGGCCATTGCCGCCGTCGTCGCACCTGCCATGGCCCAAAACACCACCGCCAGCGTAACCGGCCGTGTGGTGGGTGCCGACGGCAAGCCGGTGGCTGGCGCCGCCGTCACCGTGCTGCACGTGGAATCCCGCACCGCCAGCAACCTGACCACCGATGCCGACGGCCGCTACACCGCCCGCGGCCTGCGCGTGGGCGGTCCCTACACCGTCACCGTCACCAAGGGCAACCTCAGCGAGAAGCGCGACAACGTGTTCCTGACCTTGGCCGAGACCGCCAGCCTGGATATCGCCATGCTGGGCAGCGCCGCCAGCGTGACCGTGACGGGCCGTGGCGCCTCGGACAAGTTCGAGAGTTCCAACATGGGCGCCGGCACGAACATCAGCAGCCGCGACCTGGCTGCCCAAGCGTCCATCCAGCGCAGCCTGCAGGACTACGCCCGCTTCGACCCCCGTCTGGCCCAGACCGACAAGGAGCGCGGTGAGATCTCCGCCGCCGGCCAGAACACCCGCTTCAACTCCATCACCATTGACGGCGTCACGACCAACGACACCTTCGGTCTGGAGTCCAACAACCTGCCCACGATCAAGCAGCCGATCTCCATCGAGGCGATCCAAAGCGTGCAGGTCAACATCTCCAACTACGATGTCACCCAGAAGGGCTACACCGGCGCCAACATCAACGCCGTCACCAAGAGCGGCTCCAACCAAGTCAGCGGCAGCGTCTACTACGTCACCCGTGACGACCGCCTGGTGGGCCAGCGCTACAACGCCGCAGCCAACACCTATTTCGACGCGCCGAAGTTCACCGAGAACACCAAGGGCTTCACCCTGGGCGGCCCGATCGTTCAGGACAAGCTGTTCTTCTTCGTCAACCACGAAACGCTGACCAGTTCGCGCACGCGCCCGGACTTCGCGCCCATCGGCGGCGCGGGCACCATCGTGGGCATCCGCCAGTCCACGATCGACCAGGCCATCGCCATCGGCCGCGACACCTACAAGGTGGACGTGGGCACCTCGGCGGTGCCCGAAGGTGTGGCCGTGAACGTCAAGGACAGCCTGCTCAAGCTCGACTGGAACATCAGCGACCAGCACCGGGCCAATGTGCGATTCACCCGAACTGAACAGACCGAGCCCTTCCTGGTGGGCTTCAATTCCACGGGTCTGTCCCTGAGCTCCTACTGGTACAACCAGGAGAAGTCGCTCAAGAGCGTGGTCGGCCAGGTCTTCTCTGACTGGACCGACAACTTCAGCACCGAGTTCAAGATCTCCAAGCGCGACTACGACAGCGTGCCGACCCCGGTCAACGGTGTGCGCCTGCCCCAGATCTCCCTGAACTTCGCCGGCGCCTTGCCCAGCGATGCTCCGGCGGGCACCAGTGCCAACACCCGCAGCCTGCTGATGGGTACCGAGCGCAGCCGCCACTTCAACGTCCTGCGCACCAACACCTTGGACACCTACCTGGGCGGCAACTACCGTCTGGGCCAGCATGAGCTGAAGTTCGGTCTGGACCGCGCCGACAACGACGTCTACAACGCCTTCCTGCAGGACACCAACGGCCGCTACACCTTCCAGTGCGAAAACAGCAGCGCCACCCTGTCCTACAGCTTTGGCAGCATCAACTGCGCGACCGCCTCGGCTGACCAGGTCGCCTCGGCCGTGCTGGAAAACTTCCGCCTGGGCCGTCCCTCGCAGTATTTCGTGCAGGTGCCGCAACCCGGCCGTGTGCTCAATGACGCCGTGGCCATCTGGAGCTACTCCAACACCGGCCTGTTCCTGCAGGACACCTTCAAGCCCAGCAAGAACCTGAGCATGGTGGCCGGCCTGCGCCTGGACCGCCTGAGCATGCCCAACTCACCGCTGGCCAACCCGGCGGCCGCTGCCGCCCCGGTGGCCGGCAACCCCGCCACCAACACCCGCGCCAGCGGCGGCTTCGGCTTGGACAACACACGCACCCTGGATGGCGCCACGCTGTTCCAGCCGCGCGTGGGCTTCAACTGGAACCTGGGCACGGCTGACACCCGTCGCCAGCTGCGCGGCGGCTTCGGCCTGTTCCAGGGCGCGGCGGCCAATGTGTGGTTGTCCAACCCCTACTCCAACACCGGTCGCGCTGCGGTCACCTACCAGTGCACCACCTATGCGGCTTGCGTGACAGCCAATGCCCGATTCAGTGCGAACCCGGATGCACAGCCCGCCCTCAGCGGCACCATCCCGGCCGCCAACGTCGACTTCCTCGACCCGAGCCTCAAGCAGCCTTCGGTGTGGAAGTTCAACCTGGCCTACGACACCGAGCTGCCCAACCTGCCCCTGATCGGCCGCACCACGGCCGGCGTGGAGCTGCTGGGCACCCGCGTGAAGGACGGCATCTTCTACGAGCACCTGAACCTGGGCGCGCCCACGCGGACCGGCCTGGACGGCCGCCAGCTGTTCTACACGGCATCGGGCTACAACGCCAACTGCTGGACCGCCACCGGCGGCACCCTCAGCGGCACCGGCTGTGCTGACCTGCGCAACAGGGCACTGAGCAACCCGGCCTTCAACAACGTGCTGGTGGCCAAGGGCACCGATCAGGGCGGCGGCAACGCGGTCACCCTGTCGCTGAGCAAGGTCATCCCCGGCGGCGCCAGCTGGTCCATGGGCTACACCCGTACCGCCGCCACCGAGGTCAGCCCCCTCACCTCGTCGGTGGCCAACTCCAACTGGCTGAACCGCAACATCTTCAACCCCAACGAGCAGGTGCTGCAGAACTCGAACTACCTGATCCGCGACCGCTTCAACGCCGCCTTCAGCCTGTCGCGCGCCTTCATCCCCAAGGCACCCACCACGATTGGTGTGTTCTTTGAAGGCCGCCGCGGCAAGCCCTACAGCTGGACCTACATCAACGACCTCAACGGCGACGGTGTGTTCGGCAATGACCTGATGTACATCCCCAGGGCCCCCGGTTCGGGTGAGGTGGTGTTCCGCGGCGGTGCGGCCGAAGAGACCCGCTTCTGGGAGATCGTCGAAGCCAATCCGGCTCTGCGCAGCGCCAAGGGCGGCGTGGTTGGCCGCAACAACGAGTTCGCTCCCTGGGTGAACAGCTTCGACGTGCGCCTGAGCCAGCAACTGCCGGGCTTCGGCAGCAAGCAGCGCGCCACGATCACGCTGGACATCCTGAACTTCGGCAACCTGCTCAACAAGAACTGGGGCCGCATCAACGAGATCGCCTTCCCCTCCAACCGCAGCTTCGTGAACTACGCTGGCCTGGATGCACAAGGCCGCTACGTGTACAGCCTGGGCAGCACCGAAGCCCTGGTCACGCGCCAAGCGTCCGGCGAGTCGCAGTGGGCCGCGCAGCTCACGATGCGCTACCAGTTCTGATCCCCGCCCTTCGAAGGCCGCCGCCTGAACCCAGACGGCAGTCTTCGACAGTCGCAGAATCGGAATTCTCCACACAGCCCGTCCGGTGGCCCCACCGGGCGGGCTTTTTTGTCAGCCCCGCATCAGCCGCAGGGCTGCACGGGCCTTAAACTTTCGGGTATGAAACTCATCGGTTCCCTGGCCAGCCCGTATGTGCGCAAGGTGCGCGTGGTGATGGCCGAAAAGAAGCTGGACTTCCAACTGGTCCTGGAAGACGTGTGGAACAGCGACGCCATCCTGCAGAGCAACCCCTTGGGCAAGGTGCCCTGCCTGATCATGGAAGGCGGTGAAGCCGTCTTCGATTCGCGTGTCATCGTCGAATACCTCGACACGCTGAGCCCCGTGGGCAAGCTCATCCCGTCCACCGGCCGTGAGCGTGCCGAGGTGCGCACCTGGGAAGCCCTGGCCGACGGCGTGCTGGATGCCCTGATCGCCATCCGCCTGGAAAACACCTGGGCCGGCCGTGCGCCAGAGCAACGCAGTGCCGCCTGGTGCGAACGCCAGATGGCCAAGGTCAGGGCCAGCCTGAAGGCCATGAACAATGCCCTGGGCGACAAGCCCTGGTGCAGCGGCAACCACTACAGCCTGGCCGACATTGCGGTGGGCTGCGTGACCGGCTACCTGGACTTCCGCTTCGCCGACCTGGACTGGCGTGCCGACCATCGCCACCTGGCCCGCCACCACGACAAGCTCGTGGTGCGTCAAAGCTTCATCGACAGCGCACCACCCAAGGCCTGAGCCCGGCCCGCCCTCAGCTGCGGTCCCCTCAGGTGCGGTCAGGTTGCGAAGCGCTCACTCGGCCCTTTGCATCATGAACACGGGCCGTGCCGTTGCGGCATTGGGATGTCCCGAGGCCACCGCGCGCTTGAGATCCATGCGAAGCTCGAACGTGTCGGCACTGGCCAACGGCCAAAAGGTTCGGAACATGTCGTTGGGCCACTCCTGTTCGCCCTGCTCGGCCGCCAGGATCGAGCCTTCGGCCACGAAGGGCAGCGCCGACGACAACAGCGTCACGCCTTGAGAACTCCGGCGCACGATGTGCGATGCGCTGATCTGCCCTGGGTGCATCAACCCTGCAGCCTGCACCAACTCCTTGAGCGCTTCTAACGTGTGCCGGTGAAAGCGCCACACGCGCTCGGCCTTGTCGGCTACCACCAGCGCCCGCTGCCGGTGGGGGTCTTGCGTGGCCACACCCGTGGGGCAGGCGCCCGTGTGACAACTCTGGGACTGAATGCAACCCAAGGCGAACATGAAGCCCCGGGCTGCGTTGCACCAGTCGGCCCCCAGCGCCATCATGCGCGCGATGTCGAAAGCGCTGACCACTTTGCCGGCTGCGCCGATCTTGATGCGGTCGCGCAGCTTCAGGCCCACCAGGGTGTTGTGCACCAGCAGCAGCCCCTCCTGAACCGGGGAGCCCATGTGGTCGGTGAACTCCAGCGGCGCCGCACCCGTGCCACCCTCGGCCCCGTCCACCACGATGAAGTCCGGCGTGATGCCGGTCTCCAGCATGGCCTTGCAGATGCCGAACCATTCCCAGGGGTGGCCGATGCACAGCTTGAAGCCCACCGGCTTGCCACCGGACAAGGTGCGCAGCTTCTCGATGAACAGCATCATCTCGCGCGGCGTGGAAAACGCGCTGTGCGAGGCCGGACTCACGCAATCCTGACCGACCGGTACACCACGCGCCGCCGCAATCTCCGGCGTCACCTTCGGGCCAGGCAGCACCCCACCGTGGCCGGGCTTGGCGCCCTGGCTCAGCTTGATTTCGATCATCTTCACCTGCGGGTCGCAGGCGTTCTCCACAAATCGGGCCTCGCTGAAGGTGCCGTCCTCGTGGCGGCAGCCGAAATAGCCCGAGCCGATCTCCCAGATGAGATCTCCGCCGTGAACACGGTGGTGCTCGCTGATCGATCCCTCCCCCGTGTCGTGGGCGAATTGGCCCTTGCGCGCGCCGCCGTTGAGGGCCCGAATCGCATGGGCCGACAGCGCGCCAAAGCTCATCGCGGAAATGTTGAAGACGCTGGCACGGTAGGGCTGCGTGCACGAGCTGCCACCGGCACCGATCTCCACGCGAAAGTCATGGCTGGGCACCGTGGTGGGCATGAGCGAGTGGTGGATCCATTCATACCCATCGGCCTGCACGTCGAGTTGCGTGCCGAAAGGCCGCTTGTCCGCATCGCCCTTGGCCCGCTGGTACACCAAGGAACGTTGTTGACGGGAAAACGGGGTCGCTTCGTGGTCACCCTCCAGGAAGTACTGCCGGATTTCCGGGCGGATGTACTCGAACAGAAAGCGCATGTGCCCGATCAGCGGGTAGTTGCGCAGGATGGCCCGCTTGGCTTGGGTCACATCACGCCAACCCTGCAGTCCACCGGCCAGGCCGATGAGGGCCACCAACCACCAGCCCAGGCCGCCGCCCGACACCGCCATGAACAGCCCGATCCATCCTGCCAGGCCAAACAGCAGCCAAGTTGAATAACGAATCGGCATCCCGCCGTCGATCATCGCAAGCCATCGGGGCATCTTGTCCTCCGCAAGTGGGCTCGCCGCAGGATAGGAGCAAGCGCTGGCCGCCACAACCGGAACACCCTCATCGCAAGCCAGGCCCGTCGGGCCTATACTCTTGCGCTCAGCGCCGATTTGTCCAGATTGCGGGCGCTCAAGAAATGCCGCTAAAAGGGACACCCCGGTGTCCGCTTCAGCGGCGCCGGGTTTTTTGTTTTCCAAGCAGCCTCACCGTGTCCGTCGGCATCGTCACCCCCCAACAGATGCAGTTCAGCGAGCCCCTGCCCCTGCGCAGCGGCGCGCAGTTACCCGCCTACGAACTTGCCTTTGAGACCTACGGCACGCTCAACGCCGAGCGCAGCAACGCGGTGCTGGTGTGCCATGCCCTGAACGCCAGCCACCATGTGGCCGGCACCTACGAAGGCCAGCCCAAGAACGTGGGCTGGTGGGACAACCTGGTGGGTCCGGGCAAGCCGCTGGACACCAACCGATTCTTCGTCATCGGCGTCAACAACCCGGGTTCATGCTTCGGCTCCACCGGCCCCACCCATACCAACCCCGCCACGGGCCAAGCCTGGGGTTCGGACTTCCCGGTCGTCACGGTGGAGGACTGGGTGGATGCGCAGGCACGCCTGCTAGACCGTCTGGGCATCGAACAACTCGCAGCCGTGCTGGGTGGCAGCCTGGGCGGCATGCAGGCCCTGGCCTGGAGCCTGCGTTACCCCCGACGCCTGCGCCATTGTGTGGCCGTGGCCACTGCACCCAACCTGTCGGCGCAGAACATCGCCTTCAACGAGGTGGCGCGCCGCGCCATCACCACCGACCCTGAATTCCACGGGGGCCATTACCTGCGTGAGGGCACCATTCCGCGCCGCGGCCTGCGTGTGGCGCGCATGATCGGCCATATCACCTACCTGTCCGACGATTCGATGGAGGCCAAGTTCGGCCGTGAGCTGCGCCACGGGGAGCTGAGCTACACCACACAGGACATCGAGTTCCAGATCGAGAGCTACCTGCGCCATCAGGGCGACAAGTTCAGCGAGTACTTCGACGCCAACACCTACCTGTTGATCACCCGAGCGCTGGATTACTTCGACCCTGCCCGTGAACACGGCGGCAGCCTCAGCCGGGCCTTCGAAGCCGCTCGAAACGTGCGCTTCCTGGTCGTCAGCTTCACCACCGATTGGCGCTTCTCGCCCGCTCGTTCGCGCGAGATCGTCAAGGCCCTGGTCGATAACCAGGCCGCCGTGAGCTACGCCGAGATTGACGCCCCCCACGGCCACGACGCCTTCTTGCTGGACGACCTGCGTTACCACGCGGTGATGCGGCTGCGCTTTGAGAACATCGCACGCGAGGTAGGCGCATGAGCCGAGCGTTGACAACCGTGACCCATCGGTCCGCCCATCTGGGTGGAAGTCTCCCGGTCCACCTCGAGGCCATCGCGGCCCTGGTGCCCCCGGGTTCACGTGTGCTCGACCTGGGCTGCGGTCGAGGCGAGCTGCTGGCCCACCTGATCGAACAGCGTGGCTGCAGCGGCTACGGCGTGGAAATCGACGATGCCAACCTGCAGGCCTGCGTGCAAGGCGGCGTCGATGTCCTGCAGCTCAACCTCGAAGATGGCCTGGCGATGTTCGCCGACCACAGCTTCGACGTGGTGCTGCAGCTGCAAACCCTGCAACACCTGAAGAACACCGAGACCATGCTGCGCGAAACCGCCCGCGTGGGCCGCATGGGCATCGTGAGCTTCCCCAACTTCGCCCATTGGCCGAACCGGCTGTCTGTCTTGCGCGGGCGCATGCCCGTGACCAAGGCCTTGCCCTACCAGTGGTACGACACGCCCAACATCCGGGTGTCCACCTTCGCCGACTTCGACGTGCTGGCCCAGCGCAACGGACTGCGCGTGCTGCAGCGCTTTGGGCTGCAGGGCGGGCAGCGGGTGGACACGCTGCCCAATCTGATGGCCAGCGTGGCGGTGTTCCAGTTCGACCGGGTCTAGGCGCCTGCACCCCGACCCGGTCGGCCCGCCGGGATCAGGCCTGGCGCGCCTGCGCCTTCTTGACCTTCAGTCGCCAGGCGTGCAGCAAGGGCTCGGTGTAGCCATTGGGCTGCTCCAGGCCCTTGAACACCAGGTCGCAGGCGGCCTTGAAGGCCATCGAGCCGGCCAGGTCGTCCGACATGCGCTGGTAGGACGGATCGCCTGAGTTCTGCCAGTCCACCACGGCAGCCATGCGCTTGAAGGTGTCCATCACCTGTTTCTTGCTGACGATACCGTGCAGCAACCAGTTGGCGATGTGCTGGCTGGAAATCCGCAGCGTGGCGCGGTCTTCCATCAGGCCCACGTTGTGGATGTCGGGCACCTTGGAGCAGCCCACGCCCTGGTCCACCCAGCGCACCACATAGCCCAGGATGCCCTGAACGTTGTTGTCGAGCTCGGCCTGCTTCTCTGCCTCAGTCCAGAAGGGCACGAGGGCGCAAGGGATCTGCAGGATGGAATCCAACAGGTTCTCTTCCATGGCGCGCGACTTGTCGGTGCGCACGAACACATCCATGCTTTTGAGCAGGCTGGCCACATCCACCTGGTGATAGTGCAGTGCGTGCAGGGTGGCGGCGGTGGGCGAAGGTACCCAGGCGGTGTTGGCGCCAGCCTGCGGGTGGGCGATCTTCTGCTTCATCATCTCGGCCATCAGGTCGGGCATGGCCCACATGCCCTTGCCGATCTGGGCGCGGCCGCGCAGGCCGCAGGCCAGGCCGATCTGGACGTTGTTGAGCTCATAGGCCCGCAGCCACTGCGCGTTCTTGATCAACGGCTTGCGCACCATGGCGCCGGCGTGCATGGCGGTGTGGATCTCATCGCCCGTGCGGTCCAGGAAGCCGGTGTTGATGAAGGCCACACGGTGCTTGGCGGCGTTGATGCAGGCCGCCAGGTTCACGCTGGTGCGGCGTTCCTCGTCCATGATGCCCAGCTTGACGGTGTTGGGCTTGAGGCCCAGCAGGGCTTCCACACGGGCGAACAGTTCATCGGCAAAGGCCACCTCGGCCGGGCCGTGCATCTTGGGCTTGACGATGTAGACCGAGCCCTTGCGGGAGTTGCGGACGGTCTGGCCCTTGGCGGGCTTGAGGTCGTGCAGCGCAATGGCCACGGTGACCACGGCATCCATGATCCCTTCGGGGATCTCCGCGCCCTTGTCACCCCACAGGATGGCCGGGTTCGTCATCAGATGGCCCACATTGCGCACGAACAGCAGCGAGCGGCCGTGCAGGGTCACCGGCTTGCCATTGGCCCCGGTGTAGCGGCGGTCTTCGTTCAGGCGTCGCGTGAAGGTCTTGCCGCCCTTGGCCACTTCCTCGGTCAAGGTGCCCTTGAGGATACCCAGCCAGTTCGCGTAGCCCGCCACCTTGTCCGGTGCATCCACCGCGGCCACCGAATCCTCCAGGTCGAGAATCGTGCTCAGGGCCGACTCCACCACCAGGTCGCTGACGCCGGCGGCGTCGGTCTTGCCGATGGGGTGCTGGCGGTCGACCTGGATTTCCAGGTGGATGCCGTTGTGGCGCAGCAGCACGGCCGATGGCGCGGCTTGGCTGCCCTGGTAACCGATGAACTGCGCCGGGTGGGCCAGGCCCGTGACCGTGCCGTTCTGAAGCTTGACCTTGAGCACGCCTGCCTGCACGCTGTAGAGCGCGCAGTCCCGATGGGAACCCTGGGCCAGGGGCGCCACGCGGTCCAACACATGGCGCGCATACTCGATCACCTTGGCCCCGCGCACCGGGTTGTAGGCGCCGCGTCGCTCGGCCCCATTGGCCTCGCTGATCACATCCGTGCCGTACAACGCGTCATAAAGCGAGCCCCAACGCGCGTTGGCCGCGTTCAAGGCGTAACGGGCGTTGAGGATGGGCACCACCAGCTGCGGGCCGGCCAGCTTGGCCACCTCGTCGTCCACGTTGGCGGTCTCGCACTGCACCTGCTCAGGCGCGGGCACCAGATAGCCGATCTCCTTGAGGAAGGCCTTGTACTGGGGCAGGTTGCCGATCGGGCCGGGGTTGGCCTTGTGCCAAGCGTCCAGCTTCAGTTGCATCTGGTCGCGCTCGGCCAGCAGGGCTGCGTTCCTGGGGGCCAGATCGTGCACGATGGCCGCAAAGCCTTTCCAGAAGGCCCGGGTGTCCAGGCCCGTGCCGGGCAGCACCTGCTTTTCGATGAAATCATGAAGTTCGGCGGCCACTTGCAGGCCATGGGTCGCAATTCGATTGGTCATGTCGCGAAGGTCACAGGGTCAGGAAAACCCGCTATTGTCTTCCATGGCCGCAAAGCCCCGGACGCTGCCCGGACCAGCGGCGTCCAGCACCGCCGCCGCGCCGCGCCCGCACCTAGAATCGACGCCATGATCCAAGTGAAACAAGCGTTGCAGGCCGCGTTGGAAGCGGCTGTGGGCGCGGTGGCCCCCGGCCACACCCTCAACGTGGCCTTCGAATCGCCCAGGCAGTCCTCCCATGGTGACCTGGCCGTCACCGCCGCCATGGCCCTGGCGCGCCCCCTGAAGAAGAATCCGCGAGAGTTGGCGCAGTCCCTGGTCGAGGCCCTCAAGGCGCAAGCGGCCGTGCAGCAGTGGGTACAAGACCTTGAGATTGCAGGGCCTGGCTTCATCAACCTGCGCCTGAAGCCCGCCGCGCGCCAAACCGTGGTGGCCGAGGTGCTGCAGCATGGCGCCTGCTTCGGTCGCCGCGCGGCCAACGGACAGCGCGTGATGGTCGAGTTCGTATCGGCCAACCCCACCGGGCCGCTGCACGTGGGGCACGGCCGGCAGGCCGCCCTGGGTGACGCGCTGTGCACGCTGCTGGAATCGCAGGGCGCACAGGTGCACCGCGAGTTCTACTACAACGACGCCGGCGTGCAGATCGCCACGCTCGCCCTGTCGGTACAGGCACGTGCCCGGGGCTTGAAGCCCGGTGACGCCCAGTGGCCCGAATCGGCCTACAACGGTGACTACATCGGCGACATCGCTCAGGATTTCCTGGCCCGCCAGACCGTCAAGGCCGACGACCGCGAGTTCACCGCCACCGGTGATGTCGACGACCTCGACAGCATCCGCCAGTTCGCTGTGGCCTACCTGCGCCACGAACAGGACCTGGACCTGCAGGCCTTCGGGGTGCGATTCGACCACTACTACCTCGAAAGTGGCCTCTACACCAGCGGCCGAGTGGATCAGGCCGTGCAGCGCCTGGTGTCCGCCGGCAAAACCTACGAGGAAGGCGGCGCGCTGTGGCTGCGCTCCACCGACTACGGCGACGACAAGGACCGCGTGATGCGCAAGTCCGCCACGGTCGATGCCGAAGGCCGCGAGATGCAGGGCGGCTACACCTACTTCGTCCCGGATGTGGCTTACCACATCCACAAGTGGGAACGGGGCTTTGAGCAGGTCATCAACGTGCAGGGCAGCGACCATCACGGCACCATCGCCCGCGTGCGCGCCGGCCTGCAAGCCGCCGGCGTGGGCATCCCCCAGGGCTGGCCCGATTACGTGCTGCACAAGATGGTCACCGTGATGAAGGGTGGCCAGGAGGTCAAGATCTCCAAGCGCGCGGGCAGCTACGTCACGCTGCGCGACCTGATCGACTGGACCAGCCGCGACGCGGTCCGCTTCTTCCTCATCAGCCGCAAGGCCGACACCGAGTTCACCTTCGACGTTGACCTTGCCCTGCAGCAGAACGACGAGAACCCCGTGTTCTACGTCCAGTACGCGCATGCCCGGATCTGCTCGGTGCTCGATCAGTTCGTGCAGGGCGGCGGCGATCTCGCTGCGCTGGGCCAAGCCAAGCTGAGCCTGCTCAACGCACCCACGGAAGCGGCGCTCATGCTCAAACTGGCGCAGTACCCCGATGTGCTGACGAGTGCCGCCCAAGACCTGGCGCCGCACGATCTGGCCTTCTATGCCCGCGACTTGGCCGGCGCCTTCCACAGCTACTACGCGGCCGAGCGCTTCCTGGTTCCGGATGCGGAACTGGCGCGCGCCCGCCTGGCCCTGCTGCAGGCCACACGGCAGGTGCTGGCCAACGCCCTGGCGGTGGTGGGCGTGGGCGCACCGCAGCGCCTGGAACGCCAGACCGAAACGGAGGCAGCGGCATGAACAAGGAACGTGGCGGGACACTCATCGGCCTGGTCCTGGGCCTTCTGTTGGGCCTGGGCGTTGCCCTGGCGGTGGCCCTGTATGTGAGCAAGGTACCCGTGCCCTTCATCGACAAGTTGCCTCAGCGTACAGCCGACCAAGACAGCGCCGAGGCCGAACGCAACAAGAACTGGAACCCCAACGCCCCGCTGGCGGGCAAGGCCGGCGTGCCGGCCAGCACCGCGGCCGAGCCGGCGGCGGGTACCGCAGAGGCGGGCACGGCCCCACCCCAGGCGGCGCCCGCCCCAGCCACCTCACCCGCAGCGCCTGCCGCGGCCGGTGCCGCGGGGGTCGGCACAGGGACGGCCAGCCCGGCCATCGGCGCAGTCCGAAACGCGCCCCTGGATCCGCGCCCCGAGGTGACGGGCCTGTTCATCCAGGCGGGTGCCTACAGCAAGGCTGAGGATGCCGAACAGCAGCGGGCACGTCTGGCCATGCTCGGCTTCTCGGCGCGCATCTCCGAACGGGAACAGGGCGGTCGCGCGGTGTTTCGCGTGCGCGTGGGCCCTTATGAAACCCGTGAGGAAACCCAAGGACCCATGGACCGGCTGCAAGCCGCCGGCATCGAGGTCAGCCTGGTGCGTGTGGAGCGCAGCCCGGCACCCTGAGCGCCGCGGATCGCCAACGAAGTTCGACCGTGCGTGACCGGCCCGCCAGCGCTGCGCCGTCGACAGGATCGGATACTGAACCAACCGGAGCAACCATCATGAAACGACGCGAGTTCCTGCAGCACCACTCGAAGGCCGCCGCCGTCTTGGCGATGGCAAGCACCAGCACCCTGGCCGGCCTGAGCCCGGCCGCACGAGCACAGGGCGCCGCCGACTTCATTGAAGGCCGCGACTTCCGTCGCCTGGGAACACCCGCACCCGTACCGGGCCACGGCAAGATCGACGTGGTCGAGTTCTTCTGGTACGGCTGCCCCCACTGCCATGCGCTGGAACCGGCGCTGGAAGCCTGGTCGGCCAGGCTGCCGGCCGATGTGGCCTTTCGGCGCATGCCCGTGGTCTTCGGTGCGCTGCACGAGTCGCACGCGCGGATGTTCTTCGCACTGGAGGCCCTGGGGCAGCTGCCAACGGTGCACAAGCGGATCTTCGCGGCCTTGCATATTCAGCGCCGCCGCCTGGACAAGTTCGATGACATCGCGGCCTTCGTAGCGGAGCAGGGCGTGGACAAGCAGAAGTTCACCGAGGCCTACAACGCCTTCGGTGTGGCCTCCAAGGTCAAGCAAAGCCAGCAGTTGGCCCAGGCCTATGCGCTGGAGGGCGTGCCCGCCCTGGGTGTGGCCGGTCGATTCCTGACCGCCGGCTCCATGGCCGGCAGCAACGAGCGGGCCCTTCAGGTGGCCGACAGCCTCATCGCGCGCTCGCGTAGATCGGCTTGAAGCAGGCCAGGGCCTGCGCCATCAAGCGCTCCAGGGCGGCCCAAGGCTCATGGGGCCAAGCCGGGTCCCTCAGGCCTTTAACGATGCCATCGACCGTACTGGCCGCCTGCACCAGTGCGGCCAGTTCGTCGACCGACACGCGCGGCGCCACCCGCTCGAACAGGCGCTCCTTAAGTCCCCACACGCGCTGCTCGCGCAGCGCCATGGGCAGGGGCTTGCCCTGTTGAAGTGCATCCTTCACGCGCCACAAGGCGCGTAGGTCCTCGGCCAAGGTCCAGTGCACCAACACCGGAGCCTCGCCTGAGGCGCGCAAGCCCTGCAGCATGCGCTGCGCACGCGCGGCCTGGCAGGCCAGGACCGCTTCGGACAACTTGAACACGTCATAACGGGCCACGTTCAGCACCGCGTCTTCCACCTGCTGCCAGCTCAGCGTGCCCGACGGATACAGCAAGGCCAGCTTCTGGATTTCCTGGTGCGCCGCCAGAAGGTTGCCCTCCACCCGGTCGGCCAGGAAGGACAGGATGCGCTGGGCTTCTTCGCCCTGCCCCACGTCCAGACCCTGCTGGGCCAGCCGCCGCGCCATCCAGGCCGGCAGATCCTTGCGCTCCACCGGGTCGATGCGGATGCTGAGACCGGCAGCGTCCAGGGCGGCAAACCAGGCACTGTTCAACTGCTCGCGCCCCAGGCGCGGCAGGAAGACCAAGGTGCACACATCGTCGCTGGGCCCCTCGCAGTACTGCTGCAGGGCCTGCGAACCTTCCTTGCCGGGCTTGCCCGACGGGATGCGGATCTCGATGAGCTGGCGCTCGGCGAACAGGCTCATCGCCCGGGCACTGGCCAGCACCGCGCTCCAATCGAAGTGGGCCCCACTGACGGTGTGTACCTGGCGGTCGGTGTGGCCCGCTGCCCGTGCGGCCTGGCGCAACACGTCGCCCGCCTCCTGGGTCAGCAAGGGGTCATCGCCGTGGATCACATACACCGGGCGCAGGCGGCCACCCGCCTTGTCCAGGTGTTGGGTCAGCTGATCGGGGCGCAGTTGCATGCGGGTGTGTCCGGGGTGCGGGTTTGGTGGCGGCGTTCAGCGCATGCCCGCTGGCGTTCGGGTTTGGGGTTCTGCGTTCGTTGACGGCAACACCACCGCCTCCAGGCGGCGAATGATCTGCAACACCACGTCGCGCTCCAGCACGCGAAAGATCTCCTCTTCCTCGCGTGCCTTGGCCAGGGCTGCGCTTTCGTTGGTCGACAGGTCGCGTTGCAGGACCAGGTCGGTGGGCTCAATGAGCGAGCGCCCTTGCGCCGTGGCCAGGGAAAACCGCACACGAAGCCGCAACACCAGCTCGCGCACCAGTCCGGCCGACGTCAGGCCGGTGACGATCTTCTCCCGCTGTGCACCGTCCACACGCAACACCACCTGCACCGGCGCCGGTGGCTCCAGCAGCTGCACGCGCCCGCCCAGCTGCCGCCGCAGTTCCTGGCCCAGGGGCGTCTGGGGCGAGGCCCCCACCAACTGCAGCCGGGAAAAAGCCAAGGAGGTGGCACCACGCAGCTTGAAGCCACAGCCACCAAGGATCAGCAGGCCTGCCGCGCCCAGACCAAGACGCAGCACCTGGCGGCGCTGCGCAAGGGCGGCCGACAGGGCTGGCGCAACCCAATCCATCACACCACCACGTTGACCAGGCGACCCGGCACGACCACCACCTTGCGCGGCGCACGGCCTTCGGCAAAGCGCTGGAACTCTGGGCTCGCCAGGGCCGCGGCTTCGATCATGGCCTGGTTGGCCTGGGCGGGCACGCGGATGCTGCCGCGCATCTTGCCGGCGATCTGCAGCACCAACTCGATCTCATCCTGCACCAGGGCCGCCTCATCCACCTGCGGCCACGGGGCGTCCAGCAGTTCACCTTGGCGCGCGGCATACCCCAAACCGGTCCACAAGCCATGCGTGATGTGCGGGCAGGCCGGGTACAGCGCACGCAGCAGCACCGACACGCCTTCGCACAGGGCCGCGGCATCGCCATCGGCCGATCCTGCGTCCGCGGCGCCTTCAGCCGACGCCGGCTCGAAGGCCTCCAGCGTGTTGAGCAGCTTCATGCAGCCCGACACCACCGTGTTGTACTGCATGCGTTCATAGTCGTAGCTCACCTGCTTGAGCACCAGGTGCACCTCGCGCCGCAGGGCCTTGGCTTCGGCACCGAGCGCCGCGCCGCTGAGGTCGCCGGCGGTGGCCCTCTTCAGCAGTGCCTCATGCTTGGCGCCCAGTGCCCACACGCGCTTGAGGAAGCGGTGAGAACCTTCCACACCGGCGTCGTTCCACTCCAGCGTCTGCTCAGGCGGTGAGGCGAACATCACGAACAGGCGCGCCGTGTCGGCACCAAACCGATCGATCAGTTCCTGCGGGTCCACGCCGTTGTTCTTGGACTTGGACATGGTGCCCACGCCCTCGTAGGTGATGGGCGTTCCGGCCGGCAGATCGCCCTTGGCCTGCTTGAGCTTGGCCCCCACGATCTTGCCGCCCTCGTCGAAGACGTTTTCGACCTCGTGCGGCCAGAAGTACTCGATGCCGCCCTTGTCGGTGCGACGCGAGTAGATGTGGTTGAGCACCATGCCCTGCGTGAGCAGCCGAGTGAAGGGCTCGTCCACCTGGACCAGGCCCACGTCGCGCATCACTTTTGTCCAGAAGCGCGCGTACAGCAGGTGCAGGATGGCGTGCTCGATCCCGCCGATGTACTGGTCCATGCCCGCACCGCCGGCGGCGGCACCACGGCCTGCCATCCAGTAGGCCGTGCCCGAACCCACCATGTGCTGCGCATCCTTCGGGTCGCAATAGCGCATGTAGTACCAGGACGAGTCCACGAAAGTGTCCATCGTGTCGGTCTCTCGCCGCGCGGGCTTGCCGCAGCTCGGGCACTTCACCTTCAGGAAGGACTCGCACTTGCTCAGCGGATTGCCGCTGCCGTCGGGGATCAGGTCTTCGGGCAGCACCACCGGCAGGTCGGCTTCGGGCACCGGCACCGCGCCGCAGCCGGGTTGATCGGGCGTGCCGTCGCAGTGGATGATGGGAATGGGTGTGCCCCAGTAGCGCTGACGGCTGATGCCCCAGTCGCGCAGGCGCCAGGTGGTGCGCTTCTCGCCCAGGCCCTTGTCCGCCAGGAAGCCGGCCACCTTGTCCACCGCATCCGCATGGCCCAAGCCGTCCAGGAAGCCGGAGTTCACGCAGCGCCCGCTGTGCTTGTCGGCGTACCACTCATGCCAGCGCGTGGCGTCGAAGGACTGGCCCTGCACCGCCACGACCTGCTCGATGCGCAGCCCATACTTCAGGGCGAAGGCGAAGTCGCGCTCATCATGTGCGGGCACGCCCATCACCGCACCGTCGCCGTAGCTCATCAGCACGTAATTGCCCACCCACACCGGCACGGCCGCACCGGTCACCGGGTGCGTCACGTTCAGGCCAGTAGGCACGCCTTCCTTGTCCTTGGTGGCCAACTCGGCCTCGGTCGTGCCGCCCTGCTTGCAGGCCTCCACAAACGCCGCCACCTTCGCATCACGCGCGGCGGCCAGTGTGGCCAGTGGATGCTCGGGCGCCACGGCGCAGAAGGTCACGCCCATCAGCGTGTCGGCCCGCGTGGTGAACACATACAGGCGGCCGTCCTGAACGAGGGCGCCATCGTCACCGCGGATGTCGTGGGTGAAGGCGAATCGCACACCCGCGCTCTTGCCGATCCAGTTCTCCTGCATCGCCTTCACGCGCTCGGGCCAGCCGGGCAGGCCGTCCTTCACGTGCTGCAGCAGTTCCTCGGCGTACTGCGTGATGCGCAGGTAGTAGCCCGGAATCTCGCGCTTTTCCACCAGGGCGCCGGATCGCCAGCCGCGCCCGTCCACCACCTGTTCATTGGCCAGCACCGTCTGGTCCACCGGGTCCCAGTTCACCACCTGGGTGCGGCGCTCGGCGATGCCCTTTTCCAGCATCTTCAGGAACAGCCACTGGTTCCACTTGTAGTAATCAGGCGAACAGGTGGCGACCTCACGGCTCCAGTCGATGGCCAGTCCCATGGCCTTCATCTGCCCCTTCATGTGGGCGATGTTGTCGTAGGTCCACTTCGCCGGCGGCACCTTGTTCTTCATGGCCGCGTTTTCCGCGGGCAGGCCGAAGGCGTCCCATCCCATGGGCATCAGCACGTTGAAGCCCTTCATCCGAAGATGCCGGGTCAGCATGTCGTTGATGGTGTAGTTGCGCACATGCCCCATGTGCAGCTTGCCGCTGGGATACGGCAGCATGGAGCAGGCGTAGAACTTGGCCTTGTTGGGGTCTTCGGTGACGCGGTAGGCGTCGTGCGCGGCCCAATGCGAATGGGCCGCGGCTTCCACCTCACCGGGCAGGTACTTGGGGTTCATGGGGCGGAATTGTAGGAGGCCGCCCCCCAGTGGAATCGGTGACGAAGGCGATGCGCGACAGCCCCGCTGTCTGCAAGACCCCAATCAACTCGGCCACCTGCCCGTAGGGCACCGACTGATCGGCGCGCAGCTGCACCTCGGTCTTGGGGTCGCGCTGCGCAGCCTGCCGGGCCTGGGCCACCAATTCTTCACGGTCGGCCCGCTGGTCGCCTACATAGGTGCGCCCCTGCGTGTCCAGCGCCACCAGCAGGGGTTTGGGCGCCTGCGAGGGCGCAGCCGCGTCACTGCGGGGCAGATCCAGCTTCAGGCTGTTGCTCATGAGCGGCGCGGTCACCATGAAGATCACCAGCAGGACCAGCATGACGTCGATCAGCGGCGTCATGTTGATGTCGCCCATGGGCTCGGCGCGCGTGCGCCCGGGCAAACGCCCGAAACTCATCGGTCACGCTCCGACAAGACCGTCAGCAGGTCGTATGCAAACCCCTCGAGCTGCTCTTCAGCCGCGCCCACCCACTTGCCCAGCAGGTTGTAGCCGAGCACCGCGGGGATGGCCACCGCCAGACCGACGGCCGTCATGATCAGCGCCTCGCCCACCGGGCCCGACACCTTGTCGACCGTCACCGCGCCCGACAGCGACATCTCCACCAGTGCATGGTAGATGCCCCAGACCGTACCAAACAGGCCGATGAAGGGCGCCGTACTGCCCACCGAGGCCAGCCACACCTGCCCCATGCGCAGGTGCGCCAGGCTGGCCTGCAGCGCTTGCCGCAGCCGCCGCGTCAGTTGCGCCGCACCGGACGCACCCGTGGCCAGACTGCCCTCCAGTTCCCTCGCCTGGGCCGCGTCCAGCAAGGGCAGCAGCACGCCCTCACGGTCCAGCGCACTCAGTCGATCGCGGGCCAAAGCCCAGTCGGGTGCCGCCCAGAAGGCATCCAGGGCGCGCGGCACATCGGCCGCCACCCGGCGCAGCACCCAGGTCTTCCAGATGATCAGCGCCCAGCTCATCACCGACATCAGCAGCATGAGCAGCGCCACGGCACGGCCCACGTTGTCGGTCTGGCCCCAGAAGTCGGAAAAGCCGTTCATCGGTTCACGCGTCGGTGCGTCGGTGCGTCAGGGACTCGGGCCCTCAGACCCGGAAACCCAGCACCTGGGCCATGTCGAACAGGCCCGCGCCGCGCCCCATCAGAAAGCGGGCGGCGCGCAGGCTGCCCTGTGCATAGGTCACGCGGCTGCTGCTCTTGTGGGTGATTTCAATACGCTCGCCGGTACCCATGAACATCACCGTGTGGTCACCCACCACATCGCCGCCGCGCACGGTGGCAAAGCCGATGGTGGAGGGGTCTCGCTCCCCCGTGACGCCTTCGCGGCCATACACCGCACAGTCCTGCAGTGTGCGGCCCAATGCGCCGGCCACCACCTCGCCCATGCGAAGCGCCGTACCGCTGGGCGCATCCACCTTGTGGCGGTGGTGGGCCTCGACGATCTCGATGTCGTAGCCTTCGTTCAGTGCGCGAGCCGCCATGTCAAGCAGCTGCAGCACCACGTTGACACCCACGGCCATATTGGGTGCCATCACCACGCCGATGTGCTCAGCGTGCGACGCCACCAGGGCCTTCTGTTCGGCCGAAAAACCGGTCGTGCCGATCACCATGCCCGTACCGTGGGCGCGGCAGGCCTGAAGATGCGCCAGGGTGCCTTCGGGGCGGGTGAAGTCGATGAGCACATCGGACACGGCGGCTGCGGCGGACACATCGGCCGACACCAACACGCCGCTGGCGCGCCCGAGCCAGGCCGTGGCGTCCAATCCCAGGGCCGGGCTGCCGGCCACGTCCAGGGCGGCACTCAGCACGCAATCGGGCGCCTGCTCCACGGCTTCAATCAGCATACGGCCCATGCGACCGCTGGCACCGGCCACGGCCACTCGCATGGGGCTGCCGCCCGAGCCCGGCGCAGCCATCAGCGGGGCTCCAGGGGCGGGTAGCTGCGCGCCGGGCCTTGAGGCAGCGGCGATGCGGCCGAATCGGTGCGAACCGGCAAGGGGAGCTTTTCGCGCTGCGCGGGCGTCAATTCCAGCGGGGGCACCTTGGGCGCCGGTGCACGCCGGTCGACCATGCCGGCCACGAACTCGCGCTCAGTGGGCAGGTCGGGTGCCACCACCCGTTCCACCACGTCGTTCTTGAAGTGCACGGCCACGGCCAGCCGTGCGGGAGCCGTGCCGCTGCCGGCAGCACGCTTGCTTTCGAACACGAAGTCCCATCGCTGGGCATGGAACACGCTGGTCAGCATGGGGCTGCCCAGCACATCGCGAACCTGTTCGCGCGGCATGCCAGGCTTGACCAGCGCCAGTTGTTCCCGGGTGACCACATTGCCCTGCTGGATGTCCACGCGATAGGGAGTCACGCGCTCGAGAAAGCCCGGCTGGCGCAAGGCGATCTGATCGGGGCGCGAGGCGCAGCCCACCAAGGCGGCAAGGCCGGCCACGGCAGCCAAGGCGCAGGCCAGCCTCACGGGGGATGACGAAGACAAGGGATGCATGGGCGAGGCGCCCGTCAGGCGCGGGCACTGGCTATGATGGGACCATTCTAGTGGCCCGCCCCCGAACCGGCCGCCCCCATTCCGAGGGCCCCCATGTCCCACGCCGACGAACTCAAGAGCAGCGGCCTGAAGGCCACCCTGCCCCGCATCAAGATCCTGGAAGTCTTTCAAAAGACGTCCCTGCGCCACATGACGGCCGAGGACGTCTACCGCGCCCTCTTGGCCGAGCAGGCCGACATCGGCCTGGCCACCGTTTACCGCGTGCTGATGCAGTTCGAACAGGCCGGCCTGCTCACGCGCAGCAATTTCGAGAGCGGCAAGGCGGTGTTCGAACTCAACCAGGGGCAGCACCACGACCATCTGGTGTGCCTGAGCTGCGGCCGGGTTGAGGAGTTCTACGACCCCGCCATCGAGGCCCGGCAACGTGCGGTGGCCCAAGAACGGGGCTTCGAATTGGCCGACCACAGCCTGTCGCTTTATGCGGAGTGTCTGAAGAAGGACTGCCCGCATCGCCGGGCCTGAACGCGCTGGCGCAACGGTCGCCAGCCTGGGCTTTCGCCAGCAGGGTCGCGGCACGGCCGGCGGCCGTGCTCAGTCCTCGTCGCCGCTTTCCATCGCCGCCTGGTGGCGGCTGAGGAACTCCTGGTAGGTGTCGATCCCACGCAGCTGCAGGATGGTGTTGCGCACGGCCGCCTCGACCAGCACGGCCAGGTTGCGCCCCGCGTCCACCGCGATCACCACCTTGCGCACCGGCAGGCCCAGGATTTCCTCGTACAGGGGTTCATGCGGCAGGCGCTCGAACTCACGCTCCATGGTCTCGCGCCGCACGAGGTGCACGATCAGCTTCAAGCGCATCTTTCGACGCACCGCCGTTTCGCCGAAGATGGCCTTGATGTCCAGCAGGCCGATGCCGCGCACCTCCATGAGGTTCATCAGCAGGGCCGGGCAGCGGCCTTCGATGGCGGTCTGCGACACGCGGAACAGGTCCACGGCGTCGTCGGCCACCAGCCCATGACCGCGCGAAATCAGCTCCAGCCCCAGTTCGCTCTTGCCCAGCCCGGATTCGCCCGTGAGGAGCACGCCCAGGCCCAGGATGTCCATGAACACGCCGTGGCGCGTGGTGCGCTCGGCCAACAACTCGCCCAGGTAGGCACGCAGCACGTCGATGACGTGGCCGGCTGAAACACCGGTCTGGAACAGCGGGATCTCGGCCCGGTCGCACATGGCCACCAGGCGATCGGGTGGCGTCTGCGCGTCGGCCACCACCAACACTGGCGGCTCCAGGGTGACGATGCGAGAAATGCGGCGCTCGGCCACGTCGGCCGACGGGTGGCTCAGGTAGGCCACTTCTCGAGCCCCCACGAGTTGCACCCGATACGGATGGATGTAGTTCAGGTAGCCGATCAGGTCGGCTGCCGAGCGCGCCTGTGCGAGCGCCGCTTCGGCGAAGTGGCGCTCGGGGTGCGCATGCCCGGCCACCCACTCCCAGCGCAGGGACTCGCGGTGTTCCTCGAACAGCGCCTCGGCGCTCAGCAGCGCCTGGCGGCGGCGGTTCGTTGCGCGCTCGGGCGGGTTCAAGCCACCGACTTCAAGGGTTGCCACTCCTGAATCAACCTGTGCACCGTGGCCGCATCGGGCTCGGTCTTCAGGCGCTCACGCAGAGTGCGGTCGCTGAGCAACTCAGCGATCTCGGAGAGGATCTCCAGGTGCCGCTGAGTGGCCGCCTCCGGCACCAGGAGCACGATCAGCAGGCTCACCGGCTCATCGTCAGGGGCATCGAAGGCGATGGGCTCGCGGGCACGGATCACTGCGGCCATGGGATTCTTCAGTCCCTTGATCCGGCCGTGCGGTATGGCCACGCCGTGCCCAAGCCCCGTGGAGCCCAATCGTTCGCGCGCGAACAGGTTGTCGCTGACCGTGGCCCGGGGAATCGACTGCAGGTTTTCGAAGAGAAGGCCGGCGTGCTCGAAGACGCGCTTCTTGCTGGTGACGTCCACATCCACCAGCACATGGGCAGGCGGCAGGATGGCGGCGAGTCGGTTCATGGCGCGTTCCGGTGAGGTCGATGATTATAGGAACGCGTCCAGGGTTTAGGGCAAAGGGAAATGGCGGGTGGGCAAGGCGCCTGCGCCAGGGGATTGGCGCGGCCCCAAGGAACAAGGGGCGGCATGCGCCACCCCTTGAGAATCTCACCCCGAGGGGCATGGCCCAGGCCCTCAATCGTTAAGGGACAGGCTGCGTTTGGGTGAGTCGTGGTGGTGGTCCTGCACACGGTCCTTGTGGCGCACCACCTGGCGGTCGAGCTTGTCCATCAACTGGTCGATGGCGGCATAAAGATCTTCGTGGCTTTGCTCGACAAAGATGTCGCGGCCCTTGACGTGGAGCGTGACCTCGGCCTTCTGCCGCTGCTCCTTCTCCTTCTTCTTCTCCACGCTCAGGATCACGTTCACGTCGACCACCTGGTCGAAATGGCGCGTCACGCGATCGAGCTTGTTGAGGACGTACTCGCGCAGGGGGGGGGTCACGTCCAGGTGATGGCCGCTGATCGTCAGGTTCATCCAGACCTCCTTCCAAGAGGGTTGATGAGGGTTGAAGGGTGTTCACACACCCGCCCATCGGGCTCCTGCGGCGCCATTGAACCTGGCCATTCCGCCTGGTTTGTCAGCCCGATGTCAGGCCCAGTGTGCGCCCGAAAACCCGGCTTGGCAAGCCCGTGGCGGGGCCCTGCGCGGCGCGCTGCGGGCGGGGGTTTCCAGACCCTTGATCGACCGCAATGCACCGGTGCGGTGCCATAATCCGGGACACGAGAACTACCGGAGCCACGCTTGGACCCCAGTCACCCTTGGTGACCGTCCCCTGCGCTGCGGTCGTGCCAGGCCCTGTCGGCCGGCCGACCCCTTCGAGCCCAAGCGGCTCATGCCACCTTCCCGCGCGGGGCTGACGGAATCCACCTTCCCTCACAACCCCGACCGCGCACCACCTGTTGCCCACCTGTTCGATGGGTCAGACCGCGCGGCCAAGCGGAGACGCGGCACATGCTCAATGTGTTCACGCTGGACAACGGCGGCCAACGCGGCCGGCTATTGCAGCAGGAAATCCATGGACCCGACGACCTGGTGCGCCTGTCGCCGATCTGGGTCGACCTTGAATCGCCTTCCCCTGAGGAAAAGGCCTGGGTGTCGGCCCGCTTCGGCCTGACCATCCCTGAAGACGCGGTGGACGAGGACATCGAGGAGTCGGCCCGCTTCTATGAGGAGGACAACGGCGAGCTGCACATTCGCTCGGACTTCCTGGTCGACGATACCGAGGGGCCGCGCAACGTGCGGGTGGCCTTCATCGTGCGCGCCGGTGTGCTGTTCTCGGTTCGAAACGAGGACATCCCCGTGTTCCGCCTGCTGCGCCTGCGTGCGCGGCGCATCCCCGCCCTGATCGAAGACGCCAAGGATGTGCTGCTCAAGCTCTACGACGCAGACGCCGAGTACTCGGCCGACACGCTGGAGGGGATCTACGACAAGTTGGAACAGGTCAGCGCACGCGTGCTCAAGCAGGATGTCAACGATGAGGCGGCAGCCCAGGTGCTGTCGGCCATCGCGCGCGAGGAAGACCTCAACGGCCGTATCCGGCGAAATGTGATGGACACGCGGCGCGCCGTGAGCTTCATGATGCGCAGCCGCATGTTGGGTGCCGAACAGTTCGAGGAGGCCCGCCAGATCCTGCGCGACATCGACTCGCTCGATTCGCACACCGCATTCCTGTTCGACAAGATCAACTTCCTGATGGACGCCACGGTGGGCTTCATCAACATCAACCAGAACAAGATCATCAAGATCTTCTCGGTGGCCAGCGTGGCCCTGCTGCCGCCCACGCTGATCGCCAGCATCTACGGCATGAACTTTGAATTCATGCCCGAGCTGAAATGGGAGTACGGCTACCCCTTTGGGATCGCGCTGATGCTGGCCTCGGTGGCCGCACCCTTCATCTACTTCCGCCGCAAGGGCTGGCTGCGCTGATCACCGCGCAGCGACGGCATTGAAGCGCACCGAAAAACGCGTGCCCGGGTGGGTCTGGCCCGGGCTGCGCGGGCGGCTGTCCTCGATGCTGACCAGGCCCCCGTGGCGCTCGACGATCTCCCTGACGATCGCCAGCCCAAGGCCGGAGCCGTCGGCCTCGGTGCCCAGGGCCCGATAGAAGGGCTGGAACACGAGTTCGCGCTCGGCCTCGGCAATGCCCACGCCGGTGTCTTCAACCTGCAGCACCGCCACGCGACCATAGTAGTCGTGCAGCAACCGAACCGTCACCGAGCCTCCGCTGGGCGTGTAGTTCAGGGCGTTGTCCACGAGGTTGCGCACGAGTTCGCGGATCAGCACCGGTTGGCCCAACAGTTCAATCGGGGCGCGGCCCGGCGGGGGCGCAGGGGGGGCCTCATAGCCCAGGTCGATGCGCTGGTCCAGCGCACGCTGAACGAAGTCCTCGACCGTTTCGAAGGCGATGGCCTGCAGGTCCACCCGCTGTCGCCGAAGGGCCTGCTCGGGGTCTTCGGCACGGGCCATGGCCAGGAGCTGGTTGACCATGCGCGTGGCGTTCTGCGAGGCCCTTGAAATCTGCTGAAGGCTGAGGCGGGCGTGTTCGGTCTCGCCGCCCTGCAGCATCTCGCGCTGGGCCAGTTCGGCCTGCATCCGAAGGCCAGCCAGCGGTGTCTTGAGCTGGTGCGCGGCATCGGCCAGGAATCGCTTCTGGGTGGCCACCGACTCCTCCAGGCGAGCCAGCAGGTCATTGATGGCACGCACCAGTGGAGCGACCTCTTCGGGCGCGTCTCGTTCATCGATCGGCGACAGGTCCTGGCTGCGCCGCGCACGGATGCGCCGCTGCAGCACCTCCAGCGGCGCCAACCCGCGGGTCAGGGCCATCCACACCAGCAACACGGCCAGGGGCAGGATGGCGTACTGCGGCAGCAGCACGCCCTTGAGCACTTCGGTGGCCAGTAAGCTGCGCTCGCCCAGGGTCTCGGCCACCTGCACCAGGGGCGGCTGCTCACCCGCGCGCTCCACGCGCTCGGGCAGCCACATCCAGGCCACGCGCATGGGCACCTCGTCGACCTCGATGTCGGCCAGCAGGATGCGGTCGTTGACCGTGCCCTTGAGAACCGGATCCAGCGCCGACAGCTCCCGGGGCGGCAAGGGGATCAGGGCGTTGCCTGCCACCAGTTCCCCGCCCAGGCCGAGTACCTGGATCTGCCGATGGCCATCGGATTGGCCCGCCAACAGTGCATCAACCGGCACGCGCAGTCCCACACGTGGCGTGGCCGTGGCCCCCTCTTCGGGGGCTCGAACCAACTCGCGCGCCAGCGCCTGCACCAGGTACTCCAGCTCCCGGTCATGGGGCTTGTTGGCGATGTTCTGGGAAATCAACCAGGTCAGCGCCACACTCAGCGGCCACAGCAGCAGCAGGGGCACCAGCATCCAATCCAGCATCTCGCCGAACAGCGAGCGCTGGGAACCTCGGCGGCGCGGCGCCCGCGTGGTCGACTCAGCCAGGGATCTTCTCCAGGCAGTACCCCAAGCCGCGCACCGTGGCGATGCGGATGGGTCCCTGCTCGATCTTCTTGCGCAGGCGGTGGATGTAGACCTCGATGGCGTTGTTGCTCACCTCGTCGCCCCACTCGCACAGGCGCTCGACCAGCTGGTCCTTGCTCACCAGGCGGCCGGCGCGCTGCAGCAGCACCTCCAGCAGGCCCAGCTCGCGTGCGCTGAGCTCGACCATGGTGTCGTGGATGTAGGCCACGCGCCCCGTGGTGTCGAAGGTCAGGGGCCCGTGCTTGATCACGTTGCTGGCCACGCCCATGCCGCGCCGGGCCAGGGCCCGCACCCGGGCCTCCAGCTCCTGCAGGGAAAAGGGTTTGGCCATGTAGTCGTCGGCCCCCAGGTCCAGGCCCTTGACGCGCTGTTCCACGCTGTCAGCCGCGGTGAGGATGAGCACCGGCGTGGCGCTGCCGCGCGCGCGCAGCTTCTTGAGCACATCGAAGCCATGCAGGCGGGGCAGGCCCAGGTCCAGAATGAGCAGGTCGAACTCCTGGGTGGACAGCGCAGCGTCGGCCTCTGAGCCGCTGGCCACATGGTCCACCGCATAGCCGTTACCACGCAGCGTACGCAGCAGGCCATCGGCCAGCACCTGGTCGTCTTCCGCTATCAGGATGCGCATGTCGCCGGTCTCCTCGCGAGGGCAGCGGCCGCTGAGGCGGTCGGCCCTTTCCTTGTGGGTGTTTCGCCTGATTCTAGAGAGCGCGCACCCCGCCACCCTTGCGGGTGTTCCAGGGGGTCCCACCCCCCCGCCGCCCCCCACTAGGCAGGATTGACCATCCCGCTATACTGTACGAATATCCAGTCCATGATGTTGAATTCGCCCCTCCACCCCATGGCCCGCCCGTCGCCGAACCCCGCTCGCGGATCGGTGTGGCAGGCTCACGCCATGAGCCACTGAAGCCGCACACTCCACATCATCCACACGGCGCGGGCCCCGCCCGCCCCCCCTCAACCGAACCGGAGATTTCCATGGACGCACCCGTCAAATCCCTGAACACTGAAAAGGCCAAAGCCCTGGCCGCCGCCCTGGCCCAGATCGAAAAGCAATTCGGCAAAGGCTCCATCATGCGCCTGGGCGAAGGCGAAGCCGTGGAAGACATCCAGGTGGTGTCCACCGGCTCCCTGGGGCTTGACATCGCCCTGGGCGTGGGTGGCCTGCCCCGCGGCCGGGTGATCGAAATCTACGGCCCGGAGTCTTCCGGCAAAACCACCCTCACCCTGCAGGTGGTGGCCCAAATGCAAAGCCTGGGCGGCACCTGCGCCTTCATCGACGCCGAACATGCGCTGGATGTGCAGTACGCCCAAAAGCTCGGCGTCAATCTGCAAGACCTGCTCATCAGCCAGCCCGACACCGGCGAGCAGGCCCTGGAGATCGTCGATTCCCTCGTGCGCTCGGGCGCGGTCGACCTGGTCATCATCGACTCCGTGGCCGCCCTTACCCCGAAGGCCGAACTCGAAGGCGAAATGGGCGATTCCCTGCCCGGCCTGCAGGCCCGCCTCATGAGCCAGGCCCTGCGCAAGCTCACCGCCACCATCAAGAAGACCAACTGCACCGTCATCTTCATCAACCAGATCCGCATGAAGATCGGCGTGATGTTCGGCAGCCCCGAAACCACCACGGGCGGCAACGCACTGAAGTTCTACTCCTCCGTGCGCCTGGACATCCGGCGCACCGGCAGCATCAAGAAGGGCGAGGAGGTCATTGGCTCCGAAACCCGGGTCAAGGTGGTCAAGAACAAGGTCAGCCCCCCCTTCAAGACGGCCGAGTTCGACATCCTCTACGGGGAAGGCATCAGCCGCGAGGGCGAAATCATCGACATGGGCGTGCAGGCCCAGGTGGTCGACAAGTCCGGTGCTTGGTACGCCTACAAGGGCGAAAAGATCGGCCAGGGCAAGGACAACGCCCGTGAATTCCTGCGCGAGAACCCCGAGATCGCGGTGGAGATCGAGAACCGCATCCGTGAGTTCATGGGCATCCCCTTGCTGGAAAGCTCGGCCGACGCCCCCTGAAGCCAAGCGTCCCTGCCCGGCCACCGTGCCCTTCGCGCGCAAGCCACCGTCCTTGAAGGCCAGGGCCCTGCAAGCCCTGGCACTTCGAGAACACAGCCGCAGCGAGTTGCGCCAGAAGCTGCTGCGCCCACCGCGCCTGGCCGCCCAGCCCGAAGATGGGGCCGATGCCCTCAGCCGCGCCGCCGAGGTCGACGCGCTGCTCGATGAGCTGCAAGCCCAAGGCCTGCTCAACGAAGACCGTTTCATCGAATCTCGGGTCCATGCCCGATCAGCGCGCTTTGGCAACCGCCGCATCCAGGCCGAGTTGGCCCAACACGGCCTTGAACTTGATGCCCAAACGGCGCAAAGCCTGCGCCACTCAGAGCTCGAGCGGGCACGCCAGGTGTGGGTCCGGCGATTCGGCGCGCAAGAGGCCGAGCGCCCGCCACAGCCGGCGGACATCGCCCGCCAGATGCGCTTCCTGGCCGCCCGCGGCTTCAGTCCGGAGGTCATCCGCCGCGTCATCAAGGGCAGCCGCCACGACGACTAGGGCGCCGGTGCCGCCCTGGGCCCGTGGTACATTGGGAATTGATTGACCGATTGGTCGGATAACCGCGCAAACCCGCGCGTTCCAGCAGTGGCGGTACACATGATGCATGGCCACTTGTTCGGCCGGTGTCAGTTCAACGCCAAGTTCCGGGCACACAATTCGGGCCGCAAAGGGCCCGCACGAGGCCGGCATGCCGCCCACGTGAAACCCGCCACGGGACCCGCACATCCGCTACCAAGAGGGAACCATGAAGATCCACGAGTACCAAGGCAAGGAAATCCTGCGCCAGTTCGGCGTGCCCGTGCCGCGGGGCTACCCCGCGTTCACCGTTCAGGAAGCCGTGGAAGCGGCACAAAAGCTGGGCACGCCGGTGTGCGTGGTGAAGGCCCAGATCCACGCCGGTGGCCGGGGCAAGGGCGGCGGGGTGAAGCTGGCCCGTTCAGTGGATGAGGTGAAGAACCTGGCCGGCCAGATCCTGGGCATGCAGCTCAAGACGCATCAGACCGGCCCCGAAGGCCAGAAGGTTCGCCGCCTGTACATCGAGGAAGGCGCGGACATCGGCAAGGAGTACTACGTCTCGGTGGTGACCGACCGGGCCACGCAAAAGGTGGCCTTTATCGCCTCCAGCGAAGGCGGCATGGACATCGAGGAAGTGGCTCACAGCCACCCCGAGAAGATCTGCAAGGTCTTCGTCGACCCGCTCACCGGCCTCACCGACGCGCAGGCCGCCCAGATCTGCAAGGGCATCGACATGCCTGAGGGGTCTGCCGCGCAGGCCAAGGACGTGTTCCAAAAGCTCTACCAGTGCTACATGGACACCGATGCCTCGCTGGTGGAGATCAACCCGCTCAATCGCGACAGCAAGGGCAACATCATCGCCCTGGACGCCAAGTTCAACTTCGACTCCAACGCCCTGTTCCGCCACCCCGAGATCGTGGCCTACCGCGATCTCGATGAAGAAGACCCGGCCGAAATCGAAGCCAGCAAGTTCGACCTGGCCTACATCAGCCTGGACGGCAACATCGGCTGCCTGGTCAACGGCGCAGGCCTGGCCATGGCCACCATGGACACCATCAAGCTCTTCGGCGGCGAGCCGGCCAACTTCCTGGACGTGGGCGGTGGCGCCACCGCCGAGAAGGTGACCGAGGCCTTCAAGATCATGCTGAAGAACCCCGAGGTCAAGGGCATCCTGGTCAACATCTTCGGCGGCATCATGAAGTGCGACACCATCGCCGAAGGCGTGATCGCCGCGTGCAAGGCCGTGAACCTCAAGGTGCCCCTGGTCGTGCGGATGAAGGGCACCAACGAGGACATCGGCAAGAAGATGCTGGCCGACTCGGGCCTGCCCATCATCAGCGCCGACACGATGGCCGAGGCGGCCACGAAGATTGTGGCGGCTGTCGCCTGAGGAGCCTGAAATGAGCATTCTGATCAACAAAGACACACGCGTCATCACCCAGGGCATCACCGGCAAGACGGGTCAGTTCCACACCCTGGGCTGCCAGGCCTATGCCAACGGCAAGAACTGCTTCGTCGCAGGCGTGAACCCCAAGAAGGCCGGTGAGAAGTTCTCCGACATTCCCATCTACGCCAGCGTCAAGGAAGCCGCGGGCCAGACCGGGGCCACGGTCAGCGTGATCTACGTGCCGCCCGCCGGCGCAGCCGACGCCATTTGGGAAGCGGTGCAAGCCGACCTCGACCTGGTGGTGTGCATCACCGAAGGCATCCCTGTGCGCGACATGCTGATGGTGCGCAACAAGATGAAGGCCAAGGAGGCAGCCGGCGGCAAGAAGACACTGCTGCTGGGCCCCAACTGCCCGGGCCTGATCACGCCCGAGGAAATCAAGATCGGCATCATGCCGGGCCACATCCACCGCAAGGGCCGCATCGGCGTGGTCTCCCGCTCTGGCACGTTGACCTATGAAGCCGTGGCGCAGCTCACCGAGATCGGCCTGGGCCAGTCCAGCGCCGTGGGTATCGGTGGCGACCCGATCAATGGCCTCAAGCACATCGACGTGATGAGGGCCTTCAACGACGACCCCGACACCGATGCCGTGATCATGATCGGTGAGATCGGAGGCCCCGACGAAGCCGAGGCCGCACAGTGGTGCAAGGCCAATATGAAGAAGCCGATCGTGGGCTTCATCGCCGGCGTCACCGCCCCCCCGGGCAAGCGCATGGGCCACGCCGGTGCGCTCATCAGCGGCGGAGCCGACACAGCCGACGCCAAGCTGGCGATCATGGAAGAGTGCGGCTTCAAGGTCACGCGCAACCCTTCGGAAATGGCCAAGCTCCTCAAGGCGATGCTCTGACCGCGGCGCGCGGTCAGCCTCGCCCTTCCCCCCTTTCCCGTCTGGCAGGGGCCACCGCAAGGTGGCCCCTTTTTCATGGGGTGCGACGGGTGCATGCGTAATGACCACAGGAATCGGTCTATCGGCCCGCCCTACACTGGCGGATTCACTCCTTTGTTTGGTGCAGAACCCCCATGGACGCCCTGACCTCCCCCGAATTCTGGATCGCCGTCGGTCAGATCATCATGATCGACATCCTGCTGGGTGGCGACAACGCAGTGGTGATCGCACTGGCCTGCCGCAAGCTTCCGGAAGCTCAGCGTCGCCTGGGCATCATCTACGGCACCGCGGGCGCCATCGGCCTGAGGGTGATCCTGATCTTCTTCGCGCTCACGCTTCTGGCCATCCCCTTCCTGAAGATCGTGGGTGCCTTGCTGTTGGTGTGGATCGGCGTGAAGCTGCTGGCCCCGGGTGATGACGATGAGCATGGCAACATCGAAGGGTCGGACCGTCTGTGGGCTGCCGTCAAGACGGTCATCATCGCCGACCTGGTGATGAGTGTCGACAACGTCATTGCCATCGCAGGCGCGGCCGAAGGCGCCGGCGGCGAGCACAAGATGTTCCTCGTGATCTTCGGCCTGGTGGTGAGCATCCCCATCATCGTGTGGGGCAGCCAGTTCGTGATCAAGCTGATGGATCGCTTCCCCATGATCATCACGGTTGGGGGAATGCTGTTGGGCTGGATCGCCGGCACGATGCTGGTGACCGACCCGGTGGTGGCCAACGTCCAGGAATGGACCTGGTTCCCCAAGCTGCCCCAGACCGACCTGGTGCGCTACGGTGCCGGCATTGCGGGTGCTCTGGCGGTTCTGGCCATCGGCCGTTTGTTGGCCGCCCGATCAGGCGCGGCCAAGGTGGACACGGCCGCCCACTGATATCGGTCAACTGCCAGGCAGCCGTCGGGCCGCGCGCCGCGCCGGCTCGACTGCGCTTGTTGGCGATCCAGCGGAGCCCTCCCTCCTTGCCGCTTCGCTCCCCCGCTGTGGGTGTTCCCGCCACCGGAGGCATCCGCGCAGACCCCCTTCGGACGCTGCCGACGCCCCGGGCAAGTGGCTATAGTGCTTGGCCACAGAAGATTCCAACCAAGACTCGAGGGAGTAACGCAATGAACCGATCACAGTGGCATCGGCCGGAAGGCCGACACGGCACAAACCATCGTGGCTTCACGCTCATCGAACTGATGATCGTGGTGGCCATCATCTCGGTGTTGGCCGCGATCGCCCTGCCGCAGTACCGCAACTACGTGGCCAAGGCCGAGGTCGGCACCGCCCTGTCTAACGTAGCCGGTGAAAAGGTGAAGGTAGCCGAGGCGGTCAATGCGGGCGCGGCTGGGCAGGACCTGTGCGCCGGCTTGAACCCAGCGATCTGCGCGGCCAACGCCACAGCCGTCAAGCTCACCGGACGCTACCCGGCCACGGCCAACGCCGACGCCGAGGCCTCAACCGTGATCACCCTTGAACTCAAGGACACCACCGCATCGCCGCTGACCTGGGAATGCAAGGTGGCCAAATCGGCGGTGGCCGGTTACCAGACCGACAGCTGCGACAAGCTCTCGCCCTGAAGGCCAGGTCGACCACGCCTTGACCCGTCACCCTGGTGCCACGCAGCCTCCAATGAAGCTGATGGTGGCACTATCCGCACTGGCGGCCACGCCCATGGTGCTGTCGGCCACCGCTGCGCCCTGGGCAGTCTCCCTCGCGTGGTGGACCGGCGTGCTCGTCGGCCTGCTGGTCTTGGCCTACGGGGCGCGAAGCTGGTCAGACGCGCCCCTGCAGGTGGCCGCATTCGAAACGGCAGACCCCAGGCGATCGCACTTGCCGCAGCTGCTGATCCACACGGCGGCGATAGCCGGCCTGCTCAGCGCCGTCATCAGCCTGGTCCAAGTGATGGCGCCCGAGGCCGCGGCGTGGATCTGGGGCGTTCAGACCACGGCAGATCTCGTCGAAAGCCAGTCCGCCCGTCATCCGCCTGAGTCATGGCACCTGACCACCGTGCTGCTGTGTGGGGTTGTAGCAGCGGTCGTGCTGCGAACCCAATGGCGCATGGGAAAGACCACCGCACGGGCAGGCACCGACTCCGCCAATGACGCGCCCTACCGTCGCAGCGCTCTGGTGATACTCGGCATTTGGGTCCTGCACAGCCTGGTCGAGTACCCACTTGGGTATCCCTATGCGGTATTGCCCGCGGCGCTGGCCCTTGTCGTGTGGCGGGGCTGGGACCGGCCCTGGCAACGCGCGGCGCGATGGCAGGCCGTGCTGATGGTCAGTGGCGGCGCGGCCTTGCTGCTGTGCTCGCTGTCGGTCCTTGTCGACTAGCGGCCCTTCAGGCCCAGCCATCACGCCGCCGTGGGCGCGACCCAATGCCCGCTCTTGCCGCCCTGCTTTTCCAGCAGGCGCACGCCGGTCATCTCCATGCCGCGGTCTGCCGCCTTACACATATCGTAGATGGTGAGCAGGCCCACCTGCACGGCGGTGAGGGCCTCCATCTCCACACCGGTATTGCCCACGGTTTCAGCGGTGACCACGCATCGCACCGCAGGCATCTCCTCGACAAGCTCGAAGTCCACTGCCACCCGTGTGAGCGGCAGCGGGTGGCACAGGGGAATCAACTCCGGCGTCTTCTTGGCAGCCATGATGGCCGCGATGCGGGCGATGCCGATCACGTCTCCCTTTTTCGCCTGCCCTTGCCGGATCAGGTCGAAGGTGCTTCGCTGCATGTGGATGCGGCCCTCGGCCACGGCCACGCGGTGGGTGTGGGCCTTGGCGCCGACGTCGACCATATGGGCTTGGCCCTGGGCGTCGAAATGGGTCAACGGAGACGTGGATGCGGCGTTGGACTCTGAAGTCATCTTGAAAACCTGTGGGGACATGCACGAGCAACAAACCGATGCGATGATAGGCGACATGCACGAGCCCCCTGGCCGCACACCAGACCGCCGCGGCACGCCCAGACAAAAGCGCCGGTTGGCGCGTTTGGCAGCCGCGCTGGCCCTGGCCTTGGGTGCCGCCCACGTGCCAACGGGCCTGGCTGCCAGCGACGGGGCTGAACCGCAGCGGCTTCCGTCTCTGGGTGAGCCCGACTCCGGCGACATCACCGAGGGCACCGAGCGACGGATAGGCGAATACATCATGCGCCAGGTCCGGCGCGACCCCTCCTACCTGGACGATCCGCTGCTGCTGGCCTACTCCCAGTCAATGTGGAACCCGCTGGTGCGTGTGGCGCGCGCGCGCGGCGAGATCGTGCCGGAAACCGACCAGGCTTTTGCCTTCGAGACTTTCCTCATTCGCGACAAGTCGATCAACGCCTTCGCATTGCCGGGCGGTTTCGTGGGCATCCACCTCGGCCTCATCGCGCAGTCCACCACCATGGACGAACTGGCCGCGGTGCTGGCGCATGAATTGGCGCACGTCACGCAGCGCCATATCGCGCGCTCCAACAGCAGCGCGCGTCGACAATCCGCGCTGGGCTTGGCGGGTATGCTGCTAGGCCTTCTGGCCGCCGCGCGCAGCGGAAGCCCCGACCTGGCGCAGGCCACCATCATGGGCTCGCAAGCCGCCATGGCCCAGGGGCAACTGAATTTCTCGCGTGACATGGAGCGCGAGGCCGACCGCATCGGCTTCACCATCATGACCGAGGCAGGCTACAGCGGCGCCGGGGTGGCGGCCATCTTCGAAAGGCTGCAGCGGGCCAATCGGCTCAACGACAGCGGCAATTTCCCCTACCTGCGCAGCCACCCCTTGACGGTGGAGCGCATCGGTGAGGCGCAGTCCCGCCTGCAGCAAGCGCAGGCACAGGCCCAATCGGCCAGCCTCGGCACCCCAGGAGGGCCCGTGGGCCAGACGGTTCGCATCACCGAGCAACGCTTGGCGCAGGACCTGCCGTCGCCAGAAATGCACCAACTGATGCGCGCTCGCGCGCGGGTGTTGATGGAAACCCATGTGCCCGCGCTGCGACGATGGCAAGCGCTGGCGTCGCAGGATGTGGTGCCCGAGGAAAAGCTGGGGGCGCTGTACTCGGCCACCCTGGCCAGTGTGATGTTGGGTGAGTCACGGGTCGCGCAGCGGCACCTGCAGGACCTGATGGCCCGTCCGCTGCAGATGGCCAGCCGTGCGGTGGTGGAATTGCTGTCGGCCGAAGTGGCCGTCTTGCAGGGTCAAGCCCACCGCGGCCTGGCCCTGCTGGAAACGCTCGATGGCCGAGAGCGGACCGTTCGCATGGCGCGTGCCGAAACCGCCCTGAAGTGGTTGCAGCAGGCGGGCGACATCCGCGAGCGGGCCGCCGCGCGCCAGGCCCTGCAGTTGCACACCGACAACCTGGCCACCTGGGTCATCAACCACAAGCGCGACGCGCTGGCCTGGTCGGTGCTGTCCACCTGCCAGCAGGCGCTTGACCAACCGCTGCGCGCGGTCCGTGCCGACGCTGAAGCGCGTTGGGCGCTCGGTGACCTCAACGGCGCGCTGGATCGCTTCAAGGCTGGGCAACGACTGGTGCGAACCAGCCGCACACCGGACCATGTAGAGGCCTCGGTCATCGACTCGCGTCTGCGCGATCTTGAGCGTGAACGTCGCCGCGCCTTCGCCGAAATCCGCGGTATCCGCGAAGAGGACTTGCCCCCGGTCTTGCCGCCCAACGTGCCGATCTAGCGCACACCGGTGCGTGGCCTGCATGGGAAAACGCGCACATCGGTTGTGACCACGCGACAAAAACCGATCGGCAAGGGCATCAACGTTGGCTTTCAGAGGGAAATCCCCTTCTCTGCGAGGAGAACTCGCATTACCATTGCCGCCGCAGGGTGCCCGAGAACAACCGAGCCGCTTTTAGAACGCTCATCTCCGCCCGGCACATCAACAACGACCTTGATGGAGAGATTGAACATGGCAACTGCGAAGAAGGCCGCTCCGGCCAAGAAGGCGGCACCGGCCAAGAAGGCTGCACCCGCGAAGAAGGCCGCTCCGGCCAAGAAGGCGGCGCCCGCCAAGAAGGCCGCTCCGGCCAAGAAGGCAGCCGCTCCGGCGAAGAAGCGCACGCCCAATGCCGCCTTCATGAAGGCCATGGCCGTCAGCGACTCGCTGGCAGCCGTGATCGGCAAGGGCCCGTATCCCCGCACCGAAGTGACCAAGAAGGTCTGGGAATACATCAAGAAGCACAAGCTGCAAGACGCCGTCAACAAGCGCATGATCAACGCGGACGACAAGCTCAAGGCCATCTTCAAGAAGGCCCAGGTTTCGATGTTCGAGATGACCAAGCTGATCAACGGCCATCTGAAGTGATTGCGCGCGGGGCCTGCCCCAGCGGCAGGTCTTCAGCGCCATGAAAAAGCCGGCCCTCGGGCCGGCTTTTCCTTTTGCGCCTTGGCTTCAGCCCAGGTGCTGTTTCAGGAAAGCCTCGCTGCGCTCGCGTGCGAGCCGCGCGGCCTCCGCATCGAACGACCCGCGCTGGTCGCAATTGAAACCGTGGTCAGCAGCGTAGACGCGCACCTCCACACCTGGCTGCGCTGCAGCGAAAGCCTTGACGCTGTCGGTGGGAATCCAGTGGTCACGCTCACCGAAATGGGCCAGCACCGGGCACTGCGGCGCGAGCTGCGCGTGGTTGGGAATGCCGCCACCATAGTAGGGCACAGCTGCTGAGAAGCCCTTGAGCTTGCAGGCCGAGAGCCAACTCAAGAGCCCGCCCCAACAAAAGCCCAGCACACCCACCTTGCCGCCGGATCCCAGGCGCCGCTGCAGTTCGGCACGTGCCGCGTCAATGTCCAGCAGCGGGGTGTCCAGCCCGGCTGCCTGCATCAGGCCGAAGCCACGCTGCATGTCGGCCTCGGTGTAGCCCAGCTCGATGCGCGGCTCCTGGCGGTCGAACAGGGCCGGCGACAAGGCCAGGTAACCCACGGCAGCCCAGCGGTCGGCCACCGAGCGAATGTGAGAGTTCACCCCGAAGATCTCCTGCACCACCACCACCGCGCCGCGCGGCGTACCGACAGGCTCGGCGAGGTAGGCGGACAGCGATCGTCCATCGGCAGCGGTGAGTTCAATCGTCTGACCCATGGGCCTTGCTCCTTTCAAGAAGAACGGAATCGGAAAGGGCCGAGCGCTGCAAGCCCGGCCTGTTGCCGATTCTTACCCCGCTGGTGCGGACACCGCCGGCAAGAGGGCTTTCAGAAAGCGGCCCGTGTGGCTTTCAGCGCAGGCCGCCACGTCTTCGGGCGTACCGGCCACCAGCACGCGACCGCCACCGCTGCCACCTTCGGGCCCAAGGTCCACCACCCAATCGGCCGTCTTGATCACATCCAGGTTGTGCTCAATGACGACGATGGTGTTGCCGGCATCGCGCAGCTGAGCCAGCACCTTCAGCAGCAGCTCGATATCGTGGAAGTGCAGACCGGTGGTGGGCTCGTCCAGTATGTACAGGGTACGGCCGGTGTCTCGCTTGGACAGCTCCAGCGCCAGCTTCACCCGCTGGGCCTCGCCGCCTGAGAGCGTGGTGGCGCTCTGGCCCAGGGTGATGTAGCCCAAGCCCACATCCAACAGGGTCTGCAGCTTGCGCGCGAGGGTGGGCACGGCACTGAAGAAGGCGTATGCATCCTCCACCGTCATGCCCAGGACCTCGTGGATGTTCTTGCCCTTGTAGAGAATCTCCAGCGTTTCGCGGTTGTAGCGCTTGCCATGGCAGACGTCGCAGGGCACGTACACATCGGGTAGGAAGTGCATTTCCACCTTGATGACGCCGTCGCCCTGGCAGCTTTCGCAGCGCCCACCCCCCTGTGCGGCGGCCACATTGAAGGAGAAGCGGCCCGGCCCGTAGCCGCGCTCGCGCGCGGTGGGCACATCGGCGAACAGCTCGCGAATGGGCGTGAACAGGCCGGTGTAGGTGGCCGGATTGCTGCGCGGCGTGCGTCCGATGGGGCTTTGGTCGACGTTGATGACCTTGTCCAGAGCCTCTGCGCCGTCGATCTCATCGTGGGGTGCAGGCTCGGTGCCGGCGTGATTCAGACGCTTGGCCATGGCCGCGTACAGCGTGTCGTTGATCAGGGTGCTCTTGCCCGAACCCGACACCCCTGTCACGCAGGTCATCACGCCCAGCGGAATCTGCACCGTGACGCCACGCAGGTTGTGGCCGCGCGCGTTGACGATGCGCAGATGCGAAGGCCCAGCCAGGCCCCAGGCACCCGCGGCCGGCGTGCGGCGCTGGCCGGGCACCTCGATGCGCAGCACCTGACCCAGGTAGCGGCCGGTGAGGCTGTCTTCGTCAGCAGCCACCTCGGCCGGCGTGCCCTGCGCCATCACACGGCCCCCATGCACACCGGCGCCTGGGCCGATATCCACCACATGGTCGGCCGCGCGGATCATGTCCTCGTCGTGCTCCACCACGATGACGCTGTTGCCCAGGTCACGCAAATGATGCAGGGTGGCGATCAGGCGTTCGTTGTCCCGCTGGTGAAGGCCAATGCTGGGCTCATCCAGCACATACATCACGCCCGTCAGGCCCGATCCAATCTGGCTGGCCAGACGAATGCGCTGGGCCTCGCCGCCCGAGAGCGTGTCGGCGCTGCGCTCCAGGCTCAGGTAATTCAGGCCCACATCGTTGAGAAAACGCAGGCGCGAACGGATCTCGCGCACCACCTTGTCGGCGATGCCGGCCTTGCTGCCCTGCAACTGCAAGGTGTCGAAGTAGGACTGGCACTCCTGCAGCGTGGTGGCCTCCACCTCGTAGATGGGCCTGCCGCGCTGCCCATCGTGGTGGCGCAGGAACACGTGCATGGCCTCACGACGCAGGCGATGGCCGCGGCACAAAGGGCATGGCTTGGGCGACTGCAAGCGGCTGAGTTCTTCGCGCACGATGGCCGAATCGGTTTCGCGCAGGCGACGTTCCAGCGAGGGGATGATGCCCTCGAAGGGATGGCGCCGGCGCACAGCGCGCGACTTGCCGCGCCCGCCTTCGACCGCGTACTCGAACTCGATGGCCTCCTCGCCCGAACCCTGCAGCAAGGTGTGCTGGATGGTCTTGGGCAGTGACTCATAGGGCGCTTCCAAGTCGAATTGGTAATGCGCAGCCACCGACTCCAACAGGCTGAAGGTGTAGCGGTTTCGGCGGTCCCATCCCTTGATCGCGCCGCTGGCCAGGCTGAGTTCCGGAAAGCCCACCACACGCTGGGCATCGAAGGCGGTGATGTGCCCCAGGCCGTCGCAGCCCGTGCAGGCGCCCATGGGCGAGTTGAATGAGAACAGGCGTGGCTCGAGCTCGGGCAGCGAATAAGCACAGATCGGGCAGGCGTAGGTACTGGAAAACCAATGCTCACGGCCGCTGTCGATCTCAAACGCCACCACGCGGCCACTGGCCATGCGCAGCGCGTTCTCGATGCTCTCGGCCAGGCGCTGCCGTTGCGCGGTGGCCTCTTCGGCACGGGTCTTGAGTCGATCCACCACCACGTCGATGTCGTGCTTTTCGTGGGGGTCAAGTTCGGGCAGCTCACTGACCTCGAACACGCGCGCGCTGGCCTGACCCGCGCGGATGCGAAAGCGCACATAGCCGCGCGACTGCAGATCTTCCAGCAGATCGTGGAAGCTGCCCTTCCGGTCTCGCACCACCGGCGCCAGGATCATCAGCTTGGTGCCCTCGGGCAGGCCCAGTACCGCATCGACCATCTGCGCCACCGGGGTAGCGGCCAGGGGCTCGTCATGGTCGGGGCAATAGGGTGTACCTGCCCGGGCGTACAGCAGGCGCAGGTAGTCGTGGATCTCGGTGATCGTGCCCACCGTCGAGCGCGGGTTGTGGCTGGTGGCCTTCTGCTCGATGGCAATCGCCGGGCTCAGGCCCTCGATCACGTCGACATCGGGCTTGTCGGTCTGCTGCAGGAACTGGCGCGCGTAGGCCGAGAGGCTTTCCACGTAACGCCGTTGGCCCTCGGCATACAGCGTATCGAAGGCCAGGCTCGACTTCCCCGAACCCGACAGCCCGGTGATCACCACCAGTGCGTTCTTCGGGATGTCGAGGTCGATGTTCTTGAGGTTGTGCGTGCGGGCGCCGCGGATGCGAAGGTGGGTGTCGGCGGGCATGCTGGCTCGGTTTGCGGGCAACCGGCCATTATCCGAAATCGCATGTGGCTTGTCGCCTGGCCAAGCATCGTTGGCTTGGCACGCGCCGGTGACGACTACATCAGGGACAGTAGATCGGCCCCATAGGCCTCCAGCTTGTGAGCACCCACTCCGCTGATCGTCGACAGCTCGTCGGCCGTGCGCGGCTGGCGCGCGGCCATTTCCGCCAAGGTGCTGTCGTGGAAGATCACGTACGGTGCACGCCCCTGCGCGCGGGACTGGGCGGTGCGCCAGGTCTTGAGCCGCTCATAGCGGGCCTGCGCGGCCTCGTCGAATTCGACGATCCAGTCGTGTGCGCTTCGGCTGCCGGCACCCTGAGCACCCCCGCTTCGGCGGGCCGGCTTGAGCGGTCGCGTGCTGAGCTTGAGCTGTTCCCGGGGCTGCTTCATGGTCAGCGCCACCTCGCCGCGCAACACGGCGCGTGCGTTCTCGGTCAGCAGCAGGGTAGGGAACTCGGTCTCGGTCACCACATGGCCCTGGGCCACCAACTGGCGCAGCACCGCGCGCCACAGGGCCTCGCTCAGATGGCGCCCGATACCGTAGGTGGACAACTGATCGTGCCCATACTGGCGCACCTTGGGCGAGGGCTTGCCGCGCAGCACGTCGATCAGATGGGCTGCGCCGAAGGAGCGCGCGCCCTGGTGCTCGCCGTGCTGAGCCATGCGGTAGATGCAACTCAGCGCCATGCGGGCAGCCTCGGTGCCATCCCACAGTTCGGGCGGCTCCAGGCAGTTGTCGCAGTTGCCGCAGGGTTCACTGTCTTCACCGAAATAGGACAGCAGGCGCTGGCGCCGGCAGTCGTGCGCCTCGGCCAGCATCAGCATGGCCTCGAGCTTGCCGCGCAGCACGCGCTTGAATTCCTCGCTGGCCTGGCCGTCTTCGATCAGGCGGCGTTGGCCCACCACATCGGCCAGACCATAGACCATCCAGGCCTCGGCCGGCTCGCCATCGCGCCCGGCGCGGCCGGTTTCCTGGTAGTAGCCTTCCACGGTGCGAGGCAAGTCAAGATGCGCCACGAATCGCACATCGGGCTTGTCGATGCCCATGCCGAAGGCGATGGTGGCCACCATCACCAAACCCCCATCGCGGGTGTCATGGTCGACGAAGGCCTGTTGGTGCTGCTGACGCACATCCAGCTGCAGCCCCGCGTGGTAGGGCAGTGCGCGGATGCCTTGGTCGCTCAGCCACACCGCTGTTTCCTCCACCTTCTTGCGCGTGGCGCAGTAGACGATGCCGGCCTCGTTCTGGTGTCCATCGCGGATGAAGGCCAGCAGCTGCGCGCGCGGATCTTCCTTCTCGACGATGGTGTAGCGGATGTTGGGCCGGTCGAAGCTGCTGACGAAGCTGCGCGCGTGCTCCAGGCCCAGGCGTTCGACGATATCGGCCCGGGTAAGCGCATCGGCGGTGGCGGTGAGGGCCAGTCGGGGTACGCCGGGGTAGCGCTGGGCGAGTTGCGACAGGCCCAGGTAGTCCTCGCGGAAGTCATGGCCCCACTGGCTCACGCAGTGAGCCTCGTCGATGGCGAACAGGCTGAGCAGGCCGCGTTCATGCAGGGAATCGAGCATGGCCAGGAAGCGTGGCGTGAGCACGCGTTCTGGCGCGGCATAGAGCAGGCTCAGTTGCCCGGTGCGCCAACGGCGTTCGATGTCCTGCGCGTCCTCGCTGCTCAGGGTGGAGTTGAGGAAGGCCGCCTGGACGCCCAGTTGTTCCAGGGTGCTCACCTGGTCCTGCATCAGGGCGATCAGCGGGCTGACCACCAGGCTGGCGCCCAGCCCGCAACGCTGACGCACCAGGGCGGGTACCTGGTAGCACAGGCTCTTGCCGCCGCCCGTGGGCATCAGTACCAGGGCGTTGTGGCCGGCACAAACGTGGTCGACGATGTCACCCTGTTGTCCCCGGAAAGCCCCGTAGCCAAAGACTTCATTCAGCACCGCCAGCGGCGTGTGACTCGGGTGGTGGGGGGGCGTTTGAGGAAGGGCAGACATGCAGTGGGCGCGAAACCCGAATGGTACCGGGGCCCGACGCAGCAACGCATCGCCCCAGGGCTTGTCGGCCTGCCCCGCTACCCGTGTCCCACCTCTGATGGCACCCTCGCGCCACACCTGCGGGGGATGGGCAGGCCACACCCGGTCGGCATAATCGAGTTCACCCATCAACCCGTCAGCCTGACCCGAACCGCGGAGCACCTCATGGCCTCGATCAACAAAGTCATCATCATCGGCAACCTCGGCCGTGACCCCGAACTGCGCTACACACCCAGCGGCTCGGCCGTGTGCAACGTCAGCATCGCCACCACCCGCAACTGGAAGAGCAAGGACAGTGGCGAACGCGTCGAGGAAACCGAATGGCACCGCGTGGTCTTCTATGACCGCCTGGCCGAAATCGCCGGTGAGTACCTCAAGAAGGGCCGGCCGGTTTACGTCGAAGGCCGCCTGAAGACCCGCAAGTGGCAGGACAAGGACGGCAAGGACAACTACACCACCGAAATCGTGGCCGAACAGATGCAGATGCTCGGCGGCCGTGAGGGCGGCGGCATGGGCGGCGGCGCGGGGATGGGCGACGAAGAAGGCTACACGCCCGCACGGCGTGAAGCGCCGGCGGCCAAGCCTGCCGGTGCGGCCAAGCCCGCAGCCAAGCCCGCTGGTGGCCTTGGCGACATGGACGACGACATTCCCTTCTGACGCTGCTGTCGAGTGGCGTCTGAGCCGTGGCTCAGGCGCAGCTCAAACGCGGCGGCGGGGTCTGCGAAAGCGCTTCACCCCGCGCGTCGACTGATCTGGAGCCGGGAAGGCTGCCATCACGCGGCGCACCCACCATACCGCCCCACCAAGAAACGCGATGGTCCATCCCAGGAACATCAGCGCCGAAAAGGTGTTGGCGCGCGGGTCGATCCGCTCCGAGATGAACAGCGCCAACATGCCCGCCAGGAACACGGTCAGCAAGGTGCCGAACCCATCCAGGAAAGGCGCCAGTCGGTCAAGGCTGGCCGCACGGCGCTCGCCGGCGAACCAGTACTCCGCATGGGGCAGGTTCACGCCACCGGAAGCCCTTCGACGCAGCAGCAGCAGCACGCCCGGGCCCGATGCCCAAGGCATCACCACCATCACGCCCGACAGCGCCCACAGGGCCACGATGTCCCGCTGAATCTCCGGCAAGGGGGCATACACCGTCCAGGCGTGGTGCAGCAGCGCCAAGCCGGCCGCCCACATCACAAGGAACAGGCGGCGCGCCGGGCTCATCGGCAATCAGGTGCAGTCGCTTGCGTCAGCGCGGTTAAACCACCGCGCCCGCATTCGGGTCGTTGGGATCTTCCGTCTTCGCCGGTCCGCCCTTGACCAAGTCTTCTCGCTCGACACCCAACCACATGGCGATACCGGCGGCCACGAAGATGGACGAGTAGATGCCGAAAAGGATGCCGATGGTCAGGGCCAGCGCAAAGTAGAACAGCGTGGGCCCACCGAAGATCAGCATCGACAGCACCATCATCTGCGTGCTGCCGTGCGTGATGACGGTGCGGCTGATGGTCGAGGTGATGGCGTTGTCGATCACCTGCGGCGTGGTGAGCTTGCGGTACTTGCGAAACACCTCGCGGATCCGGTCGAAGATCACCACCGACTCGTTCACCGAGTAGCCCAGCACCGCCAGGATGGCCGCCAGGACCGGTAGTGAGAACTCCCACTGGAAGAAGGCAAAGAACCCCAGGATGATCACCACGTCGTGCAGGTTGGCGATGATGCCGGCCACGCTGAACTTCCACTCGAAGCGCACCGCCAAGTACAGCATGATGCCGATCACGGTGAACAACAGGGCCAGCGCGCCGTCACGCGCCAACTCAGAGCCCACGGCCGGGCCGATGAACTCGGTGCGGTTGAGCTTGATCGGCTCGGTCGGCCCTGCCGCCAGGGTGGCGCCTGCTGTGGGGCCTGCAGTGGCATCGGCCTGTGCAGAAGCGGCCACCACACAGGCGGTGCGGCTGACCTGCTCGCCCTGGGGCGTGGTGTAGCTGCGCGTCTGAACCGTCCCCTGCTCGGCGGCGCACAGGGCATCGAAGGTGCGGGCCGATACCTCGCCTTGCTTCATCTCGCCGCGCACGGGCAGGCGGATGAGCACATCGCGCGAGGTCCCGAACTTTTGAACCTGCACTTCGCCGAAGCCCAGGGCTTCGACGGCCTCACGCGTCTTGTTGATGTCGGCCGGCTGCGCATACTCCACCTCCATCACCGTGCCACCGGTAAATTCGATGGACAAGTGCAGGCCGCGCGTGGCAATGAAGAACACCGCCGCAGCGAAGGTGATGAACGAGATGAGGTTCAACACCAGCGCATGGCGCATGAACGGGATGTCGCGGCTGATTCGGAAGAATTCCATGGTTCGTGCTCCCTGCTGCCGCTTCAGGCCTTGAGGTCGGTTGACGGTTCAGTCGCGGCGGGGGCGGGGGCCGGTCCCGGCTTCCACACCTGTCCGATCGACACGCCCTTCAACTTCTTCTGGCGGCCATACCAGAGGTTGACCAAGGCACGAGAGAACACCACCGCCGAGAACATCGAGGTGAGGATGCCCAGGCAGTGCACCACGGCAAAGCCGCGCACAGGGCCTGATCCGAAGGCCAGCAGCGCCACGCCCGCAATCAGGGTGGTGACGTTGGAGTCCAGGATCGTGGCCCAGGCGCGCTCATAGCCGGCGAAGATGGCCGACTGCGGTGGCACCCCGGCGCGCAGCTCCTCGCGCACACGCTCGTTGATCAGCACGTTCGCGTCGATGGCCATGCCCAGCGTGAGCGCAATGGCCGCAATGCCCGGCAGCGTCAGTGTGGCCTGCAGCATGGACAGCACCGCCACCAGCAGCAGCAGGTTGAAGCCCAGGGCCAGCGTGGAAAACACACCAAACAGGAGGTAGTACCCGCACATGAACAGCGCGATGGCCGCAAAGCCGTAGATCACGCTGTTGAATCCCTTGTCGATGTTCTCCGCGCCCAGGCTCGGGCCGATGGTGCGCTCCTCGATGATCTCCATCGGGGCGGCCAGCGCGCCGGCTCGGGTGAGCAGCGCGATGTCGGCGGTTTCCTGGGGCGTGAAGTTGCCGGTGATCTGAAACTGGTTGCCGAATTCGCCCTGGATGGTGGCCACCGACACGGCTTCACCCTTGCCCTTTTCGTACAGCACGATGGCCATGGGCTTGCCCAGGTTCTCGCGCGTGACACTGCGCATGGCACGGCCGGCGGCGTCATTCAGGTTGACGGACACGGCCGGGCGCTGGTTCTGGTCCAGCGTGGCCGAGGCCTTTTCCAGCTGCTCGCCCGTGGCGATCACCTCGCGCTTGAGCGAGACGGTGCGTTGCGCCGTCTCGCCTGGGGACAAGCGGACCGGCACGGTTTCACTGCCTGTGCCGGCCTGGTCCACCAGACGGAACTGCAGCGTGGCGGTGCGGCCGATGATGTCCTTGGCACGCGCGGTGTCCTGCACGCCGGGCAGCTGTACCACCACGCGGTCGGCGCCCTGGCGCTGGATCACGGGTTCGGCCACACCCAGTTCGTTCACCCGCTTGTGCAGGGTCTCGATGTTCTGCGTGACGGCCTGACTGCCGATGTCGGCCATGGCCTTGGGCGTCAGCCGTGCGGTCAGCCGTGTGCCTTCGGGCACCTTGTCGTCTGTCCAGGTCATGGTGGTCAGGCGGCTGGTCAGCAGGTCACGCGCGGCGTTGACCGAGGCCTCCTCGCTGATCACCACGCTCAGGCCATCGCCATCGCGGGTGAGGCCGGTGAAGCGGATGCGCTTTTCACGCAGGGCACCACGCACTTCCGATTGGTAGGCATCGATCTGCTGCTTGACGGCCGAGCGCATGTCCACCTGCATCAGGAAGTGCACGCCGCCGCGCAGGTCGAGGCCGAGGTACATCGGCAGTGCGCGCATCGAGGCCAGCCAGGCCGGCGAACGACTCAGCAGATTGAGCGCCACGATGTAGGACGGATCCGCCGCGTCGGGGTTCAGCGCCCGCGCAATCGCATCCTTGGCCTTGATCTGGGTGTCGGTGTCGTCGAGACGCACGCGCACCGAGGCGCCATCGAAGCTCACGCGATCGGCCTTGATGGCCGCATCGTCGAGCACCTTCTGCACCCGGTCGATCATGTTGAAGTCGACCTTGACCGTGACCTTGGCGCTGGAGACCTGCACGGCCGGCGCCTCGCCAAAGAAGTTGGGCAGCGTGTACAGCACGCCGATGAACAACGCCACCAGGATGAAGGCGTATTTCCAAAGGGGGTAGCGGTTCATGGCGTGCGCCGGGGCGGCAGCCCCGGTGGCAAGTGGGTCAGTGGCTTACTTGATCGAGCCCTTGGGCAGCACCTGCGTGACGGCCTGGCGCTGCACCATCACCTCCACGCCCTCGGCCACCTCGATATGCAGGTTCGATTCACCTACCCTGCTGATCTTGCCGTACAGGCCGCCGGCGGTCACGACCTCATCGCCCTTGGCCAGGGCATCCACCATGGCCTTATGTTCCTTCTGGCGCTTCATCTGCGGGCGGATCATGATGAAGTACAGCACCACGAACATCAGAATCAGCGGCAGCAGGCTCATCAGGCTGCTCTCGAGGCCACCCTGGGCGGCGGCGGGGGCGGTTTGGGCATAAGCCGAAGAAATGAACATGTGGGTCCTTCAATCGCAAGCAAACCCACAATTTTAACGTGGGCAGTCCAAGGTTCAGGGAAAGCCTTGTGGCGCGTAGGCCCGCGTGAACTGGCACGATGCCCCCATGCACGCCTTTCCCGATACCCGGCCCGGTCTTCCATCCCTGCCCGAGGGCTACCGCGTGATGGTGATCGGAGCAAGCGGCGGCATTGGAAGGGCGATTTGCGACTGGCTGGAAGCCGACCCTCGTTGTGCCCGGGTGCAGCGACTGGGTCGGCAAGCGCAGGCCGGCGTGCCCGCGGTGGACTTTCAGCAGCCCGACTCGATGCAGGCCGCCGCCCAGGCGCTTCAGGACGGTCAACCCTGGCACGCATTGATCGTGGCCAGCGGCATCCTGCACGGCCCCGCACTGCGCCCCGAAAAACGCCTGGCCGACCTCGAGGCCGCTGCGTTTTCTCAGGTGCTGACCATCAACACGGTGGGCCCGGCATTGGCGCTGCGCCACTTCACGCCCCTGCTGCCGCGCCACCCTCAAGCCCGCAGCCTGGTGGGTGTGTTGTCGGCGAGGGTGGGCAGCATGGGCGACAACCGGCTGGGTGGCTGGATGGCCTATCGCGCGTCGAAGGCGGCCCTGAACATGGTGGTCAAGACAGCGGCCATCGAGCTGGCCCGCACGCACAAGGGGCTGGCACTGGCTGCGCTGCACCCGGGCACGGTGCGCACAGGCCTGTCAGAGCCCTTCGATGGCCATTCCCGGGGGCGCGACCCGATGGAAGCTGCCGCCCAGCTGTTGCAGGTGCTTGATGCGCTGCAGCCCGAAGACAGCGGCTGCTTCAAGGCCTACGACGGCCAGTCCCTACCCTGGTGAACGGGGCGGCTGGTAGAACAGGGGCAGCGGATCGATGCAAGGGATCAAGCCTGACGGGGCTTGCGTGGCCCGCGCCGCCAGGAAGGTACGCACGCGCCAGGCCGAGTTCCAGGGCCGGGTGTTGCTGCTCCACACGCCCTCGGGCAGTACCTGCGCCCGCCCATCGGATTCGCGCACCAACACCACCACCGGCTCCAGGGCATCGAACTGCGCCTGCAGCACGAACCACCCGCCCGGCCATGCATCGGCCTGAAGCACCACGGCCGAACGCGAGTCCGGCGGGCTGAACTCACGCAGGGCCTCAAGGGCTGGCAGCACCTGGGGGTCGTGGGGTTGCAAGCGCTTGAGCGGCGCGCAGCCGCGCCAGGCGTTCTGCCAGGCCACCCAGAGGAAGCCACGGGCATCCATCGAACGCCCGGCCACCTGCAGGAGCCAGGCATCGTCCCGGCGCTCCACACCCAAGAGGCCGGCCAAAAACAAAACCGCCGCCAGGGCGGCGATCAGCCCTGTGCGGCGGCGTCGGACGACGCGCGGTGGCGTCATCGGTCAGCGTGAAGCCGTGAAGCTCAGGCAGCCTTCTTGGAGGTCTTGCCGGCGACCTTGGCAGCCTTCATGGCCGTTTCGGTCACGGCATTGAAGTTGGCTTCGGCGATGTCGGTGGCTTGCTTGGCGGCCTTCTGCACGTTGGCATAGGCGCTGTTGGCCGCTTCCACGGCCTGCTTCACGAAGGCCACACCGCTCTCGGTACCGGCCGGCGCGTTCTTGGCGGCCACGTCCACCAGCTGGTGCAGGCTTTGCTGCACGGCAGCAACTTGGGCTTCGGCCACGGCCACCACGTCGGCTTGAGCCGACTTGGCGATGTCGGCCAGGTGGCGGCCATAGGCGGTGGCCTTGTCGGCGCTGGGCTGCAGCAGGGAGGCTTGCAGGGCCATCAGGCTCTGGGGGTCCTTGGCGGCCAAGGCAGCCTTGGCCAGATCAGCGGACTCGCTCAGCGTGGCGCGGGCGGTAGCCAGATTCAGTTCCACCACCTTCTCCATGTTGGAGAAAGCCTTGTGGGTCAGGTCGAAGAAGGACTCGACCTGGGCTTGTTGGGCGGCGATGATTTGTTGGGTGTTCAGCATGATGGGCTCCAGAAAAAGGGAAATTCAGAAATGACGGGGCTTCTGGTTGCAGTCTTCAAGCTTTGCTGCACTGCAACATGAACGAATGATACGCCCGAAATTCCGAATTGCAAGCCTTTTTTGCTGCGGCGCAACAAATTTTTTCAAGCAGCCCCTGTTTGCGCCCTATTCCACCGCCTTGTCCAGGTCCTCAAGCCCCTGGTGGCGCACGTCGGCCCCCTTGACCACGTAGATGGTCACCTCGGCCAGGTTCTTGGCGTGGTCGCCCACACGCTCGATGGCCTTGGCCACAAAGATCAGGTCGATGCTGCTGCTGATCGTGCGCGGGTCTTCCATCATGAAGGTGATCAGCTTGCGCATCAGGCCGTCGAACTCCTGGTCGATCTCCTCGTCGTGCTTGAGCACCTCCAGGGCGCGCACCACATCCAGACGTGCGAACGAGTCGAGCGCCTTTCGCAGCTGCGCCACGGCCAGTTCGGCCTCATGCGCCACATCATGGATGGGCAGCCGAGTGGAGATGCCGGACTCGATCAACTTCTTGGTGGTCCTCGCCACGCGCGCGGCCTCGTCGCCGACGCGCTCCAGGTTGGCGATCATCTTGGCGATGGCCACCAGCAGGCGCAGGTCACGCGCCGTGGGTTGGCGCCGGGCGATGATGGCCGACAGCTCCGAGTCGATGTCCATCTCCATCTGGTTGACGCGCGCCTCCTGAATCAGCACATCGTCGGCCAGGTCGGCCTTCAGCTGGGTAAGCGCCTCCACGGCACGCGCCACCTGCGACTCGGCCAGCCCACCCATCTGCAGGACCTGGTTGGAGATGGCGCTGAGTTCCGCGTCGTATTGGGTCGAGAGGTGCTTGTCGCTCATGGGATAAGGCCGGTGACAGGTGGGTTGATGAGGTTCAGTGCTGCGTGAACGTGGGGGCCGGCAGCATCAGCCGAAACGGCCGGTGATGTAGTCCTCGGTGTCTTTCTTCTTGGGCTTGGTGAAGACCTCGCGCGTAGGGCCGAACTCCACCAGATCGCCCAGGTACATATAGGCCGTGTA
>Ga0082207_1000015_pt1 | contig 119764 bp, 87 predicted proteins | sample LakMenEpi10Aug09_FD_71540 | JGI IMG/M metagenome (GOLD analysis project Ga0082207, IMG submission 71540) | reverse complement strand
AAATCTATAGTTTGTAATGTTAAAATGTCTGATTCCGATTCTAACTCTGTGAATATCCATTTACCATCATTTGTTTTCACATATTGCATGACATGATATAAGTATTAATCAGTTACAGGAAAAGTCCTCAAATTTACAAGATCGGAGTTGGCCTCCTGTCAACAAATTTCAGGGTTTCAGCGGTTTAATCAAAGACTTTCTTTATTTAGATGTAACTCAGCAATATGAAATATTAGCTAAAAGCAGGGATAATTTTGAAGAACATGGTAAATTTATTCACGAAAGTTTAGGATTAATTTATGCGTATGTACTCGGTTATGAAGATAGCCCTTGCTATATCACGACCAATGAAGAATTAGAAATAAAATTACAGCAATTAAAGATTGTTTTAGAAAGAGAATTAATGAATTATTGGTTAGATATACCAGTAATTCCCCAACAGCTAAATCAGGTTGAAGCGGTTGATTATCTTAACAAAAAAATACTTGATAATTCCGGCGTTTACCATGAACTATTTGATTATATTGCGACAAAGGCCTCAAAAACGTCTGTTATAACTTTTTTACAAAATGAAGTCATCCGCAATGAGGTGGTTGATGATGAGGTAGCTTTACTGGTAAAGGGTTTACAAGGGCTACTAAAAAAGGTAGTTGCATCAAATCTTTGGGATGAGTGCGGTCGTGGCAAGCTTAATGATTTCCACACATATTGGTTAAGAATGTTGTTGGAAGAATTAAATGGTTGGAATCAACTATCTGATTATCGAAAACTAACGAGTCCCTGGTACGCTAAGATAACATCAAACTCATTTAATATGCTGTTGACACGTCCAGGATACAAATATATGGCATATGGAGCTTTCTTGATATTTGAAAGTTGGGTGCATCCACATTTTGAAAGAATTATTGCGGGTTTAAAAAGAGTTGGTATTGATCAGGAAGATTTGAGTATTTATTTTACTGCTCACCTAGCCATTGATCAATATCACACAAGAGAGTTACTTGCTGGTATAGCTAATCAAGAGCCGAGGTTAAATCAAGCAGAAGTTGACCAAATTCTTCTGGGATCACATTTAGCAATAGCAGCGGGAACAGCACAGTATGGGCGGATGTTGTCTTATCTTTCAACTCTCAAATAGTAAGCTGTTCGGAATTTAAACTGTATAACTTAAAACAAGTTTAATTATTGTGGGGTGGGACTCCTTACCCGCCCTGTTTATTTTATACAACATTACCTCCAAAAGTCTTTACAACAAAATCATTATGACTAATACCGTGGAATTGCCAGAGCAACAGACAGATTTTAGATCCGATAAAATACAGATTATCTTATTGTTCGTAGCAGTATTTACTTTATCACTAGCAGCAATCTTAATCAAATTTAGCGAACAATATATTGGTCCTAATGCCACGATTTTCAATCGCTTCTGGATAGCCACTTTTATTCTAGGATTGTGGAAAGGTGGTAAATATTTAGCTTCTCAACTATTCCAAGATACTTCCAGTGTAAAAGAAAGTTATACAATATTCGATATATCACTATTGGTGTTAACGGCTATCTTAATTTCACTTTCCCAGCTTTCTTGGGCTTGGTCTATAACTACAACAAGCGTTGCTAACGCGAATTTATTACATAATATGACCCCAATTTTCACCATATTAGGGGGATGGCTGCTATTAAATTATTCCTTTAACAGTAAATTTCTCATCGGTATGGTTTTAGCTATAGGGGGAGCTATAACTATTAGCATTCAAGATTTACAAATTTCTACAGATCATCTGAATGGTGATAGTTTAGCTTTACTGTCTGCTATATTTTTTGGAGCTAACAATTTAGTTGTAGAAAAATTAAGAGTCAAGTTTTCGACAATAAGCATATTATTATGGTCTTGTTTTTTCCGAATGTTTTTGACATTTCCAGTAGTGATATTAACTGAAGATAAAATTTTCCCATCTTCCTGGCAGGGATGGTTACCAGTCATTTTTCTAGCTATTTTCTGCCAAGTGATTGGTTCGGGGATTCTCTTCTATAGCCTCAAGCATTTCTCTTCAGGATTTATTTCTTTGTTCCTTCTGCTTGAGCCGATCATTGCTACAATTCTTGCATGGATCTTTTTTGGTGAAGATTTAAGTCTCCTAAATGGGTTAGCTTTTATTGTGGTTTTAGTTGGTATATATGTCGCTAAATCTGCTCAAGAATCTGAATCGCAAAAATAATTGCCTAATTTCCAAATCCAGATGAAACATTAATAAATTGTCAAGAACTTTATGTGGTGTTAAAATTCGTTTGGGGACAGGGAAGAGGTCTTGGGAGATTTTACTTTTTATTACTTGTCTTCCTGCATACTCCTGACAATTTTTGTGACAATTTTTCTAGGAATAAACCGCACACATTTTGACATAATTTTATTCATAAACCCAGGAATAACAATTGTTTTTCCCTGAATTAGGGCATTATAACCAATTTGGGCGACAGTTTCGGCATCCATCATATTTTTACTTTTCAGCATTTTAGAATCGGCCATTCCTGTTCTTTCATGAAATGCTGATGCTGTGGAACCTGGACAAAGAACTGTGACAGTGACACCTGTACCTTCTAATTCATTAGCAATGGCTTCAGAGAATGATAAAATATAGGCTTTGGTGGCAAAATAAACTGCCATTAATGGACCAGGTTGAAAAGCAGCAGCAGAAGAAACATTTAATATCTTTCCATGACCTTGTTTAACCATTTCTTTAAGAAATAATTTTGTTAAATGAGTTAAACAAACTAGATTTACTTGCAGCATTTCCAGTTCAGTATTTAAGTTAGTTTCATTAAATAAACCATAAGTACCAAAACCGGCATTATTTACTAAAATATCAATTTTAATGCCAGCTTGTTGCAGTTCTATGAAAATTTCTTCAGGAGATGTGGATATAGATAAATCTTTGATAATAGGTTTAACAGAAATTCCAAATTCTTCTGCCAAATCAATAGCTATTTTTGTGATTTTTTCTCCTACTCTATCTACTAATACAAGATTATAATTATTATGAGCAAAAATCCGGGCTAACTGATAACCAATACCATTAGCTGAACCGGTAATCAAAACTGTTCCCTGACATTTTATGTTCATTTTACAAAAAAGTGAATTAGACGGATAAATCTTACCGACACCATTACATTATACTAAATAAAAATTAAGCTGCTTATAATTAAGATTTCCAGAATAATTGACCGCAGATAAACGCAGATAAACGCGGATAAATACAGATAAAATAATGGATTTGATAATTATATGCAGCCTCATGGAAAATTGATATTAGGCAAGACTTAGGAAACCAGTCTGTACTAAATAAGATGTGTAAGTCATCAACAATTGAGAATCAATTGGTGGACAAACAATAGAACTTCCTTTTAGTGCTGCTAGGGTTTCTTCACAACTAATAATTGGTCTTCTCGCTTGTAAATACAAATCAGGAATAGTGATTTGTTCATCTGACCAACGTTCTAGTAAAAATGGCCGCAAAGTGTATAATGGATTGTCTGGAGATGTGACATTATTAATTAATTCTGCTTGCCATTCTTCGTAGGGAATCATCTTTAGTGAAAAGCCAAAAGAACGCACCCAATCAACTAAAGATTTTAAAGAAGCGGGTTGAGGATGTTGTAAGTGAAAAGCCTTACCTACAGATATTTCTTGTCGAGAAAGATAAACAACTGATTTGCTGACATAATCAACAGGAGACATATCTAACATATAATCTACATCAGGGAAAGAACCCATTTGTAGACAACCTTTAATCATTAAATTGATGAAATCATGGGTATTACAAATTCCAGTTTTACTATCTCCAGAAATTAAAGGAGGTCTGTAAATAGTGATAGGTAATCCTCGACTACCAGCGATTTTTACTAATTTTTCTGCTACCCATTTAGTTTGAGAATAACCGAGGAAAATCCCTTCCCAATCATGAAAATCATCATCTTCTTTAACTAGTTTACCAGCATAGGTGCTAGACTCAAAAACAGCCACACTAGAAACATAATGAAATGGCTTAACTTTAGTTTGACAAGCTAAACGTAAAACTTCCTGTGTACCCAAAACATTGGCTGTTTTTAGTGCGGAGTAAGGATAAACATAATTGAGTAAGGCTGCACTATGATAAATCGCATCAATATTAGCAGCTAGATTTTGAAATTGTTCTGCATTAATACCCAAATTTGGCTGTGATAAATCACCAATTATAGGGATAATACGGCTACTATATTCATCTTGCCAAATGCCATATTGTTGCAAATTATTTTCTAATTTGCTTTTACCTTCTTCTGGATTACTAGCACGAACTAAACAATAAAGAGTTGCTGTCGATACTTCCAGTAATTCCTTAATAATAAAAGCACCTAAATAACCTGTTCCTCCGGTTAAAAAGATATTTTTAGGGTTAGAAACAGAAACAGCATTACCTACTGGTTGAATAGTCGGGTCTAGAACAACTTCCCCACCTAAATCTAGAACAGGAGGAGCAAACTTAACAGGAGAATTTGCGCCCAAACTAGCATCTTTTACCTGAGAATTATCATTTGATTCCTCTGATAACCGCTGGGAAAGAGCGGCAATATTGGGATAATGCCAAAGTAAAATAGGAGAGGGTTTAAAACCTAGTAATTCTTCTAATTTACTGATGATAATCATGGCTTGGGCAGAATCCAAACCATAATTTTCTAAATTTTCATTAACATCAATTTCTGCGGTTTCGACTATAAGAACTTCCGCAAGATGAGAAACTAGAAATGCTTGAATACTTTCAGCATTATAAGACCGTTTTAAATTCATTTTTACTGCTCCAATGTAGAGGAAATTGGCTGATATTGACTGTAATAAGGAGGCATTTGTAAACCCTGCATTTTTAAACTATGGGTACGATATAAAAATGCAGTTCCCTTCATAATTTGGTTAGCAACATCAACAACATGACGCTGATTAGGTTCTGACAAATAAGAACCACGCACCCAGTCATTAAAACCACCCATAGCTGGTCCGCACCAAATTTGATAATCAACTTCTCGACCTTTTTCACCAGTGCTAGACCAGCGGGAAGATAACCCTAAATACCATCTAAAAATTAAAGCCATTTTCAGTTTAGGATTATTAACAGCTTTACCTAATTTTTCAGGATTCTTTTGGGATAAATAAGCCGCTGTACCTTCCCAAACCTCAGCCAGACTTTTACGGAAAATTTGTTTTTCTAACTTCTCTTTTTCAGCTTTGGGAATTTGTTCAATAGAGTCATAAGTGCGATATAATTCATAGAGTTTTTGCGCTCGCATTGGGAACATTGTTCCCCGTTTGAGAACTTGTAATTTCACTCCCATTTCAAACATATCGGCTGCGGGAGCCATAATCATATCTGCCATTTCTGCTTGTGCTAATAACTTTTTAGTATGTTCACAAGCCCCAGATTCGACACAAGATTGATTAATTGAACCCGTGACTATATAAGCAGCACCCATCATAAAACCAGCTAATGCTGATTCTGGTGTACCAATGCCTCCAGCCACTCCAATTCTAATAGGAACTGAGTAATTATATTGCTCTTGAATTTCATTTTTGAGAGCAATAATTGAAGGTAATAAACATACTAAAGGACGATTATCTGTATGGCCACCAGAGTCAGCTTCAACGGTAATATCATCAGCCATTGGTACTTGGCTGGCCAGAGTTGCTTGAAATTCAGTAATTAGTCCTTGCTGAATTAATTCTTTGAGAATTCTTGCTGGTGCTGGTTGCAAAAATTTAGTTGCAACTTCTCGACGAGAAATTTTAGCAATGACCTTATTTCTAATATCAATTTGATTGGCTGCATTTAATCTTAACCCAGCAACTCGATAATAAACAATATTAGGAGTTAAGTCTAAAAATGCTGATGCTTCTACAGTTCTGACACCATATTTAAGATATAAATCTACAGCGCGGCGTTCAATAGCTGGTTCATTAGGACTGTGAATTAAATTGAAAGCGTAAGGACCATTAGGTAAAGCTTGTTGAATAGAATTAATCGCAGATTCTAAACGTTCTGGAAGTAAACCACCTGCACCAAAAGAACTTAAAATTTTGTCTTTTCCTAGTGCAATTACCATTTCTTCAGAAGCAATACCACCAGCCATTGCTCCGGTCATATAGGCGTATTTTACACCATAAGCATTAAGAAAACTAGAGTCACCAAGTTGTTGTAAACGTAGAGGTAGAAGTGAGATTAAAAGTTCTGCTTGTCCAGATAAACTTTGATCATTAGGTGCTAAATACCCATCATTAGTAGCACCAATTTTCCCTGCTATTTTAATAATATAACAAGGTTGATCTAATGTTAATAATTTATCCTTGATACCACTTTTTTCAAAGCTAACACAATCTAATGAACCTTTCCAAACTTGGTTTTGATAATGATTACAGGTGAAAAAACCCAGTCCATTATCATGTTTATTTAGTACCGTCTCAATTGTTTTCACGGTAGTTATTCCTCAATTTATAAGCAGGGTATTTGAAATGAAGAACTTAGTTCACGCAGAGACGCAGAGACACAGAGAAAGAGCAGTTAAGTATTTTTTTATTTCCTCTGTGTCCTCTGTGCCTCTGTGGTTTGTTAAAAAAAGAGCCTTATACTTAATACTAAGTGGATTATTTCTCTTCGTTGAGTAGGTTTTGAGCGCAAGCTAATTGTAATTGGATAATTTCGCTCATTTGTTGACTAAAATCCTGTCTAGCTGCTAAGAAACTCGTGTGCGTTTGAGTTAATTTGGCGGTGTTGTTACTCAGGGCTTGATACTGAGAAATTTTTAAATCATTCATGCTAATTTTTCCACCAGATTCTTGATTTATGTTTTGCTTAATGATTTTTGTTGACTCAAAGAATTTTAGTTTCTTTGACAATTCTAAACCGCTCTCCATGATAGTTTTCATGGTATTTTTTTCTGGCTTTGGTGGAAGTTTGGGGTAAATCTCTGTGGGCGCTATTTTCTCCGCTATCTGTAGGGAATTGATGATTTTATACTCTTGAGAAGGAAAAATTGTTTGCTTTTGGTTATTAGCAAAAATTTGGCGATTTTCTGCATTCAAAATTGCAGAAGTCATGGAATTACCACCTAATGTAACTTTCCTCAGTGTTAATTTATTCTGTTTATTATTCTCTGAGGATAAGTCATATAAAGGAGCTAGGTTTAATTTAACTTGATGACTTAATAGTTTAGCTAAGGCTTTAATTAGGGAACTATGATCATCTGTACCGCGTCGGTTTAGGGATACGGTAAGATGTTCTTGATTACCCAAATTTTTATCTATCCAGCGTGAACAAATACCACCTGCACCGGCTTCAATGAAGATTTTTGCTCCGTCACCATAGACGCGATTAACTAAGCGGGGAAAGTCGAGTTGTTGACATAATCCTGTAGCAATATTGTGGGCAATTTCTTGGCTTTCAATTTCAATTGATTGATATTCAGCAGCGGAATAAAATTTAATTCCTGGTATTTTTCTCGCGGGTAAATTGTATAAGTTTTCCAGTTCTTGAGATTCTGATTGCATTGCTTGACAATGAATTACATGATCAAATGGAGCAGGAAAAGCATTACAACCAAGGGTTTTAATCACTCGTTCACAAGCTGCTGGTTCACCAGCAATTAATACTTCTTCTGCTGTATTAATCTGTGTCAAATAAACGCGATTTTCATTTTTTAAACATTCTCTAACCTGGGTTGGAGTAGCCATAAGAACATAATTACTCCACAAATTATTCTCTGAAATTGTGGAAGTTTTTGCTAGTCCCCAATACTCACGTACAGCATTTTTTGCACCTGATAATCTATCTCCAAATAAAGCTGATGAATTAAAGGTATGGCTAACTTCATAAAAATTGCTCCATACTCCTTGAGCAACCATCATACTAGTTTCACCTAAACTATATCCGAAGACATATTTAGGTTTAATGTTAAAATCTTCGGTGATAATTGTGGAGATTAATCTGGTAAAAAGCACTTCTGCTTCAAACATTGCCAGAGAATCATCTAATAATTTCTTTTCTAGTGTTTCTAATTGTCGAGTTGACAATTTACTTAAACTTCTCGGAAATACCAATTTTTCCACATCTGCTGCTCGTTCGTCAAGACTTTTGATAATGACATCATCTAAGACTTTAGGAAATAACCGGAAAAGACTCCGACCAATGCCTAAATAAGTATTAACAGCAGCGGGATAAACATAAGCTATTTCTCCATCTTTTCCTAATGGTTTAGGTGTAAAATAACTACCTATGGGAGTTTGCCAATCTTTGCCATTTGTAAAGGCATTAGGTATACCTTTTTTGGCAGAATTAATTTCTTTAATTAATTCTTTTTGATTGCGTCCAGTTAGGGAAAGTGTATATTTACTATCAGATGTTTGTTGAAATTTTACAAAGGTTTGACTAGCAATATCTTTGAGAGAATCAGCATTTTCAATTGTTTCTTGTAAATGATCTAATGCTGCTAATAAACTACTTTGATCATTTGCTCCAATTGGTAATAAATGCAAGGGTCTTGATTCTAAATATTTGCTGGTGCGCTCTGGTTGTTGGGTTTCTTCTGATAAGATGATATGGGCAAAAGAGCCGTCACAACCAATACTATTAATGGCGGAAATTCGAGATTTGACTTCTTTTTGCAAAAACCAGGGTCGGGACTCTGTAGCAACGTAGAAAGGACTTCCTTCCCATACTTGCGGTGTTTTGACACCGGACCAATTGGGAGTTCCGGGAATATATCTGTGGTAAATACTCAGCGCAGTTTTAATTAAACTAGCAATTCCTGACGCAACGAAGGTATGACCAATATTAGATTTAACGCTACCTATAGCGCAATGTAAACCATTGTTAACGGAGGGATAAGCTTGAAGAATACCGTTAATTTCGGCTTCGTCTTCTGCGGGAATACCACTAGCGCAGACTTCCAAATAATTGACTTTTGTGGGTTCAATTCCTGCTTGTTGAAAAGCCTGTTGACAGACTTGGGTAATGGTATGACTATCTACAGCCATTGAGGGAGATTGACCAATGCTAATACCATCAATTACTGCATAGATACGCTGATTATTTGCTAAGGCTAAATCATGACGTTTAAGAATTACTGCACCTGCACCTTCTCCTATGTTCCAACCATTAGCTTTTTCGTCAAAACTTAAGGTATTGACTCCTGTATTAATTTTGCCAAATTGACTTCTTAATAAGACGTTTTCTACCCCACCAGCTAAGTCAACAGCACCCACAACTACAGCATCTACTTCATGAGTATCTAGCAGCATTTGCGCTAATTCTAAAGCTTTAAAAGCGGCGGTTTCTACTGCACTAATAGTAAAAGATGGTCCAGAAAAATTCCATAAAGAGGAAATGCGACTGGCCATAATATTAGTAACATAACTGAGATATTCACTCAGTTCAACTTGATTGTGAATACTATCTTGAATGATGCCTTCTAATTGATGAATTTTTTCTGGTGATAAGGCGATTTCAGCACCATTCAAACCATCTTTAATTTGCCAAGATGAATTCCATCTTTGCTGTAATTGGTGGACAGATAATTCTGTATCTGCTGCAATAATTACCGCTACATTACTATTAGGTGAAATTCCTGCATCTTTGAGAGCGCGATCCGCAACTTTTAATAATAAAAGTTGTTGAGAGTTGATTTTTTCAACTTCGTTAGGAGGGATTTTGTAAGCTAAAGTATCAACTTCAAAATTATCAATATACGCTCCTTGTGGGACTTTTCCTGCTTCTAACCCATACTCTCGCAGTAAATTTTCTTGTTCATTAATACCATGCCATCTTGATGCTGGTAGAGGCATAAAATGCTGTTTTCCGTCATAAATACTGCTCTCAAAGGCATCTAATTCTTGACATTCACCAAAAAAGGCATCCATACCAACAATTGCCATTTTCGCGGTCTTCTGTTGCTGAATATTCATCTGCTTACTTCCCTGCTTCTAGAATAATATGAGAGTTTGTTCCACCAAAACCAAAGGCACTTAACGCTACTCTTTTAGTTCCTTGACTTGGCCATTTAGTAGGAGTTCTGACAATGTTTTGCACAGAGATAACATTATTTTCAGAACCTATGGGTTGAGTCACATTAATAGTAGGAGGAATCACACCATGGGACATACTTAAAATTGTCTTAGTTATGCCTACCATGCCCGCAGCAACTAGTAAATGACCGACATTTGTTTTCGTTGAACCTACTAATGGGGCTGCTTTATAGGGACTAAAAAAGCCTTCAATTGAGTTACATTCGGTGGTATCTCCTAATGGAGTTCCTGTGGCATGACACTCTAAATAATCAATAGCTTGGGGGTTAAGTTTAGCTTCAGAATACGCTCTTTGATATGCCAGAGTTTGACCTTGAGAATTAGGACTAAGAAGATGTTTACCTTTACCATCATTAGATAATCCATTACCGCAAATTGTGGCTAAAATTTTGTCTCCATCTCTAATAGCATCACTGTATCTTTTGAGCATTACCATTCCTATACCTTCGGAGGTAATTAACCCACGTGATGACTTATCTAAAGGACGACTAATGCCATTATCTGGATATCCTTGAATACCAGAAAATAACATTCTGATAAATAATGGATCTGAGCAACTAATAGCACCAGCTAACATCAAATCAGTTTTGCCAGATTGCAGATAATGGGATGCTAATTTAATGGCATAAAACGATGAAGAACAAGCAGCATCTATAGAGAAATGAGTTGCAGATAAAGAAAATGCTTTGGAAACTATAGCAGCAGGTAAACCGGAAACCATAGCATTATATGGAGAGACTTTTGTAGGGGTTAATAAACCACCTAAACGAAAGTCTTTTTCCTGTAATAATTCACCAATTGCAGGTTCAATATTTTGCCGATAAATAGGAGCAAATAGACTATTAGAAGCTTTGGTTGGTAATCCTAAAGTTCCTAAAATTACGCCACATTTTGAAAGTGCAGTTTGATTTCCCCAATAACCACTTTGAATAATGGCTTGTTTCGCAGCGTACAATGACCATTTAAAGGTATTATCTAAGGTTTCAAGAAATGCCGCAGGTAAATTATACTCATTAGTATCAAACTTAAAGTTGCGAATAAATCCACCTTTTTGAAAGTAGAATTTTTCCGGTTTACCTTTAGTTGAATCGTAAAATATAGCGGGATCTATTCCCAAATCCGCTATAGTTATAGATGATGTAGAATCTTTTTCTTCTGTGAGATTCTGCCAAAATTCTTCGGGATTATTAGCATCGGGAAATAGGCAAGATAAACCGATAATAGCGATTTTTTCCAATTTAAAAATCCTCGTTGGGGGATGAGGAAAAGAGATATTATTTAATCTTTTCCCTACGTTATTTAGGATTTACGCGATTCCCCAATGTTTACGGATTTATGGACGCAGGAAGATAATTAAGAGAAATGAACTAGGAAGAATGGAAGGAAGATAGAAAATTGTGGTTTGGGTTGATGTAATACCAATTCTGTGCAAAGATGCACCCAATTTAAAGATAAACGAACCACGGAGACACAGAGGACACGGAGAGAAAAAGGTTAAAAATTCGGTGCTACCTCAGAAGGAAATGGTACAAGGAAACCTAAGATTTTGGTGAATTTGTTGGGTTGCGCTGTCGCTTAACCCAAGCTACAGGATTTAGGTTTTTACTTTTTATTTAACATTTTTATTGGCCAAATTACTGCTCTTGCTCCTAAGATTTTGGAGTAGATTTTTCCCTCACGATTGTGAATAATGAAGTTGACGGTCACACCAGTATCTGTTTTCGCTATGATTTCACAGGAAACATAAAAGGGAATGTTGAATGGTACTGCTAAAAATTGTTCACAGTATGTTAATTGTCCTGGTAAACAAACTTCTTGATGGATATGATTTAACCATAACCATAATGTTTGGGTACTCAAGTCAATTATATAAGGGTTGTGCCATTTTACGGGAAATTGTCCTTGTTCTTCGGCTGTGATTTCTTGCCAACAACATTCGGCTGTCAACTTGTTTGGACTAATATTTAAAACTCTGGTAATTTCTTGGAATGCTGGTCCGTGAAATAGGGATAAATCGCCATTTTGATAGAAGTTTTTACCAGTGCTAGTGACGATATAATCTTCTCTGAGATCCATTGCTTCATAAATGGGAGCTTCTGGCATATTTTTTACCAGTTTTATCAGAGAACTAAAGTGATAATGGGTTCTTCCTTCGCGGGTTTTACTCAATATTTTGGTTTGAAATTCTACAAAATCACCGTCAACTTTGGCAACTTCTTGGATTTCTAGAATATGTTCTTCAGCTAAGGTGGAATTAAAGGTAATTCCTTTTAAAACTTTGAAGTCTTGGCAACTAAAGTATCTATAACCTGGATAAATTTCTTCACAACCATTAACCATCCATGATTTAGCACAGGTAGCTGGTAAAACTGGTGAACCTGCTATTGTATGATCATGTAAAAATGGATTTTCTGCTAATGTCATTCGTCTACGAATGCGATAGCTACGCAGTTCTAAACCTAAAGGACTAGGTGATAGTTTCATCGGACTACCAATCACAACTTGTGTATGATTTTGATAGGCTGGATGTAGTTCATTAACTAACATTTGTGTACCAATTTCTACGGGAATAATATCAATTCCCCGTTCTGCAAATGCTTTTTTTAATTGTGGTGTCACCATACCACTATCCCAACCTCCCCAATTAATTGCGACTACATGACAATTAGGGTGATATTGTTTAATTAAATGGGCTGATTTACTGAGAATTTCGTTAGCTATAGCATAATCAGTTTGACCAATATTCCCATAAAAACCACTCACGGAAGAAAACAATACTAAATGTTCTAATTGTTGAGGATTAACACAAGATAGCAGGTTTTCTAAACCCTGAACTTTAGCTGTGTAAACTTTCTCAAAATCATCTTCTGTCTTTTTTTCAATCAACTTATCTGCTAAATTACCAGCACCGTGAATAATTCCGGTAATTTGACCTACTTTCTGAGAAATTTCTTGCAGTTTAGCTTTCAAATTCACAGTGTCAGTAACATCAACACTAATATATTCAGCCGTTCCTCCTGTGGCTGCAATCGCTGCCAAAGTCTTCTTAATTTCTCGACTGGAATTAATTTGATTAAATATCTTTTGCACCATCATAGGTGTTGGTTTCTCACCCTGAGAAATTAAATTCTCCATAATCCGCTTTTTCAAGGCAGAATCTTCTAAACAATCCCGAACATATTCCGGTTCTTTAGTAATTTCCGAACGACCTAAAAGAACAAACTTACAACGTTTTTGTTGAGCTAATTTAACAGTACATTGAGCAGTAATTCCCTTTGCACCACCACTGACAACAAAAACAGACGATGGACTAATTTGAACATTTACAGTCATAAAACCTCACCTAAAAAACCAAAATATCAAACTCTTACTCTCTGCGCCTCTGCGTGAAAAATCATCTCATGGTGGGCATTGCCCACCCTACAAATTATTCAGCCTTTGCTACTAGTGTTACCCTTCCCTGAGAACCATAACCAACTTCGCCAATATAGCGATTAGAATCGTGCAATTCAGCAAGAATATATTCAGCAGATTCGTGAGGATCTAAATTAGGATTTAGGTCAATTGCTCTAAAAAATACCTGTGGCCATTCCCAGCGTAAACTCTTTGTTAAACCAAACAAACCAGCAGCAATTACGCTAAAATTACCTTGATTTCCTAACCCAAATTCACCGTCAAGATGGGCAACTGTACAAAAACTTGTTCTTCCTGCTAATAATGCGGCATTATTCAAAGTTGTTTTCAGATGTTTTGCCATTAAAAACACTTGTTTAACAATTGCTTTTTCTGATTCTGGATAGAAAATATGCCCAGGTTTTTCAGGAGTAAATTGAGGATGTAGGTGAATAAATGCCCCAATTGGTCCATGTTTAGTAATCACACTTTGCAATAATAATTGCAGATTTTGTTCACTCATGTTTGCCAATGTGACGCGGGTAACACCTGCTGGTAATGGCAATTGTTGGGAAACTAAGGATTGGGGGAAGCTCAAAACTACTACTTTCCAACCTTGTTCTATCAGTGTGTGAGCTAGTTTACTGGTAGTTAAAGAACCATCATCTGTCATTAAACCAATGTGTCCTTCTGGTAACTGGGCTTCCAAAAAATCCGGTCTGGGTAAGGCTCTTAGTTGAACTGGACGACGGGGAAGATTAGGGTCTACCATAGGTGGTGGGGTTAAATCCACTGTTATAGTGGACTCCAACCCGACACAGCGATTAGGGGAAGTTACCGGGTTAACATCAAACTGCGGCTTTTTTTTTTCACCTCCCACCAGTGATTGGAGGTAGTTAACGATTTGTCCAATTGTCCGTAAATCTCCCAGTTCTTCTATATTAGGTTTGGGTAAGTCTGGATACGCTTCCTGCATTGCTCCCAGTATTTCTACTCGTTTGATGGAATCTATGCCTAAATCGGCTTCCATATCCATATCTAGTTCCAGCATTTCCACCGGATAACCTGTTTTTTCGCTGGTGATATTTAACAAGGTTTGTCCTAAATCAGCATATTCGTTACTGTTTTCGGACGGTTGGGAACTGGGAATTGAAAATTGGGGAATAATAATTGGTTCTGATACTAATTCCTCTGTTATTTCTGTTTGAATTTGAGGAATGATAATTGATTCTGCCGGGATTTCTACTGTTAATTGATTCTGTTTTTGCAGATATTCAACAACTTGACCAATGGTGCGTTTTTCTGCCAGTTCCTCAAGGTTTGGTTTGGGCAAATTAGGATATAATTCTTGCAATCCTCCTAAAATTTCTACCCGTTTAATGGAGTCAATCCCTAAGTCGGCTTCCATATCCATATCAAGTTCTAACATTTCGATAGGATAACCTGTTTTTTCACTGGTTATAGTTAATAAGTTATTAGCTAAACCATCCAAGTTAATGTTATTGCCTAAAGGTGCAGTCTCTGGAATTAATACAATTGGTTCAGGTTCAGGTTTAATTATCTCATTAATTACGGTTTCTGCAACTTTAATTATGGTGGGAATAGCTGCTTCTAATGGAACTTTTGGCTCAATTTCTGGCACTGCTTGGGGAGGAATAATATTAACAGTGGGAGGAACTGGTTCTTCTTCTGGTGATCCTGCTTCGGTTTCAGAAATGAGTTGAGAATATTCTTCTTGAATTAGTTGGAAAAAGTGTTTGGTATATTCTATCTGTTCCCGTAAATATTGTTCATGAATGCGGAGAGTTTCACCTTGTTGGGAATGAAACTGTATCATACTCCGCTCTAAACTTTCCATGATTACTTGTTTAATTTGAGCGGCTTCAGTGGAAGATTTAGCATTAGCAAATAAGCTGTTTTGCTGTTGCATTAATTGGAAGAAAGTTTTAGCATATTCTATCTGATGATTTAGATATGTGCTGTGAACTTCTAAATTCTCGCTTTGGTTATGTTGAAAACGGCTGAGAAGTTGTTCTAAACTGGTGAGAATTTGTTGACAATTTATCAGTTTATCTGGTGTTTGCATCTTCCCTCCGCACGGGGTGAACAATTGTGAACTGGGTTCTATTTGGGATTCTTTTGTGATGGTTACAGTAGTCATTTGAGGCTGTAATTGGGTTTCAATAACTGGTTGTTTTTTATGTCCGTTACCGTTGCCATTATGTCCGTTAGGGATTTTGACAACTTTTGAATTATCAATTTCTAGATTTTTCAATTCTGCAATTTCTGGACTTTTAAACTCTTGAATGACTGAAATTTTATGCCCGTTCTGTAAGCTTTCAGTAAAGGCATTTTTGGTTTTATCAGAAATGTAGTTTATGCCGGTTAATTTGACGCTGAGGGCTTTTTTGGTGGCAATGGGAGGCAATACCGCAGGGAGTTGATAGGGGTCAAAATTGCCCAAATTCATGCCGATAACGCGCAACTGAACTACGGCTTCTCGCAAAGAGCGATCGCTATTTTTTGAGCTACTAGGATTAAGAGATATGGTAAGATGTGGACGATCTCCTAAGATATCTTTGACCAAATTACTTAAAACCCGTTTTGGTCCAAATTCTACAAAGCAATAACCACCAGCCCCATAGATATTTTCAATCTCTTGTTTAAACAGCACTGAACTAGCTAAATGATTTTCTAAGTTCCTTTGAATTGCGGCTGCGTCTTGGGGATAATGTTGACCGGTGACATTACTAAAAACGGGAATTTGCGGACTTTTAAAAGTTACTGATTTAGTAGCAATGGCAAAGGATTTTTGCGCGAATGCAATTAACGGAGTATGGAAAGCCGCAGACACAGGTAATAAAACCGCACCATAGCCCAGTTTTTGGCAAGTATTCTGAATTTTATCAATTTCTAATTTTGGACCGGCTAAAACAATTTGGGTGGGAGAATTAAAGTTAGCAATACTTACTTTTGGAAATTGCCTCAGCAGCGGTTCAATTTTGCTGATATCTTCCTTCACCGCTAACATACTACCAGCATCATGATCTGGGTCTTTGGGTGCAGCCATGGCCTGTCCCCTCGCTTTTACCAGGAACAAATAATCAGCCTCACTCAATACTCCAGCAGCCCACAAGGCGGTTAATTCACCAAAACTATGTCCTGCGGTGAAATCTGCTTTAAACCCAGCTTGCTGCAAAATCCCATACAAACCAGCACTAAAAACCCCAATTGCAGGTTGAGCATATTCAGTTCTTTGTAAAGTTGCAATTTGGGCTTTTTTCTCAACTTCATCAAAGCTAGAACGAGGAAAAACAACTTCGGAAACTGGTGGCAAATTACTTTGCTTGAACAGATAATCCATCTTGCCATATAACTGTCGCAAGCTAGGAAAATTCATCACCGCTTCTCTGCCCATTTCCAAATATTGAGAACCTTGTCCAGAGAATAAAGCCACAACTTTTCCAGCCAATTCTATTCCATAAGAACGGTAATAAATACCTTGAGGATGCTCCCAGGAAATTGCACCAGGTTTATTTTTTAGTAAATCAATACTAACTTGCAGTAACTTACAAGCTTCTTGTAAATTTTCCACTACAAACCCAATTCTGACCGCATTTTTAGGAATAGTTAGAGATTGACATTCTAGCAATAATTGCGAATAATATCTTTCTCTATCATGAGCTTGCAAATTCTGATAAGTTGCCTCTAATTTGCTAATTAATTCCGCAGGAGTAGCACCAAATAATAATACTTCACCTGCTGCACCATGCAAACGATAAGAACTTTGTTGTTCTGGTTCGTATTCTTCCAAAACAACATGATAATTTGTACCACCAAAACCGAAAGAACTCACCCCTGCACGTCTAGGAGTTTCACCTTCTGCCTTTATCCAAGGTCTAGTTTGAGTATTTAGATAAAAGGAGGAATTTTCAATATCTAATTTCGGATTTGGTTCATTAATATTGATAGTCGCTGGTAATATTTTGTGATGCAATGCTAGGGCAGTTTTAATCAAACTAGCTGCACCTGCAGCGGCTTTTGTATGGCCAATTTGCGATTTTACACTTCCTAAAGCAATATGTTGTTTTTGGGTATCATGTTTCGCAAAATAATCTCTTAAAGAACCAAATTCTGTAGGATCTCCAGCCATTGTTCCCGTACCATGAGCTTCCATTAAACCCACAGTTGCCGGCGAAAACCCAGCATCATCATAAGCCCGTTCTAAAGCCTTAACTTGTCCTTCTTTTCTAGGGGCATAAATACTCTTGTAGCGACCATCGCTAGAAGTACCAATTCCCTTAATTACCGCATAGATTTTATCCCCATCTTTTTGGGCATCTTCTAAGCGTTTTAGGAGAATCATCCCAATGCCTTCACCTAACATCATGCCATCAGATTTAGCATCAAATGGTTTAACATTATCACTAGGAGTAACCGCAGGAGTTTTGCTAAAGGAAATGTAAGCCATGATAGTATTATCGGTGTCTACTCCACCGGTTAACATCATATCGCTACGATGTTCAACTAATTCACTAATGGCCATTTTTAATGCCCCAAAAGAACTAGCACAAGCGGCATCAACTACACAATTTGTACCACCAAAATTGAATCGATTAGCAATTCTTCCAGCTACTACATTTGCTAACATTCCTGGGAAAGCATTTTCATCCCATTTCACATAAGCAGATTTGATTTTATCAACAATTTTTTTTGTATCTTCGTCAGACAAACCACTGCTTTTAAGAACTTTTTCCCAAATCGGATATTCTAATCTGGCAGCTAAGGGCATTCCCAATTGTTTACCCATTGCCACACCCAAAATTACCCCAATATTCTCGCGGCTAAATTCACGAGAATCACCATAACCAGCATCTTCCATTGCTTCTTTAGCAACTACCAAACTTAATAGTTGGGAAACATCTGTAACTTCTAAAATGCTGGGAGGAATGCCAAATTCCATGGGGTTAAAATCAACTTCGGGAATAAAACCACCACGTTTACAATAGGTTTTATCTTCTGGTGTTCTTGGATTTGGATCATAATAATCTTCCACACTCCAATGACTTGAAGGAACATCAGTAATACAGTCAATTTTATTAACAATATTTTGCCAATAGGCTCTTAAATTTCTTGCTTGAGGCATTAAAGAAGCCATACCAATAATAGCTATTGGATTTGCTTGTAGTTTTCTGTTAATTTCTTTAGTTGACATGGAATTTTCTGATAATGTGCCATTAGTCATGTTCATTTTTTTTGCCTCTATAAACCTAAGTAAATCCTGTTCACAACTATTAATTTGAGCTTCTAATTCCGTAAAGGAAGTATTTATTGTGTCTATTTTTTTTGAGGGGTAAGACATCATGATAGACTAATCTTAATTACCGTGAATTGTGTAGTATTATAGGCTATTAACAGATAGTTTTCTATCTGCATTCACGCAGTTACTACAGGTGAGTTTAAATGTTTGACCGGACATCAATTCCACAGCATATATACTGCTTTCTTTGTTGTAATCATCGAATTTCTAGGTGTTTTTTGGATATTTTGTACCATTTTTATAACATATTGAATGTTTTACCTATTGAACAACAATGTTGTGGATATTGATATAGAATTTGCCAGTTTTTAAAGTCTAGGATAACCTATTTTAGATGATTAGACTGATAAAAGCTGCCAAAATCGTTACAAAAATAATCAGCACTCTGTGGCAAATTCTCTGAATAGTGAAAAAATACTTAAGCAGCTTTTTAATAGTCTAGAATTTTGTAACTTAGTGAGATACAAAAACCCAGATTATTAAGGGATATATTTTAGTATTTTTTCCAGTTATGGAAATAAAATCAACAATTTATTTTCTATTTATAAATGTTGAATTAATAAAAAGACTAGCACAATTTATGAAAACGGAATAGTTCATTTTTGCTAATTTTTGGGAGAAAATATTTGTCAAATCACATCCCTGTCAATAAAACATAATTAGGTGAGTAAAATTTAGAGCTTTACTTGTGAATGATATATCACGGGTAATTACAGATTTAAGATCAATATTTTCTTGATAATTCAAGGATTTTAAGTGAATTGTCTCATAAGTAACTAATCAATAAATATACATAGTAAACCTTTGAACATAAATGGGTCTTTTTTTAGGAAACTATCATAATCAAGTCTGAGTTTTTGATGAATTTATAAGATAACTTACCTTTTCTAGACAATTGGTTATTTATAAACTAAACATTAATTTTTTCAACGTTGAAGACAAACCTATAAATATCTCAATTGTGATGAAATATAGACATTTGGCAACTATAAACCACAATTTGCTAAAAAACTTACAGATTTTTATATTAATTCATGAGTTATTAAATATAAGATGTAATTAAGGATTTTATTAATTAAAACAACCAAATTTAGTTGACAATATCAAAGTTATTTGGGATAATCATGGGTAGATTTATTCATTTCCCCAAGTTATTAGCATCATCACTACTTGGGAATTAAAGATTTTTATTTCTCTCTAGAGCTATCGTATTTTAGACTACTTAATTAAATGCCAATTCAAGATAAAATTGAGGATAACCAGAGGCAAAAAAACACTAATTTGAGTATTTATAACAGCTAAAAATGCTGAAAACAATTCATAGATAAATAATTAGACATATCTCTTCCCTAAAAACAGCAGAGAATAGGTCTATAAACATGACAAGTATTTCCCGAAATAATACCATTGGAATAAAAATATGGCAGTAAATAAAAAACGCCAATTATTCAGTCTAATTGCATTAAAATGGAGAATAATTCTGGCAACTTCTCTAACTTTAGCTACGGGATTAGTATCTTTATCCATTTTTCATCAGTTGAAAATAAATTCTCACACTCAATCTTTTGCTGTAACAACTGTTAGTAAATCTAAACCTATTCCTGTTAAAGTTGCTGTAACTGCTTTAGGAAGGTTACAACCACAGGACAAAATTACTTATTTATCTGCTCCTAATTCTATCAATGGTGTTAGAGTCGAAAAACTGCTAGTTAAAGAGGGAGATAATGTTAAAAAAGGACAAGTATTAGCTTATGTAGAAAACTATGCTCGTTCTCAAGCAGCTATCCAACAAGCATTTGATAAATTGTTAATTGCTAGAACCAAACTTGCACAGGTACAAGCTGGAGCGAAAACCGGAGATATCAATGCTCAAAAAGCCACAATTACCCGGTTAAATTCTCAATTAAAAGGAGATATTGCGGCTCAATCAGCAACAATTACCCGTCTTCATGCTGAAGTTATAAACGCTCAAAAAGAAAGTGATCGCTATCAACAATTATCTAAAGATGGTGCTGTTTCTGCTTCTGTTTTTGATAGTAAAAAATTAGCTTTAAAAATTACACAGCAGCAGTTAAAAGAAGCTAAAGCTACCCTTAAAAGGACACAAGACACCCTCAAAGATCAACTTAAAGAAGGAAGATTTAAACTTGATAGTATTCAAGAAGTCAGGACTGTAGATGTGGAGTTAGCAAAAAGTGAAGTTAAAAGTGCAGAGACAGCAGTTAAACAAGCTAAAACCGACCATGATTTAACTTACATTACTTCTCCTATAGATGGCAGAATTTTACGAATTCATGCCAGAAATGGCGAAGTAATTGGTAATTCTGGTTTTGCAGAAATTGGCAATACTTCAAAAATGCAAGTTCTCACAGAAGTGTATCAAACTGATATTCAAAATGTCCGACTTGGTCAAAAAGCTATTATTACCAGCACTACCTTTCCTGGTAAATTACAAGGAACTGTCCGAGAAATTGGTTGGCAAGTTGATAAGCAAGGTATCTTTAGTATTAATCCCAATTCTGACGCAGACCGCAGAGTAATTGAAGTCAAAATATCTATTGATAATCCTAGCGATAGTCAAAAAATATCTCGATTAACTAACTTGCAAGTTGATGTTGCTATCCAGATTTAGTGATTGGTTATTAGTGATTAGTTATTGGTTATTTTCTACAACTGACAACTAACAACTAACAACTAACAACTAACAATTAACAATTGATAACTAATATGAATATCAAAATTCCTTTAGGGTGGCTACAGCTTGCCCAGCAGAAAATTCGCTTTGCGATAGCTGTAGCCGGAATTGGGTTTATTGTGCTGTTAATGTTTATCCAACTTGGTTTTCAAGATGCACTATATTCCAGTGCTACAGCACTACATCAAAGATTAAACGGTGATTTGTTTTTAGTTAGTTCTCAATATAAATCTTTGACCGCAATTCAAAGTTTTTCTCGGACTCGATTATATCAAACATTAGGCTTTGATGGTGTTGATTCTGTTAGTTCAATTTATTTGCAATTTGCAAAGTTAAAAAATCCCGTAAGTGGCGAGAAATATTCAATTTATGTCATTGGTTTTGATCCAGGAAAACCCGTGCTAGATATTCCAGAAGTTACAGAAAATTTAGATAAACTTAAAATTCTTGATGTTATGCTATTTGATAGAGATGCTCGTCCAGAATTTGGACCAATAGCAGAATTATTTAATCAGGGCAATATTAAACAACCAATTGAGATATTTCCCTTTGATGCAATTAAGGGTTATCGAGTGAGAGTTGGAGGTTTATTTAGTTTAGGACCTTCCTTTGGTGTTGATGGTAATTTAATTGTTAGTGACTCAACTTTTTTAAGAATAAATCCTAACAACCGTCCCGTTGAAAAAATAGATATGGGAGTAATTAGACTTAAAAACGGTGCTAATATAAAACAGGTTTTAGCCAATTTAAAAGCCAATCTACCAAATGATGTAAAAATATTCACTCGTCCAGAATTTGTTGATTTTGAAAAACAATATTGGTCAGTCAGAACCCCCATTGGTTTTATCCTCAACTTGATGCTAATTATGGCTTCGGTAGTCGGAGTGGTAATTGTTTATCAAATTCTATATAGCAATATTGCTACTCAATTTATTGCCTATGCAACTTTAAAAGCCATTGGTTATGCTAATGGATATTTATTAAATGTTGTTTTTCAACAAGCATTAATTTTAGCATTATTAGGTTATATTCCTGGTTTTATTGTTTCCATTGGTTTGTATGATTTTGCCATGAAAGCAACTAAATTGCCAATTATTATGACAAGTAATAATGCCTTACTTGTTTTAGTATCTACAGTCTTAATTTGTATTACCTCTGGAGCATTAGCTATTAATAAACTCCGTTCTGCTGATCCGGCTGATAGTTTTTAGAAATTTGTTGCACAAACGAATAAACCACTGCCAAATATTTTCTAAATTAACACTAACCTAAGATAGAAGTTAAATGCTATTAACAACAGTACAATTCTCCTGCCAGTACAACAGTTCATAGTTGATCTTTATGACAATTTTGAACTTAGCTTGTATAACTTTTTCAACTGTGTGACTAACGTCATCCTATCAAAAAAAACACCTATCTAGATCCCTATGAACTTCCAAAACAAAACACTGCTAATTACAGGAATTGAAGAATTTATTGGCTTACGTGCAGCGGAATTAGCTATAGCTCAAGGAATGAAAGTTAGAGGTATACAAAGTTCTCAAATTAAGGATCAAACAGCACAAAAATTAGGTGTAGAAATTTTAGTTGGTAATATTACAGATCCGGCAATTTGCTCGAAAGCTTGTCAGGGAGTAGATATAGTTTTACACAATGCTCAAATTGCCGAAGAAGCCGGGGATATTAAGCATTTTCGAGAAATAAATGTGAGCGGTACTATGAACATCTGTAAAGCCGCTAAACAAGCTGGTGTCAAAACATTTGTTCATCTTTCTAGTGCTTTAGTATATGGGTTTAATTACCCGGAGAAAGTTACAGAATCAGGTGTACTTTCTGGTGAAAATAATGCTTATTGTCAAACAAAAATTGAAGCAGAAATCGAAGTTTTAAAACTGAATAATGCCCCAGAATTTGGAGTAATTGTAATTCGGGCTGGAGATGTTTATGGTCCGGGAAGTCTTCCTTGGATTGTGCGGCCAATTCAAATGATGCGACAAAAATTATTTGCCTATGCTAATGAAGGCAAAGGTGTCATGAATCATCTATATGTAGATAACTTAATTGATGCCATCTTTTTAGCAATAGATAAATCAGCTTATGGAGAGGTTTTTAATATTACTGACGGACAGGAAACCTCCTGGAAAGATTATTTTATTCATCTCGCTTCACTAGAAGGTTTACCAGCACCAATGTCTTTACCTAAAGAGGAAATGAAATTATTTCTCAAGGTGCGTCTTCAGGGACAAAAACTATTTCGTAAAAAGGCTGATATTCTCCCAGAATCAGTTGATTTTATGAGTCGTCCTTATGCCTATTCTATTGCTAAAGCAGAAAGTATTTTAAATTATCAAGCCAAAGTTAATTTAGCAGAAGGAATGCGTCGTACTCATGAATGGTTGCAAAAGACTGACATTGAAAAATTGGTCAAATAGATGAAAGTCCTCAAGAGTAAATTTTCACTAACAGGAAGTATTGACTAATGTTTAAAATTGTAAATCTGTTAATTGCTACTTTGCTAACTATTAGCTTTTCTGAAGTAGCACAGGCTGAATCAACAAAATCATTAACTGTAGTTGTTAATGGCATTCGTAATCAAACAGGGGAAATTTGTATGAGAGTGTATAACTCTGAAAAAGGATTTCCAGATAATGCTAAAAGTGAAGTTAAAAGTGGTTGTACTAAAATTACAGGAAATTCTATTCAAGAGGTATTTTCTGGATTAAAACCTGGGACTTATGCTGTAGCTGTAGTTGATGATCAAAATGGTGATCACAAACTCAATAAAGACTTTTTTGGCATTCCCAAAGAGGGTTTTGGGATTTCTCAAAATCCTACTGTTTCCATCAGCACTGGCACACCTAAGTTCAAGAATTCCAGTTTTAAAGTTGATAAGAATACTACCATTAATATCTTTTTGAAGTATTCTCTTGATCCCTAATTAAGAATTTAGAATCGCTGGAGATTAACCCTAATAAATTAGGTGCATTTTAGCTTAACACACCTTACGAACTCCTTTCTACATTGGGCGGGAAAATACCGCCCCTACTGACTCCTAACTCCTTTATAAGACCATAGAAATAATGCCAGATTTTATGATATTTCTATCTAAGTCTTTACTCGGTTGGCTGGTAATTCAAAGTTGTTTAACGTTAGTATTTTTATGGTATTTGCGCTCACATAAACCCAAATTATTACCAGATGAACAGTTACCAAAAACGGCAGTAATTCTTTGTTTACGAGGTGCTGATCCTTTTTTACATAATTGTTTGCAATCGCTCTTACAACAAAATTACCCAGAATATGATCTAAAGTTAATAATTGATAGCAAAGAAGATCCAGCTTTTAAAATTGCCACTGAAACAATTAATCAACTTGGTGCAACTAACGTCCAAATTAGTACATTAAGAGCAATTCGTCATAATTGTAGTCTTAAATGCAGTTCTTTGGTACAAGCTGTTTCTGATTTAAATAATGCTTATCCAGTTATAGCTTTAATAGACGCTGATACTGTAGCTCATCCTAATTGGTTACGAGAATTAGTTACTCCCCTAATTGATGATCAAGTTGGACTAACAACAGGAAACCGTTGGTATATTCCCACAGGTAATTATTGGGGTTCATTAGTTCGCTACTCTGGAAATGTTTCTAGTGTAGTGCAAATGTTTCTTTTTCAAATTCCCTGGGGGGGAACTTTAGCTATTAAAACAGAAGTTTTAAACCGTCTCCAACTTTTGGATAAGTGGGGAGAAGTATTAACAGATGATATGCTCCTCCATAAACTTATCAAGCAAGAAAAATTACAAATCAAATTTATTCCTTCTTTATTGATGCTAAATCGGGAGGAAAGTAGTCTACTTAACTTACTAGAATCATTAAAAAGGTTAATAATAGTTTCTAAACTTTATCATCCCCGTTGGTTGGCTATAGTTAGTGAGGCATATTCTAGTATTCTCATTCCCAATATAGTCATTATCGTTATTTTCCAGCTATTATTTGAGGCTCAATGGTATGCTGCGGTTTTATTATTTCTTTCCTATATCTCCTACACCATTGGCTTAGTTTTACTAATGCTATTAATGGAATTAGGAATACATCAAGTGCTACGCAATCAAGGTGAAAAAATACCAAAACTATCGCCTATAATCTTCCTGAAAATGTTAATCGTTATTCCCATAACTCAGTGGATTTATGGATTAACAATGCTATCTTCTTTGTGGACATCAACTATTACTTGGCGGGGAATTACTTATCGAATACAAGGACGTGAAAATATTCGATTAATTGAATACCGTCCTTACCAATGGTTAGATCAACCAATTGATCCAAAAGCCTCTCTTTAGAGACTAGGTAAAATTTTAGATTTTTTATTTTCGCTTCAAAATCTAAAATATCTCAATTCAATAATTATTATAAATCAGTGCATCACTAATCTATATTTTCAGAAAAAATCACCTCAAAATCATGAAAAATAAATCTCTTCGTATCGCTTTATTTACAGGATTATATGCCCCATTTTTAACAGGCGTTTCTGTTGCTGTACACCAGCGGGTTCAATGGCTATTGAAACAAGGACATGAAGTTTTTTTGGTTCACCCAGAAATTAATGATCAATACCCTCCACAAGTTGGTAATCGTCCCATGTCGGGAATTGAAGAACTAGAAACATTTATCAATTTTTCTTCTTATTCATTTCCCTCAGAACCACTAATATTTTATAAGTCTTTACCCCAACCATTAAGCCATCGTCATTGGAGTGATACAAAATTACTCACTCACTTTCAACCTGATATTATTGTTGTTGAAGAAGCCCCACAAATGAGAGGTTTATATTCTGGTTTCTTACAAGGTTATGGCCGTTCTGTGGGAGTAGAATATGCCAGAAAAACCAACACACCTATTATTTCAATTTTCCATACAGATATTATTGCCTATATTCAATATTATTTCGGTAATAAATTCTTTAATTTAGTCCGTCCTCTACTGCCAATTTTAGTTAAACAATTCAGTGAAACTTATGATTTAAGTTTATTCTCTTCCCGCGAACAATTAGCTAAATACCAAAAATTAAAAGCTCAACGCAGCGAATATTTACCCTATCAAGGTATTGATTGTGAGAAATTTGATCCCCGTAATATTTGTTATGATCCAATTCCTCATGATCAACGCCCAACTATTTTATTTGTCGGCCGCATTACTCCAGAAAAAAATGTTAATCAACTTTTAGATATTTATCCTCTCATTGCTGCTAAAATTCCCGATGTACATTTAGTAATTGTGGGTAGTGGTCCTTTAGATACAGAAATTCGCCGTCGTGCTGAAAATTTCCCCAATGGTGTGACTATTTGGGGTGAATCTCATGGGAAAGAACTGTTAGGTTGGTTTGCAAAAGCAGACATATTTGTTAATCCTTCAGTTACGGAAAATTTCTGTACTACAACTAACGAAGCATTAGCTTCTGGAACTCCTGTAGTGGCTGTTGTTGCCCCTTCAACTGCAGAACAGGTTATTTCTGGAGTTAATGGTTTTCTTGCTGCACCTAATAACCCTGAAGACTTCGCTCAAAAAGTAATTACAATTCTTGAAAATCCTGATCTCAAACATAAATTAACTAAACAAGCTCGTCCCTCAATTCTTGAATTTGATTGGTCAGCTTGTACTAAAAAGTTTGAAAATAAACTTTATGAATTAGTTAATATCCGTCAAAAGATAGATGTGATTTAATGCTATTTTCTCTGATTTCTCAGGAATTTTTACAATGGTGTAATTCTTAAAAAATGCCAACTTGGCTACTGGAATATAGATCCCTCTGCTAAAGTATTTAAGTAGTTGACCTGTGGGCTTTTAGGTTCTTAGTTTGAGATCCTAACAAAGCCATTTTGTCATTAGTTTAAAGATTGCCTACTCCAACTGATGACAAAATTGCTATTGTTCTCAATCGTCCCTAAAACTCTTTATACCTCAGAAGTTTTTACTTCTGAGGTTTTTGTTGTTTAATTAATATTAACACTACCTATAAATATATTGGTTGGCATGGTGATACCTGTTACCTCTCCCTGATGACTCGTTCAAAATTCCTGCGATCGCTGCTGCCTTGATTTTTCACTTAGTTATGTTAAAATTAGTTATGTTAAAATAATAATGTCTGTTATCCAAAGGATAAAGTATGACTACAGCAATTTCTACAAATCTACAATCAACACTATATGAAACAGATCATTATCTGTGGATAGAAACCACACTTAAACAGCTAGAAAATAGAGATATTGATAACTTAGATTGGCAGCATTTATCAGAAGAGATTGAAGCATTGGGAATAGAACAAAGACGCAAAGTAGAAAGTTATTTGAAGCAGTTATTAATCCATCTTCTGCTTTGTTGTTATTGGGAAACTGAAAAAGAAACCTGTCAACGAGGTTGGCAAATTGAAATCTCTAATTTCCGTGATGAGTTGGAATTTTCTTTTCGCTCCAAAACTCTTTACAACTATTTCCTCAGTTGTTTGGAACAGGTTTATACTAAAGCTAGAAGACAAGTAATTCAAAAAACAGGTTTACCTACTGAAATTTTTCCAAAGCAATGTCCTTTTAGTCTTGAAGATATTCTGAATAATGAATATTTCCCCTAATTATATCAAGCACTGATAGTATATTCACATACCTAATACTTTTCAAACAATTACTAAAAATTCCCAATTAAATCATCAAACTCCTGTGGGGTGGGCATCTTGCCCGCCAATGGTGTATATTCACATACCTAATACTTTTCAAACAATTACTAAAAATTCCTAAAAGATTTAAGTATTACAGCATTTTCCGATCTTATGAGGTATAAAATTAAATCATCAAACTCCTGTGGTGCGGGCATCTTACCTGCTAGATATGTACCTCATAACACCGAGAAATGCTGTAATTACAGGGGTTTCAGCCTATTTTCTGATCACTAACTACCGAGGCTGAACCCTTACCCCCCGACGTTCCAGAACTTGCCGGATCTGGGGACTAGGTGTATAATTATAACCATAACTAGAACGCTCCGAGTCATCCATAATTTGAGGTGTCAGTAAAACAATTACCTCTCTGCGTTCATTAGTTCTACTGGACTTTCTAAACAGCGCACCCAGCAGAGGAATATCACCTAAGATTGGTAATTTGGAGACCTCTGTCCGGTCTGAGTCTTGAATAATACCGGAAAGTATGAGCGTCTGACCATCTCGTAAGCGGAGTTGACCAGATGTCAGGGTTCTTGCAGATAACAGAGTAATTGTACCATTACGATCACCTCCTGATGCTGTACCACCTACTCCAGATACAGTAGGAGCAACAGACAAGGAAACAAAACCATTATCATCAATTCTTTCTACTTTCACCGCTAGGGATAGACCTGCTTCCTTAATGATAGGTTCTGAAGAAGAGAATGATGTAGTAGCTGTGCTTTGCGATGTAGTTTTTAGTCCTGCATAGACTTCTGTAAATAACCTAACTACTGCTTCCTGTCCTTCTTGGACAATTAAAGTTGGGTCGGTCAAAATCTTAGCATTACCACTTGTCACTTGTGCTGTCAAACTAGCCAGAAACTTTTTAGGGAACTGGTATAAAGTGGGTAAACCGTAGGTAACTGTAGAGGGAGTTCCTGGAGTTGTGGTAGTTCGCAGTTCGTAACTAGTTGGCAAACCAGTCGTTGGATCAATTGCAGTTGGCACAACTGAAGTTGTGCTTGTTCCCGCAGTTCCTGGAGTAAATGTTGTCACCCCTGGTTGTGTTGGATTAGAGTTTATTCCAGCATTAGGTAGTCCTGTATTGGGATTTATTGGATCGACAAAAACATTTGCACTACTAAGTGGATTAGTAGTAACTGGTGTTTCCGTAATACTATTTGCTACTTCATCACCTTTAGCTGGTCGAGAACCACCAAAATTGAAAGTCGCTGCACCACCATCATTGGTAAAATAACTATTACCAAGACCAAAGGAAAAACTAGAGTTAGAGGCTTGAGCACCCGAAAGATTAACATCAATAATTTTGACATTTACCACCACTTGCCGACGACGGACATCAAGCTGAACTAATTGACTTGTTGCCATTTCTACCAGCTTAGGATTACCAATCAACGTTACAGAATTGGTACGCTCGTCTCCTAATGCCTGTAAACCCCTCAGTAAAGGTGTTGAGTCCTTATAGTCAATCCGTTGAGTTTCTACTTTTGTTTCCGTAGTTGTTTGAGTTTGGGTAATTGGAGATACCGCCGCACCAACGGCTACAGCATTAACACTAGTCACTTGTCTTTCACGGCTGACAGCACTTTCCGCACCCAAACCCACTAAGAAATTTAACGCCACTCCCACCGTTACCTGATTTAACCGTAAACTCCGCATGACAGTATCACGGGTGGAATTAGGTAATTTAGCTCCTACAAAAATCGTGCGTCCCGTGCGGTTAGCTTCTAAACCACTCAACCGCAGTACATAGTTAAAAACATCTTGTACAGGTTCATTTTCTATATCTAGGGAAATGGTCTGAGATGTCTTAGTTGCACCTTCCGCACCTGGTGTTTTTTCTGCTTCACCACCGATATAAACTACATTTAAATTAGCAGCACGAGCCAACAGTGATAAAACCTCCCTCACAGGTGCATCACGTAATACCAAGCGGGGAACTCGTTCCTGAGTCCCTAAATCAATCGCACTAGGTGATGTATCAATAGTAGATTGCGTAATATCCCCTACTGGTGGAGCAACGGCTCTAGGTAAGAAAGGAGGAGCTTGATTATAAGGTTGATTAGGGCCTGCAGGTTCAGCAATTTTACCATCAATAATGACTTCGGGATTAGGAATCAGTACATCTGGCCGTTTAATAGATTCCCCTGATTTAGATTCAAGTGTGGTAGCTGGTAATACTGGTAATTTTTCTACGGAATTGGTATTATCTGATACTTTTTCTACAGGTCGAGCATCAGTTGATACTGTTGAATTTGCGGTAGTGGTAAAGCCTAAAATAATATTATTGTTTTGTCCAACCAAGGGCTGATTATTGGGTACAGTATCAACACCTGTAACCGTCACCCGAATACTATTAGCATTTAACTGTTTAACTTCAATAACTGCAATTCCCGGGGCTGGCTTTTCTTGACGGAAATAACTACCCTTAGGTAAACGTAATTGAGCATTAATCACATCCGTAACCAAAGATTTATCTTTTTTGGTAGTAAATAGTTGAGGACGATTTCCAGCAGTGGTTTTTAAAATCACACTGAGTCCTCCCGGAATGGGATTGAGTTGAACATCAGTAACCCGTGTTAACTCTGCTAAAACTGGTTGGGCAGCTAATAGTACACAAGCGGTCGCACCGGATACGAAAACACCATTATAAAACTGTTTCACAGTTTATTCCTCAAATAAAATAAAAGTCTAAATTGTCAAGGATAGCAAGGAGTGGACAATAGGAAACAGGGAGTATATTTGATTTTACGTCTTACCTGCGAATTCCTGAAAGAAGTCGAAGGATTGCCCTTAGCAATCAAATTTGTTTATTTTTTCGGTGCTTTAGCCGCTAAATCTGCTACTTCCTCAGCATTTAGTGGCATTAAAGCCTCTAACGCGAAACTGGTTGTCAGTTTACCGATACCAATGGGAACAGGGTTATCTTTGTCCTCTGACATTTCCGGTGCAGACAATCGGGAATTATAGTTTTTAACTAACAATAAAGGCTGTAATCGCTCAATATTTCGGATAATTGATTGAGTTTGGGCAAAATTGCCCTCAATTTCTAGATTGATAATGCTGCGTTTCAGTTTATTGTTAACTTCTACACCAAGACTACCATCGTCCACTGGAACAGATTTGTCAGAAACGGGGGTAAAGCTTTTCATTTTAGCTCTAATGGCATTGCCTAAGGCCTGTCTATTACTAGAATCTATTAACCGACTGGTATCTAATAATAGGGTATCCAAACTTTTTTCATTAGCAAATAAAGCTAAAACTCGTTTTTGTTGTTCCTTAGATGTCGCTAAATCTGCTAATACTTTATCAATTTGTTGCGCTTGGATCTTTTTTTGATCAACACTAATTTGTAGTTCATCTCGTTTAGCTAGTTGCTGCTGATAAGTATCCCATGCGGGCATTGCCATATTGAAAAGCATATAAGCTGCACTGGCTACACCTAAAAAGCCGACCAAACCACCAATAATAGTTGGTGTTAAGGTGACACCAAAAACAACAGGGGTAGAATCTTGAATCTGGGTGATTGGGATAGGAGAATTTAAATCATCACTAAATGTCATTTGCCAATGACTCCTACTTTTTTGATATTACGAAGTCTATCTACTAGTCCGACGGTGCCTTTTTTCTCTAATTCGGGAATTAAATCAGATGCTGGCACACTACTTAAACCTGCTTTGATAGTGTATTTAACTACTTGAGGAGGTTTAATTGTTGCATTTGCTTTCTCTGTTTTTGGCGGTATAAAACCCGTAATAGCTGTTGCGTCCACTAATTCTGCTTTGATAATTTTGGTTTCATTCAAAAATTTAGATTGTTGTAGACTCAGGGAAAAATCATTAACCAAGCTATAGGAAATTGCAAAACCAGAAATTTCCAAGAATCCAGCAGTTTGAGTAGCATTATTACCAGGGGTTGCAGCCACAGGATTTGCACCAGGAGGAGGGGGAGCAGTTTGCTTAATAGTTTCAATTTGCACCTTACCAGGAATGCGATCGCGTAAATCCTGTAACATAGCAGACCAAGGACGTATTTGATCAAAAACTGTTACTAAAGCCTTATTTTGGCTATTAATGCTAGTTATTTCCGCCCTGAACTTGTCAATATTGGCTACTTTGCCATCTAAAACCTTAATTTCTTCCTCTAGCTTGGTAATTTCCTGATTCACTTCAGCGGTTTTTCCTTCCAGAATTGAAGAACTTATAAACACCAAGCCAGGTACTATTAAACCCACTCCCAGCCCTATATAAACTGGAATGAAATCACCTAATTGAATAGGTTGTTTGTCAGGTTTCTTGGGATTTATTTTTTGATATTCTGGACGATCATTGAGAAAGTTAATATCTAAGCTGTACATTTATTATACCCCTCGCATTCCTAAACCCAGAATAATACTTAAACCAGGACGTTTAATTAAAGGATATTTTTCAGTATCTACCTCCAAAGACAAAGAAGCAATTGGGTCTATTTGGATAGTGGGTAAACTCAATCTTTGACTAAAAAACTCATCAATTTGCGGTAATCCACCTCCAGGACCTGCTAACAGAATTTGCACGACTTCCAGATTTCCACTTTGAGTAATATAAAAATCAATAGAACGACGCAATTCACCAACTAATTCTCCCAGAAGCTTCAACATAGAGGCCATACCAGGATTACTCCCAGTTATGCCAGTATTGACTGAATCTGGTATAGTTGTGGGGATAGTAATACTTTCCAACATATCCATATCCCGTGACGCTGGTAAGTTCATAGAGTTTGATAATGCACTTTGAAGTTGATATGTGCCGATAGGCACTGTTCGAGAAAATTGTGGCACACCATTGATAATAATAGCAATCTCTGTACTATCAAACTCAATGTCAACTAACACCGCTGCTTCTTCTGCTCCAAACATCTTTAATTGCTCACGAACAGTACGAATGATTGCAAAACTGTTAATTTCTAAAACATCAACAATTAATCCGGCTTGCTCAAAAGTATTCAAATAGGTTTGTGTGACATCTTTACGAGTTGCAACTAATAAAACTTGCACCTTCTCAATCCCGTCTTCATCTATAAAATGCCCCAGTTTTTGACAGTCAACATCAGCTTCTTCTCTGGGGTAAGGTAAATATAAAGACGATTCATGATTAACTACCATGTCCCGCAACTCTTTATCGTCTAATTCAGACGGCACAGAAATCAACCGCACAATAGCATTTTGTCCTGGTATACAAGCGACAACATGAGAGGCTTTAGTTTTACTTTCAGCAATGACCTGCTGAATAATTTCGGACATTCTCGGAGAATCAGTAATTTGACCATTGGTAAATATACCTTCTGGAACTGGTACTGTTGTCAGAGATTCGATTTTTAAGCTTTGGTGTTGTTTACGTAGTTGGACTACGCTCACCCGTTCTGGAGCTAATTCAATACCAATAGCTTTATTGGCTTTACCAAAAAAACTAGTGAAGGCTTTAATCACAGTTTGACCTGCTAGATTACTAAGGGAAAATATTTAGGTTTGTTGTCAGTTGTCCGATCAAAAACTTTTCTCAATTACTCATGATCTATTACCTCTTACTACAATTGATATACCCTATAATTTACACAATTCTCCATCTTCTTTTTACCGCAATTAATTTTCAAAGTACCACCACCTTACACAATGATGCAATTGCAAAAATTTAAACAACTGTTTTGTTTATCATTACTAGGCTTGTTTACTAGCTGGATTGTTAGTTGTAGCACAAGCAATGTTAACAATTACCCAAAATCTACCGCAACAGCCCCCGCTACGATTGAATTTTGGACAATGCAACTCCAACCGCAATTTACCAACTATTTCCAAGGTCTAATTCAGACATTTGAATCACAAAACCCAAGTATCAAGGTAAAATGGGTAGATGTGCCTTGGTCTGCTATGGAAAATAAGATTTTAACAGCAGTTTCAGCAAAAACGCCACCTGATGTTGTTAACCTTAATCCCGATTTTGCTTCCCAATTGGCAGGAAAAAATGCTTGGTTAGATTTAGATACTAAGGTTACCAGTCAAATCCGTTCTACCTATTTACCAAATATTTGGCAAGCAAGTAGTCTGAATGGGAAGAGTTTTGGGATTCCTTGGTATCTCACCACGCGATTAACCATTTATAACACCGATTTATTAAAACGGGCAGGTATTGCAAAACCTCCTGCCACTTACGCAGAATTAGGGCAAGCAGCACAACAAATTAAGGAGAAAACTGGTAAGTATGCTTTCTTTGCTACCTTTGTCCCCCAGGACTCTGGTGAGGTGCTGGAATCATTGGTACAAATGGGTGTTACTCTAGTTGATGCTGAAGGTAAAGCTCGTTTCAATACTCCCCAAGGTAAGGCCGCTTTTCAGTATTGGGTAGATTTGTATAAAAAAGGTTTGTTACCTAAAGAATCTTTGACTCAAGGGCATCGTCACGCTATAGATTTATACCAGGCTGGGGAAACAGCTTTTTTAGCTTCTGGTCCTGAATTTCTGAAAACTATTGCTAATAATGCCCCTACTGTTGCCCAAGCTTCGGCAATAGCACCACAAATTACGGGTGATACGGGTAAGAAAAATGTCGCTGTGATGAATATAGTTATTCCTCGTGATAGCAAATATCCTGATCAGGCTGTTAAGTTTGCTTTATTTGTTACAAATGATCAAAATCAGTTAGCTTTTGCTAAAGCTGCTAATGTTCTCCCTTCTACAGTTAAGGCATTGTCTGATCATTATTTTAAGGACATTCCTACCAATGCTACAACAACGGAAAAGGGTCGGGTAATTAGTGCGACACAATTACAACAAGCTGAGGTGTTGACTCCCAAACTCAAAGATTCTAAACTTTTGCAAAAATTAATTTACGAAAATTTACAAGCAGCAATGTTAGGACAGAAAACAGTTGATAAAGCTGTGGAAGATGCCGCTCAATTGTGGGATAATAGGTAATGACAACTAACTACTAACCACTGACAAAAAATAACCAATTAAATACAAAGAACCACATAATACAACTTGATTATCTGTAGTTGTAAAAGCAGCATCTAAAGCTGAAAATACATCTGGATAGGTGTTACAAAAATGTAAATCTGGACAAATTGATGTTGCTAACTGAGCTAATTCTGCCAAATCTGCCGAATTACTGTCGGGTACTGGAGCTAAATATAATTTGTCTCCTGGTTTGAGAAGTTCCCGAAAAATATCACCATGATCTTTATTAGCCAGCATTCCCATGACCCAATTGATACTTGTAGTCTTAAAACTATCTACATAATCACGTAAAACTGTAGCTGAAGCTGGGTTATGTGCACCGTCAATCAGGAGTTTTTGTTGTTTCCAAGTTATCCATTGCATTCTACCTGGCCACTTGGTTTTAGCCATACCATTAATAATAGCTTCCTCAGAAATTTGCCAATTCTGTTTTTGCAGAATTTCTAAAGCTGCTAATGCTAAAGCTGAATTATGTAGTTGAATTTGTCCCTGTAATGATAACGGATATCTGATAAATTGATCACTTTCAATTTTTTGATATTCTGCCCAATTTTGATCAATTTGACGAGATGGTTGGGGGGTAAAAATCGGGCATTGTAATTCTAAAATCCGCAATTGCACGACTTTTTCCGCATCTGCTGGTAATAAACCTACCACTGCAGGACATCCCGGTTTGAGAATTCCAGCTTTTTCTCTGGCAATATGGGCTACAGTCGGTCCTAGTTCTTGCCAGTGTTCTCTACTAATAGAAGTGATGATTGTAACTAAGGGATGATTACAGACATTAGTTGCATCTAAACGACCTCCTAACCCGACCTCAATCACAGCAATATCAACTTGTTGTTGTGCAAAATATAACCAAGCTGCTGCGGTAATTACTTCAAATTGGGTAGGAGATTCCTCATCTGGACTAATTGCTGCTTGAACCTGGAGTATTAATTCACACAATTTATTATTATTAATTGCTTGTTCATTAATACAGATACGTTCTGTCCAATCAACCAAATGGGGGGATGTGTAACGTCCAGTTTTATAACCCGCCTCAGTAAGTACCGCAGATAGATAAGCACAAACAGAACCTTTGCCGTTAGTACCAGCTACATGAATAATTGATACTTGGTTCTGGGGATTTCCTAAAGTTGCCAATAAATTAACAATTCGGGATAATCCCAAATTCACACCAAAATACTGAAAGGGACGGAGCAGGGAATCTATATTCATGGGAACTGGTAATTGGTAATTGGTAATTGGTAATTTTCCCCTCTCCCCTGTCACCTTTCATGTAAATTACACTTCTTTGCTCAAAAAGTTTTGTATTTGTCTAATAGCAGCAGCGCCGATATTGAAAACAGCCCAACTGGCAGCGATTGCTATAGGTGCTAAAACAAATAATACACGATTATCAATGTCCATATTTAGAAATCCTCTGTAAATTAAAAGAGCTTAAGTTTTGCCAACAGATCTCACCTCTCATTGTGATCTCAAGTGGGCAATTTTTTCAAGCCTCTATATCAAAAGTTAGTGGTCAGTGGTCAGTTGTCAGTGGTTCGTGGTCAGTTACCCATTAGTAGCATGAAATAGGGCTAATTGATAGTATTTTTCGGCGTGTTCAATCAGTTCGGTGATTTCAGTGCTAGTAAGTTGACGAATGACCTTACCGGGGAGACCGACAACTAGAGAACCTGGGGGTATATTTTTAGTAACTACTGCACCTGCACCAATAATGCTACCTGTGCCGACCCTAACACCATTTAAGACAATTGCACCAATACCAATTAAACTACCACGTTCAACATAAGCAGAATGTATAACAGCCCGATGTCCAACAGTAACATGATCTTCTAAGATAGTTGGCATACCAGGGTCGCTATGGAGAATAGCCCCGTCTTGAATATTTGTACATTCACCAATTTCAATCCGTTCTATATCACCTCTAACTACAGAGCCATACCAAATACTGGCTCTAGCTGCTATGCTTACAGAACCAATAATCACAGCATTGGCTGCCACAAAAGCAGCTTGAGAAATTTCAGGAGATTTCCAGCCAGAAGAGATAGACACGATAGAATATAAATATAGTACCTGTGGACTACTGGAGAAACTCCAACCTTGAAGGCTGGTTATAAAACCAAAATATCACGGCTTTGGCCTTTTCTGGTTAGACGGTCGTGAAACTTGTTCTCAGGAACTATCTTTATCTTTAAATATACCAGTGAGGAACTTATCTAAAGTAGCAAAACCAGAGTGTAAAGTTAACCCTATTGGTGCTGACACAAAAACAATACTATGTTTATACTCACTTCATGATCAATCCAGGCTTTCAGTACCCGATATTTGGCCCTGAAATACAGTGTCCCCACTGTCGCCAAAATATTTCAGCGTTGACACTGACGGATACTTATTTGTGTCCTCGTCATGGTGCATTTGAAGCTGAACCTCAAACTGGGGAGTTGGTTCATTTACAGTCCGGTCGTCACTGGCGCAGATGGGATGGTGAGTGGTATCGTCAACATACTCATCCTGATGGGATTCGCTTTGAAATTCATGAAGCTTTAGATAAGCTTTATACTCAAGGTTATCGGGCTACGAGGATAATTGTGGCTAACCGTTATCAAGAGTTAATGAGTGGCTATTTGGAGCGAAGTACACCTTGGCGCTCTGGACAAGGAGAAGTTACTACGGGGGCGCGATTATATGGCTTACCTGTGGATTTTAGCTCTGATGCTGCTACAGAACCTTGCTGGGAAGTAATTAACTTTGATTTGGATAAAGAACCTGGTGTACCAGTGCGTTATCCATATTTCCGGTTGTTTGAGTGATATTTAGTTGTCAGTGGTCAGTGGTCAGTGACAGAAGGAACTAACAACTGACAACTGATGACCAATAACTGAGAAAATTATGCATCATGCTTCTATTAGAACAGCAAATATCCATTTAGCGATCGCTTTTTATGAACAGCTAGGGTTTACGGTGGGTGAGCGCTTTACTACTGGTTATACTCTAGCTTGCTGGTTGGAAGGTTTAAATACCCGAATTGAACTTATCCAAATTCCCCAACCCAAACCAGCCCCAGATGCTTTTGATGATGAACATTATGTGGGTTATTATCATCTAGCTTTTGATCTAAGTCAGATTACACCAGATTTACCCACTTGGTTAGAAAGTTTAAAAATACGGTTAGCTGCGATAGAAAATTTACCACCTCTGAAGATTCTTTTAGAGCCTACACAGCAGCAAATCGGTGATAATATCTTAGAAGTCGCGTTTATCGCTGATTTTGATGGTTTACCTCTAGAATTTTTACGGTTTTTGAATAAATAGGCTGAAAATTATTATTAATGCTTTTTGAGTGATACAATACTCTTCCCTTTGACAATGCCTTTTCCAATGTGGAAAAACATTGATTTGTAGGTTGGGTTAAAGCATATTCACAAAGTGTGACCGAAAAGACGGGACACAACACTCATGTTAGGTCGCTATGTCGCTGAATCTAACCTACAGGTGTTTTTAGTTTCTATGAGGTGCAGAAACATTTGCCAATTTTTCTAGTCCATCAATGTATGTAACTTAAATTACATATATCTAATCGCCAAAGATATGTCTTTTTTCTCGACTGCACAACGACATCGCTTTTCTTTAGTTATCTTGAGTGTCTGGGTAATAGGGGCTTTTGTGTTCAATCACGATGCTGCTTTAAGTGGAGAAGGGGTGTATTTTTCCACCCGTTATCACAATTCCTATCCAGAAAAATCTCATAAAACACCAGTCACTAAAGAAATATTAAATCTCGCTATTACAGCAAATGTTCGGAAAACAGTTCTCAATAATGGGTTAACTGTGATCACTAAGGAGGTTCATAATGCTCCTGTGGTGACAGTCCAGCTATGGTACAAATTTGGCTCAGGTCAAGAAGCACCTGGAGTTAATGGTATTGCTCATCAATTAGAACATATTATGTTTAAAGGTACTAACAATCGTCCTATTCAATTCGGGCGATTATTTAATGCTTTAGGTAGTGATTCTAATGCTTTTACCAGTTATGACCAAACTGCATATTATAATACTGCGGAACGGGATAAACTCACCGCCCTATTGACATTAGAAGCCGATAGGATGAAAAATTTGCTGATAGATTCTCAACAATTAGCTAGTGAACAGCGAGTGGTTATTTCTGAATTACAGGGTTATGAAAATAGTCCAGAATATAGGCTAAATCGTGCTGTAATGATGTCTACTTTTCCTCATCATGCTTATAGATTACCAGTTGGTGGCACGAAGGCTGATGTGGAAAAATTCACGGTTGACCAAGTGCGAGAATATTACCAAAAGTTCTATAGTCCTGATAATGCTGTTTTGGTCATTGTCGGAGATTTTGACACCGCAGCAACTTTGAAAAGTGTCCAAGCTATTTTTGGTAAAATCCCTAAAGGCCAATATTCACCCCATAATCTCACAATTGCATCTCCTCATACTACTCCTACACCTACGATTAAATTGCAAGAACCGGGGGGAAACCCATTACTAAAACTGATTTATCCACTTCCTCCAATCAATCAACCGGATATTCCTGCTCTGGAAGTTATGGATTATATTTTAACTGCGGGTAAAAATTCTTACTTATATCAGAATTTGGTAGCATCGGGTTTAGCTAGTGATATTTCTGGCAATGTAGCTAGTTTACGGGCAGGTGGTTGGTATGAAATATTGGTTACTGGTATGGAAAATCAGGATTTAGCTAAGGTTGATGTAGCAATCATCAAGTCTTTAGAGAAACTTGCTAAAATCGGTGTGACAGAGGCACAAGTGGAACGAGCAAAAACTCAAATCACGGCTTCAGTGATTTTAAATGCTCGTGATATTACTAGTCAAGCTATGCAATTAGGTAATGATCAAATTACGACGGATAATTACCAGTATACAGAAAATCACTTAGTGAATATTCGGAAGGTTAAAGCTAGTGATGTAATTAAAGTTATCAATAAATATTTGCAGCCAGAATCCAGGAAAGTCGGATTTTTTGAACCTACTAAATCAGTAGAAACAAGTCGAAGTTTATCTTATTCAACACCAATACAAGAGGATTTTGCTGTTGATGTGGCCGTAGTTCCGACAGAAGTTAAGAAATATTTACCACCTTTAGATATATTACCCAAAACGGAGAAAAGACAAATACCTCAGCAATTACAATTGGCTAATGGATTACGTATATTACTACTACCAGATACAACCACACCAACAGTAACTTTAAGCGGATATATTAAAGCTGGGACCGAATTTGAGCCAGATCATCAAGGAGGATTAGCGTCCTTAGTAGCAACAAATCTGATGAATGGCACGAAAACCAAAGATATGGGAACTATTGCTGGAGAATTAGAGGCAAAAGGCGCGAATTTGAACTTTGAAGCTTCTCTTGAGGGTGTACGGATTAAAGGTAGTAGTTTAGCGGTAGATTTACCCGTTTTGTTGGGAACGTTGACAGATGTGATGATAAATAGTACATTTCCAGAAAAGGAGTTTAAGCTTTCACTGCAACAAGCTTTAACTTCTTTAAATTCTGATTTGGATGATCCTGATAAGGTAGCAAATCGTATCTTTGTTCAGTCTATTTATCCGAGAAAACACCCATTACATACTTTTCCAACAGCGGAAAGCATTGGACAGATTCAACGTCAAGACGTAATGAGATTTAAAGCACAACATTATCGTCCTGATACCACAGTTTTAGCAATTGTAGGCGATTTTGATGTTAACAAAGTGCGATCGCTCATTCAAGCACAATTAGGAGATTGGCAAGTTAAAGGTAAACCACCAATGGTAAAATATCCCAAAGTGGAGATGCCAAAAAATGTAATTAGTGTTAATCCTGTTGTATCTGGTAAACCCCAAGCGATTACTTATATGGGTTATACTGGAATTAGTCGTCAAGATAAACGATTCTATGCGGCAATGGTATTGAATCAAATTCTCGGAGGTGATACATTATCGAGTAGACTGGGGGCGGAAGTGCGCGACCATCAAGGCTTAACCTACGGAATTTATAGTAATTTCATTACAGGTAAGAATGCTGGTATATTTCTGATTGAAATGCAAACTAGTCCAGAAGACACAAGGAAAGCGATTTCCAGTACCCGTAACCTTTTAAAACAAGTTCATCAACAAGGTGTGACAGCAAGGGAGGTGGAGACAGCAAAACGCAATTTAATCAGCAATTATAATATTTCCTTAGCCAATCCTGAACAGTTAAGCCAGAAAATGGTCATGAATGAGGTTTATGGTTTGAATCAGATAGAATTGCAATCATTTATTAGTAAAATAGAACAAGTTAACTTAAGTCAAGTTAATCAGGCTGCTCGTGAATTGCTTCACGCTGATAAAATTGTTGTTGTGACAGCGGGGCCACCAATTCTTATCCATAGAAACATCAAAGAAGCATTATGACAGATAAGTGTAAGGTCTAAATATCTATTCAACCATAATTAATCACTTAATTAAGGTCTAATGCAATGTGGTGGGTTAGTTTGTTAACTCACTCTACAAGATTAAGCGATAGCACTAAATATTATAGTTATAGTTTAGAGGGTGCTTCCGATAACACACCCCACACTATTTAGACGTTTTACCCCCCCATTTGTGAATTTTTTGAGTTACGGACAAATTTTTCTCCAAAAAACTACTCTAAATCGCTGTAACCCTTACTCCTATTACCTTTTAAGCTTCTCCAAAATTTTCTCCACACCCCTAGTATTTCCCCCGTCTGTGCGGCCCATAAGAATACCAACCACAAGAATGGGGACAAATTAATTGTAATAGATAATCATTTATGTCCGTTTGTTGACATAGCCCAGAATTAACCGGATAAATATCTGTGTTTTCCTAAAGACGCAAAAATAAGTTAACGTAAATATAGATATTTTTGGCAATAAATCTCAACAACTTCACACTTAATCAGTAAAGCACCAATCATTCCTAAATTTGATGATGAACATTTTCACCAGCCTACTTTCGCAACCAGTCGAGCCAAAACCCGAAAAACAACAACGGAGAGGGATTGAAATTAAATCACCCCGCGAAATCGAAATTATGCGGCAATCAGCTAAGATTGTCGCAACTGTCCTCAAAGAAATTTCTGAGCTAGTGCAACCAGGAATGACCACGGCTGATTTAGATGCTTATGCTGAAAAACGTATCCGGGAAATGGATGCAACTCCTAGTTTTAAAGGATACCATGGTTTTCCCGCTTCCATTTGCTCTAGTATTAATAATGAGGTTGTCCATGGGATTCCCAGCCCTAAAAAGATAATTCGGAGTGGGGACGTTTTAAAAGTTGATACAGGAGCTTACTACCAAGGTTTTCACGGTGATTCCTGTATTACTATTGCTGTCGGGAATGTCACTGATGAAGCTGGGAGACTAATTAAAATAGCTGAGGAATCTTTATACAAAGGGATTGAACAGGTAAAGGCTGGTGTACATTTGACAGAGATTGCGGGTGCAATTGAAGATCATGTAAAAGCCAATGGTTTTGCGGTGGTGGAGCAATTTACTGGTCATGGTGTGGGTAGAAATTTACATGAAGAACCAGCGGTTTTTAACTATCGGACTCGTGAGATACCAAATGTAAAATTACGTTCAGGGATGACTTTAGCGATTGAACCGATTTTAAATGCTGGTTCTAAAAATACTAGAATTTTAGCTGATAGATGGACTGCGGTAACAGTGGATAATGCTTTATCTGCTCAGTTTGAGCATACTGTATTAGTTACAGATAGTGGTTATGAAATTTTAACTGATAGAAATAATCTTTAACTATGATTTTTATGATTTTTATAGTTGGGATAATTACTAAAAACTAACAACTAACAACTGACGACTAACAACTAACAAATTAGATTGTTAGTTCCCACCAAGTTTTTTGACCAACGACCCCATCTATTGGGAGACGGCGACGATTTTGAAAAGCTTTCACAGCACTTTCCGTCATTGGTCCAAAAAGTCCATCATGGGGTACTCCATAACCATTACAAATTAACAGTTTTTGTAAAATTTTGACAGATATACCTGAACTACCAAAGGCAATTACAGGCATGGTTTTGTTATCAGTTTCTCCATATTTTATTGATACCTGAATACCTCCTTTCCCTACCAAGGGGATATTACCAGCATCAGCTAATTCAAAAGAATTGACGGACTTATGTTTTTGTGCTATTTCCTCAAGAATTTTATACCGTCGAAATGAGAGCTTTGAGTGATGAGTAGGAGGGGGGTTAAGTGTTTGAGTAAATTCTGGTGGTGTGATTTGAGGATCAATATTTAACTTATTTGATTGATAATTGTTTAGACGGACACCATTTTCTAAGGTAAAGACCCTTTGTAGGAGAAAATAGGTCATGTTTGGTGGTTTTAGATTCAATATTAGTCCGATGTCAGTCATTTTTAAAGATCATGATCAAGATACATTGAGAATTGCTAGTAACTGTTTGTCAGTTGCCATAAGTTGTTTGTTCGTTTAATATTGGGAGGTAGTTGGGGGTAGAGTTCTTTTATTTCATAACGAAGAGACTCTATAACCCAATAATATACTTGATAATTTTGGGTGATATTGCCAGTTAATCCAACATTTATTTAACGGAAGAGTATTACATTGAATTGGAATTGTCAGGAAAGATCCTTTTAATCAATCTAGTGATTTATATCAGAAGGATGATTTGATTTGAGACTATAATAATTATTAACTTTAGTCATCTATCTTGAGAGAGTTAACATATTAAATCAAATATAGAACTCCTATTTGTTTGGGAATAAAACTCAGTACACGCTCATATTCTTTCTATTCCATCCCGACGTAAATAAATAGAGGAATCAAGCAAAATGACCGTATTTAAGGCTACTTAGAGGACAAAAAAATCCCAATTGATGAGATTGGGAGGATCAAATCTTTAATAAATTTGTTGTGGTACTTGCCAGAAATTAAGGAAAGAGATTACCACGGTGGTACAATGTAATTAACCCATACCTTATGTAACTGGATGGAAGTAGAAGGCAAAACCCAAGACAGTATAAGCTGCTAGGAGTAATGTTCCTTCTAACCAATTAGATTTACCATCAGAACTAATGCTATTAGCAATTAAAACTGATACAGCAACAGCTACTAATTCAAAGGGGTTAAAATCTAAATCCATTGGTTGACCAATTACCCAACCGGCAATTACTAAAACTGGGGCCACAAATAGGGCAATTTGCATACTTGAACCCACAGCGACAGACATGGAAAGATCCATTTTATTCTTCATAGCTACAGTGACTGCGGTAGCGTGTTCAGCAGCATTACCGATAATGGGAACTAAAATTACGCCAGTAAATAGTGAACTTAAGCCTAGTTTAGATGTAGCGACTTCTAAAGAGCCAACTAATAATTCTGACTCAAAGGCAACTAACAGAGTACAAACTAAAAGGACACCACTCCATAACCAGATATTTGGTTTTGTATGGGTAACTTCCTCTTGTGCCTCTATTTCTGCTACACCAACTTCATACAGATAAGCATGAGTTTTCATAGAAAATAGCAGTGTTAAGCCGTAAACCAGAATTAAGACCACAGCCACAGCTAGGGAAAGATTCTGCACCGTTGTTTCGCTAATACCGATGGAGGTATAGTTCATTGCTGTTGGTAACAAAATAGCAATTACTGCCAAGTTCATGGAGGAAGCATTTACCCGTGCTACAACTGATTCAAATGTTTGTTCTTTGTAACGGATTCCCCCTAATAGCATGGATAAACCCATAACTAGGAGTAAGTTACTAATAATTGATCCAGTAATACTGGCTTTGACGACATCTATTAAACCTGCGTTCAGGGCAACTAAGGCAATAATCAATTCTGTAGCATTACCAAAAGTTGCGTTTAAAAACCCGCCTATTCCTGGTCCGACGACTACGGCGATTTCTTCCGTAGCAGTTCCCATCCAAGCTGCTAGGGGGAGAATAGCTAAGGCTGCGGTGATGAAAACTATCAGGTCTCCCCATTCTAAAAAGTGGGCTGCTAAGGATATGGGTATAAATAGCAGCAACACGCTGAAAATAATGTTCTTGATTGACATTTTTACCTTTAGTTTAAGGGATTTCTACACAATGGCTAAAATATCATGTGCATTTGAATACTTATCATATCTGTCGGAGATGAAATTGGTAATGGGTAAGTCAGTTATTTTTTAATTGTTTTCAACAAACAACCAACAACTGACCACTGACAATTGACAATTGACAACTGGCAACTGACCACTGACAACTGACGACCAATTGTAGAAAGGTAGATATAGTAGGAATATTCTGCAAAATTGCAAATTTATTTGGGTAAAAATATATGACTTCGGCTGCGGAAATACCAAGTAGTTTCGGCTCAATATTACCATTAGATCAAGAGGCTAAATCTAGTCCTGAACGTGATCCCCTGAAAATTGCTCAGGGTGTTTATGTGACGGTTCATGGTCATTTTTATCAACCCCCTAGAGAAAATCCTTATCTTGATGCCATTGAACGTCAACCTAGTGCTAGTCCTTTTCACGACTGGAATGAGCGTATTCATTGGGAGTGTTATCGTCCTAATGCCTTTGCTAGGGTCTTAAATGACCGGGGTGAAGTTGTGAAGATTGTCAATAATTATGAATACATGAGCTTTAATATTGGTCCAACGCTGATGTCATGGTTAGAACGTCATGATATGGAGGTTTATCAGCGGATTTTGGAGGCTGATGCTCAAAGCTGCGATCGCTTGCATGGTCATGGGAATGCGATCGCTCAAGTATATAATCATATTATCCTCCCCCTAGCCAATGAACGGGATAAATATACACAAATTCGCTGGGGTAAGGAAGATTTCCGTTCTCGCTTTGGCCGTGATCCCGAAGGAATGTGGCTGGCAGAAACAGCCGTAGATTATGACACCTTAGAGGCATTGGTAGCAGAAAACATTAAATTTATCATTTTAGCTCCTTCTCAAGCCCAGCGTTGCCGTCCTATCCCCACAGAGGATGATTCTGATAGTCAATGGCATGAAGTGGGGGGTAATCAAATTGACCCAACTCGTCCTTATCGTTGTTATTTGAATGTCGACAAGTCCACAAAAAAATCAACGCCCTACATTGATATCTTTTTCTACGATGGTCCAATTTCGCGGGATATGGGCTTTAGTGATGTGGTCTACAATTCCCATCATTTTGCGAGACGGATTGGAGCGGCGATTCGTGGGGATCATCGTCAGTCCCAATTAATTTCCGTAGCTACTGACGGGGAAACCTTTGGACATCACAAAAAGGGAACAGAAAAGACTTTAGCCTATGCTTTTATTGGTGAGTTTCCCCGTCATGGTTGGACTGTAACCAATTTTGCCCATTATTTGAGTTTAAATCCTCCTTCTTGGGAAGTAAAATTAAAGTCTGTAACAGCTTGGAGTTGCGCTCATGGTGTGGATAGATGGCAAGATGATTGTGGTTGTGGTGGTGAAGGGGGTGTATGGCATCAAAAATGGCGGCGGCCATTACGCAATGCTTTAAATTGGCTGCGGGATCAGTTAATTGATGTCTATGAGGAATATGGCGGCGTTCTATTTCGTGATCCTTGGCAAGCAAGGGACGAATATATTCGTATTATCAGTGATCGCACTCCCGCAAATATTAATCGCTTTCTATCCCACCATCAAACTCGCAAACTCCAAGCTGCTGAACAGGTAGAAGCTTTACGTTTATTGGAAATGCAGCGTCACTCTTTATTGATGTTCACCAGTTGCGGTTGGTTTTTTGAGGAAATTTCTCGTCCAGAGGGAACACAGATTTTACGCTATGCCTCCCGGGCTCTAGAATTAGCCGGAGATGTGGCAGGTATACAATTAGAAAGGGGTTTTATTGAACGTTTGGGTTTAGCTCCTAGTAATGTGGAAGAGTTTAAAAATGGGGCGGAAATATATCGGCAATTGGTGCTAACTGCCCAAATTGACTTTAAACAAGTTGCTGCTCATTATGCTATTACTTCCTTATTTAATCATCACCAAAATACTGTTCCTGGAAAAGAGACAGATAAGCTCTCCCATAATCATCATCAGCGTGTTTACTGTTATACCACTCATGAGCTAGATTATCATAAGCAAAGTCTGGGACTATTGACTATGGCTGTGGGGCATTTGCAGCTAGTGTCAGATATTACTTGGGAAAGTGAAAGTTTAGTATTTGCTGTACTGCATTTGGGTGGTTGGGATTTTCATTGCTGTATTCAAAAGTTTGCAGGACGACGTAACTATAGTCAAGTTAAAGAAAAGCTATTTACAGCCCTACAACAGGCTAGTATCGCTCATCTGATTTTGGTGATGACTCAATTGTTCGGAGATGATACTTTTAGTTTACAGACTTTATTTGCGGAAGAACGTCACCGGATTATGCGGTTGTTGAGTCAGGAAACACTGGCACGTTTAGACCAGTTATATACTCAGGCTTATCGTGATAATTACGGTGTAATTATGGCTTTTCATCGGGATGAGTTGGAAGTACCACGAGAATTACAGGTAGCAGCGGAAATTGCTTTGGGCTATCGTTGTCTGACAACTTTGAAATCTCTAGAACAAGATATTACTGATTTGCAATTAAGCTGGAATTTGATTGTAGAATTGGAAGCGATCGCTACTGAGGCTAAACATCTGCGTTGTCAATTAAATATCCCCAATGGCAACCGTATCATCGAACAATTAATAGTCCGTTTATTGTGGCAATTGTTGTATGATGCCAATAGTAAGATAGATGCAGATATTCAACGGTTAGAACGATTAATTGATGTTGGTCATCAATTACACTTAGGCATAAGTTTAAAACATTGTCAAGAACTTTACTGGAGTTGTTTACACAGTCAAATATTGCCCCGGATTACCAGTATTGACAATGAAGCAGAAACTATCCAATGTCGTCAATTACTGAAATTAGGACGAAAATTAGCTGTTGATGTTAGCCCTTATTTAGATAAATTGGCGTAAATGTGCGGGGTGGGTATCGCCCACCTAAAAATTATTACTTACTAAATTGCTTTAATATTTTATTAATTACGCTTATGCAATGAAGATAGTTCTTCCTCATCGATTCTATGATAACAAATTTTCCGCCTGGTGTCAATAGCTCTTACTGATTTTAGATTAATAATTTCCGTTGTTTGATATTTGTCATTTCCGGTCATTTTCTTCCGTAGGGGAGATACTAACCCCACGTAGGTTGAGGTATTTAAGTTCCCCAACTCAGTGTTAACGGCCGCCGTGCGAGAACTTGGTTATATAGCTGTTCTAATTGGGTGATGTTGTCATTCAGGGTATAGCGTTCTAAGACACGCTTTCTGGCTTTTTCTCCCAATAATGTTGTTAATTCTGGATGATCTTGGAATAGTGGTAATAGAGTTTTTAACTGCGATCGCACGCTGCTTGTATTAATAGCTACACCAGCACCCTTTTCTAAAACTTCTCCATCTGCTCCGACATCAGTGGCTAAACAAGCCAAACCACAGGACATAGCCTCCAATAGAGACAAGGATAAACCCTCAACCAAGGAAGGCAAAATAAATACATCAGATCCCCGTAAAATTTCGATGCGGCGATTTTCATCAGCGATGAATCCTAACCAGATGATACCATGTTCTCGTCCATAAAATGATTCTAAAGAAGGTTTTAATGGACCATCACCGACAATCAGTAATTTGGTATTAGACCCCATATCCGACTGTTTCCAAGCACGTAATAGAGATTCAACGTTTTTTTCCTGAGCAATTCTGCCTTGATAAACAAATAGACGTTCAGCAGCGAATTCAGCTTTGACTTGAGAAGGACCGGGGGAATACTTAACAGGGTCTACACCATTAGGAATGACAGCAATCTTTTTTTCCCTAACACCCATATTTGATAACAATTCCCGCTGAATTTGGGAAAAGATAATTACACCATCATAATGGTCTAAAAAAGGAGCGTAAAGTTGATAAGCTAAAAGTTGGGTACTAGAAAGTAATTTTGCTCCCTTACCTGCAAATGGGGTATGGAAAGTAGCAATCAGAGGCAAATTTAATTCTTCACAAATTTCTGGTAAAACAAAGTCTAGAGTTGAGAGAGTCAGAGAAGCATGAACTATATCTGGCTTAATTTCCCGTAGTGAATCCTTCAAAACCTTAGTTGCCTTGAAAGAGGGAATTGTGTAAACTTGAGACTTGTAAATAAATGGTAAAGGGACCTCTTGAAAATTAGGCCAGTTGTCAGTTGTTGCTTCTTCTTGAGCAAAGTGCAGAAAACTAACCTCGTGTCCTCTGTCTAATAATCCGTTGGTAATTTCTCGACTGTAGGTGACGTTACCGCAAAAGGGAGTTTTTTTTCCAATCCAAGCTATACGCATTCTTAGGTTATCTATAAAGAAAGGCGAGTGTAAAACTATTTTTATGATGAAATTGTTATAGCTGAATTTTTGGTAATCACAAAAACCCAGATATTGCCAATTTTAAACCTAAATAATCTTAGCAATTAAAAAGCCAAACAAGTTATTAAATTTTTAACTTAATCACCAATTAATATGCTGATTATTTAGTTGATTTCCATTTGCATCTTGCTGGATTGAGTTTAACACAAAACCCAGTAGTTTGATACAGTTTTTGACTATTTGGTATTTGAGGATTCATGAGAATTGTACCAGCTAAACAGACCGCCGATGCAGACAATAGCAGCTAAGGTAAAAAATACAGCTTTTAAGCCGATAAAAGTTTCAGCTATACCGGCTAAAGTCAAAGGTAAAGAGAGAGCAATATTAATCAGATTATTTTGCAGTCCAAATACTTTTCCGCGCATAGCTGCGGGTGTTTCGGTTTGGATAGCTGTTTGCATAGGGATACCGACCAAAGCCCCAAATACACCGACTAGAGCGATGAATATTAACACAGGCAAAAGTTGAGTAGTGAATAGGGATAAACCAATTAAAGATCCTACCATACCTAGACAACCGCAAAAACTGAGTTGCCTATAGGAAAAGCGCTGGCCGAATTGGCCGAGAATAGTTGCCCCGATAGCAACACCGACCCCAGCAGAGGCTAATAAAAAGCCGAATTGAGAGGCCTTCATATTGGGGATAATTTCCGCCATACGCACTGCAAGTACAGTCAGGGCTGCAAAGACAGAAAATAAGATAATTAGCTGTAATAAAGCATTGCGGACGCGGTGATTTTCTTGAAGATAACGTAACCCGTCGCGCAAGTCAGAGAAAAGATGAGGAAATTCTGTTTCTGGGGGGTGAGGCTTTTCATTAGTTTGGATTAATAATAATATTAACCCAGCGATCGCATAACTACCACCCACCAAAATTTCCTTTCCTAGTCCACCACTACCACCTAATTGTATCCACAGTTTATCGGCCAAGGACAAAACTGGTTCTCCCAATGCAAAACCCACAATTACCGAAGCCATCATTGTCGTTGTATAGAGAGAATTAGCTGAGAGTAAATCCTGTTCTTTCACCACCAAAGGAATAGCAGATTGTTCGGCTGGTGCGAAAAATTGGGTCAAAGTAGAAACCAAAAAAGTCACAGCTAAAATCACCAAAAAACCCACTGGTAAAACTCCGACATTTTGCCAACTATGGGTTAACCATAATAGGGGAGGAATCAGTAGAACCAGGATACCGCGCCAAATATTTGATGCTACCAAAACGACCTTTTTTGACCAACGATCTACAAATACACCAGCTACAGAACCAAATAAAACTGCTGGAATAGTAAACGCTATCATTAAAGCCGAAACCCAAGCACTAATACTTTGATCACTAGCTTTAAACTGGCTATTAATCAAGGCGATCATTAATACTAAATAAACTTTATCAGCTAATTGACAAAAAACTTGACCTGCCCAAAGAGCCAGAAAATTGGGATTCTTTAATACAGGTAAAAAACCCTGCTGTTGATGATTTTCTGAATTTCCATCTCCAGCACCATTATCTATTAATGAAATTGTTTCCTGTGCAACTGAAATATTTTCTTGACCGCCATTATTTGTGCCTTTTGACTGAGGAATTTCTGGTGAATTGGGGATATCAGTCAAGGAAATTTCCGATATGCAATTTCCATCTTCAGAAGTATCATTTGGTGATATTTCTGGACTATAAATATGATTAAGGTTAGGCACAGCAGTAATATGATCTAATGCTCTATGCTTTGTTTTGGGTTCGTTAGGTGGGTGATTTTGGCTTTTTCTATCTAAGTCAGAGGATTGTATCATGGTTGGTGGCAAAATAAGAATCAATCAACAGGGCAGAGAGAATAGGTTGTTCTAAATGATACTGGAGATACTGGCGCAAAATTCGCTCAACAGATAACCAGCTAGAATAGTCAACTGCATCTATTTTCATTATCTCTGTTTCGGCCAGATATTGAAGTATAATCAGTTCTTTTCCATTTAAGCGACGAGAAATAATTGGTAACTCCTGCTGATGAAAAACCGTTTCATAACTAGGGTTAGATAATGAAGAGGAGGGACTCAGACCACTTATGTTTGTTGTTTGACCCATTTCTCCATTTTCCCATTTTCGCTGCTGTATTTCCTTTCGCAAAGTTTTCCAAGCATCTAGACAAATTATGCCACCAGCGGGAATACTAAATCCCACTTGCCAATGGGGATTTGTCCAGTCTGGAGTTAAAGGCCGTTGGGTTAAACAACAGGATTCTAGTTGGGGGGTGAGTCCTGCTAAGGTTAAAAGCTGAAATACACCTTGGGCTAGATGAGCAACTACAGATTTTATCTCTGTTTTTGGTATATCCTGTAGCCGCTGAAGATGTTCATTAAATAACTCATAAAGTTCTGTTTGCGGTTGTTCGCTTATACCTTGACATAAGACGATTTCAGCTAAATATTGACTAGCAGCTAATTTACCCAAATCTTGAGATAAACCAGGGTAAGTTTTTATAGTTTCAGCTTGAGTAATTCTACTAAGATTTTTACCTTGAGAAATTAGTAATTGATTGACGACAAATATCCCCATTTTCCCGCCTAAGCTGGAGTTTTGTCTCCGCGCTCCCGTCGCAACTGCCCGAATTAGCCCAAATTCTGGAGTTAAAATTGTAACTATTTTATCAGATTCACCCAGTGCTTGAGCTTTGAGATTAATACCTGTTGCTTTATAGGTTTTACTCATTTTTGGTCAGTGGTTAGTGGTCAGTGGTTAGTGGTCAGTAGTCAGTGGTCAGTGGTAAAGGAAAAACAAAGGACAACTAACAAAGAACAACTGACAAATTACTACTCACTTTTTTCCTTCTCTACATGATTACGTTGACGAAGTAAATCTACACCACGGGATGTGCCTAATCTAGTCGCACCAGCCATAATTAATTCTAAAGCTTCATTGTGTGTACGAATACCTCCTGACGCTTTAATTCCTACCCGATCTTTTGCTATCTCTTTTAAAAGTTTAACATCTGCTACAGTTGCCCCTCCATTCCAACCTGTACTGGTTTTTAAAAATGCTGCACCGGCATCCATAGCCAATTCAGCCGCTATTTGTTTTTCAGTATCAGTCAGAAGACTGGTTTCTAAAACTACCTTAACAGGCTGTCCGGCTTCTTCGCAAATTGTGGCAATTTCTTGGTGAACTTCGTCTGTTTTACCGGCTTTTAACCACCCTAAGTTAATGACTACGTCTAACTCAGTAGCGCCATTATCTACTGCTTCTTTAGCTTCATATAACTTCACGGCTGAGGTATTTGCACCATTGGGAAAGCCAATAACTGTACAAATTTGAGGATTTTTTTTATACAGTAGTTCCGCTGCTTGCTTGACATAGCATGGATTTACACAAACGGAAGCAAAGTTATATCTATATGCTTCATCGCACCATTGAATTATCTGTTCTGGGGTAGCAATTGGTAGTAGCAGAGAGTGGTCAATAAATGGTGCAATATCAATGTTTGGATAGTCTAGTGCCATCGGTTTTATTTTGGTGTAGAGTTTATTAAACTTGATGAAAATTAAAGTATTTCTTATATATTAAACCACAGATTAGGAGAAGTCAGAAAGTAGTAGTATAGAGCGTGCGACTATTCTGGTAAACCAGTGTTTAAAAAGTCAAGAATAGTTTGTGCTAATGACTTCGCTGCTAAGTATGGTACACCATTGCCAACGGTTTTAAACATATTCGTAAGTGACATATTTTCTGGGAGTGAAAAATCTGCGGGTAAAGATTGAATTGCTAAAGCTTCTGCTACAGAAATACGCCTAATTTTGTAAGGATGTAAATGGACTTCATTATTACCATAGCAAGCTGTGGGAGAATAACGCCACCTATGTAAACGTTTAAATGATTTTTTAGAATCATCTCCCTCTTTAATAGTAGCAAATTTAATTTTACCTGCTCTGGGTTGAAAATAATGTTTAGCATTGGGATGGTTAAGAACGTGATTTTTTCTAAACCAATATTCTACAGTAAGTTGTTGAGGAATATTTTCAGGACAAGGAATTAAAGAATCTTCTTGAAATTGTTCACATTGATTCCAAGGATAAGCAAATACTTGATTTTGAGGATATAAAATATGTTTTTCCCAAGGAAAGGTAAAATCATCTTTGATTTTTATGTCTTTGAGAAAATTATCTTTAAAGCCTATTAAAATAATTCTCTCTCTATCTTGAGGAACACCGTACTCAATAGCGTTAATTAACCTTTCTGTTAAAATATAACCTGATTTTTGTAATTTGATTTTTAGTTCTTCAAAAAATAGGCGGTGTTTTGTAGTTCTCCATAAACCTTTGACATTTTCAAATAAAAAGAAATCGGGTAAATTTTGACAAACTAATTCAATATAAGCAGATGAAAGTTTACCATTATCGCCTAAATGTCCTTTATTTTTACCACCAACAGAAAAATCTGGACAGGGTGGACCACCAATAAAGCCTATTATATGATTTGATTTTCGGGAATATTTGACTAATTCATTTAATTGTTGTCCTGGTGTTTCTGCTATTAATTTACTTACGTCTGCGGCTTCTCCTTCATGATATCCATATTCAGGTTGGGGGAGGTTGAGTTTTTCCCGTGAATAGCGATATGCGGACATGAATGGGGGGAAAATTTCGTTAACGTAAGCGATGTTATAACCTGTGGTTTCAAAACCTAAATCGAGGAAGCCTGAACCGGAGAAAAATGAGAAAATAGTAGGATAATTAATCAGGGACATAATATACTATTTAGAGAAAATTTATTGAATTATTACTAGTATAACTGATAGGTGATTTAGTGAGGTCATAGAAAATTGAAATTTGTAGTTAATCAATAAATTCTATGGTAATTATATTAGATTTATAAATATTGCCAGAGTCAAATATTCACCAGAAATAAGGGTTTAAGGAATATTTTGGGTAAGTCCTGATATTGTTTGATGATCTGAATCATAGCTAAAATGTATAAACTACAAAGAATATTTAGCAAATTTGTACTGATATCAGTACAATCATAGATATATATTTACTCTTACTAAAGTTATATCTAAAAATATACAAATCACTAGATGATGATATGTACTTGCGTAAACTTAACTATGATTAAAAGCATATTTTTAGGGAATATTAAGCTATAATCCGATGTACAGTTAAATAAATTAAAAAATATATTGTCTAGAATATTTAAATAGAATCAGATAAAAAATATCTGATAGATGAATTAAGGTGGGATAAAAATCATCTAATCACCAAATATTGATCTCAATTTACTAGTAACTTAGGTATTATTGTTGAGTATTAACTAGTTAAAACTTAGGTTAAATAGAGTACAAACTACATGGGACAAGGTTTTTTGCAAATTGCTTTAACGCTGTGTATTGTCGTATTAATTACGCCCATACTAGGAAAATACATAGCCAGGGTTTTCTTAGGAGAAAGAACAATCCTAGATTCTGTGATGAAGCCAATAGAGACAATAATTTATATTTTAGGGGGTGCGGGCAAAAAAAATGATATGACGGGTTGGCAGTATATTCGCGCTTTACTATTTACTAACGCAGTCATGGGTGGTGTAGTTTATGCCCTGCTCTATGATCAGAAACTTCTGCCTGGGAATCCCAATGGACTGGGGAGAATGAGATGGGATTTATTACTACATACCACAATTTCCTTCCTGACCAATACAGACCAACAACATTACGCGACAGAAAATACCTTTAGTTATTTTAGTCAAACATCGGCTTTAGGCTTTTTGATGTTTACTTCAGCGGCCAGTGGTTTAGTAGTGGGAATTGCCTTTATCCGGGGGTTGACCGGGAGAAAACTGGGAAATTTTTATGTTGATTTTACCCAGGCTATCACTAGGATATTACTACCTTTATCCATTATTGGAGCGATCGCCCTAATTATCTCAGGTGTGCCCCAAACATTAGACAGAACCCTAGAAATAGAGACCTTAGAAGGGAGAATCCAGTATATAGCTAGAGGTCCGGTAGCATCCTGGGAGATGATTAAAATGTTAGGGGAAAATGGCGGCGGATTTTTTGCAGCTAATTCTGCACATCCTTTTGAGAATCCCAATGGTGCTTCCAACCTAATAGAAATCATCGCCATGCTGGCCATTCCCACATCCTTAATTTACACCTATGGAATATTTGCCAATAACCTCAAACAAGCCTGGTTATTATATTGGATGGTATTTATCATCTTTGTCGTTCTCATTGGCGTTACAGCCACAGGAGAATTACAAGGAAATCCGCTAATTAACAACGCTTTGAAATTAGAATTACCAAATTTAGAAGGTAAAGAAGTCAGATTTAATTGGTCACAAACAGCATTATGGGCAATTACAACTACCGCCACCATGTGCGGTGCTGTTAACGGAATGCACGATTCTCTAATGCCTAATGGCACTTTCTCGACCTTATTCAACCTATTTTTACAAATAATTTGGGGTGGACAGGGAATAGGGACTGCTTATCTTTTCATTTACCTGATTCTTACGGTTTTTCTGACTGGTTTAATGGTAGGGCGCACCCCGGAAATTTTCGGGCGCAAAATTGAAAAACGAGAAATTGTTCTTGCTAGTGTAGTGCTATTAATTCACCCAATGATGATTTTAATTCCCAGTGCCATCGCTTTAGCATATCCTATATCCTTGGCAGGAATTAGTAACCCAGGTTTTCATGGTATTTCCCAAGTAGTTTATGAATACGCCTCAGCGGCCGCTAATAATGGTTCTGGCCTAGAGGGATTAAAAGACGATACGTTATGGTGGAACATAAGTACAACTGTGAGTATTTTTGCAGGACGTTATATACCAATTATTGCCCTACTGCTTTTAGCTGATAGTATGTCCAAAAAACAAGCGACCCCAGAAAGCCGGGGGACTTTGAGAACAGATTCTCTACTATTTACGGGTATTACCGCTGGTATCACCCTTATTTTAGGAATCCTGACATTTTTCCCAGTTTTAGCATTAGGTCCAATCGCCGAAGGTTTTAAACTGGGTACTGGTAGTTAATAGAGACTTTTTCTAACACTTAGGCGCAGACCCTGCGTCCCTACTGAAATTACTTATATATGAACTCAAACGGAACTAATTCTCATTCCAAAGCCTCCCGTCCGCGTTATCGCCGCAAAAAACCAAGAAAACAGCGGGTAACGAACAAAGGACTTTATATTCGGGCGATTAATGATGCTTTCATGAAATTGCATCCTCGATATGCTATCAAAAATCCGGTGATGTTTTTGGTATGGATAGGAACAGTTATCACCTTTTGTGTAACGATTTATCCCCAATTATTTGGACCGATAAACCAAAAAAACCCCTATTTATTTAATGGCTTGTTAACAGGGATTTTGTTGTTCACAGTTCTATTTAGCAACTTTGCGGAAGCCGTAGCCGAGGGAAGAGGGAAAGCCCAAGCTGATACTTTACGTTCCACCCAGTCAGCCACCACCGCCAAAACTATCACCGTTGATGGCACAATTACAGAAGTTCCTTCTGGCAGCTTGAAACAAGGAGATACTATATACGTAGTTTCAGGTGATATTATTCCTGCAGATGGTGAAGTGATTATGGGTGTTGCGTCTGTAGATGAATCAGCGATTACTGGCGAATCTGCTCCAGTTCTCAAAGAATTTGGGTCAGATGTTGCCAGTTCTGTGACTGGTGGTACACGCATTATCTCCGATGAACTGATTATTCGCGTCACGTCTGAACCAGGTAAAGGCTTTATTGACCGGATGATTGCCTTGGTAGAAGGGGCAGAACGCAGTAAAACACCTAATGAAATTGCTTTAACAGTATTATTAGCGGTTCTGAGCTTAGTATTTTTATTCGTGGTGGCAACCCTTCCCGTCTTTGCTTATTATGTCAATAGTCCTGTTAGTGTCCCCGTTCTCATTGCTCTATTGGTAGCACTTATTCCCACAACTATCGGCGGATTACTAAGTACCATCGGCATTGCGGGTATGGATAGGGTTGCTCAATTTAACGTCATTGCCACCTCTGGCAGGGCAGTAGAAGCCTGTGGAGATATCAATACCCTAGTTCTTGACAAAACCGGGACAATCACTCTTGGCAACCGTTTAGCAGAGGAGTTTATCCCTATTAATGGCCACTCAATCATAGAAATTGCTAATGTAGCTTTGGCGGCTAGTATCTTTGACGATACTCCAGAGGGTAAATCTATTGTTAGACTCGCAGAAAAGTTAGGAGCAAACTTTGATTTAGACCGTAAACAAGCACAGGGGATAGAATTTTCAGCAAAAACTCGGATGAGTGGTACTAATTTACCCGGTGGGAGGGAACTGCGGAAAGGTGCAGTAGGGGCAATTAAAGGCTTTGTTCTTTCTCGCCATGGAAAGGATAGTCCAGAATTAGATATTGCTTATGAACAGGTTTCCCGTCAAGGTGGTACACCTTTGGCTGTATGTCTGGATAACGAAATTTACGGTGTTATCCATCTTAAAGATATTGTGAAACCGGGTATCCGCGAACGATTTGATCAACTGCGACACATGGGAGTACGGACAATCATGCTCACGGGAGATAACCGGATTACTGCTTCTGTGATTGCCCAGGAAGCTGGGGTAGATGAATTTATCGCCGAGGCCACACCAGAAGATAAAATTAGTGTGATTCAACGGGAACAGTCCGAGGGAAAAATTGTCGCTATGACTGGGGACGGGACGAATGATGCTCCTGCTTTAGCACAGGCTAATGTAGGTGTGGCGATGAATACAGGAACGCAAGCAGCTAAGGAAGCGGCTAATATGGTGGATTTAGATTCTGATCCTACCAAATTAATTGATATTGTTGGCATAGGCAAGCAATTGTTAATCACTCGTGGGGCATTAACAACGTTTTCTATTGCTAATGATATTGCTAAGTATTTTGCAATTATTCCCGTACTTTTCACATCTGCGAATCTAGAAAGCTTAAATGTGATGAAGTTAAGTAGTGTCAATTCTGCTATTTTGTCGGCATTGATTTATAATGCTTTAATTATTCCGGCGTTAATTCCTCTAGCATTAAAGGGTATTCAATTTCGACCTTTGACCGCTAATCAACTTTTGCAACGAAATATTTTAATTTATGGCTTAGGTGGGGTAATTGCTCCATTTATAGCGATTAAATTAATAGATATGATGGTGACATTTGTGGGTTTAGCATAAACAATTACAGCACTTCCCGGTATTATGGGGTACATATCTAGCGGGCAAGATGCCCGCACCACAAGAGTTTCATAATTCAATTTTGTACCTCGTCAGTGCGGAAACTGCTGTATATAAAAATGTAAAATAACTGAAAACTTCTTGACTCTTGGCTTTTGTCTTTTGCCTCTTATTTTTGATTTATGAAAATAATACCATTGATTCGGTTCTCCAGGTTTAAATACCAATTACCTATCACTATTTTTATAGTGATGTCCTTGAATTTGTTGATTGTTCCCGTAGTTTATGCTAATACTTCCATTACCTTAGATAGAATTTCTACTTGGGCATTTGCTGTTTTAGGTTTTACTACTTTAATGTTAGTAATATACTTATTAATAGTCATTTTTCAGCCAGAACGATTTTAGTAATTCACAAATTAAAAGAAAAATCACCACCTCTAATTATGTCTATTATCCGAGAAGCCTTCAAAGCAATTAGAATTACTTTGATAATGTGGATATTAACAGCAATTATATATCCTGTTTTTATCTTGTTAGTAGGACAGTCAATTTTCCCAAATGCAGCCAATGGTAGCATCATGTTAAATATCAAAGGTCGACCTATTGGCTCAACTTTGATTGGTCAAGAATTTACATCCGATAGTTATTTTCATGGTCGTCCGAGTGCTGTTAACTATAGTCAAAGCAAAAAAGCTCAACCGACTGGTATATCTGGAGGTAGTAATCTTGCTCCTACTAATCCAGAACTCAAAGAACGCATTCTCAAGCAAGTAGAAGAAATTGAGAACGACAACAAACAACCTGTGGCTGATTTGCTTTATACATCTGGTTCTGGTTTAGATCCCCATATCTCTTTGAAAGCAGCACGACAACAGATAGAAAGAGTAGCCCGGGCAAGAGGTATTAAGGAAGATGATATTATTCCACTAATTAGTAGATATATTGATGGGAGATTTTTAGGGATTTTTGGTGAACCGGGAATAAATCTTTTACGCTTAAATTATGCTCTGGATTTGCAAGATATTAATCGTCAGCCAAATTAGTCTTTGTCGACCTCCCAAATTTTTTTGACATGGGTAATAGAATCAATTACAATAAAACAGCAAAATTATAAAAGTACTTCAGTCAATGCAACCAACTCGCGTAATTGGTTTAATGAGTGGTACATCTGTAGATGGGATAGATGCCGCTTTAGTAGAAATTGCTGGCAAAGATTCGGATTTGAAAGTAGAATTAATCGCTGGGGAAACATATCCCTACCCCCCACAACTCAGAGAACAAATTTTAGAGATTGGAACTGGTGCTGCTGTATCCATAGCAGACCTAGCCGCCATAGATGATGCTATAGCCCATGCTTTTGCTAAAGCGGCTCAACTTATACAAAATGGTCATCAAGCAGCTACCCTCATCGGTTCTCATGGTCAAACAGTTTACCATCGTCCATATCAGGGATTAGGAAACCTAGGTTATAGCCTCCAACTAGGACGGGGCGCATTAATAGCCCATCTAACCCGTATTACTACCATCAGTAACTTCCGAACAGGAGATATAATGGCTTATGGTCATGGTGCACCCCTTGTTTGTAAAGTAGATGCCTATTTACTCAGTCATACACAGAAAAAACGGTGTATTCAAAATATTGGCGGTATTGGTAATGTTACTTATCTCCCAGCCCAGAGTGATGATTGGCTGTCGCAAATTCGAGGTTGGGATACAGGTCCAGGTAATAGCCTATTGGATTTAGCGGTAGAACACTTTACCAATGGGGCTAAAAGCTATGATGAAAATGGTAATTGGGCGGCCAGTGGTACACCATGTTACCCCTTGGTAGAACAATGGCTCAGTCACGAATATTTCCACTTAGCACCGCCTAAATCTACCGGACGTGAATTATTTGGTGTTGCTTATTTACACCAATGTTTACAAGATAGTGAGGTCTACGAACTCAATACTGCAGATTTTCTAGCAACCATAACAGAACTGACGGCCGCCTCCATTGTTCATAGTTATGATACTTTTTTACCAAAAAGACCAGATCAGGTGATATTATGTGGTGGTGGTAGTCGCAATACTTACTTAAAAGATCGTCTAGAGTTATTATTGGGGAAAGTACCAGTATTAACCACAGATGAAACTGGCTTGAGTGCTGTATTTAAAGAAGCCATCGCCTTTGCAGTTTTAGCATATTGGCGCAACCTGTCCATACCTGGTAACTTACCTGCTGTTACAGGTGCATCTCAAGAGGTGCTGTTAGGGGAAATTTACGGTACTTATGGCTAAGTTAGGGCGATATTTTCGAGTTTTTACCTAAATTTGCTAAGATTATGATAATATGTATTTATGAAGTTTTAGTTTTAGAAGACACCAAGAAACTCAATCAGGTGGTTTTAGAGAACCAAAAAAACAGGGGCTAAATACACCGAGAGCATTAACGTGCTGGCTTACAACAAGGAAATTAGCAAGTGGGTCATACTTTTTTATTAGAACCCGGACGTTGGGTAATACAAGGTAATTGGTTAGAGCGTAATAGTCCACCAATTACTTTAAAGGGTTTAACATTGGTTATTTGGAATCGGGACAATTGGTTCTCCATGGCCACAAAAATAGTTTTTCCTAATGGCGAGCGCCCAGATATCTCACTCCAGTATAGGGGACGACTGCATAAGGGAGAACGCCAGTATACTTTTTTGCTCCAGCATAATTCCTTAGGACAGATAGAAGGGGAAGGCTGGATTAGTCCAGATACAATTGTACAGCGTTATTGGGTTTTGGGGGATAACTCCGCCGATGTTCGCAGTCTTCAACGACGTAGTGGTTTTGAAACCCTACATCGACTTAATGATGATCAATATTACTTAATAACGGGTGTTCTTTCTGGTCATTTTTTAGACAGTACAATTGAAGCTAATCTAGAACGTCAACCACGTTAGTTCTGGGTTTTTGTTGAACTTTGATGAGGAAGATGTTATTATTCGTCAGAAATTTTTATTATAGAAGTTTAGGGCTTGATGAAAAAGGTGATAATTACTCATGACTACCGACAACAATCTAGCCGTTGCGGACTGGGAAGCCCATAACCCACCTGCTGACTTAATATTTGATGATGGTGAACCCTTGGAATCAAATCGTCACCGTATTGCTATGAATATCCTCATTCGTTCATTGCAGCAGCTTTGGTCTGACCGCAATGATTATTTTACTGGGGGCAATATGTTTATTTATTACAGCAGTAATCAAATTCGCAATCGTGATTTTCGCGGACCTGATTTCTTTGCTGTTCTTAATGTTGATGGTAGCAATCCTCGACAAGGTTGGGTAGTTTGGGAAGAAAATGGTCGCTATCCTGATGTGATTGTAGAATTAATGTCACGGTCTACAGCAGGAATAGATAAGGGAATTAAAAAAGACCTGTATGAACAGACTTTCCATACCTCAGATTATTTTGTCTATGACCCATTTGATGTCAATTCTTTACAAGGATGGCATTTAGATCATGAACAACAGTATCAGCCGTTGACAGCAAATGAAAACGGTTGGCTATGGTGTAGACGTTTGGGTTTATGGTTGGGAACTTGGGAAGGAACTATAGACAGGGAAACTGCAATTTGGGCGCGGTTTTATGATGTTGCTGGTAATCTAGTCTTGTTACCAGAGGAGGCTGCTAAATCACAAGCTGAAGTTGCTAAATCACAAGCTGAAGTTGCTAAATCACAAGCTGAAGCTGCTAAATTACAAGCTGAAGCTGCTAAATTACAAGCTGAAGCTGCTAAATCACGAGAGGAGGAAGCTCAAGTAAAAGCGGCTAGGTTAGCGGCTAGATTAAGAGAATTGGGTGAAAATCCAGATATGTTATAATTTCTTTGCTCTGGATTAAATGTAGGTTGGTTTTTCTAGGGTCAGCCTACATTTACAGCAATTCGGCTTGATTAAGATACAGTATTGGCGGTCAAGAATAAGGGTTTTATGATTATGCTGGGAACTGCTGTAACTCTTCTGAATCATTAACTGGAAGCACTAGTATAAAAACGGAGAGCAAATCGCCAAAACTGAGTAGAAATGAAAAATAATATCAAGGCTAATAGTCCAGCACCCAGTAACCAGACAAATTGAATTTGTCCCAACATAGATTGAGCGGGGACTGTAGTTAAAAAAGATACTGGAACTACAAAGGTAAAGAAAAATCGATAAGTAGCGGGATAGGCTGTAATTGGATATCTACCTGCTTCTAAAAACCCTTTTAACACTTCTGTGACATTGTATATTTTAACAAACCAAATACTGGTTGATCCTAGTATAAACCACAAACTGTAAAGAATTACCAAACCGCAAAATAAGGGGAAAATAGCCAGTAAGTATTTATCAATACCTAAATTTAGTTTTGTACCAGCGTAGCCAATTATGAGTAAACCAAAGATTAAATCCGGTATTCCCCAGAGAGAAATGGTATGAACAGATAACCAAAACTGACTACGAATAGGTTTTAATAATACAAAGTCTAATGTTCCTTCTTGGACATGACGAACAATTCGATTTAAGTTCGGAGCTAGGAAGGTAGCGCTAAAGCCTTGTAATAAGGTGAAAATTCCTAAGACGACTAAGGCGGCTTCCCAAGACCAGCCTGTAAAAGTGTAACCTGTGCGGTAAAATAGAAATAAACTAAAGATACTACCGAGTAAATTACCTAAACTACTAAAAGCAGTAATGATAAAATTAATACGATATTCCATTTCCGTAGAGATCGCTGCGGTCCAAAATAATCTTAGAACTTTTAAATATCTTTGCATTTTTTGTATTTACCCGAATATCTATTACATATAAAATAACTTTATTTAAACTTAATATTACTTTTTAGTTTTATAAATTTATAACCGTTAAAATGTTGGGTACATTTTCTTAAATGAGTGGGATTTTATGCACTTTGATTTACCAGAATTAGTTAAATCACTTGGTTACTTTGGAGTATGGGGAATTATCTTTGCTGAATCTGGTTTATTGATTGGTTTTTTTCTACCCGGTGATAGTTTATTATTTACAGCAGGATTTGTCGCTTCTCAAAACTTGCTGAATATTTGGGTGCTGATTTTTGGTGCGTTTGTTTGTGCTGTATTAGGTGATAATGTCGGGTATTTTACTGGACATAAATTTGGTAGAAAATTATTTGATAAAGAAGATTCTTGGCTACTTCGTAAAAAACATATTGTAAAAACTCAAGATTTCTATGAAAAGCATGGTAAAAAAACGATTGTTTTAGCGAGATTTGTGCCAATTATCAGGACTTTTGCGCCAATTGTCGCTGGTATTGGGGCTATGCACTATCGCTCTTTTATGTCTTACAATTTATTTGGTGGTTTTCTTTGGACATTTGGTATTACTTTGTTAGGGTTTTTCTTGGGAAAATCTTTACCAGCGGAACAATTAGATAAGTATCTATTAACAATAATTGGCTTAATTGTTGTTGTTTCTTTATTACCTTCGATTATTCATATAATCAAGGAAAATAGGGCTAATAAAGAATAAAATATTGTGTTTATTCCCAATAGTAACCAAAAACTGGTATTGTCAAACAAAGGAAAATATTTTTTTGTGGATATTACAACTTGAAAACACGTTCTAATTATTGGCAACTTTTACCCTATATCCGCACCCAGTGGCCAACTATTGCTAAGGGTTTTGTGGGGATTTTAGGCTATGTACTGGCAACTTTAACCCTGATTAATGTCGCGGGGAAGTTGGCAGTTCCTTTCGGAAATGGTAATGTATTAGCGATCGCTAAATTAGCCGGAATCAGCGCTGCTATCTTTCTGGTCAGAGGCTTTTTTCAGTCTGTGCAGGATTTATACATGGCCAAGGCAGCTTTAAGGGTGGCCTTTTATCTCCGTCAACAGGTTTATACCCATTTACAAAAACTCAATCTCAGCTATTTTGAAACTGCTAAAGCTGGAGATTTATCTTATCGTCTGACGGAAGATGTTGACAGGGTTGGAGAAGTTATTAATAAACTTTTTCATGATTTTACTCCCTGTGTTTTACAGTTAATTGCTATTCCCATTTACATGATTTATTTAAACTGGCAACTTACCTTAGCGACGGTAATTGTTGCCCCAGTTATGGGAATTTTAATTGGTTGGTTTGGGGAAAGATTACGAAAATATTCTCTCAAAAGTCAAAGTCGTATTTCTGATTTATCTGCGATTTTAACAGAAGTTTTTAGCGGTATTCGCTTAATTCAAGCTTTTGCAGCGGAAAAATACGAAATTGATAGATTTAGTTATGAAGCAGAACGCAGTTTTAAAGCTAAATATTCCGTAGAAAGATTAAAAGCTATTCAAATTCCCATTGTGGGATTTTTAGAAGCTGTGAGTGCTTTATCTTTATTAATGGTGGGAACTTGGCAAATATCTCAACTTAATTTAACTGTCGGTGAATTTTTTAGTTATTTAACAGCAGCAGCTTTGTTAATTGATCCTATTGGACATACTACCAATAATTATAATGAATTTAAACAAGGTGAGGCATCAATTGATCGGGTTTTTGAGTTATTAGCAATTCAACCAACGGTATTAGAAAAACCTCATGCTATTAATTTACCTGCTGTTAATGGTAAAGTCGAATATTGCAATGTTACCTTTGCCTATAAATCGGGAGAAACAGTTTTAAAAAATATTAGCTTATTAATAATGCCAGGTCAAGCTGTTGCCTTAGTTGGTGCTTCTGGTGCTGGTAAAACTACTTTTGTAAACCTATTACCTCGATTCTATGATACGGAATTTGGAGAGATTTTTATAGATGATGTGAATATTCGAGATGTGACTTTAAATAGTTTAAGAAAACAAATTGGGATTGTTCCCCAAGAAACGATTATGTTTTCGGGAACTATTGCCCAAAATATCGCTTTTGGACAGAATAATTTGAATATTCAAGCTGTTGAAGAAGCTGCAAAAATTGCCAATGCTCATCAATTTATTCAGCAATTACCAGAAGGTTATCATACTTGGGTGGGAGAGCGAGGTGTGAATTTGTCGGGGGGACAAAGACAAAGAATAGCTATTGCTCGCGCTGTTCTGCTTAACCCGCAAATTTTGATACTTGATGAAGCTACGTCTGCTTTAGATTCAGAGTCAGAAGCTTTGGTACAAGAGGCTTTAGAAAGATTGATGAAAAACCGCACGGTATTAATTATTGCCCATAGGTTGTCAACTGTCAGGAAATGCGATCAGATTTTAGTTTTAGAAAAAGGGCAAATTGTAGAATCAGGAAATCATGAAGAATTGTTAGAATTAGCAGGAAAATATGCGCGGTATTATGCTCAACAGTTTTCCTAAAATTATTAAACTGAGGCAGATTAAAAATTAAAAAATAACTTATTTCTAATAGTGAAATCTATAATAAATAATAGTTAATTCTTATTAATTAATCTGTCTGAAATAATATTCTGATAATTGCGCTTGCAAGTAATATAATAGATTGATAAAGATCCTATAACTGCTTCCTCAAGATTCTCATATATGATAATATTAACTTATATATAATCAATAATACTTTTAATACTCAAATAAAATTGAGATTCTATGTAACATTTTCTTAATAATTAATTGAGAATTATTTTTATTTACCAACGGACTTGCAATACTTTCCGCGATTTGCTAGAATTATTGAAAATTTCATAATTAGGTTACTATTGTCAATTTTGCACCCTTAAAAACATGATCTCCAAAAGTCTTTATTTATAGTCATTTCAGAGATCAATTTTGAAAAAAATACAAAACTTTACAAATTAGCAGTGGTTTGAAACAGTAAATTGGCGCAAAATTATTCAGCAAGTAATCCGATTTAACTGATAGTACAAATATACTATTGACAAATAGGGTAAATTATGGTAAGTGAGGAGTTTTTAGTAGCAGTTAGGGAAAGCAGAAGTATTGTAGGTTGGGTTGAGAAACGAAACCCAACACCCCTGACTATGAGAAGTAAAGTTTCTGAATCAGGATTTAAGGATTTCCAGGAAGTTTATTTGTGTTATAATCCTGTTATCCGAAACTTGATGGTAAGTGGTTCGAGTTTCCCAAAAATTTGAAAAAATTAAAAAATTCTAAAAAAATTCTAAAAATTAAAAAAAATTTATTTTTTTTGGTCTTAACCGATTGACTTGCGCCGCGCGGCATGATATTTTGATAATGGGAATGCGTCCCTCGATAAAAATTTTGCTTACACTCCATTATATTTATATGACTATAATACCACACCGAAAGCGACCCGAACCCTAAAAATAAAAATTTTTTTCAAAAAAACTTATTTAAAATTGAAAATCAATAACTTTAACTTATGAATTAATAAAAACAAGATCGTGACATATAGCAGTGTATTCATAACAGGTTACTGACTTTTCAAAAGAAAATCTTCATTACTAGCAGCATTTTCTATCCGATTACGAAATTCTTCTAGCATCTCCACAACAATTGTCTGTAATTCTATATATTGTTTTCTATCAATTGTCAAAGAATCTTCACCATGTGCAATTTCGTTTCTTGTCTTTAAAAGTTTTTCATCTATGAGTTTAGATTTAGTGGAGTCAAGGGAAAAGTCTATTCCCAGGGTATGAGTTATTTCTTTTAGAATTTCCGAAGACAGATTAGATGCAGTAGAAATTGGATTTTTGGGTAAAGAACATCTTTCATCTAACTGGAAAAGAAAAAAATCACAAACAGGTATATATAATGATGCTTTATTTGTCTCTTTTGCCTGTTTGAGTTTTTCTTTCATTGCCAAGGCTAAAAAATTACTAGAAAGTTGTCCATATCGTAGTCTTTTGGTTCTAATATATTCCACATAAGAGTTTCCTGCTAATTTGATAAAACCCTCCCAATGAGCATACAAAATACATATTCCACTACGAATACATACATTATGCCTTTGAGGAGAAACATTTTTTAATTCTATCAAGGTTTTTATTTCTGAAAGTTCCTTTTTTCTCCAAGCAATATCAGTTGCCAGAGTCTTATTTAAGTCTTCAAGAGTTTGGATGCTCATAAAGAAGAAAATACTCCTTGACCAGGAGAAAATACTTTTCTACCCAGTGGAATAAGATAGGGTAAACGTCTGACAGCATTCACACCTGCACCAGACCAATTTTTATAAGTTGAATCTGACCAAATATGTTTGATCAAACCAGATATTTTATCTGTTGCTGGGATATTTTGATAATTTTGATAATTATGTCCTATCCCTAATGCTATCACTTCAAATGCAGATAATAGAAAACCGCCCAGAAATCTATCTTGTTCAGATTTATATCTTTTGAAACTACTATCTCCTGTAGTTTGATTCAGGATATCAAAGGTTCTCTTAAATGCCATTTCTATACGGCTATAATCTAGGTTTTGATTAAGAGCCATTTTACGCATTTCTTCTGTGAGAAAAACACTAACATCGTCACCCAATTTTCTAATATCTTCCTCAGGTTTATCAAGTAGAAGAATAAACCGCAAGACTAACTCCATGTCATACTGTTCTTCATAAAGCCTATCACTCAATGCGATACAGTTTTTGAATGGTTCATAGTCGGCAAGTGATCGCATCAATTCATGGAGTTTTTTATTTAGCATCAAAAGGATACAATTTCTCATTTCTTGAGGTGTAGCAATTGTTCCTCCTGTATTAAGTCTCTGAAATAGTTCATATTTAACCATTGGATCGCTTTCTTTTTCAACAATATTTACTCCTATTTTTGCTCTCCTGATTAATAAACGTTGTGTTTGAGTTAAGGAGTTTTCAGGATCATGAGGATCATCCCATTTTTTACCTGCTAAAGAAGGTAAGTATGTAGTTTTTTGCAAGGCTACTGGCTGAGGGGTTTTTTCTTGAGAATCTTTTTTTAAAATACCTGTAAATTCATAGATAGTGGATAGTCTTTGAACACCATCTACAACGTCCCAAACACCATCATTTCTTTGGCTAACAAAAATGGGAGGAATTGGTATACCTAAGAGAATTGATTCTATAAAAGCCGATTTTTGATGTTCTGACCACCGAAAAACTCTTTGAAACTCTGGGTTAATATCAATTTCATTACTTTGATAAAGACTCATCCATTCTCCAATAGACATTGAGTAGTCATCTGTGCGAATTTCTTGCCTTGTTTTGTCAATTTCTTCTTGCAGGGGCATAATTACAGATAATATAAAGGTTCGTGTATATAACTATCTTATTTGGACAATTATACCTGATATTATATCATTAAACAAAGATGAAAAACAAAAAACTGAGGCAAACCACCCAGATACATAGATAATTAAATGTTGAGAAGTGTGAGGTGATCAAATGCGGGCTTTTGTGACTGGTGGTACAGGGTTTATTGGTTCTCATGTAGTGCGATCGCTGTTACAGGAAGGATACCAAGTTACGGCCTTAGCCCGTCCTCGGAGTAATCTAGTAAATTTACACAACTTAGACGTAAATATTGTTAATGGTGATATTAATGATGCCAATATTTGGGAACAGATGCAGGGGTGTAATTACTTATTCCATCTTGCTGCCCATTACTCATTGTGGCAAAAGGATCGGGAATTGTTGTATCTTCATAACGTTGAAGGGACAAGGAATATTTTAGCAGCAGCACAAAAAGCGGGAATTGAACGCACGGTTTATACCAGTTCCGTAGCCGCTATTGGTGTGGGAGAATGTGGTATAATAGTGGACGAAACTCATCAAAGTCCAGTAAAAAAATTAGTAGGAGATTATAAAAAGTCGAAGTTTTTAGCAGAACAAGTAGCAATATCAGCAGCTAATCAAGGTCAGGATATTGTGATAGTTAATCCTAGTAGTCCCATTGGACCATTAGATATTAAACCTACACCCACAGGGGACATTATTCTGCGGTTTTTGCGGAGAGAAATGCCAGCTTATGTGGATACGGGGTTAAATTTTATTGATGTGCGGGATGTGGCCAAAGGACATTTATTAGCATTAGAAAAAGGGAAAAAAGGCGATCGCTATATTCTCGGTCATGAAAATCTGAGCTTAAAACAAGTCCTAGAACAACTTGCCGAAATCACCAATTTACCCGCACCGCAAATATCTGTACCAGGGTGGATACCCCTAACCGTCGGTTGGGTAGAAGAAAAAATTCTCGCACCTTTAGGGAAAACTCCCACGATTCCCATAGATGGAGTCCGCATGGCACAGCAACCAATGTATTATGATGCTTCTAAGGCTATCCGCGAATTAGGTTTACCTCAGTCCCCCCTGAATGTAGCCCTCAAGGATGCTGTTAATTGGTTCGTGTCTCATGGTTATGTGAATAGGTGACAGGGGACAGGGGACAGAAATTAACTACCAATTACCAATTACCAATTACCAAACAAATTGAGGAGTGTTAGTTTCATGGCGATTAATCTACAACAGGCAATAGATATAGGTAAGTATTTAGTTACACAACGCTTATTAGGGAGAAAACGGTTTCCCCTGGTACTGATGTTAGAACCGCTATTCCGGTGTAATTTAGCTTGTACAGGTTGCGGTAAAATCCAGCATCCAGTAGAAATACTTAAGCAAAATCTGACTCCAGAACAGTGTTTTGCAGCGGTGGAAGAATGCGGTGCACCGGTTGTTTCCATACCCGGAGGAGAACCTTTATTACATCCTCAAATAAGTGAAATTGTTGAGGGTTTAATTAAACGCAAGAAATATATTTACTTGTGTACTAATGGTTTATTACTAGAAAAGAGCCTTGATAAGTTTAAACCTTCTCCCTATCTAACCTTTAGTGTGCATTTAGATGGAATGCGAGAATGGCATGATCAATGTGTAGACAGAAAAGGGGTTTTTGATACTGCTGTCCAAGCAATTCGCGCAGCTAAAGCGAAGGGTTTTCGTGTCGCTACCAACACGACCATTTTTGAAGGTTGTAATGTTGAAGAAATGCAGGAATTTTTCGATTTTCTGGAAACATTGGGTACTGACGGGATGATGATTTCTCCTGGTTACAGTTATGAATGGGCTCCAGATCAAGATCATTTCTTGCAAAAAGAACAAACCCGCGCTTTATTCCGGGAAATTCTTACCCCTTACACAACTGGAAAGAAAAACTGGAACTTTAATCACAATCCTTTATTCTTAGATTTTCTCATTGGTGAAAAAGACTATGAATGCACTCCTTGGGGTAGTCCTAGTTACAGTGTTTTAGGTTGGCAAAAACCTTGTTATTTGTTGAATGAAGGCTATTATCAAACCTTCCAAGAGTTGTTAGATAAAACAGATTGGAGTCAATACGGCCGTGCTAGTGGTAATCCTAAATGTGTTGATTGTATGGTACATTGTGGTTATGAACCGACAGCAGCAATGGACGCAATGCAGCCGAAAAATATTGCCCGTTCTCTAACTACTGTATTTGGTAGGTAATAGTCACAAATCAGGATGTACAGGATTTAAAGATTGGCACGATTAAATAATAGTTAAGTAATATTTAGTGATATTTAATATTGTTAATCTTCTCATCTAGAAAATCCTGATTCTAATTACTTTTTGAACTGGTTTCTTAAAGCTGTAATAATTTCCCCATTCGCTGCTGGAAAACTAAAATTATCCAATTCCTCCAAACTTACCCAACAAATTTCATCACATTCTATAGTTTGAGGAACACCTGCTAAATGTTGAGCATGATGTACAGTTAAAGTTACCCGCAAATGAGAGTAAGTATGATCAATAGTAATTAAATGTTCTCCAACGGCAATTTCTATAGCCAATTCCTCATAAATTTCCCGTTTAATACATTCTTCAACTGTCTCACCTAATTCAATTTTTCCTCCTGGAAACTCCCATAAACCACCCATTGTACCTTGAGGAAGTCGACGGTCAATTAAAATCTGGTTTTGGTCATTCCAAATAACAGCAACACCAATAATTTTATGAGGAATAGAAGAATTACTTTCATTCATATAATTACTAATTATCAATAAATAACAATAAAAAACTCGGTAAACCAATTATATCTCTACCGAGTTGATATTTATTTTGATAATTTTCCTGAAAAAACATTATTCAACTTCGCCAATATTAGCTTCTGTTGCTTGCATAACCACATCAAAACCCATTCTTTGTTCTGCATTACGTAAAAAATAACCACTAATCATCGCAGATGCTAATAAGCGACCTAAATTTTCCCGATTAGTAGAAATAGTAATTCCAAAGTGTTCAGAAGGGAGATTTCCTAAAAGTCCGATAATATTCCGTTCCATTACCTGTAGAACTTCCGTAGAAGTAGGTTTAGATAATTGGTTAACTGTTTCTGGACTTAATGATTTAACGTACTGCCATAATAAATTACCAGTTTCTGACTCACTATTAAAAAATTCTGATACTCGATTAGATTTATTACTCACCTTTTATCTCCTATGCTTAACCTATTTATGACTAGAATAACTGCTAGTGATTGCTGATCCGATGTAGTTAACTATTATATAATTCATGTCTACCAATTTAACAGTTTATTCCTTTTGAGAGATTCGGTTTAACCGTACTAAAATGGGAGTGTTTTCACCAAGAAGCGCGAGTATGGGTGGAGTTTCCCCACCCACAAAGCCAAAAATCACTGACCATTGACTAACAAGAACTAACTAACTGACAAGATATTCATTCATAGTAGCTTTTGATTTGCGAAGTTTGCTTAAAGCTTCACGTTCAATTTGACGGACTCGTTCTCGGCTAATATTCAGGACTTCACCAATTTTAGCCAAAGTTAAGGATTGTCCATCTGCTAACCCAAAGCGTAGACTAATGACTTCCTGTTGTTGGGGGGTGAGTTCTGACATCATCCGCTCTAAGTCATAAGATAGAGAAGTTTGCATGACAAAATCTTCTGGTGTTGCTCCTGGATCTTCTAGCATTTCCCCCAGTTCAGTATCGTAATTATCTCCTAGACGTAAATCTAGAGATAGTGGTAGACGGGCTTTTTCTAGATACTCTCGCACCTGTTTGGGTGTTAGATCTAATTCTTGGGATAATTCCGCGACTGTGGGTGCACGTCCTAGAGCCTGGGATAGTTGACGTTGAGCTTTTTTAATTTTGTTGAGTTTTTCGGTAATATGAATAGGCAAGCGGATAGTTCGGGCTTTTTCCGCTATCGCTCTGGTAATAGCTTGACGTATCCACCAATAAGCATAGGTAGAAAATCTGTAACCCTTGGTCGGGTCAAATTTTTCTACACCTCTTTGCATACCAATACTACCTTCTTGAATGAGATCAAGTAAGTCAACATTGCGTTTAATGTACTTTTTGGCAATAGAAACGACTAAACGGAGATTAGCTTCTACCATTTTTCGTTTGGCTATTTCACCAACAGAGATTGCTCTATTTAATTCTGGCACTTCTAAATTAGAGGCTGCGGCCCATTCTTCTATACTGGGTTCATGACCCAATTGGGTAGCAAGACCTTCCCGGATCTCATGCAAAGCAGTAGATCTTTGTACCTGTTTACCATAAAAAATCTCTTCTTCGTGGGTGAGGAGTGGCACACGGCCTATCTCACGCAGGTAAGTCCGCACGAGGTCGGTGGCTGTTTGAGCGGTCTTCATGGCGCTACTCTTGGGTAATGGTGGGTTTGTTGCTTAGTTAAGGAAATAATGTTTTGAGATGGTCGAACCTGATTAACTCAGGTTGTTCATATTGGGGGAAATTAGGCACTTCACCACTAAGCGTTACATCTATTTTCTTGTTTCCATGAGTATCTATTATATTTAGATACACAGTAGCAAGTCAAACATTTTTTGGGCTTTATGGAATATGAATAATTGTAACATTTATGAGAATATGTTGACTACCGAGAAACCCGCACCTTGACGGTAATTGCAGAGCTCTGAAAACGCCGAAACAGTATACATTTACTGGGATACTATCAAAAAGCAATAGCCTCCTTATATTTGTTAAAATATCTCAATGATAACCATAATGATTTTTTTGTAACAATTGCTTAACCTTTTTGTCAATGGTCAGTGGTTAGTGGTCAGTGGTCAGTGGTCAGTGGTCAGTGGTCAGTGGTCTGTGGGAAAGAAAGAACAAAGAACAACTGACAAAGAACAACTGACAAAGAACAACTGACAATTAACTCATGGGACAGTATTCTTGGATCACCTTGACATCTAAAGTAGTATTTTGTAGGGAACGGATAGCTGCGGCCGTAGCTTTAGCACCTGCAATAGTGGTAATGATGGGGATTTTGTAACCTAAAGCGGTGCGACGAATTAACTTAGAATCGGCATGAGCTTCTTTTCCAGAGGGTGTGTTAATTATAAGTTGAATGTTACCGTTCTTAACAGAATCAAGGACATGAGGACGACCTTCATGGAGTTTCAGGACTAATTTCACCTCTAACCCTTGTTCTTGAAGAACTTGTCGCGTCCCTTGGGTGGCCATAATTGTAAAGCCTAACTTAATAAACTCCTTGACAACATCTGCGGCCGCCGATTTGTCTCTGTCACTCATAGAAACAAATACAGTTCCCTGAAGGGGTAATTTTTCTCCCGCACCTAATTCTGCTTTTGCAAAGGCGCGGCCAAAATCGCTATCAATACCCATTACCTCACCAGTTGAGCGCATTTCTGGACCTAATATGGTATCTGTACCGGGGAATTTACTAAATGGTAAAACGGCTTCTTTAACGGCTATATGCGAGGGAATAACTTCTTTAGTGAATTTTAATTCCTCCAAGGTTTTACCCGACATTACTAAAGATGCTAGTTTGGCTAATTGTACTCCGGTGGCTTTAGATACAAAGGGAACTGTCCGTGATGCTCTGGGGTTAGCTTCTAAAATATACACTTGGGGAGAATAACCATTTGCACTAACTACAGCAAACTGAATATTCATTAATCCAACCACAGATAAAGCTTGTGCTAGTTGAACTGTCCATAAACGAATTTGGTTTAATACCGCTGGAGAGAGGGAAATAGAAGGTAAGGAACAAGCTGAGTCACCGGAGTGAATTCCCGCCTGTTCAATGTGTTCCATAATGCCACCAATGACGACATTACCAGTATGATCGGCGATCGCATCTACATCTACTTCAATGGCGTTTTCTAGGAATTTATCAATTAAAATGGGGTGTTCTGGTTCTACTTGAACGGCAAATGTCATGTAACGTTCTAACTCAGTATCAGAATAAACGATTTCCATCGCTCTTCCGCCCAATACATAACTGGGACGTACCACCACCGGATAACCAATGCGTTTAGCAACAATTAAGGCATCTTCATAACTTCTAGCCATACCATTAGGCGGTTGAGCGATATTCAATTCTTGCAGAATCTTTTCAAACCGTTCTCGATTTTCGGCCATATCTATAGAATCTGGAGATGTTCCCCAAATCTGGGTGATACTATTAGACTCTTGTAAATACTCTTGCAAGGGAACGGCTAATTTTAATGGTGTTTGGCCACCGAATTGGACTATTATCCCCAGGGGGTTTTCAGCTTCAATGATGTTAAGAACGTCTTCTTTCGTTAATGGTTCAAAATACAGGCGATCGCTGGTATCATAATCTGTAGAAACTGTTTCTGGGTTAGAATTAACCATAATTGTTTCATAACCTGCACCATGTAAAGAATACGCAGCATGACAACAACAATAATCAAACTCAATTCCTTGGCCAATGCGGTTAGGACCACCGCCCAAAATCATTACTTTAGGTTTATCCGTGGGTAATACTTCCGTTTCATCTTCGTAAGTAGAATAGTAATATGGGGTCAGTGCCTCAAATTCCGCCGCGCAAGTATCAACAGTTTTGTAAACTGGGATAACTTCTAGCTGTTTGCGATAGGTGCGAACTTCATCTTCTTTGCTTTTTGTAGCATAGGCTATTTGGCGATCGCTAAAACCATTTCTTTTAACATGATACATTTGCGCTTTTGTCAACTGCTTCAGGGGCGTGCGTTTGAGAAACTTTTCTATTTCTAAAATTTCCTGTAATTTGTCTAAAAACCAAGGGTCAATGGCCGTCAGTTCATAAATTTCCTCATTACTAATACCCAATTGCATAGCATGACGGACAGAAAAAATGCGTTCTGGGTTGGGTGTCCGCAACTGGGCGCGAATTTGCTCACCACTGGGTAATTTTTCGGCTTTATCGCAACCCCAACCAGCGCGTCCAGTTTCTAGGGAACGCAAAGCTTTTTGAAAGGACTCATTAAATGTCCGGCCAATGGCCATGGCTTCTCCCACGGATTTCATCTGGGTTGTGAGGACAGAATCAGAACCAGGGAATTTTTCAAACGCAAACCGGGGAATTTTGGTAACTACATAGTCAATTGTCGGTTCAAAGGAAGCGGGGGTTTTTTTGGTGATATCGTTTTGTAGTTCGTTTAAAGTGTAACCCACGGCCAACTTAGCGGCGATTTTGGCTATGGGAAAACCTGTAGCTTTAGAAGATAAAGCGGAACTTCTGGAGACGCGGGGGTTCATTTCAATTACGACTACATCACCATTAACGGGATTTACGGCAAACTGAATATTAGAACCACCGGTTTCGACACCAATTTCTCGGATAATTTTAATGGCCATATCCCGCAGCCGTTGATATTCCTTATCCGTGAGGGTTTGGGCGGGGGCAACGGTGATAGAATCTCCGGTATGAATGCCCATAGGGTCGAGATTTTCGATAGAACAGATAATAACGACGTTATCGGCTAAATCTCGCATTACTTCTAATTCGTACTCCTTCCAACCCAATAAAGATTGGTCAATGAGAATTTGGGACACCGGACTAGCGTCAATACCCACTTGGGCCATTTCTTCAAATTCTTCTTGATTATAGGCGATACCGCCACCAGTCCCCCCCATTGTAAAGGCTGGACGGATAATTAGGGGATATGTGCCAATTTGCAGGGCGATTGCTTTTGATTCTTCTAGGGTTGAAGCTGTACCACTAGGACACACTGCTACGCCAATTTTCGCCATGGCTTCGTTAAACAGTTTTCTGTCTTCAGCTTTTTCAATTGCGGGTAATTTCGCGCCAATTAACTCGACGTTATATTTTTCCAAAACTCCATTTTTCGCTAAAGCCACAGCTAAATTCAGGGCGGTTTGTCCGCCCATGGTTGGCAATAAAGCATCTGGTCTTTCTTTGGCGATTACTTTTTCTACTATTTCCGGTGTCAGCGGTTCAATATAAGTCCGGTCGGCTGTTTCTGGGTCAGTCATAATGGTGGCTGGGTTGGAGTTCACCAAAACGACTTCATAGCCTTCTTCTCGTAAGGCTTTACAGGCTTGAGTTCCAGAATAATCAAATTCACAGGCTTGGCCAATGACAATGGGACCTGAACCTAACAGGAGAATTTTTTTGAGGTCTTGACGACGGGGCATAGTTTTTACCTTAGATTACAAAAATACAAATCTTGACTATTTTAAGGGTCTTTACCCCCCATCATGCCATTCATTATCAACTTTTCCGGGTAGTGATTGCTAATGAGGTAAGGAATTATGGACAGGGAGGATTTTTGTGACTAGTTTTCATATTTTTTTCTCACGCAGAGGCACTACAGGCACGGAGAGTGGTTATATGTTTATTTATTCGTTATAGATTATAGCAATAAGGTTGCTGTAAAATATTTTTTTGCTTAATTATTTTTTCTGAAGTAGATTATAAATAGGTTATTTTTAGATATATGTGAAATATTCGAGTATTTACGTTTATATTACTCTGGATAAATGCCAATATTTTTAATTAGCTAAATATATAAAATATGGCATTACAAGAAATGGCAGAAAAGATGATTTACACTTTTCTACCACAGGATTTAATTTTGTCAGGTTCTCAATTACTAAGAATTTTTACCATCTAAGTTCAGTAAAATCAAGGTTACGAAAAGTTTAATTTTCAGCCCGTTGAACAAAACCCAAGGTTAAACTATCTTTGGCTAAAAAGTGAGCTAAATGATAAGCTCTTTCTTCAGTTTTTAAGAGAATTTTTTCGTACAAATAGCGTGTACCTCTATCACCTAAACTCTCAGCTTGTGAGGCTTGACGGCGAATTACTCCAATTAATGCTTGTTCTGCAACTAGGTCATTTTCTACCATCTTCCGAGCAGAAAATACACCGTCTGCTTCTGTTTCAAAACAGCATAATTCAGCTAATTTACTAAAACTTGCTGCGGGGATTCCACCCAAACCATTTAAGCGCTCGCCGATTTCATGGATATGATCTTGTACTTCTTTGTAGCTGGAGTTAAAAAAATCATGCAGTGAATTAAATTCTGCACCTTCAACTACAAAATGATGTTTTTGATATTGTAGATACAATGCCTGAAAACTAGCTAATACGACATTGAATCCTTCGACAACTGGCACGGTTACACTATGATCTAATAATACAGGATTATCATAAACCTGACCAAAATTGTGTAATATAGTTTGCGTATCAGACATGGTTTTCCTCTCTTTTTAACAGTTATAGTTTTTAACTGCTTACTTTTGACATCTTAGCATTTTTAAAATAAAAACAAGGCTACTAAATATTCAAAACTTTCACATTATTAGTAATTATAATCATCAATTTTTCTAATATATCTGCCTTTGTAGCTATATATATTGACTTAAATCACAAAATGTGATTATCTCCCAATTTAAAAAGATAGGATTTTTTCTCAAAATTAAGGATATAGCAGTTACCATGCTCGTGAGGTACAAAGTTTTTTAGTTTTAGGGAACAGTGCACCAAATAAGATTAATATCCTCTTCAAGTCACAAAGCTGAATATAATCTTTAGCACTTATATCACTATTTTTAAATATCTCATAAAATCTTGATTATTTATTAAAATGAACCATTGTTTTTTTACGCGAATACCATAGATTATTTTCTATACTCATTGAGTAGGTACGACAAAAGGTATACGGAGGAAAATTACAGCGTTTTCCGCTCTAATGAGGTACAAAATTGAATCATGAAACTTTTGTAACCTCATAATACCGGGAAGTGCTGTAAAATATATTTCGTTTTGTAAAACAACTAAAACTCAAAATAACGCATTTAAGTAAATTTATACACAAAACCTCTTGACTCTTACCTTACCATAGCGACAATTTTTTACACTAACTTACCTATAACTTTATTATTTAGAAAATCACTACAGCCTGATCAACGTTTATAGTTGCAAGCTGTAAATGACTGTAATCTAAACTACAATATCTAACCAACAAAGGTAAAATTGTTAGCAGTTAGGGTACTAGATGTAATTCCTAGTAATGAAGCTAACTCAATATTTCCTACCTTAATCAAAGTATCACCACCAACTTGAGATAATGCCAAATTAGTGAACTGAGTAGCAGTAGAAATACCACCAATAACAATCAAATCAGTTCCTAAAGTGAAATCAGTGACAATATTTTTGGCTGTGGGTAACGCAGCATTGGCAATGTAGAACTTGTCAATACCTATACCACCAGTTAAGCGGTTTCCACCACCAGTACCAGCAAACAATACATCATCGCCATCACCACCAGATAGATAATCATTAATACTAGAGTAAAGGGTGTCATCTCCAGAACCACCATAAAGACGGTTATTATTACCACTACTACGGAGAGTATCTTTACCTGAACCACCAAACAGGAATTGACCAGAACCTTGAACTACTTGCAGGTTATCATCACCCCCAGCACCGAACACATTGTTACCTGTACCACCCTGGACTACGTTAATCGTATCATTACCATTACCACCATCTACATTAGTATTACCAGCGAGACCAGTTGTATCAATATTGACAGTATCATTACCATCATTACCAAATACCTCACAATCACTATTTACATTGATAATATCATCACCGTTGCCAGCATTAATTGTCGTGTTGGGTGTGCTGGATTCTACTATATCTGCACCGTCACCAGTGAATAATATTTGACTCGATTGAATAGCAATACTGTCAGCACTAGTAGTAGCAAACTTAATTTGAGTGTGTGTGTCTGCATCAAGACTAAAACTCAAAATTGAGCGGACAGGATTAGCTGTGGATGGTTCTGGGAATGAATTTTGAGCATAGGAATTAACGCCTTGCACATTGATATTAAGAGTTTTACCATCAGCAGAAATATCAAAGACAGTGTAGTTAAAAGTATCGGGAGAATAAAAATCAACCGGTTCAATTTGCGTGGGATTGGTATCATTTTCACGAACTACATTTTTGAGTCCGGGGAAATTTGCTGCTAAACCGATAGGATTAACATTTGCTGCTATCTGACCATTAGCAAGAGTATTAGCTAATGACTGGATATTAGCAAAACTATGGTCAGTAATGCTATCCGGTCCAGTAGCGCCTATGGGTCCACCGACAATTGATAAAGCATTAGGTAGAAGCTTTACTACACCATTATCCGTGTAAGTTAATTCATTAATCCGATTTTGGTGATCATCAGCGGATAAAAAGACTACATTTTTAATCCCATTATCGGCAATAAACTTGAGTAAATTGTTACGTTCTGCTCGATAACCACCAATCCATGATTTACCACTATCAGAGCCAGAACCAATTGCCCCAAGTTGGTCGATAGGACTAGATACAGCTACAAACTTCCAAATTGTACCATTATTTTGAGCGGTTAAAAGGGTTTCCTTTAACCAAGCCAGTTGAGTAGCGCCTAGTAAAGTCCGATTGGGATTATCTGCACGAGCAGCAGTATCATCTGCACCAGTAGCGGTTTTTAATCGCACATCACGGTAAGTTCGAGTGTCAGTATTTATATAAATGACATTGTCTCCCCATTGTTGTGCTAAATAAAGCTGTTGTGTACCATTGGTGCGGGGGTCATTGGGAGCAGAAATGATCTTCTCTTTAATTGGTTGATAGTTGGAATAAGCTTGAATTAGAGTTTTAAAACCAACAGTTTGGTTAATAAATGCTCCCGTTGTATTTACATCATCAGTGATATTACTAGAGCCATTACCCGACGCAGTCGCTAAAGCACCTGGTGCACCACCATTAATCAGTTGTTTATTACCTAATTCGTGGTTATCTAAAGCGGTATAATTAGCTTGAGAAATAAACATTGTTTCTAAGCCCGCAAAACCACCATTGCTAACTGGTTGAATATTTTCTAAATATTTACGGTGGTAATCACTTAAAGCTTGAGTTGGATTTATTACTGGATTTGCAGCAGCAGGAGAACCCGTACTTGCTGTTGCATACATTGTATCTCCTAAAAAGCCAAAAAAGTCTAAATTCAGACTGTTGAAGCTTTGAGTAGAAGTATAAGGACGCATTAAACCGTCCACGTCTCCGCTAAAACCGAAGCGTACAGATGCTTCAATATTACTCTCTGGTGCGGTTTTGAATGTCCCAACATTACTAAAATTACCAGCGGCTGATTGGAAACGATAGTAATACTTAGTACCGCTCTGTAATCCTGTAGCATTTACTTTGATCGTACCATCACGATCCAGACCGTCATTGGCGGCTGAAACATTGTATGTAAAAGCTATCACCCCAAAGCTAGGATCAGTAGAAACCTGGGCTACTAAGTTAGCATTATCACCTTTTTTCGTTACAGAATCAAAAGTACGAGTCCAAAGAATCACATCATGGGAAGTAACATCTCCCGCTGCTACTCCAGAAAATCCCAGAGGATTAACATTACTATCGGTAATATTTATAGCTGCAGTTGCTGTTGTCCCTAAGTCATAGTTAGCAGTATCAACTAAAGTAATTGTGACAGTTTCGCTACCTTCAACGGTTGGATCATCTACGGGTGTAATTAGGATATCTGCAAAGGACTGTCCCGCAGCGATCGCTATAGAACCGCTCAAATTTGGTTTATAATCTGAACTTGTAGCTTGACCTGTACCTGTTTTTACTGTGTAATTTACCGTCAAGGAATTTGTAGTAACTCCAGTGCGAGTAATACGGAAATTACCAGTATCTCCTCCCGTTTCCGCTGCGTTTGCGTCTGTAGCCGAGATTGTTATCATGGGTGGAATTGTCCCCGGAGAACCAATTTCCTGGCTGGAATTGACAGCCGTAAATGCTCCATTTACCGCTGCACTACTCAGGGTTGAGATTGTTGCATTATTTACTAAAGCACTATTGTCAAAAGTGGCAAAAGGTCCCGCTGGTGAGACTCCAAAAACCACATTAGCCTGAAGAACACCCGTAGAATTATAGATATTGACAGCATCACCACTGGTACTTAGACCTACGCCTGAACCAGTGTAGTTACCGATTTGCAAGCCGACCGGGGGGTTAACACCAAACCAGTTAGATCGGAAAATACTATTAACTGTAGCCCCTTCTATAAAAATTACTGATTCACCAGCAGCAATATTAGTAACACCGCTCAAGGCAACAGCAGAGCCGAAAATGTTGGAATTATCGTCAAATTTCCAACCTGTAACATCTATGGAACTTGTGCCAGTATTAGTTAATTCAAACCAGTCCGCAGCCACTGGTGAGTTACCACTGCTCCAGGGTGCTACTTCCGTGATAAAAATACTACTAGTAACAGGAGTCTCATTAGCTATATCAGTGACAGCTAAAGTATAAACTATATTAGTATCCGGGGTACTACCAACAGTAGAATCATCTACATTGACTGTAATGCTATAGCTGGTCTTAGTTTCGTAATCTAGAACCGTTCCTGCTTTAATATACAATCCAGCGGTATCAACTTCAAAGAAGTTCGCATCAGTTCCCGTTACAGTCAGATTGTTTGTGCCTAATCCGTCATCTGTAATAGCAATATCAGCAACCTTGATTTTAGTTTTCGTACTGGTGTTTTCGGCGATACTGGCGATTTTATTGTTTAAGACTACAGCGGTGGGAGCTTGATTAGTGACTATAGATGGTGCATAGACCCAAAGCTGTGGGTGATCAATATCACCGCCACCATTTTCGCTAACTACATACAAATAACCATCATTGTCCATGGTCAGACCTTCATGGGACTGGTCAGCAACAGATAGGGGATTACCCGTATCTGCGGTGATTGTCAGTGTACTGAAGACGTTCCCAGCCCGATCAATATTGACAATTTTGCCCGATTCTTGGCTTAAAATTAACAAGTGACTGGAATCGCTTTTAGCGTTAAGTGATGATAGGTTCGACAGTGCAAAAACATCAGCAAAGTCGGCAATACCAGCCTTGGCGGGGTCGAAAAGGTCTATTGAGTTAATTGTAGTCGCTGACCCATTACTGGCTGTTCCTGCGGTAAAATCAATGGTTGTCTGGAAAATTCCTGCTGGTGTAACTTCTTTAACAGCAATGTATCCGTTAGTCTGCGGGTCCCAGGAAATCCCTTCAATGCCAATATTACCGATGGTTGTGCCAAGTTTAACAGTTTTAACGTTGCTCTTGGTGAGGGTTGTATCTTTGGTGTATGTGAATAAATTCGCCTGTCTATCTCGTTCTTCAATCAAGACAAATTTACCACTACCAATATAAGTAAGTCCTTCCGGGTCATAAAAGTCTGTTCCTTGGGGACTGCTACTAAATGCTAAGGTCATGGAATCAATTAATTGACCAATTTTTGATACTTGTACTATTGATTTACCTCCGTCACCGAGAACAAATAATGTATTAGTATCCCAATTGTAGGTGACAGCGGAGGCTTCTTGAGCTAGTAAATTATTGGCAGGTGCAGTGGTGCGTTTTGGTTCGGGTAAATCGTAGCGTCCGATTCTGGTATATTTGGATAGATCAACATTGTTTATGCTCATACAACTCCTCTTGATTAATTATATTTACGTAAAAGACTATACAGCAATTCTCGATGTTATGAGGTACATATCTAGCGGGCAAGATGCCCGCACTACAAGAGTTTGGTGATTTAACTTTATACCTCACAAGAACAGCAATTCTCCGTATTATGAGGTACATATCTAGGGGGCAAGATGCCCGCACCACAAGAGTTTGGTGATTTAACTTTATACCTCATAAGAGCGGAAAATGCTGTATCATTGCCCTGGGTGGTGAGGTATATACTAATTTATTCCCTATTCCCTACCCAGAGTCAATTTCTCAGCATTTTGCTATGTCTATAAAAACACTAAGCAAAAGTGAAATTGTTAGCAGTCAGGGTACTAGATGTAATTCCTAGTAATGAAGCTAACTCCGTATTTCCTACCTTAATCAAAGTATCACCACCAACTTGAGATAATGTCAAATTAGTGAACTGAGTAGCAGTAGAAATACCACCAATAACAATGACATCAGTTCCTAAAGTGAAATCAGTAACAATGTTTTTGGCTGTGGGTAACGTAGCATTGGCAATGTAAAACTTGTCAATACCTATACCACCAGTTAAGCGGTTTCCACCACCAGCACCAGCAAATAACACATCATCACCATCACCACCGGATAGGTAATCATTGATATTAGCGTAAAGAGTGTCATCTCCAGAACCACCATAGAGACGGTTATTATTACCACTACTACGGAGAGTATCTTTACCTGAACCACCAAACAGGAATTGACCAGAACCTTCAACTACTTGGAGGTTGTCATCACCAGCAGCGCCGAACACATTGTTACTTATGCTACTTTGCACTACGTTGATCGTATCATTACCATTACCACCATCTACATTGGTGTTACCAGCGGGACCACTTGCACCAATATTGACAGTATCATTACCTTCCCCAGTAAATACGGAAGAGTCACTACTTACAGTTACAAAGTCGTCACCATTACCAGCATTGATTGTAGCCTTAGGTGCGCTGGATTCTACTATATCTGCACCGTCACCCGTGAATAAGGTTTGACTAGACAGAATAGTAATATTGTCACTACCAGTAGTACCAGATTTAACCACCTCAGCTTGAGGTTGACCTAAACCAGGAGCTAGATTTAGCGGTTTTTCCAACTTCAACAAAATTTGTTCATTGTTATCCACTCCAGTCCGACCAACAGAGAAGGGATAGTTGTTGTCATTGGCAACCAAAATGGTATTCTTGTCAAGAACCAGAACACTCTCAATGGTTTGGAATGGGAAAACAAAGGTAGTTTTACCATCTCCATTGAGGTCGTTAGGGTCCTTAATGTTCAGTAGGTCTACTACTTCTTCCTTTGTGACATAACCATTGGTATCTGCTTTGGATAAATCAACCTTGTAAATCCGCTTAAATAAAGCAGCAGACCCTTGATTATTATCCCGTTCAATGACTAGGTACTCATTGTCATTAATGACTGTTATATCACCAATGGAGTTGGCTGTACTCTCCAGTTTGTAGTAGAGTTTTTTGTCAGTGTATTTGCGAGTAGCAATGTCAAACTCATTAATCCGCAAAGCACCAGCAGCATCACCTTGAACCGTCCCCTCCAACAGCATATAAAGCTTAGTTTTGCTGGCATTAATTGCGCCACCCTCAAAGCCCTTAGAACCACCTAGATTAGCCACAGCCGTTCCTGCCAATACATCAGGATTTTGGGGAGAACGAACTATATTATACAAGGGATCACTAACTAGTTTGTCTCTGACGGTATCTCCTGTATCAGGAAAGTCAGTGAAGAGTGCGTCTACACCTAATTGGAAGAACTGTTGGAACTCTAGCTTAGGATCACCCTTGTAATCTGCGGCTAAATACTGTCCCTCATTACGGAAGGTATAAGGATGAACCAGCAGACCCGCTTTATGAGCGTCTTGAACCAGGGTTGAGGGAGCTAATGTTGTTTTATCAGCATCATTAACTTTACCGTCTCCATTAACATCGTCAGCCTTGCCATCACTATTAGCATCAGTACCTTTAACACTGACAATCATCCGTTTCCAAGGTCCAATAGCATCAGCATATTTAGCAACATTAGCTAGACCTTCGGAAGTCCGTAAATCACCGTAAGTAAGAGTGTTATTACTAACTTTGAAGTCATAAGGTTGACTTTCAATGATCTTGCCATTGATGTCAATATCCTTTGCATCTAAAAGTTGCACTAAGGGAATATTTACACCCGCAGCCGGCATGATAGTATCATTCAATTCCTTGAGGTTGCTAACTTCAAAAGACTGGATGAAAATACGGCTAGGATCTGTAAAATTATTTGCCTTGAGAGTATCTATGAGGATCTGACCCAGATTGCGGTTAATCTTGGTAGTTGTACCTACATAGGTAGCTTCTGAGAGTGAGTAGGTGGGATGCTTGGTTTCTGGGTAGATACCAATTTTCTTACCTGTACTAGCTTCCACTCCCTTAACTAAGGTAATAATTTCCGTCAGGGTCGGAATTTCAAATTGACCATTAAAAGACTGGTCACGGAAGGATAGGCGCTCAATTGCCTTTAATTCCTTGATTTCCGCTAAGGTAAAATCTTCCGCAAACCAACCTGTAACTGATGTTCCATCTAAAACAACGGTCTTTTTCCGGTCTGCAAATTTAGCAATGGTAGCAACGTTGGTAGTTGTATTACCAGTATTTACCGTACCATCAGTATTCAAGATTGCTAAAGCAGGTTCATGACGAGCAATGAGTACGCCATCTTTTGTGACAACTAAATCAGGCTCAATAAAGTCAGCGCCTTTGTCAATTGCTAACTGATAGGAGGCTAAAGTGTGTTCAGGACGATAGCCACTAGCTCCTCTGTGACCAAGAACATCTGGTGCTGTACCATCTAGAGTCTTAAATCTGTCAGGTGTGGCAATGGGAGCTTCTAGTAACTTACCAGTGGCATCAAAATGTAATAGGTAAGGACCAAATTCTTCTCCTACCCAAATTGAACCATCTTTATCAATTACAAAGGACTCGACATCAAAATCAGCACCAGTTAATAATCTGTCGCTAGTTCCTTCATTGGTGATTGTAAAGGGAACTTTTTTGTTAGGGTCAGAGAATTGGATATAGTCTAGGATTTTAACGCTACCATCACCGTTTTCTGCACCTTTGAAGCTGGGGTCTACACGATAAATTCGCAGTAAGTAATCTGAGCTATTGTTTTTAGCTCCGTAACCGTTATCTGGCTGGAAATAGAAAGAATTACTGTTAGCAAACTGCACAGCACTGAAACCTTGAACAGGTTGTCCAGGGAAAGGACCCGTTTTACCATTGGCTGAAATACCATTACCAGAGTTTGGACCTGGAGCAAAGGTATCCGCAGGTAAAACGGAAAACCCTACCAACTCAACATTTGGTACAGGTGAAGCCACCAATAATTGCCCACCACCTGAATGATTACCATTGAGGACATTCAACTGGTTGAGGTCTAGACCATTGCGAACACCAGCTTGGACATCAAATAAATAGGAACTGCGACCAAGTTGGGAATTAGGAGTAATTTCTTCGATACCGGATGTCTCCCAGTTTCCAAAGGAGGTGTTAAATACCGTACCTTGAGCATTCTGGTCAATTTCAAACAGAGGTTTCACGGTATCGGTAGCGATATCATAAGACCAAATACGACCATTGCGCTGTTGAGCATTGACTATTTCACCACCACGACCGGCTGTGTCCTCTTGTAGTAAGAGTTTGCCATTTTTATCAACAACGATGTTATCGTAGCTAATCCCCGTGTTAGCACCACCAGTTAGCACCAATTCAAAATCGCTAATTTCTCCTGTCGGGTCTGCTGCATTCAAGCTGAAGCGATAAGCTTTACCGTAAGCATTATCCTCAGTAGTTGTACCAGGAACTTTGTCTGTATTACCAGTGGTGACAAAGTAGAAAGTACCCGGATTGTTAGGATCTTCGCTGATGTCTTCAACACGACGGAAATTAGTAGAACGGGTGACATCATTTACCCAGGTACTCAAGGCAGCACCATCAGTCAACGGCTGGTCATCTGCACGGTCTGCTGTACCTTTGGTATCGTAAATTACTGACCGATCAACCTTTGTCCAAGTAGCCTTGACCTTTGTACCTTCCGCCAAGGTTTCGTAGTCATATCCTGTCACCTTGAGGACATACAGTTCACCGTCTTTGAAACCATTGGGGTCTGCTGCTGTTTGATTACCTACAAACATATACAGTTCACCGTCTCCAGTATCTTCTAATGACAGTAGTACTGTTTTAGTAGAGTTAGTAGCCCGATATTGAGACGTTGCGATTACATTTTCCTTAGAAAAGCGACCGAAACCGTCTAAAGCTTGAGCAGTTCCATCCGTTGCTACAGCCCAACCACGACCGTTACCAAACTCTTCTGGGACAAAGTATACTGGGCCACCTTCAAAGCCATAAGTTGCCAAATAACTGGAACAGAAGCGACCGAAAGCAAAATTTCCTGTTTGAGTAATACCATCAGGTGTAATGGTGATCTTACTGATTTCTTGACCTTGGCTATCTACTACCTTCTCAATTAAATTCTTACCACCAATTACCCGCCAATTTTTATCAAATTGGAATAAGGAAGCCCGCGCACCAGTGATTTGTCCGGGAATGGTGCTAGAAATATCTGTTTTTGTGGTGCTGCCAAGTTCGTGGTTAACAAAGACATAGTAAGAATCAACGGTTTCATAAATGCCCAGTCCGTCAGGAATACCAGTAAAAGCGAATTTTTCGGTATTACTAGCTGTAAAAGCACCAAAACTACCTGTTAATAGAGGCACTTCATCCCCAACTGTCAAAAGTGCATTGATTCTGTAATCAACACCATTTAGCACTTTTACATAAGCAGGATCAGTGGTTATACCATTGACTACTGGCTTCTCGGCAACTTGAGGAATGGCTGCTAACAATTGTCCACCCTCTACATGAGCGCCATTGAGAATATTGGGCTGGTTCGGGTCAGCAGTGTTGTTGAGACCGTGAGCTTGAACATCGAATAAGTAGCCACTTACACCGGTTAGACCATTTTGGGGTAGTTCAACAATTCCAGAGGTTTCCCATGCACCAGTACCGATATCATAGGCAGTGCCAGCAGCCTGTTGGTTAATTTCAAACAAGGACTTCACGGTATCGGTAGCGATGTCATAGGACCAGATTTGAGCATCGCGGTTTTGGGCGGCCATGACATTACCACCAAAAGCAGTGGTGTCTTCTTGAATGGCTATTTTGCCGTTTTTGTCAATAACAATGTTGTCGTAGCTAACTCCAGTATTAGCTCCACCGTTTAATACTAATTCAAAGTTACTAATTGCACCCGTGGGGTCAGCAGCGTTGAGACTGAAACGATACATTTTCCCGTAGGGGTTTTCTGCTTCTGCTGCTACTGTGGTAGTAGTACCGTCTACTTTATTATTTGTACCTGTGCTGACAAAGTAGAAAGTACCGGGATTTTTGGGGTCTTCTGCTATGTCTTCTAAACGGCGGAAGTTGGTGGAGCGGCCACTGGTATTCACCCAAGTAGATAAATCTGTACCCGTGGCCTTAGCTACATCATCAGCCCTATCTTCTGTTCCTTTGGTGTCATATACAACACTACGGTCAACCTTAACCCAAGTAGCGTTGGTTTTTACACCCTCTGCTAATGTTTCGTTGCTGTAGTCTGTAACCTTAAGAACATACAAATCACCATCTTTGAAACCGTTGGGATCTGCTGCTGTTTGATTACCAACGAACATATAGAGTTCGCCATCACCAGTGTCTTCAGTACACAATAATACCGTTTTGTTTGAGTTGGTAGCTCGATACTGAGATGCTGCAACTACGTTTTCTTTGGAGAAGCGTCCCAAACCATCTAAAGCTTGAGCAGTACCGTCGGGTGTGACAGCCCAGCCTCGGCTGTTACCATCAGATTCTTCTGGTGCGAAGAATATAGGACCGCCTTCAAAACCACTCTCTGCTAAAAAAGATGAACAGAAGCGACCAAAACCTGGTATGGTGGATGTTAGGCTAACAATATCAGATCCATTAGTGGTAAAAGTGATTTTTCCTAACTCAGTACCCGTACTATCAACGGCTTTTTCAATTAGGTTTTTACCACCGATAACTTTCCAGTTTTTATCGAATTGGAATAGGGAAACTCTCGCTCCGGTGATTTGTCCTGTGACTGTGGTGGAAAAATCTGACTTGGTACTGCTACCCAATTCGTGACTGACAAACACATAGTAACCTGTGGCTGTCTCATAAATTCCCAAACCGTCGGGAATGCCTGTGAAGGCAAACTTCTCAGTAGTGCTGGTTGTAAAAGAACCAAAAGCACCTTGTAACAAGGGAACTTCGTCACCTACGGTCAATAAAGGAACAAGGGCATATTGTGCACCTTGGGGAAGTTTATTGACGTAGGACGGGGCTGTTGTTCTTCCGTTCTGAATTGCCATTTTTAGGATATCTCCATTAAGGATTTAGCTTTTCACCAGATACTCAAGTTTTCTCATTCAATTGCTTCAACAAGAAGAAATCATGCTTCACTCTCAAAAAGAAAATATCCAAAACTTCAGTAATAGCCTTGAGGTGTCACATCCTAAGTTTTGTTTGAATGTCGACATTCTCCTCCCTCACTGTTAAAATTGGATTTTCCTGTTTTTATACGTCATGAAGTATGTTTTTATACAAAAATTGGAAAATTTCCTAGGGGGAATTCAGGGACTAGCAAAGCCATGACCAGTCCCATTGTCCGACAGTTTAGGATGTGGAAATCGGGTTAAACCGTAGATTTTGAATTTCACTTTTGCAAGATCAGCATTCAAAAAAAACTGAGGTAACACTAAATATTTTTACTAGGAGAAGATTAAGTTCAAGATAAGGTTCAAGAAATATGAGTTTAAGATATTTTAAACTGTATTTTTAATATACGGGCATTGTTAAGATGATGATAAATGTTAAATAGTGACACTTCTCTATTTCATAATTACATATAAATATCTGAATTAATACTTAATATTATGATTGTTATTTGGTAATATCTATTGAAGTATGAAGGGGTGATATTTAAAAGTGGGTAATCTGGAATAAATGTCAGAAGAGAATTAGGGGAAATCTTCCCACGCTTGAGCGACTAACTGACTTAACCAGCGTCTTTGTTGTCTATCTAACATGGGATCATCCGCTAATAACTCTGTAGTTAATTGATCTAAGGACTGACCCTGATTACGAACAACTTTAACGACACCAGCAATTACCGCAGCTACTAATTCTTCGTCTACTGGTTGTTTTGTGAGTGCAGATATTTCTTGGGGACTGTCTGGGATAGGATAAGGCATGGCTTGTGTTTACGAAATTGACAACATGAATAATAAACTTGATAAATCATTAAAATTCTTTATTGAATCTTTATGAAGTTAATTAGCGGAGAGTGTAACTTATTTTATGCCTTTTTTTAATCTGTCGGAGTGAGTAGATTCATTATGAAATATCAGAATAATATGCAAGAACTTCTTTATTTAGAAATTCCTACACCAGATACAGTATCCGTAAGCAAATGGCTACAAACGGATTTTATGGTCGAAAATGGACAGAAGTTAATCACCCCAGATGGTTTCCGCTTGAAAAGTGCTGTTAAAAATACCACTTCTGTTGGTGGAGAACTCTCTGTATTTGTGTGGTCGGTACAACGGACAACTTATTTAAAAGTATTCCGTTGGGGAAATCAACCTTTTCCGCAGGAGGAGCTCATTCTCCAATCTTTGACAAAGGAAATTAGAATTCGCTTTCCCAATTGTTACCCAGAACTCCCTGTCATTGATGCCCAAAAATCAATTTTCACAGAGCTAGAACCCTATTATCCCCTAACTGTCAAGTATTTTCAAAAAATGCCTAATGGGGAATATGACCTCAAGCGGGCTTACTGGTGGGAGAAACGGTGGCGAGAAGGGGTAATAAATCCCCAAAAGCCTCGTGAAGTAATATTTTATCAAGGCCAAGGTCAGAAAATACCCCCTCCGGCTTCTAATTCTAGTCCTGAGTATGATATTATCTACATTGGTGGTGCTTTGGGGTCAATCCATGCAGCGGTGATGGCTAAATTGGGCTATAAGGTGCTGTTGGTGGAAAGATTACCTTTTGGCAAAATGAACCGAGAATGGAATATTTCCCGTGATGAAATTCAAAGTTTAATAAATTTGGGTTTGTTGACAAATGCTGAATTAGCAGAAATTATTTCTAGAGAGTACAAAGACGGTTTTAATAAGTTTTTTGATGGTAATAATCCTGCTTCGTTAAAATCCTCTGTTCTTCACACTCCCACAGTCCTAAATATAGCTTTAGATTCAGAAAAATTCTTGACATTATGTGGGCAAAAACTTCAGGCTGCTGGTGGTGATATTTGGGATGAAACGGAGTTTTTCCAAGTTAATATTAGTTCTACAGAAGTTACTATTAATGTTCAACATTTACCTACTGGTAAAGAAAGGCAAGTGAGGGGACGTTTGTTGATAGATGCTATGGGAACAGCTTCACCGATTGCTTGGCAATTAAATGGTGGTAGGGCTTTTGATAGTGTGTGTCCAACGGTGGGGGCAGTAATTGAAAAGGGCTTTGACTCTGGGGTATGGGATTCTGAATATGGGGATGTTCTCTACAGTCATGGGGATATTTCTAGAGGTAGACAATTAATTTGGGAGTTGTTTCCTGGGGTTGGGGAAGAGTTGACAATTTATCTGTTTCACTATCATGAGGTGAATGAGAAAAATCCTGGTTCTTTACTAGAAATGTATGAGGATTTTTTTGCAATTTTACCAGAATATCGGCGTTGTGATTTAGATAAATTGGTGTGGAAAAAACCGACTTTTGGTTATATACCAGGACATTTTAGCACAGATAGTGGCGATCGCACAATTGCAGTTGATAGATTAATTGCCATTGGTGATGCTGCTTCTCTACAATCTCCCCTGGTTTTTACTGGTTTTGGGTCTTTAGTCCGTAATTTGGAACGATTAACGACTTTGTTAAATACTGCACTCAAACATGATTTATTGAGTCAGCAGCACTTAAATAAAATTCGGGCTTACCAAAGTAATGTGGCGGTAATGTGGTTATTTTCTAAGGGAATGATGGTTCCCACGAGCAAATTTATCTCCCCCCAAATGATAAATTCAATGCTGAATACTTTCTTTGGTTTATTAATAGATGAAACCCCAGAAGTAACCGACAATTTCATTAAAGACCGTTGTGATTGGTTCACTTTTAACCGTCTAGCTTTGAAAGCAGCTATGAAAAATCCAACTTTATTACTGTGGATTTGGCAATTAGCTGGTTGGCGAGATTTATTACGTTGGCTTGGTAATTATGTTAGTTTTACTCGTCATGCTTTAGTAAGTCTTGTTTTGGGAAGGTGGTTTCCGCAGTTCTTGTACTGGAATCAATCTTGGTTAGAAAATCGCTTTCCAGGATTATGGTTACAGTTGTTAGTAATTAACTATGCAATTACTACAGGTAGACCAAGATTACCACCAGCATTGCGTTAGTTTTATCTATGATTAAGTAATTGGGGATTGTGGAGTTTTAATACTTCTAAAATCCTTAATTCCCTCACAAACTACAACTAATAGCTAATTCCGCATTTTTGACTAATTTTTCTTTATCAAGGGTTGAAACTGAATATTGAGGAGTTAATTGCAATAAATTTTCTACTCTTTTCCGCGCAGTTTCTACAACTGCTATATCTAAACTACCATTATTTAAACTAGCAGAAAAATCCTCAGCTATTTTATATGTCCGTTCTAAAGAAGAAGAATTAATATTCCGAGAAACGATAAACAAATCACAACCAGCATGAAAAGCCCGCGTTACCGTTCCCGTTTTCATAAACATTTCTGATACAGCTTTCATATCTAAATCATCGGAAACTATCACACCTTGAAAACCTAACTCTTCCCGCAAAATATCATTTAAAATGATTTTAGATAAGGTTGCTGGCACTTCTGGGTCAATTTGCGGAAACAAAATATGTGCTGTCATAATTAACGGAATTTGCGCTTGAATTAATGTTTGAAAAGGAATTAATTCCCGGTTGTGCAAATCTTCCCGACTCAAATTTAATATTGGTAATTCTAAATGGGAATCTGTGCTAGTATCTCCATGGCCAGGAAAGTGTTTAGCACAACCTAAAATTCCCTCTTCTCGCAATCCTTGGTAATATTCCCGCACACATTGACTGGTTTTTTCTGGTGTCATTCCAAAGGCACGGAGTCCAATAATTGGGTTTTGAGGATTTGAGAAAATATCCGCAACCGGAGACCAAGAAAGATTAATTCCCAGAGATTTTAATTCTTTAGCTGTGGCTTTAGCGACTTCAAAAGCGTGAGATTGTAATAAATAAGCATGAGGAAAACGGGTAATTGGTAAAGGAGTCCGCACTACTCGGCCACCTTCATGATCTAAAGTAGTAAATATGGAGTCGCGTTCGGTATATTGACGAATTTCCTCAATGAGGTTTTTAAAGTTTTCTAACCAAATTGCATAGGGTACACCGTCGAGGAAATTTTTCCCGAAAAAGATGACACCAATAGGTTTTAATTCATTTAATACCCGTTTATCATCATCATTTAAAGTAGTTCCAGAAATACCCAAAATTAGATGATTACCAAAGCTTGGTGATGATTGAGATCTTGACATAATTAGTTTGATATCAGTAAAGGATAAAGCCTTCTCTACTTTATCCTTTGAATCTGCTAAAAGTTAAAAACCAATAACTCACCTTTAGCATTAGCTATATTTTCAGTTTTTGGTGAAGATGATTTCAAAGTCATTTGTGGTGCATTTTGTTGTAAAATTACAGCTTGATAAGCTACGACTCCAGTATGTTCACTATCGAGACAACGAGCCGCTGTTCGAGATAAATCTAGGCTTCTGGGTGCAATGTAAGGTCCACGGTCATTAACACGCACAATTACAGATTTATTATTTTCTAAGTTTGTAACTTTTAAGTATGTATTAAAAGGTAGGGTGCGATGGGCAACTGTGAAATCATCTTGATTATATATTTCACCATTTGCTGTTAAGCGACCATGAAAATAGCCGCCATACCAAGAAGCTAATCCAGAAAGTTTTGTCGTTGAGAACTGTAACCCATACATTTCCATTTGTCCTTGTACCAATGTCAGAGGTTTGGCACGGAGGGCTATTCGCAAGTTATTAGTCCATTCCATGGCTAGGATATCACCGCGGCGACCAAGTTGATCAGAGAGTTTTCGACCAATTGCAAATAGTAGCCGATTACCTATCATCAGGGAAGGAGTTTTATCAACTAAACCTGGTTGTAATTGTTGAGGTTTTGCTGTGGATGATCTAATTAGTTGAATTAAGCGTTGTTCTAAGGATTTAGCTGTAATTTGATCAGGTAGTCTGGCAACAAAACTGTTATTAACCCATACCTCATAAGATGGGGGACGCTTTACAATCAATACAGGTGAGTAATCATAGCTCCCATTGAGATTCACTGGATTGTTGATGACATTAAAGAAACTTTTAAGTGATTGTAAAATAGTAGAAGGTGATAAATCTACTTTGCGACTCCTAACTTGTGTAACCACTGGTGAAAAGTTATTAACACTTTGCAAGTGGTATTGTGTAGCTATATTTTCTGGCACAGGGTCACAAAATTGTGTTTCTTTTGCTGATAAGCCTATCAAAGATGCAGCGATAGGGCTATCTTGGTATGATGATAATCGCCTAGTTATCCAATCAAATGTGAAAGCAGTTTTTGATGTTAAAGTTTTTTGCCAAGCACTTTTATGTTGTTTAGCAATCGCCAGAAATTGAGCTTGTGGCTTAACTAATTTGACTGGAAATTGTGTGGGATATCCTTTAGCTATTAAACCCATTGATAAATTCGCTATCAACACCAAAGCACTACCAGCAAAGGATTTCACCCATATTATTCCCGTTGATATCATAGTTTATTTATTCTCCAGTAGATGCAGTATTCCTAGAGAAATAATCTCCAGGCTGATAAAAAAAAGAGTTTTATTGAACAAAGAACAAATTTTTTGGAATTACATAACTTCTATGCGTTTTCAGATTTAATTAAAATTAAAATGTGTGGGATCATCATATACCGTAATTGGGACTTAAATCAACAAAAATTTTAAATTTAGTTTTGAGGTATTACTAATATTTCCATTAATTTTGCTGATAAATGCTGATTGATCCTGCCATTTAGTTTACTAACTTACATACGTATATTGCCTATCAATACTTAATAAAAAACCAGTTTTTCTATTTGTGACAAGCAGTTAAGCAAAATATACACTGATTGATATTGAGTTGTGAATAACACTAAATATTTTTCCGTGAAGAAAAATTTGTGTTAATTTCCGGACTGAAAATTAGGGTAAAATAGGTGGTTAGCGAAAAATTTGGGAAAATCTTAGCCAGCAATTGGACTAGAATCGCTAAAGGTAAAGGATTGCAACGTATAATGAGAACGACAAAACAGTTAAGAAATATTGAAGAATAGTAGGTTTAAATGCGCGTAGCAATCGCGGGAGCGGGACTAGCAGGACTTTCCTGTGCAAAATATCTCACGGATCTAGGTCACACACCTATTGTTTTGGAGCGCCGAGACGTAGTAGGGGGAAAGGTGGCTGCGTGGAAGGATGCTGATGGTGACTGGTACGAAACAGGACTGCACATTTTTTTTGGGGCCTATCCCAATATGTTGCAGTTATTCAAAGAATTGAACATTGAAGATCGATTGCAGTGGAAACAACACACAATGATCTTCAATCAACCAGAAGCACCAGGAACTTACAGTCGATTTGATTTTCCAGATTTACCAGCACCGATAAATGGTGTCATTGCCATTCTTAGAAACAACGATATGCTGACCTGGGCGGAGAAAATCAGTTTTGGTATTGGATTAATACCAGCCATTCTCCAAGGACAAAAGTACGTGGAAGAAATGGACAAATATTCTTTCCGGGAGTGGTTGCAAAAACAAAACATCCCCCCCCGGGTAGAAAAAGAAGTATTTATTGCCATGTCCAAAGCATTGAACTTCATTAACCCAGAGGAAATTTCTGCCACGGTCCTCTTAACAGCCTTGAATCGCTTTCTACAAGAGAAAAACGGCTCAAAAATGGCCTTCCTGGACGGTTCACCCACAGAAAGATTGTGTCAGCCAATCATTGACCACATTACGGAAAGAGATGGTGAGGTGCGTCTGAATGTACCTTTAAGAGAGATTTTACTCAATGAAGATGGAACAGTTAAAGGATTCCTATTACGCGGCTTAAACGGGGCAGAAGATGAGATCCTGACAGCGGATATTTATGTATCTGCCCTACCCGTTGACCCTTTAAAGCCGATTTTGCCCAATGCCTGGAAAGAAATGCCATTTTTCCAAAAATTGAACGGTTTAGAAGGTGTGCCAGTGATTAATGTTCATATCTGGTTCGACCGCAAATTAACAGATATTGATCATCTGCTATTTTCTCGGTCTCCACTCCTGAGCGTCTATGCTGATATGAGTAATACTTGCCGTGAATATGCTAATTCTGAGCGGTCTATGTTGGAATTAGTTCTAGCGCCAGCCGCAGATTGGATATCTAAATCTGATCAAGAAATCGTTGCTGCAACAATTACTGAGTTAGAAAAACTCTTTCCTCAACACTTTGGGGGAGATCATCCTACTAAAATACTGAAATATCATGTGGTGAAAACACCGCGTTCAGTTTATAAAGCTACCCCAGGTCGCCAACAGTACCGCCCTTCACAGCAAACTCCCATTTCTAACTTCTATCTGACTGGGGATTATACAATGCAACGCTATCTCGCCAGCATGGAAGGGGCTGTACTTTCTGGTAAACTAACAGCGCAGGCCATATCTCAAGCGCTGACGGTAGCAAATCCCTCTAACCTGCAAATGCCAACCTGACCGCCCGCCACGAATGTTGCAACTGCCTGATTCCCCCCCGCGCATGAAAACGCTGGTTTCTATAGATGAGTCATACACCCTTTGCCGGGAACTGACAGCTAAGTACGCTAAAACTTTTTATTTAGGTACAATGCTGATGAGTCCGGCCAAGCGTCAATCTGTTTGGGCAATTTATGCCTGGTGTCGCCGTACAGATGAGTTAGTCGATGGTCCTGCCTCTGCTATCACCACGCCAGAAACCCTAGAACTATGGGAAAAACAACTGGAGGCGATTTTTGCAGGATGCCCCTTGGATAATTATGATGTAGCGTTAGTAGATACCCTTCAACGCTTTCCGTTAGACATTCAACCCTTTCGGGATATGATCGCCGGTCAGCGCATGGATTTGTATCGCAGTCGCTATCAAACCTTTGAGGATTTATACCTCTATTGCTACCGAGTAGCAGGAACTGTGGGTTTGATGTCAACCACGATTATGGGCGTAGATAATAGCATCTATACAGCCCCTTGGTATCACAGCCAACAGCCCTATCTTCCCATAGAAGAAGCGATCGCCTTGGGAATTGCTAACCAACTCACAAACATCCTCCGTGATGTTGGTGAAGATGCCCGTCGCGGTAGAATCTATATTCCTCTAGAAGATTTGGCTAAATTTGATTACACCGAGGAAGAATGTATTCGCGGCGTAGTGGATGACCGCTGGCGTTCACTTATGCGATTTCAAATTGATCGCGCCCGTAAGTATTACATTCAAGCGGATAAAGGTATTAGTTACCTGGCTGCTGATGCTCGGTGGCCTGTTTGGTCTGCATCTATGCTCTATGAGCAGATTTTAGAGGTGATTGAGCGCAATAACTATGATGTGTTCAGTCAACGAGCTTATGTTCCCCAATGGAAAAAGTTACGTACGTTACCAGTAGCTTGGATGCGATCGCAAGTGCTATAGCTTGGTCATTGGTCATTGGTCAGTGGTCATTGGTCATTGGTCAGTGGTCATTGGTCATGGAATTTATTTATAAAATAACTATTGACAATCTCAAAAACTTCTGATAACATTGTTAAACATGATTGGAGAGGTGGCTGAGTGGTCGAAAGCGGCAGATTGCTAATCTGTTAAGGGATTATATCCCTTCGAGGGTTCGAATCCCTCCCTCTCCGTTTTTCGACGGGTGCGTTATAACTTATTTAACGCACCTTTTTCATTTCATTTTTGGGCGACCATATTCATATCCCACGTATACAAACCAATTTGGTTGGGAACTCTCACAAATCGACCTGTACGATGTCCTCTAGATAGTTCATTAAGAACTTTATTTTTGACCTCTTTGACTTCTTCGACATCAAGGTATCCATAAATGCCATTAACTATCTCATTAACATTGAAAATTCGTCCTGCATTTTCTTCTAGAAACAAGGTCAGAGCATCAATGAGAAATTGACCATCAAATTGTGCCAACATCGATACTGTTTTCATCTGAGGTTTGATGAAATATTTGTTGGTTCTGGTGGATTTAGTCCCTTTGGATGTTCCCCTACTAGAAATCGGACCTAGGGAATTTAAATCTAGAGTATAACAACCAGGTTCATTGGGAATTGATGACCAATAACCGCTTTCTCTCCCTTGTGTCAGAGATGATTGGACTCTACCTTTAACAACTTTAAAAATTGTCGACTCTAAATCACCATATAGCGATCGCACAATAAAGTCTATATGACAGACAGTTCCCACATATTCTTGCAATAGCTTTTTGAGTGCTTCCATGCGACTCATATTTCCATAGTGAGCCAGCATGGGAATATCTTCTCCCTTACCGACATAATGACGACGCTGAAAGGGGAAATTACCGGAGTTCTTGATTTCAGAAAGGGGATGATTGACGTTAAAAGAGTCTGATTTAGGAATTTCTAAGGGTGGAGACTCCAGATATTCTATATTAGACCTGTGATCAGAAGACAACAATAATAATGAATCTTCTTTATCAACCTTAACTTGTGCATTCTCATCAGCATAAGACCAAGTAGATAATAAAGATTCTACATTATCTAATTGTGATCGCGCCTCTATAAATAGACGTTGGTACTTTTGCACGAGACCCCCATAATAATCTCGTAACTCTAACAACGGTGTAATAAACCCATCCGGTGGTGCTTGTAATTGTCCTGGAGAATTCATAGCAGTTAACTCAACCTAAATCTATATTGCTAGTATAAGTCATGGCTCTAGGCTTGCTGGGTGTAGATACCTGGAGTGATTTTTTAGGAGGTTGGGGGGGACGACAACTTTCACAATATAAAGGGCGTGTTCCGAAAGTTTCCCGCTTTGTAGCTTGATTGCATTCTTTACAAACAAAGTGGAAAACCCGCGTATGAATACGCCTCTTATGGGCTCGGACAGTATACTCTCTCACATCAATTACTTTTGTTGCCATAATTAATAATTGCTAATTTCGATCCTCTTTATATAGCTATTCAAGCAAATGAAACTGTATCAGTATGTGTTTTTATAGAAGTTTTCCAAAAAATCAGAAAATCCTATCTAAGTCAAAAATACAAACTGGTACTTTTGATATATTAACAGTGACTGAGATATATTTGCTCATACCCTACATAAAAGTATGAAAAGAAATATAAGACAATTTGTCGAACTCATCACCCCTAAATAAAAAAGTGCTTTTTAGCATCTATTCTAATAATTGTCCTAGGAATCAACTATATAACTAAAGACATATTTTTAGGTACATTTTTGCGGATACCTTCAAGCATGATTCGGTGATCATGAATATTATCTTCCCTCTGTGCTGATCCAAAAAAATGAAGGATGAAATGATTATACAACCCTTCACCCTTCCTGATTCAGCCTGACAAAAAGCATCCAGCCTCCAAAAATAGGACAAATAAGCAACAGAGAGACGGAAGTGTGTATTTTCCTCGACTCACACCCTAAGCATTAGTACCAACTATCCGTACCCTAGATAAAGTCCATAACCGAAAGCTGAATGCTCTCAACTAACCAAGACGAACTTTTACTGATCTATGTTTCTGAGATTCGGCTTTAGGAATAGTTAAACGGAGAATTCCATCTTTATATTCTGCTGCTACTTTTTCATTGTCAACAACCGCAGGTAAGGCAATTACTCTTTGAAACTTGCCATAACGGAACTCTGAACGAGTTATACCTCCCTCCTCTTTGGTAATTTCTGATTTCCGCTCACCGCTGATAGAAACTGACTCAGGAGTGACTTCGACATTAAGATCCTTCGCTTCTAAACCTGGTAGTTCTATTTTTAACTTCAAATCGGTATCGGTTTCTGCAATCTCAGCGGGAGGAACAAATGTTAAACCCACTGCTTCACTGGCATCAGGTGGTAACAATTGTTCAAACAAACGGTCCATTTGCTGACGGATAATACTCATTTCTGGGAATGGTTCCCAACGTTCCATTTCCCGCAACGGATTCCAACGTACAAGTGTCATAACTATGTCCTCAAAAATTCACTATTGGACTTTTTGATTTGGTAAGACTGAATTTTAAGCTTCTGATTTGGTAAACAATAATACTACTGGTAAGGTTCTTACCTTCTAACTTCCTGAAGCTTAATCTTTAGCTTCCCAATTAAATAATAGCACTAGAAAATCAATTGATGACAATTCGGTTTTATAGATATGACCGTCGTAATAACCGTACTATTTAGTAAATAAGTAGACTGGGGTTAAAAATTGTATAGCAAGATAAGAGTAAAGAAGTTTTTAGCACGTTTACGGTTTTTTACATAAGTTAGTTTTATCATGTTAACTCATTTAACTCTAAATTGAGCTTCTCAAAAGTCATTTTTTTTAATAAAGGTTATTTTTTAGTAAAAACATCTTAAATGTAAGACTGTAAAGATTGAATCACAAGATTAAGTAAAGTATTTTTAGCGGTATTAATAAAAAAGTGATTTCCGTCTATTTCATGTAATAAAAAAGGGGCAGTAGTTTGTTTTTCCCACGCAGAAAGAGCATTATAGCTAACTCTTGAGTCTTGTAACCCACCAAAGGCTGTAATAGGACAATTAAGAGGTGATTGATGACTATAAACATAAGTGTCTAAAACTGTAAAATCGGCCCGAATTACGGGCAAAAAAAACTTAATTAATTCTGGATTTTCTTGCACTACTTTAGGAGTTCCATTCAGTTGATATATTTCGTTTAAAAAATCAGTATCTGTTAATTGATACATTAATGAAGTTTCAGAAGGAAGTTGTGGAGCGTGATAAGCAGCAATAAAAAGATGTAAAGGATGAGAGTTATAGTCAGAACGCAGTAGTCTAGTTAACTCAAAACTAATTAATGCTCCCATACTATAACCGAAAAAAGCATAAGGTTTATTTAAATAAGGAATAATATTTGTAGCTGTTGCTTGAATTAAAGGTTCAATTTTTGTATATGGTGATAATTTAATTTGTCTACCTCTACCAGGAATTTCTATAGGACATAATTCAATACTATCGGGAAAATCATTAACCCAAGTGCAAAAAATTGTAGCACTACCACCACTATAAGAAAAGCAAAATAAGCGTATTTTAGCTTTAGGGTTAGGTTTGGGACAAGTTATCCAAGACGTGAAAGTAGTATTGCTGGTCATAATAAAGTTTTTGTTTTGTTTATTTTTAAATTTAGAAAAAGTTATAATAACTTGTTTATTTTTTTAAGCTAATTTAAAAACTTTAATTTATATTAAAATATATTATCATTTTTGTAATGATTTCATATAATTAAGATAATAGTATTTTATAAAATTTTCTTAATCAAATACTTTTATTAATTAAATTTTATTTAAATAAATATTGTTTTTATGGCAGTAATTATAAAATATATAGTTAAATTTACTGTGTTAACAATAATCTAAGTTGGTAAATAAATTATAAGGGTATATCTTTAAAAATGTCAATAGTTAAAGATAATAATTTTTATTTATTTTAAACAAATTAAATTTATAACTGCTTATTTGATAAGCGTGTACAACAACAACAAAAGATTATTTGCAAATAAAACAAGATTAAGATACATTAGCTAAAGATGTAAAACACATAAAACAAGTTTACACTACATTAGCTAAAGATTAATAACAAGAAAGACAAAACATAATTACATTAATTTAAGATTAAAAGCATAAATGAATTAAGAGTATTCTAATAAGTAAATAAATAGGAAAGAAGGAAAAGATAACAAAAAAGAAGCAATAGATAACAAAAAACAAAAAATAGTAAAAATAAAGGTGACAAAAGTAACTGTTTTAACATGACTTTTTTCACAGGCATTTTAAGAATAAATTAATTAAATTAGGTATATCTAAACCAAAATTAAACAAGACAGGTCAACAGAAAGACTTATGAAGAAATTTATATCTATTTTATTAGGAAGTTTATTAACAGTAACTTCAATTGCAGCTTTTTCTCAAAATGCTAATGCTGCTGACTTTCAACGTCAACATGATAATCTTAATCGTAATCCTCTTGCTTCTGATCATACTAAATCATTTAGTGAAAGACAAATTCGTGAACAACGCACTCGTGAATTGAGTGAAAGACAAATTCATGAACAACGCGCTCGTGAATTACGTGAAAGACAAATTTATGAACAACGCGCTCGTGAATTGCGTCAACGCGAAGCAAATGAACGTCAATCTCGTAAATATAATAATCGTGAACGACAACAACATAATAATCATTAAAGCTTAAACTTTTACATTTAAGTAAATTAGGAGAGTATGAAAACTCTCCTTTTTGAGTTTGAAAGTAAAGAAAAAAGATAGTTAAAAATAAATTTCTTGGGAAGATAAACACACACTTTTATTAAAAGCTATTTAACCAGAGGATAAACTCAAGGAAATCATTTACAATCTATCGGAATATTGGTTAACAGCATTTAATAATCTATAGACTTTCCCTTTTTAGTGATATACAAAATTACCTCTCTCCTTATCAAGGGGAGGGTGTGCGACAGTGGGGGTAGGGTATATTTCTTGAACTTGGGAATTGTCTACTTTCTCCCGAATTTCCCCAGAAAAATGCTTATTTATCAAAACTGGAACTTGTTCAGCTTTAATTTTACTATAACGAGTTTTATCCGGCATAACTAAATTAGGACCAGATTTACAGTTTTTCATACAACCGGTACCTTTAATAGCGACTGAATTTTCTAACCCATTATTTTTTAACTCGAACTCCAAAGCTTGACACAAAGCTTTACTACCGCGTTGCATACAATCAGATTTTTGACAAATTAGAATTGTTTGCACTTTAGATTTTTTCGTCTTAGCTAGACTTTGCTCTACAACTATTCCTGTATTAGAATTTGCAGCCATAACTTGTTCTGCTACTAATGTTAGCTGATCTTTTTTGGCGTTGTATTGTTTCGTCCCGACAACTTGTAACCAAGTCCCTTGAGGTAAACGCAAATCAAAAGCACTCCGTAAATGCTTGGCTAATTTTATATAACATTCACCCTCAGAAGTTCCTAATAACAAGCCTTTGAGCTTATATCCATCCTTGATTACAAAATCTAAAAATCTGCCTTCTAAACAAAATTCTGTTACTTCTGAGTTAGTATTTGTACTCATTTTTTCCTCTTTCACTTAACGAATACGCCAACAGTTTTCAATACTACGAATCAAGTCTTGACGAGAACCAGTAAATTGTTGAATGACACTCCAAATCTGAATAGCTTCGGTAGTGTTATTTACTTCTACTATTAAAGGCTGATTACTCTCGCAAGCACAACTCATACCCAATTCTTGCAAACGTTGATAAACTTGCCAACGGTCTGTCCAACCTATATCAATAACGTGCTTTGTATCTGTTTCTGAGCCAGGAAATTTCAAGCGAGTAGCCCCCAAAATGCTATAAAGTTGCAGTAAAACTAGAAACTCACAGACTAAATTTGCGAGTTAGTTGGAGTTTAGCCTCTTTCTTTAGAATACACTAACTGAAAAATATTATCATTAATTTTGAGAAAAAATCCTATCTTTTTAAATTGGGTTTGATTAACGTAGTCCAGAGTGCTATAGGCAACATTATTAGTATTTCTACTGCTACTAAGTTCACTGATTTGACATTATCTCAAGTTCTTTATGATACTTCGATTAAGATAATATTTACAGGGTTAGTTTTATTATCAGAAATTACACTTAACCCTGACTAGTCAGTTAAGCGTTATAGTTTGTATCAAATTCAGTTACAGCTTACAACTATAGACATTGATGAAGCTGTACTGTTTTTTTAGATATAGACCTCCTAGTATTTAAAGATTTGATAATTATTTCAAAACTATTTCATAATCTTTTCCGTATAAACTGAAAAAATCTTGTTCAAAACTGAGTTAGTTTCACTACTAGGAATTACATCTAGTACCCTCACTGCTAACAATTAAGAGCAGTTTTTGTACAGTTGTCAAATCCGTGATACTGAGGCAAAATACAACAAAAGCAGGGGTAACTTATGTAGTCAGGTTTTAAGCATGGTAAATACTTATGCTTAAAAAATACCAATACATCCTAGAATTTATTAGTCAGTAGTTAATCGGGGAAAAGTTATGATTATTAATGGGACTTCTGGTCAAGATAACTTAGAAGCTAAAAAGAATGACCAATTATTTGGTTTTGAAGGAGATGATATTTTAGATGCTTCTAATGGTCAAGGAAGTAATTTACTTGATGGTGGTAGTGGCAATGATAAACTTGTTGGTAACAATCAGGATACATTGAAAGGTGGTGCTGGAACAGATAGCTTATATGCTTTAGGTAGTTCTGGTTTTAACACTCTTGAAGGGGGAGAAGACAATGATCAGTTATTTGTAGTAGAAGGTGGTAATAATACCCTTAGTGGTGAATCTGGAAACGATACACTAACTGTTTCTGGAGGTAGTGGTAATAATACCCTTAATGGTGGAATTGGTAATGATAAGTTAGATGTATCTAATCTAACCGGAAATAATATCTTAAATGGTAATGAAGGTGATGATATTCTGGTTGGGGGATTAGGGAGTGACCAGCTATTTGGTGGGTCTGGTGATGATTTACTGTTTGGAGGGGTAAAAGGTAGTAAACTAACGGGAGGTACTGGAGCAGATAAATTTTATCTTGCTAGTGCAGCAATTCCCGAAGTAGCTATTGAAGTTTTAGATTTTACCCAAGGTGAAGATAAGATCATTATTGAGGGTATCCCAGAAATTGCAAACTTTGCTAATCTGATCTTGACACAAACGGGTTCTGATACAACCGTTAAAGCTAATATAGGTGGTAGTGTCAAAAGTTTGGGGATATTAAAGAATATCCAGGCTAATATTCTGACACCAAATGACTTCAATTTTATAGTCCCTATTTTCTCAATTACATCAGCTTCAGCAACAGAAGGAAATGCAATTAATTTCACTGTCACTCGTACAGGAGATGCTCAAAGTAATCAAAGTGTAAATGTATCTACTTCTATTGCTACAGGAGATACAGCTAGTGCAAACGACTTAATTGCAAATACTCAAACTTTCACATTTGCAAGTGGAGAAACGACTAAAACCTTTACTGTACAAACAAGTCAAGATGTCCTATTTGAAGGAAATGAGACTTTTACAGTTAGTTTAAGTAATCCTACAAATGGTGCAATTATTAGTCCCAGTAATGGTACAGCTAAAGGGACTATTAATAATGATGATTCTGCACCTAACAAAAAACCAACTCTGCAAAACTTCACTCAAAATGGACAAGAAGACCAAATCATAAGTTTTGGTATTGGAGACTTCACAAACAAGGGTAAATACCAGGACGAAGACAATAATGATTTAATTGCAATTAAGGTAATAAGTTTACCAACCACTGGAAGCTTAACTTTTGTTAATGGCCAACAAGTAACCGTAAATCAAGAGATATCGGTTAATGATCTGGCTAATGTGCGATATAATCCCGTTGCTAATGCTAATGGTAATGTTGCCACATTTACAATAGCAGCCATTGATAATGGTACTCCAAAAGCAGAATCTGATCCTGCTACAATCACAATCAATCTGACCCCGGTAAATGATCCTCCCATTGCACAAAATGATCAATTATCTGTCAGTCAAGGAAGTTTGGGGACTATCAACCCTTTAAACAATGATAGTGACCCTGATGGAGATAATCTGAAAATAGCTGGCAAAACCGACGGTAAATATGGCAAAGTTGATATTAATGGCAATAATTTGACCTATACGCTGTTAGATGCCAATTATTTAGGTAATGATGTCTTTAGTTACACTGTTTCTGATGGTAGTCTTTCCGCCAGCGCTAATGTTAGGGTAACGGTTACAGCTAAAGCTGCAAGTGGGACTGTAGCACCAACTCAGTTAATCTCAATTGCTCCAGGTGATAAACTGATTCCCCAAGAGGCAGGGGCATTAACTGGTATTGTGGATAAATTGGCCTACAGATTTTCTGACTACAACCCATCCCTTGTGAAAAACTCCCTACAAAATGCCCTAAATCAGACCAGCGCGGCTTTTAATAATCTGTTTGGTCTTTATGAGGTAGATGATGAAACGGGGGCTGTAAATGGCATTAAACCTGGGGAAAGCGGTTATGCAAAAGCCGCTTTGAGTAAAGTAGTAGATAACTTTATTGTCAGAGTAGGGGGTTTAAGTAGTGGTGCTGCAAGTGATGTCGTTGTCACTCGTGGTAAAATCTATTCTCCCTTCGCAATTGCTAATGGTGGTAACTTCTCTGGTAATATTCAACAAGCAATTAATGCCTTCTTGGCTGCAAATCCTAATAATAGCCCAGCTAATGCCCAAAATTACACAACTTTACCTGTGGCCTATTTTAGCTTTGGGGTAGCTAACCCCGACGGTGCGGCTCATTTGAAAAGTTTTGGGAATAATACCTTTGGTTTTGAAGATTTACCTGCGGGTGTGGGGGTTAGTGACTACGACTTTAATGATACGATGTTCTCCTTTGGGGGGATAGCGTAAGCACTGCTACGGGCATTTGTATATTATTTTAGATCATGTTGTGATCACCGTCTCTGTACTTAGCTACTAAGTTCAATTGTCAAAGCTAGTTGATAGAGATAGCGACGAGATAAACCCGTATCCTTTGCTATCTCACGACTGGCTTGAGAACGAGAAATACCTTGTTTAATCATTGATAATAGTTCGTTTTTTAATTCGGTTTCTGTGAGTTGAGGTTTACTAGGTGGATTTCCAGCTACTAAAAGAGTATATTCTCCTTGAGGTTCTTTGTCTTGGTAATGGGTAATCCCCTCGGCAATTGTTCCCCGCCAAAATTCCTCATATAATTTCGTCAGTTCTCGTGCTATAACTAAAGAGCGATCGCTTCCTAAAATTTCTCCCAAATCTGCTAAAGTATCTCGTAATCTGTGGGGTGATTCATAAAAAACTAAAGTTCGAGATTCCCCTTGTAAAGATGTTAAATATTCCTGGCGTTTTTGACTTTTCGCTGGTAAAAAACCGTCAAAAATAAATCTATCAGTTGGTAATCCAGCCGCACTCAAAGCCGTAATTACAGCACTTGCACCGGGAATAGGAACAACTGTTATATTATTATCAATACAAGCCTTAATTAACTCATATCCAGGGTCAGAAATTCCCGGCATTCCTGCGTCACTTACTAATGCAATCGTTTTTCCATATTCTAAATGTTCTAATAATTCAGGAATACGACTATTACTATTATGTTCATAGTAACTAATTTGGGGTGTTTTTACCTGAAAATGTTGTAGTAATCTACCTGTATGGCGTGTATCTTCTGCTGCAATCATATCCACTGCTTGCAAAATTCGTACCGCTCTAAAAGTCATATCTTCTAAGTTACCAATGGGTGTAGCGACAATATAAAGTGTTCCTGGTCTTGGTTCAGTTTGCATATCAATTACTATTTCATTTCTGAATTTACTTAACACTATTTTACTAGGATTTTCGTCATTATCTTCAGCTAACTTCATTAGGCAAAAATTCAGATATAAAAATGTCTGTCATGCTATAAGGACAAATTTGGGGAAATGAAGACAATCCGGTTTCCCGTTCTGCACTAATAATAGCCAGTTGGTAGATTTTTTCTAAAGAATCAGCTAAAAAAGATTTAAGACTAGGATTTTCTGCCAAAAGTTTTTCTAAACGTAAACGTTGTTCTTTAATTATTAGTTGCCAACTTCGAGAACGTAAGTTAGGCTGAAATTGCCATTTAAGTAGGTGCATAAGTAGTAATTCTAATCGGCTTTCTAATTCTCGTTTTTCAGAACGTCCCATATCTTCAATTTCTTCAGCAATATAATGAAAATCAATTTGGTTAAATTTTCCAGTTCTCAAAAGTTGTGCTTGTTCTTGAGTCCAAGCATAAAAATCATCATCATGGGTAGTTAAATTCATAAACTTTCCTATAATTTACTTAATACTTCGAGAAACTTATCAATTAGCAATGATCAAATCTGCCCTATTTGTCGGTTTAATTACCTTAGATTTTATTTATCTCGCGGACGCTCCCCCCCAAAACAATCAAAAACTAGTTGCCACTGACTATACTGTAGCAGCAGGAGGACCCGCAACCAATGCCGCCGTTACCTTCAGTCACTTAGGAAACAAAGCCACAATTCTAGGTGTATTGGGTTCTCACCCCATGAAACAGCTAATTTGTACAGATTTAGAAAATTGCCAAGTTGCTATTATTGACTTAGATCCTCATCAGATTACACCACCACCGGTTTCTTCTATCATTGTCACTCAAGGAACAGGAGAAAGAGCCGTAATTTCTATTAATGCCGTCAAAACCCAGGCAAATATTACCTCTATCCCCCCAAATATTTTAGAAAATATTGATATTATCTTAATTGATGGGCATCAAATGGCCATTAGTTTTCATCTTGCCCAAACTGCCAAAACCCATAATATCCCCATTGTCATTGATGGTGGTAGTTGGAAACCAGGTTTTGCAGAAATATTACCTTTCGTAAATTATGCCCTATGTTCAGCTAATTTTTATCCCCCTAACTGCAAAAATCAGCAAGATGTTTTTAACTACTTGCAAGATTTTAACATTCCTCATATTGCCATTACTCAAGGAGAAAATCCCATTCAATACCTAACTTGCGGTCAGTCCGGTGTAGTCAATGTACCAAAAATACAGACCGTTGATACACTAGGAGCAGGAGATATTTTTCACGGTGCTTTCTGTAATTATATTTTACAAACAAGTTTTATTGATGCTCTAGCTTTAGCTGGTAATATTGCTACTAATGCTTGCAAATATTTCGGTACACGCCATTGGATGAATTTATGAAAGACCTAACAAAAATATTAACAATTGCGAGGGAAGTAGGTTGGGGTGCTGCCAGTCTTCTCAGTTCTTATTATCACGGTAATGATGAAAAAACAAATTTAGATATTAAGTATAAAAATAACGAACCCGTCACCATTGCGGATTTAGCAGTAAGTGAGTATATCTTATCACAACTACAAGCCGCTTTAGGTAATCAAGACTTTGGATATATCAGCGAAGAAACTTATAAATCACAACAGGGGAAAAATCCCTCCGAGTGGGTATGGATTATTGACCCATTAGACGGAACAAGAGACTTTATCAACAAAACTGGGGAATATGCAATTCATATTGCCTTAGTTCAAGGAACACAGACAATGTTAGCCGTAGTAGCAGTTCCAGAGACAAAAAAGCTGTACTATGCCACCAGAGGTAATGGAACTTTTATGGAAACCTCTACCGGGGCTGTACCCGTGCGAGTTAACTCCCATAAAAATATCGAAGATCTAATTTTAGTTGTTAGTCGTTCACATCGTAACGATAGGTTAGAATATCTTTTACGGCATCTACCCTGTCAAAATCAAAAAGCAATTGGTAGCGTCGGTTGCAAAATTGCCGCAATAGTTGAACAGCAAGCAGATGTTTACATTTCCCTTTCTGGTAAATCCGCACCTAAAGACTGGGATATGGCTGCTCCTGAATTAATTCTCACAGAAGCAGGTGGCAAATTTACTCATTTTGATTGTACACCATTAAAATACAACACCGAGGACATTCATCAATGGGGAGAGTTACTAGCAAGTAGTTATCAGAATCATGAGTTACTGTGTCAAGCAGCACAAAGCATTCTTGCACGGTTTACTTCCCACTAAAGCAGTATTGATAATGGCTAGTCGCCTCACAATGCTGTAACTTTTGTTGGGAAATTTTGCTGATTATGGGTTAATATTCTCATGTAGTGCTATACTGGGGGATATCAAGGATTATTTTCGGTTGAGTAAGTCGTTTTAAGATTTTTTTAAATGCGTCTCTCCGGATCTAACTCTCTACACTCTCTGATTTGGGAGACCCTTCTCTATGTCGATTTATGTTGGAAATTTGTCCTATCAGGTAACAGAGGATGACCTGAAACGGGCTTTTGCGGAGTATGGAACAGTTAATCGTGTCCAGCTACCTACAGACCGGGAAACTGGTCGTCCACGGGGTTTTGCCTTCGTGGAAATGGCAGCAGAGGCCGAGGAAACCGCAGCTATTGAAGCTCTTGACGGGGCTGAATGGATGGGGCGCGAGTTGAAAGTTAACAAAGCTAAACCCAAGGAAGAAAGACCTCGTGGTGGTGGCGGTAATTGGGGTAATCGCGGTGGAGAACGCGGCGGCGGCGGTGGTGATCGTGATCGCAATCGCTATTAAGTCCGTTTAAAAAAAATTAAAATCTATAGTATCCAGCAGATGCAGCCCCTGGCTAAGTGCTGCTGGAATATTTTATAGTGTTACTCAGTAAGGGTGAAGCTCGAACAGTTTAGGACTGAGATATCAGCGATAGTCAGACCCTAGGGAAGAGTTCAGCGACGGTTCAGTATTAGTATGTTAGCTGGTTGTTTAAAAAATTTCTGTGTCTTTTGACTCTGAGATTACTCATTTAAGTCTGGCTCTCTAGCTGTTAATATTGTTTCAAATTGTTTCAAAATACGGAGGAATAGGAATGACACAAGTGGTTTTAGGTGAGAATGAAGGTATTGAGTCAGCGTTAAGAAGATTTAAACGGGAAGTTTCTAAAGCGGGAATTTTCCAAGATATGCGGAAAAAGCGTCACTTTGAGACACCTTTGGAGAAAGAAAAGCGCAAAGCCATAGCGAGACATAAGCAACGCCGTCAACAACGTTCTCGCTTCAAGCGATAGATTTTAGCGGAGAAAGTAGAAGCCTCTCACCTCCCCGACGAGGTGATGAGATGAGTCTGTATATAGTAGTTTCCATGCTTGTGGGTACAAAGTTCTTTAGTTTGAGGGAACAGGGAACAGTCAATAAATTGCTGTGTACTTCATGACGATACAAGTAAAAGGGAAGAGGGAAGAGTAAAGAAATTTTCAGGGTTTTTACATTTAAAAAGGGAAACCAAAACACCTTCTAGTAGTTCACAAAAGCTGCAAAAATATAAATAAAGTCGGGATAGGGCATTTATTCTAGTTAATATTTTGGGGGTGTGATGGTCAACTTATCCACAAATAGTTCCGCCGATCTTCAACTTTTAGATCTGCAACTGACACCAATGAAGATAGCAGAAACTGCGTTAGAGCCAATTACTAACAGTTCACAAATTGGCCAATCTTTCTCAATGACTGCGGCTTTAAGCAACTTAGAAAATAAAACTAGTAGGGATCTAGTTATCTATCCAGGAGAAGCTAGTGAAATGCTAATCCAACTAGAAAATCGTAGCCAACAAAAATATATCTACTTTGAAATTCAAATTGAGACAAATTTCCCCAATCATTGGTATGTTTTTCGGATTGAAAATAACCAAATTGCTCCTCAAAAAAAAATAGAAGCGGGGCTTTGCTGTCAAATTCCCGAAGATTTTTTTGAATCTCAAAAATCTTTCCAATCAGATCGATATATTAACCTAGATTATTTTGGGCGAATTCATATTCGTTATACTTTCCAGGATCACCCAGGATTAACCGCAGAAAATTTAACCAATCTACCAGCAGAACTGTATGTTAAATCGGCAGATTTTCATCTTTATCTGCGTCCCCGTAGTCTTTACCTCAATTTTTTACCTGATCTCTATCGAGAAGTAGATTTTATTGGTCGGTTACTAAATATTTTTGAACAAACCTTTGAACCGGTTGTTGATGCTTTAGATGTTCTTCATGCTTATTTAGACCCTCGCACCGCACCAGAAGCCATGCTGCCTTTTTTGGCTTATTGGGTAGGCTGGCGGTTTATCCCCAATATCACCCTAGAGCGCCAACGCTATCTAATTCATCAGGCGATGGAAATTTATAGATGGAGAGGGACAAAGAAGGGATTACGATTTTTTCTCCATCTGTACACAGGTTTACCCTTAGATGAAGAATATATTGACATTCAGGATATTTTTGAACAAGGTTTTAAAATAGATGATAAAACTAAATTGGGAATAAATTCGATTATTGGTGGTAGTAAGCCTTACCATTTTATTGTCCGCCTCCGTCATCCAGAGACAGATCAGATAGATGAACAGTTAGTTCGCCAAATTATTGAACAAGAAAAACCAGCTTTCTGTACCTATGAACTTAATATTGATATTATTAATCTTGAACCCACTAACCTCAATACCTAAATTCCGTCAGCAACTTAACCCAAAAGGGATTAAGCTTGTAAGAGAAATCAAACAGGCTGTTTTAGACCACTTAGAAATAGGTGTCCGTTATTCGAGTTACAGCCTGGGAATGCGTAGCTAGTTCTACACTCCAATGAAAAAATATCAAATGCGGTTTTAACCGCAGGAGTCTTTTCCCACTCAGGTCTGAAGAGACTAATTTTCCCACTTACTGTGAGGTCTTATGACAAAACCTTGGTCTGAACCAGAAAAACAGCCCTTAAAGCGTCTTGAAGTGACAGATGGCTTACTCATCAATAGTAAAAAATGGCATATAGCCCATAATTATCATCATCAACGCCAGAATCTTCATTATCAATCTCTCAATCAAGCTGGGATTGTTTGTGGTTTAGGTGTACGTCTTTTAAAAAAAACTGCTACTAGAACCGAATATGAATTTGTTTTAAAGTTTCAACCGGGTATTGCTATTGATAGATATGGTAACTGTATTATTCTTGAACAAGAGCGGGAGAAAGTAATTGCTGCTCAGGTAATACCTGGAGAATCTTTACTTGTCTATTTTGTGATTAGTTATAAAGAGCCTAGCCAATTAAAAAATCTTGATGGAGAGGTAACAGAAGAGTATGAAATTAAAGAAAGAACTGATTCTCCTCAAGAAAATGAGGTGGAACTATGCAGAGTTAATCTAACTGCTCCCAAAAATATCAAAGTTGCTGATAATGTATTTGATCCTCAAGATAATGAATTAGATTTTCGCTATCGTTATCCAGCAAAATGGCGACCATTATCAATTATTCGCACTGCTATCTATACAAATTTAGGGGAATGGCAAGAAGTATTCTCTGATGATCTTCAACCATCAAATTTTTCTTATTTACTACAATCTCTAGATCAACTTTATCCTGCTTTAGGCACTTTAAAAATAAGTGACAAATCAAGTCTTAATTCACTTTTAGAATATGATTTAATTTCTTTAACTGATCAACAATTTCAGGACTTTCAGCAACAGCAAATTGATGATATAAAGAAATATTTAGAAACTGGAGGTGTGATCTTAATAGAACATTCTAAACAATCTCAAGAAATTGGACAATTTATGCAAATTAAACAAGAATTACAACAAGATATCATTGATACAGAAAAAGAGGTAGAATTAAATGATGATCGAGAAATTTTATTGGATGAATTAAGACAGATTACAAATAGATTAGAATCCATAACTAGAAATATAGCTGAATTTTACAATCAAAAATTCAAAACTAATTTAGAATCTATCGAACTGATAGAAAATCATCCTTTACGAAAAACACCATTTCTTTTTAATCAACTTCCTAGTGTTAATAAACAACCTATTTTGGTTTTGAATCGTGAAGGAATTATTGTTGTAATTGGTAATTTATCATCTGCTTGGGGATTAAATGGAAATCTTTCTCTTTCTCGTGAAACTATTCGTAGTGCTCAAGAAATGGGAATGAATATTCTACATTTTGCTTGGCGCAGAAGAGAACTTACCCAATTAGTAAAGTAGTTATAGCAATCTAAACTCTCAAGAAAATTACCTTTAGTCATCATTTATTTAGTTAGTTATCAGGTACAACATGAAAACCAATCAAATTGAGATTGAAGTTGAGTCAAAACAAGTTGACTTAACCCCAGGAGAACAACCTGCTAAATACGAAGTTACCGTTAGTAATAATACTAATGACTATGCGGATATTCAATTACAATTACAAGCAAGTTATGGAAAAAAGCAGCCAAAAGATTATTGGTATCGTGTCAGTCCAGAAGTTAGTAAGTTGATTCCTCAAGGAGATTTGACAAAATTTTCTCTAGAAATCTTTGATACCCCAGAACCTGGTTTTGTGGGAAATTTGCCCATTACGGTGGAAGTTTTTTCAAGCACCACACCAAATCAACCCACTAGAAAACTTATTAAAGATTTAAACATTAAACCAGCAACTTCTTTAAAACCGGTAAAAATTGAATTATCTCCAGATTACTTGGAAAAATTTCCTGATACTCAGGAGTTTAATATATCAGTTTATATCTATAATCCTAATCAACAGGAAATAAAGGCGAAAATCAAGTTATTAAATTTAGATTACAGTTGGATAAAGGATGGAATTTCCGAATATAATTTAAAATTAGCTCCTGATGAAAAAGGGAAGCAAATCTTTTATCTGAAACTACCCAATAATTATCAAATTATTAGTAAGCTTTATCCTTTTCAGGTTGAAGTAACTCATAAAAATAGTCCTAAAGATTGTATAGAAGGAAAAATAAAAATCCTTCCACAAGGGAGTTTGAATTTTGTTTACAAACCTGAAAAAATTCAAGAAATTACGGCTAAACCAGCTTGGAAATTTTGGCGTTCTGATTCTGTTACCTATGATCTAATTTTTGAAAATAATAGTAATGTCTATCAAGATGAAGTAGGTATAAACATTGTTGATCAAGATCAACCACCATGTACTTTTCTAGTCACTCCAAAAACATCCCCTTTACCACCAAAAGACACTAAACAATTAAATCTAGAAGTAAGTTGTCCTCGACATTGGTTCGGTCAAGCCAAATACATAACACCGACAATTGAAGCTACCTGGTCTCAAGAAGAAAATCTAGATTTACCCAATGAAGTTGAACAAATCCCATTGTTAATTAAACCCATTATTCCCTACTGGTGCCAAACTGGTAGCGTGATTTTATTATTATGTCTATTCTGGTGGTTATTATTTAAACCACCCACTAGACATAATGATGCTGTTAACTCTGTCCAATTTAATGGTGTAGGTGAAAATATCATTAGTGCATCAGATGACCAAACTATGATTAATTGGAGAGTTAGTGGTTTTAATATTTTCAAGTTTTGGGCTAATCCTAAAATTCGCCAAATCGGTAATACTGGTAAAGCAGTACGATTGATTCGTTTACGACCTGTGGATAATAACTTTTTAGCCGCTGGGTTAGAAAATGGGGAAATCCAAATCTGGGATTTATTGAGTGACAATAAAAAACCAAAATATTGTTTTTCTCCGGGAAAAGATGATCGGGTATTAGCGTTAGAGTTTAGTAATGATTCACATTATCTATTTAGTGGTCATGGTAGTGGCTTGGTTAGGGGTTGGGATTTACAAAATGCTCCTAATTGTGGTTCAGGAAATTCCACCCTTTACAAGTTAAAACCTCTTACCAAACAACTAAATTTTGCTATATCTTCTATTAAATCTATTGGTAAAGATCAGAAAATTCTAGCTATTGCTGGGCGCTATAACCAGCTAATTCTTTGGAATTGGGCAGAAAATAAAACTAATCAAATATCATATCCATATCCAGGAGGCAAAGACGACTATATTACCACTTTAGCCACAGCAGAATCTGATCCTAATTTATTAGCAACAGCCAATACTCAAGGAAACATTACAATTTTCAATGTCAAAGATTGTTTAGAAACTAACAGCAAAATTTGTGGTCAAGTTGTTGATAAGTGGAATAGTGGACAAAATGAACAACCTGTACGAAGTATATCTTTAACTGCCAATGCTTGTTATTTAGTTAGTGGTGGTGATGATGCTAAGATTAGACTCTGGCCTTTGACAAAAGGAGGTATGCGTTCTCTATTATTGAAAAATGGAAATGGTAAGGAAATTGGCAACCTATCTAACGGAAAAACAATTTATAGCTTGGATATTAAAATTGTCCAGAATGATATAGTGATTGGCAGTGGAAGTAAAGATCATTTAGTCCAAATTAGTCGAGAGAAAAGGTTGCCAGAGATGGGATGTGATCGAGATTAGTCTGATTTTTGTGAATTATAAAGATTGCAAAGTCTCATTTGTAAAAATTTCTAGTTTGATATTTTTCATTTTTTTTGTACTTTAATTTTTTGGATAGTAGCTGAACCTCTTATTGGTTTATCAGAAATTTCTTCAAGCTTTACTGATTTTAATAGAGTTTCCCAATCTAATTTAATATCTAAATCTTCTGGATTTTCATTGCGTAATTGAGCTAGACTACTAACAGCAGAATACCAGATACCATTGTTTGTGTACACGCTGGGATAATCTTTTGTTTCTGTCTGATTTAATTGCTCGGAAATTACGTCAGAATCTTTTGAGTCTTGATTATTGATATAGCTAGAGCCCAATTGATTCTTTAAGGAAGTGTTAAGATCAATCCTTTTAATCCAACCACTAATTTCTGGAGATTTCTTATCAATGTCCTCAATCTTATTTTCACAGATAAATTTTAGCTTCCAGGAATAATTTTTGCCAGTCGTTAATTCTGGTAAATTATTAGCTTTAGCAATATCAGAAAAGTTTAAAGTCACTATACCATTTTGCTTATTATTTGTAGGCATTTGAACATCTGCTAAGTAAACAAATCCTTCATTTTCTTGCTCTAAATAAAAACGTGCTTGAGTAGGAGAGTTTTGAGGAAGATAAAATAATACTATTGGATAGGGGTCAGCAGTTAAATGAGTAATATTATTAACTTGCTGTTTACCGGACTTATTTAAGTCTGTCGCTTTTTGATCAGCAGGTAGTAAAGCAATAATATCATCTTGTTGCTTGCAAGATTCACTCCGCAATCCACCGAAACGTGAACTAAGATTAGAAGGAGCTACAACATTGAGGTTAGAAAACGTTAAAACTTTTCTTCTAGGTTTTTTGGCTTTCTTTGTTAATGCAACTGCTCGGTTGGATTCCCGTTTAGTTAAAATGTCTTTAGAAACACTAGATCCTATGACTGGTAAACTGGTGCTGCTAACCAAAGCCACTAATAAAGTTGAAGACAGCAAAGCTAAATACTTAGGATAATTCATACATTTATCTCCGTTTGTAAATTGTTATCTATTCTACTCAATAAGGTAGTATGATTATGTATTTTATTCTAAATTTTAATGGAAGTCAAACGAGGGTTTGTAAAAATATGTGAAGAGGATATATCGTTTCCCATTCTAATGAAGTACAAATTAATTTCTTCCCTGTTCTCTGTTTCTTAAATCAACTAAAAAACTTTGTACATCACTAGCATGGAAAGTGCTATATATTAAAATATTGATTTATTCCTGCTGGATATTATAATTGTCTAAAGTGTAGAAGTAGTAAGTTCATTACAATATTCTCATGCCTTCTTCTTTGGAAACAAACCAATCTTGCTTTGAGCCTGGAATAGAGTTATTATTTGAGCCAGTAGGAGACTTGACCGCTATCGCTGGATATGCAGCCTCTTGGCAAATTCTTACCAGCGAAACTGAAGATAATAATAAGTTGTTACCATTAGTGACTAAAATTCTTAATAATCGCCAAATGCAAATAGAGTTGGGAACTAGAGTTTACCAACTTATGCAGGAAGACTTATATCGACAAAAAGAGCGTAGAGTAGGATAATTAATATGACAAGGGGGTTTTAATGAATAATCCAATGAACTATGTTACAGCCAATCGGTTTTATGTGGAAGTTAATAGCATTATTTGTGCGGCGTTTAGTGAATGTTCGGGACTAGGGATAACCATAGACAAGGAAATTTACTTAGAAGGTGGCTTAAATGATCAACAACACGTTTTACTCAAACAGGCAAAATTTAATGATGTTAATCTGAAAAGAGGAATTACAGATGATATCAGTTTTTGGGAATGGGTGAGTAAGGTTTTAAGTGGTGCACAAAAACAACGCTATGATGTTAATATTATCTTATTTAATCAGGCGGGTGATCGTATGCAAACCTGGACATTAGTAAGAGCTATTCCTGTTGGTTGGAAAGCACCTTCGTTACAAGCTAGTGCGAACAGTGTTGCTATAGAGGAATTGAATTTAGCTTACGAAGGATTGAAAATAACCAAGGGAATGTAAGAATACTTTAGAAAATTAAAGTCTACTAATTTTTCCAACAATCAAATATGAATCCTGTATAAAAATTTTAATTAATATACACAGGTTATGATCAGGATAAGGAAGTAACTCATGGAGAATAGTCAATTTCAAAATATAGATAATCATGATATTGATTCCCAGCACGTAAACAACTTAACACCATTGGGAATACAAAATCCTTTATTTTCATCTCCTCCTCTTGGACAAAGTTTTTTGTCTACCAAATTTATATCACCATTAGGAAGACAGTCTCTAAGTAATATTGATACTTTAGGTTTATTAAGGCAGGAAAATTTAGATTATAATTTACCAAATCAATCTATTCAAACTTTTACAAATTCAGAAGTAGTTGAAGAAGAAATTCCTTCTGTTCAAGCTTCTATAAATTCAGTTGAAGAAATTCCTGCTATTCAAACTTCTATAAATTCAGTTGAAGAAATTCCTGCTATTCAAACTTCTATAAATTCAGAAGTAGTTGAAGAAATTCCTGCTGTTCAAACTTTTAGAAATTCAGAAGTAGTTGAAGAAGAAATTCCTTCTGTTCAAACTTTTACAAATTCAGAAGCAGTTGGAGAAATTCCTGCTGTTCAAACTTTTAGAAATTCAGAAGTAGTTGAAGAAGAAATTCCTTCTGTTCAAACTTCTATAAATTCAGAAGTAGTTGAAGAAGAAATTCCTTCTGTTCAAACTTCTATAAATTCAGAAGTAGTTGAAGAAGAAATTCCTGCTGTTCAAACTTTTACAAATTCAGAAGAAGCTACAGAAGAAAATTCT